>Ga0182036_10001268_pt1 | contig 11756 bp, 9 predicted proteins | sample sta12Cox44000080_FD_125966 | JGI IMG/M metagenome (GOLD analysis project Ga0182036, IMG submission 125966) | Lab enrichment of tropical soil microbial communities from Luquillo Experimental Forest, Puerto Rico - statoxic.12C.oxic.44.000.080 | ecosystem: Environmental > Terrestrial > Soil >...
CAAAAACAGGGCGACACGCTCACCCCTAAGCGCCAACGTGAAATTGAGCGGGTTGTCGAACGGCTTAGAGCCTTCCACCCTACCAAAATAGCCGTCGAACACGGCGCCGATGGCAAGCTCACTGAGCGGTATCAGCAGTACCTTTCGGACAAATATGTGCTGACGGCAGACGAAACTGATCAGTACGCTTTCCGCCTTGGTAAGGAGATTGGCTTATCCCGCATCGATTCGGTCTACTATCCAGTTTCGTTCGACCCTAATGAAGCAGAAGCCTATGCCAACGCCCACGGTCAGAAGGCGGTGTGGGATGCCGCGTTCGACCGAGAGCGCAAGTTAACTGAACAACTCGACGAAGTGCTCGCACACGGCACCATGCTCGAAGCCCTTCGATTCATGAACTCGGAATCCGCAATTGACCTGAACGGTTCGATGTATCTCGTGCTTGATCGGATTGGTGCGAGCACTGAATATCCGGGTGCTGACGCGGTTAGCCGGTGGTACGCGAGTAATCTGCATATCTTTGCCAACCTCATGCGCTTGATTACCTCGCCTGACGACCGCGTGCTCGTCATCTACGGCCAAGCTCACGTCAAGCTTCTGCGCTCCTTCGTCAAAGGATCACCTGATTTGCAATTCATCGACCCTCTCAGCGTGTTGAAGTAGAAGTGGCCCGCGTGCCATTCCACGCGCACGCGTGAGTGGATGCCGGCTAATATGCGAATCCTCCGTCGTCTTCCTCTGCCCCATTTTCGCTGTCGGACACGAGATACCGAAACTCGGCGGCTTTGCCGCTGTTCAGACCATACCGCTTTCTGACACTCCGCCTTCGAGAAGATCAGCTTTCTTTTTGCTGCGTTTGTCCCGTCGCGGTCGGACCTATCAACATCAAGTCAACGGCCTCACGCGTAGGCAGCAGAGCGAAGCGGATTTGCTCAACGGGTTTGGCCTTGCCCCGGCTTTTCGAACGCGTTAAATTTTTATTAGGTTGCTATAGATTGATCTGAGAAAAAGGGACCGTGACGGTGCGATGTCTTTTTGTTTGCAGTATGCTCCTGCTGTTGGCCAGCGGCGTGTATGGTGGCGGAATCTATCAACACACAAGAGACCAACGGGCCATCATCTGGAACAGTCATCCCAGGCCGGGTGAGGAAGTTGCGTGGTCGGGCGACCAAGATTCGAAGCGGTACGCTACCGGATACGGCACGCTGACGTGGTATAAAGTCCAACGAGCGATCGTAACTGGCTCCAACATTCTGCCCTCAACAGGACCCGCCGTCGGGGCCATCGTAATCAACCGCTATTCAGGCAAAATGGTCCTTGGCAAATTTGATGGCCCTGTGGTTAATGTCGATGCGAGTGGAAAAATGTTTCATAGCACGTTTGTCAATGGGATTAAAGTCACTGACTGGGTTGCAGGACCGCTGCCGCCCACTGATCAAGGGTTGAATGAATCTGTTTCCGTTTCCGGAAACGCGCGCACCGCGGAGCCGCCCGGCGGGGGGCCACCGCGCGTTGACGCGGCGTCAACGCGATCGCTCGTGCCTTCGACACCATCCCCGACACCATCACCGCTGTCCTCAAGTCCGGCGTTAGCCGCGGCGTCAACGCCTTCGCCCGTACCTTCGACATCATCACTGCGGTCCTCAAGTCCGGCGGCAGTCGAGACCGCGGTAAAAAACAGGATGATCACGGACTTCAAAGAACAAACTCAATCCGTTTTGTCTCGAGTGGGCGAGGCGACCGGAAATTTTCACGAGATCGATCGGCTCGATTTGGTACAACAGTTGCCGCTGCCGGTATCGGAAAGCGTAAGCTCGCTTGTCGATCGGGCACGTGACTTCCGGGCCAAGCTCGGATACGAGACCGCCCTGAGCGAATACCGAACTGAAACTGCAACGGTTGACGCGCTATCAGCTATTGATCAAATAACACGCAATATTGCTGGCAAGGATGCTTCTGCGGCAAATTCCAGACTAGGCGATTTTCTGAAAAGTAATCCTGAACCAATGGTCGACAATCAGAAACCCCTGTGGCGTTATCTGACTTCAATACGGTTGTTGTGCAATCGATTAGAAAAGGAGGCTGAGACCCATTTGCAGCGAGCACAGGCATCTGCTTCGGCAGGTAGAACCGGGGATGCCATCCGGGAATATCAAGAAGCTTATCGGGCATTCCCGAACCCGGCTACAGCCGAAAAGACCCGTCAACTCCAAAGCAACAGCCTCGGGTTGTGAAGAAACAATATTTCTTCGCTTGCCTTTTTGTCAGAGCGGCAAAGGGACTTGCTCTGCTTGTAATACTGATCGGGATCGGATTTTGCCTGCTGCGATACTACCAGGCTAGTATCGCCGTAGGAGCGGTTGCCTATCAGCCTTCTGCTCATCTGAAACGGGCGCTCGATAGATTGAAAGACGCGTTTTTGTCTACCGACCAGATTGTCAATTCGTTTAATGCCGGCAATCAATCAACAACACCAAGCGTTCAAGGGCCGCGTTTCCCAGTAAAGATTGACTCAGGCGACGATCTTGCCCGAATTGCTGCCGAGCTGTCCAGAGTCGACCACGAGCGACAACAGTTGAAAGAATCAATTGTGAGCCGCTTTGAAACTTTGGTTAAGGGCATCGAGGAGAAACTTCACGCCTACGCAGCGGTGTTACAGCCGTCGCCGTTGCCAACAGCGGCAAACACACAAGGTCTTGTCCCCGCGGTTACACCAGCGCCGACGACGTCGTCCCCGAAAGAATCTTTGTTTTCATCCAAACTCAGCATTTCCGAAGCTCAGGAAAGGAACAAAAGCCTGACCGAACGAAAGGACTTCCTGAAAGTGCTCGGAATTAAAGCCGAGAATTCGGAAAATCGTGGGATACTTCGTGACGCTGCAGATCAACTCGAGCGATTGACCAAGCTCCTGCCGGAAAAACTCGACGCATCAGCGGCGGCCCAACTGGACCCCGCATCCACCCCGTCGAACGAAGCGCAAGCAGAACAGGACGGCAAAGTTTTGCTCCCTGAGCGCGTTGCCCGCCAGCTGGAGCAACTTCGGGGCGGCGTCCGACAGATGTTACTTACGTCATGGGCCCTTGATGGTGCCTTTGAGCAGGTAGCCAATCTTGTTTCCCTCGAGCGGGATAAGTATCGCGCGGCGACGCGTACACAAAAAGGGATTTGGCTATCAGCGGCGTCGCGAATCGTGATTGGATTGCTGGCCGCAGGTCTTGGGAGTCTTCTGATTCTTGTCTCTGCTGACCTCGTTCAGACTCAGCTTGATACGGCAACCAGCAGCAGTACCGCGGCTGATGCAATTAGTGCCCTCCGTGGATCAGTGACAAGTGCGTCACAAAGCGAACCGATGATCAGGGCCAAGGAACAAAGGCTCGATCGTCGAGGAAGAGAAGCCCATCCTCGCGAGGAAGAGAAGCCTATCGTCGAGGAAGAGAAGCCCATCCTCGAGGAACAGAAGCCCATCGTCGAGGAAGAGAAGCCTATCGTCGAGGAAGAACGGCCCAACGAAGGCGGAGCTTGAGAAGGGTTCCTGGCATCGGCTATGAGCCACTGTTTTGCCCGCCCGCAGACGGAGGATTCAGCAACTTCTCGCGCAGTTCGATCAATCGCTGCCGTTGTTCCTCAGTCACAACCAGTTTGCTGAGCTGCTGAGGCAAGCCTCCAAACATCGAACCGATCTAAAAACGCAAGAGCACGTTCGTAATGAAGAAACCTGTTGTATTGGACTGCTGTGCCTTTATAGCGGGCAAGCACGCCAGCATAATACTCCCAAGGAAATCGGACATCCTCGAAAGTTATCAGCCCAACTCTAATGCAGTGCTCGAACCGCTCCAAGAAGTAGAATAGCTCGTCAAAAGAATCGCGGATAAAAACGCTGCGCTTGTCGCTTGGCTCAGCATCTACTGTGAGTGCAGCAAGCATATCTGATTCTTTGATGACGATCGATTTCTCCTCCCGAAGTGTGAAGGCGCGACCAGGGGAATCGATCATTTCAAGCGCACAGCGGGAATAAGCCGTTTTCCAAACCTCCTCTGACAGCTCACGGGCTAGCTCTGCCTGCTTCCACCTCAAATCTCGTTTTCGTTGTTTTCTATTGGCCCACGCTTGCAGAATCGCAAGTGCTGCCGTTATCGGGCCGCCGATGGTAGCTACGCACAAGGCAGCCGCTTGCCAGAAATCCTTTGTTCCTGCAAACCATGTGGCGGCGTTCTCTATCAGGGTGCTTAGATCAAGCCCGTATGGCACACGGTCGCATTAATATTCAAGCTCGCGCGAGTCAACAAGGATGCTCATTCACTTTGCCCGTCCGGTGACGGTGCTCTAAGCAACTTCTCGCGCAGTGCGATCAGTCGCTACCGCTTTGTCTCAACCGTTTGCACTTGTAACTTGCCCCGACCGCACCATTCCACGCGCGTGCGCGAGAGGGATGCCGGTTTAGAGAAATAGACGGAACATACGTTAGATACGTAATAAGTGTTTAAGGTCGATGACCTCTTTTTCGGGAGCCGGTTCGTCTCAGAAAACCGTTCCGCGCACGCGCGTGCGCGTAGTATGTCGGCGAACAATATCGGACAAAAAATGCGAAAGGACTTGGACCGCAGAATTTCGCGAAAGCGCGCGATAACTGGCGACATTCACGGACAAAGTCACACAGCAGTGAAATGAGTGGATTTGTTCTGAAAACTGTTTTGACTCGTTGTTTCAAACAGAACGCTGCAGTTTACAGATTGGCTTACTATCGCGCGGTTTTTACCGTGCTAAAAGCGACTTCATTGCACGCCTGCGAACGCCGCTGAAATCGGTGGATTTGTTATGCTAATCTGTTATGCAAATGCTTTTAGGCGGCATTCTATCCAGGACTAATAGGGAAATTGCTCACGAGAGGACTCGAACCTCCACGGGTTGCCCCATACGGTCCTGAGCCGTACGCGTCTGCCAATTCCGCCACGTGAGCGAGGCGAACTACAATGCGCAGTCTGCATGCTCGCGCAATGTGAAAGGCTCACAAGCTCTTCCGCCTTCTCTTAATTTTAATCTTCGTTGAGATTAAGAACGAAGACTACGAGGAAGAACCGCTAGCCGTGGCGGAGCTTGCGCGCGCGGGCTTCGAGCTGCTGCGCTTTGCGCACTTTGCCTAATGAACGAAGCAAGTCCGCGTAATTGGCGGCCACGATTTCGTAGTCCTCGGGCGGCCGATCAGTCGCCTCCTCCCAGCTTTTAAGCGACGCGCGATAAAGCTCGGCCGCCTTTGGATAATCGCCGCGCGAATGATAAACGACCGCCAAATTGCACTTTGACTGCGCAATGTCGGAATGTGTCGGCGGCAATACCTTTTCCCGAATCCCGAGTGCGCGCAGGTGCGTTTTTTCCGCCTCGGCGTAACGCTTCTCGTTCGTGTAAAAGACAGCGAGATTGTTCAAGACCGACGCAACGTCGGCGTGCTGAGGTCCCAGTTGTTTTTCGTAAATCTGGAGTGCGTGTAAATAATACGGTTCCGCAGCTTTCTGCCGGCCGGATCTTCGAAAAATCAGCGCAACATTGTTGAGCATCGTTCCCAAATCCGCATACGGGAGATCTTCCAACTGCGTGCCGGCCGCGATCGCTTTTTCGTAGTAACGGATCGCTTCGTCCTGTTGTCCGAGGTTATCGCATAAGAACGCGAGGCGACGCGCCGAGCGATAAAGCATGCGTTGGTCTGGCGGCTTCGCTTTCTCGAGAACGCCGTGGGCTTTGAGCAAATACGGTTTCGCTTTCGCGCGGTCGCCGCTTTGATCGAGAAGTGTCCCAAGTTTTTCGTAACTCAGCGCCAGCGCGCTATCATCGTCGCCAAACGTGCGTTTGGCCAGCTCAAGCAAGGTTTCGGCGACGCGAATGGCTTCGGGTAAACGATTACTTGCGCGGAGCGTCTCGAGTTTGTCGTTAAGAATGCCCCAAAGTTTCTCTTCCCCTTTCATGCGGCATCACCAGCCTTCGCTCAGCTGCGTGACAAGGTGATTCGCTAACTCTTCGGTCGCCAACGGCAGGGCCTGCCGTTCATCGGTCGTGACATCGCCTAATACCTGTTGATTACCGGCCGTGGTACTGGTGCTGACGAAAAAGCTCGTCGTGCCGACCACTTCGCCCGACGGTCCGATATCTTTGCCGTCCGGTCCGACCAATCTGTATTTCACCCGCATAGCGAGATTAAACTCGCTCGTGGCCAAGACATTTCCGCGGACCGAGCGGGCCGGCGACCTGCTAATACGAATAATTTCACCCTTCAACGTGGCGTCCGCGTTCTCGCTGTTGCCGATTCGGTAGGTGCCGTCCTGTTGAAACTGTTTGATCACCGTGTCGGTCACGAGCACTTCCACGCGCGGAATGAGAGTTTTGTTGGTGAACGTTGGGATCGCGATCGTGCGGACGTCCCGCAAGTAGTACGGTTTGGCCGGCCCGACGTGGTAACCAAGGCAACCAGTCAAACTGACACAAGCTAATGCTGCCCCAATCGCTTTTTTCACGGCGTCGGCGAGGCCGTCGCTTCAGACGAACCAGAAACATCTAAGGAACTCGACGCAGCGCCCGGATCCGCGGATTCGCCCGGTGTGCTCGACGGTTCTGGTGTCGCGCCGCTTGCCGGCTCGGTGGACGATCCCGGCGGAAGAACACTCGACGGTTCCGAAGGAGGCGGCGGGAGCGAGCTGTCCAGATCAGGCGGCAAAACCGGTGCAGAATCTGAGGCAGGTCCTCTTTGACCGGGACCCTTGGCTTTGGCCTGTTCTGCCGCTTTCTTTTTCTCGGCTTCCTGATCTTGAATAGGTCCGAGCACCTTGTCTCCCACCTTTGCCCGTAGCTGGTCGATTCGTTTCTTCGCCTTTTCGCTTTCGGCTGACCCCGGTTGTTGCCGAATCACTTCATTGTAATAAATAACCGCGGCGCGATACATTTTCTGTTTGTCGTAATAGCGCGCGACCTCGAACGAGCTTGTGGTCGTTTTGTGTTCCAGTTGCTCGAGATTGCTCCGGGCCTGAGGTGCTTTCTCGCTGTTCGGGTAACGAAACAAAAAATCCTCAAACGCGGTCTTCGAATTCGTCGCGGCAGAGACATCCTTGGTGCCACCCTTCGAAGCCGTGAACCAAATATAGCCAATTTGATATTGCGCGTCCGCCGCAATCGGATCGTTTGGAAATTTATCGATCACTGCCTGATAAGCCTGGAGCGCGGCATCGTTCGCACCCTGCTTCTCACGCGCCAGACCGATATCGAACTGCGCGCGTGCTGTGTATTTCCCGTAAGGCGCCGTCCGAACCACCCCCGCAAAAATTTCAACCGCGCGATCCATCGACGTCGCCATCGGAATGCCGAGCACCTTCAGTTTTTTCCCGGCCAGATACATTTCGCCGATCCGAAATTGCCCTTCGATCGCTTCGTTAAAATGTGGACTGGTCGGATAATTTGTCACTACCAGGCGGTATGTGCCAGCGGCTTCTAAATATTCATGAACCTTTTCATATAACTCTGCGCCGCGAAAAGCTGCCCCCGCTGCGAGCGCGTCATGCGGATATTTCCGCACCAGCTGACGATAGGCGCCAATTGCGCGTTTCAGGTTGCCATCCTTTTCCGCCTTCTGCCCGATGTCGAAAAGCTCGGCGGCGTCGCCGTTAAACTGTTCTTCTCCGGGAGCGACGTACTTTGCTTTTTCACCTGGCCGAAAAACGACTGCGGCATTGGTCGATTGAACTAAAAGCGAACCCAGCGAAAGTGAGAGAAGCGCCGGGAGAACTCGGAATTTCATCGGGACTGGCAGGGTAATTAAGTTATCCACTCCGTCAAGTTGGCCGACCGAGGCAAAAGTGATGTCTTTTTGGCTGCTTCCAATCGCAAGATCGGCATCTTCCCGCGCGTTATGATTTAGCTTAGATTTCCCCTGGTTTGAACCTTACCGATCAACAAAAGATTCGAATCGGCGCCTGCGCCTGGAGTTTTCCGGAATGGCAGGGTAGTTTTTATCCTTCGGACCTGCCCGATTCCGAATGGCTCGAATTCTATGCGCGCTATCTCCCGGCGGTGGAAATCGATTCGACCTTTTACAGTGTACCGACCGAAAATGCGGTCCGTCGCTGGGTAGAGATTACGCCCGCCTCATTTCGTTTCAGCTGTAAACTGCCGCGCGAAATCACCCACGTGGGCCGGCTGTGCGATTGCACAGCCGAACTGAACGCATTTTTGCGCGCGATCGAGCCGCTCGAATCGAAACTTCACGTCATCCTCATTCAATTGCCGCCGTCATTCACGCCAAAGGAAGGCCGCCAAGCTCTGCGCAAGTTTCTCGTCCAACTTCCAAAAGGATTTCGGTTCGCAATCGAATTCCGGCACGCAGGCTGGCACCGTCCGCACATCATACGGCTGCTCGAGCAATGTCGCATTTGTTGGGTTTGGGCCGACACCAGCCCGCTTAACGAACGCAATCTCGCGCCGTTCGAATTTCTGCCACGCACGACCGATTTCCTTTATCTGCGAATGCTCGGCGACTACGCGACCAAGTACGATGGCGCGGGCAAATTTGTTCACCGTTACGACAGACTTCTTTGGAAACGCGAGGCCGCGCTCGAAAGTTGGGCGCTTAAGATTGAGCGACATCTTCCAGAAGTCCGCAACGTCTGGGCGTTTGTCAGCAATCATTTCGAAGGTTTCGCTCCAGAAACAGCGCACCGTCTCGCGCAACGACTCGGTTACGAACTTCCGTTGCCGTCCGAAACCGAAAAAATATCGTCGGAGCAGGAACGTGGGCAGCTGAGTCTGTTTGCGAATGGTACGGACGGCTCCCCTGAACCACCCGCAAATGCCCGTCCGGCTCGGACCGAGTGAGGTCAATCGCCCTACCTAATCTCGGCCGCGCCGAAGTACGGTTGCAGCTTTTCCGGAACCCGCACCGAACCCTCCGGCTGTTGCGAATTTTCGATCAGCGCGGCAAACAAGCGCGGTAGCGCGACGCCCGAACCATTGAGCGTGTGAGCGAATTTATTTTTCCCGTCAGCATCCTTGTAGCGAAGGTTCATTCGGCGCGCCTGAAAATCTTCGAAGTTCGAGCAGCTCGAAACTTCGAGATACGCATTTTGACCTGGAGACCAAACCTCGAGGTCGTAAGTTTTCGCCGAACCAAATCCGAGATCGCCGGTGCAAAGCTCGGTCAGCCGATAATGCAGCTCGAGCATTTGCAGAACCTTCTCTGCGTCTGCCACCAACGATTCGAGTTCTTCGTAGGATTTTTCCGCAGTCGTGATCTTCACGAGCTCGACTTTATCGAACTGATGGACGCGAATGATGCCACGCGTTTCGCGCCCGGCCGATCCCGCCTCGCGGCGAAAACAGGGCGTGTAAGCAGCAAACTTTTTTGGAAGATCGAGAATCGGCAAAATTTCGTCGCGATGAAGATTTGTCACCGGCACTTCGGCAGTTGGGGCCAGAAAAAGCTCGCCGCTCTCCAATCCGTACATGTCCGATTCGAATTTCGGCAATTGGCTCGTACCGATCATGCAATCGCGCCGGACGAGAAATGGCGGACTGACTTCAGTGTAGCCGTGCTCGCGGGTGTGCAGATCGAGCATAAAATTGATCAGCGCCCGCTCCAGCTTTGCACCCGCGCCCGTGAAACAAATAAATCCGCTGCCACTGAGTTTCGTCGCGCGCTCGAGATCGAGAATTTTCAATTTTTCACCGAGCGCGACGTGATCGAGCGGTTTGCCAAGGAGCTCTGGTTTCTTCCCCCACTCTCGAACAGCTCTGTTCGCGCTTGGATCTTTTCCAATCGGAACGCTCGGGTGCGGTAGATTTGGAATTTCTAGAAGTGGACCGACCGTACGGTCGAGCAAGTCCCGCACCGCCGAGTAATTGGCGATGTAGTTCTTAATTTCTTCGGCGCGTTCCTCTAAAGCATCTGCCGATTCTCTACGCGATCTTTTTGCGCCGATCTCCTTACTCAATCTGTTTCGCTCAGCTTGGAGCTGCTGCAATTCGGTCTCTTTTCGTCGTCGTTCGGCGTCTTCTCTTAAGATCTCATCGATTTTCGCCTCATCGCCGCCACCACGGGTGGCGAGTCGCTCGCGAACAAAATCCGGTTTCTCCCGAATCAGACGAATGTCGAGCATGGGTGGAACTGTAGCCGTCGCCCTGTGGCCCATGCAACACCCGTTCGACCTGTGTGTCGTGCTTCACCAAGCGAAGCGACGACAGAAACCGAACGTGACAATTTCGGGCGCGGGCAGATACTTTCATTGTGGATCGGCTAAGTTTGCTCAGCGTTGCGCTCGGTCTCGCTGCGCTTGCCGGGATCAATCTTTATCTCACAGTTTTCGTCACCGGGTTGGCCATTCATTTTCACTGGATCACGCTTGGTCCCGCCTACCAGTCGCTCGACGTCCTCGGACGTCCCGCCATTATCATCATTTCGGGTGTTCTTTATTTTCTCGAATTTTTCGCAGACAAAATCCCGTGGGTTGATTCCGTCTGGGACGCCGTCCATACGGTAATACGCCCAATCGGCGGCGCGCTGCTCGCGATTCAGGTGCTGGGATATCCAAGCCCAGCATCTACGGTGATCGTGGCGCTTCTCGCAGGCGGAACCAGTCTCATCACTCATACAGCCAAGGCCACGACGCGGCTTGCCAGCAATAGTTCGCCCGAGCCGTTTTCCAACATTGCCCTGAGCGTCGGCGAAGATCTCGCCGTGTTCGGCGGGCTCGCCTTGATTCACTACAATCCAATAATTGCATTATCGATTTTCAGCCTGGCCATCGCGGCATTTTTTTATTTCGCGCCAAAGATTCTGCGCGCGATGAAAGCGAAACTTTGGTTAGCTTGGAAAAAACTGAATGTTCCTGCTGATTACAAGCTCCCAGCAAAGCTACCGGTTACGTTGCCGTCGCACCTCGCTGAGATTTTCAATCGGCAAAACACTCATGGCGAAACTAAAGCGTGGACTGCGCCTTGTCTCAGCGGCCGCGGACGGCGCATTCCGGCGAATCTGTTCGGGGCTCTCGTATCAACTACCGAACAGCCGAAAAGGCTTTGGTTTATCGCACGCAAGAACGGTCGCCCATTTGGAGAGACGATCGAGCTCGAAGGAATGATGGTTGCCCACGAACCGAAGTTCCTCTCGGAAAATCTGATCATTGTTCCGACTTCTGAGAAAGGCGCGCGATATCTCTTCATCTTTCCGCGTTCGCGGTCCGCTGATGTTGAGCAAATCGTTGAGAATTTGCGCAGGCAGTTGAACCAGCACCATCCGGAGAGCGTTGAGTCAACGCTTGAGCCGGCGACCTCGAACTAGCTCTCGCTTTCCAAAGGAACTTGGCGGCAAGATCGACCGAGCGCGTTCTGCAATTGATCGACAATCTTTGACAGTCGTCACATGTCGTTGGTGCCAGACGATGGATCTGCTTCTGGCGTTTGCTCGGACTCTTTGTATCCTTTGGCGTCAGCTCGTCTTTGAAGAGATCTTTTGGAACCGCCCGGGTCCCAAGCAGAGGCCTGCGCCCGACTAATTTGGGCGACGTGAAAAACAATGGCGCAAACGAAAACGCCGACCCACGCGAGCCTGCTGGAGCGACGAGACGTCATTCGAGCGAACTAAACGAAGACCAGACCGTTCAACCCGCTTGCAATCCGAAATCTAAAATCTAAGATCCAAAGCCCCGTTGCGGGTGTAATTCAATGGTAGAATGGCAGCTTCCCAAGCTGCACACGAGGGTTCGATTCCCTTCACCCGCTCCAAC
>Ga0182036_10001269_pt1 | contig 11754 bp, 9 predicted proteins | sample sta12Cox44000080_FD_125966 | JGI IMG/M metagenome (GOLD analysis project Ga0182036, IMG submission 125966) | Lab enrichment of tropical soil microbial communities from Luquillo Experimental Forest, Puerto Rico - statoxic.12C.oxic.44.000.080 | ecosystem: Environmental > Terrestrial > Soil >...
GAATGCGCAGGGCGTCTTCACGATCACGTCGCCCTCGTTCAAGGACGGCGAGCGCCTTGCGACCAAGAACGCCGGCAACAACAAGCAGAATCCGAATTGCGTCGGCGAGAACGTTTCGCCGGCACTGTCCTGGGCGAATCCGCCCGCCGGCACCAAGAGCTATGCGCTGCTGATGTTCGATCCGGAAGGCAGGCCGCCAGGCGGCGTGAGCCATTGGGTCGCCTATGGCATTCCAGCGTCCGTGACCGGCTTTGCGGAGGGAGAGGTCTCCAAGCAGACCGAGAAATATGTCGGCGGCAAGAGCCTGATGGGTCTGCCGCATTATTTCGGCCCCTGCACGCCCCCGGGCGCGCCGCACCACTACACCTTCACCTTATTTGCCACCGACCTCGAGCCGAATGCGCTCCAGCCCGGCCTCACGCGAGACGAGCTCATCAAGGCGTTGGACGGGCACGCCAAGGGCGCGACCGGCATCATCGGAACGTTCTCGAAGCCTTAAAGCTCACACATTCGGTGTCATGCCCCGCGCAAGAGCCCGTGAAGAAATTGGCGGCGCGCGCGGTGCTCGTTGTTGCTGCCCTCTCCCACCCGAACTCGGGCCTGCCCGAGTTCGGGCATTTTTTGAATCGGCCGAAGTCTGATAAATCCGACTTCGAAGGCGCCGGGCTCTTTGCGCACCGGATTTGTGACAGTTTTATAAATGATCTAGCTCAATAACGAGGCCGCTCAAACGTGCGTTAGTAGCGCCCGGCTCGCAGGTGCCCATTATGAAATCCAAGATCATCGAGCGACTAGGCGAATCCGACATTTTGCTGCCAGCCCTCATCGCGCAGGGTTTGTTGGCCAACGATCGCGTGAAGGTGCGCTTGAGCATCTTGCAGGCGGCTGCACGCCACGCGCACGATCCCGCCCAAGTGCGTTTCGACCTGAGGAACGAATGCCGCGCGACCGACCTCGATCTGGTCGCAATGGAAACGCTCGTCAATCGCGCGGGCCGGTTGGGAGACGAACGGATCACGGCGCCCGGGCTGGGCAATTTGCGAGCGGCAATTTGGGACGACATCGCCACCATGATGGAGGCCGTCAAATCCGGCGATGCAGCGCAGGGTGATGTCCTCGATGAACGGCTATCGGCCCTAAAAGCGGCCGATGCGCCCGAACCTTCGGACAGCGCCGAGCCCGCTGAAATCGTCAGGCTGACAGGCCTCTCCGACGGCGACAGCGTGCATCGGCTGGTAATGGACATGCACAAGGCTTTGAACCGTCTGGCCGCGGCTCACGCCGAGGATGTGGTGGCGGGTGCGCATGTCTACGGCCTGTTGACCGAGGACCGCCCCGCGGTCGAGGCGTTCATGCGCGGGCTCGAATCGACCCGCAAGCTGAAATTCGATCATCCGGGACTGGCAACGACCGCAAGCAGGTCGGGAGACCGGCTGATCATTCAAAACGATATCGGTGAGACCGACGCCCATGTGGTCGTTATCGCGGTTGAGCAGGATGCGGTGACGGTCACCTACACGGACGTTCATTTGGCGCGCGCGAAGTTCTTCACCGACTTGTTTCGGAATTTTTCCATTCAATGGAGCGGCCTTGATCGCAAGAGCGCGGAGGGGCTCGGCGACGAGGGGGTGTTTTATCTTGTCACCGGCCGCTGCCCGATCGAGGGTGGCAACAGCCGCGATATTTTTCTCGAAGCGGTCGGCGCATCCGTGGTCTTCCTGATCGACTGGAACAAGACCCGCAAGATCCTGCGGGCGTGGGTATCCCCGCGCGATGCTGTCCACATCCTCGATTGGGCGGCTCGCCACCGGTTCGGCCACAGAGCCTTCCTTGAGCTTGGAGGCAGCGAACTCGTAGCGGCGGCCGTTCGTCACGCGACGCCGACGCGAATCGGATTCGGCGAACGGCTGGATCGCGCGCTCGGGCGGGACGCTGCCGTCGACTTCCTCAAGACCGTTCTGCGCGTTTCGACGGAAGCATTACTGCACGGGCGCTCGGTGCGCCTCGTCAGGGACCGGATCGAGGCGGATCTCGTCCGCCATCTCGAGCGCGTCGACAGCACGCTGCTTGCAATCGTCGTCCGGCAGGCAGGGCTGGCGCGCGAGGTCGCAAGCGAAATTGCGCGCTACGTGGCGGGACAGAGGGCCGGCCGAGAGATGGACGCAAGCGCTTTGGCCGCGCACGCTCGTCGTATCGAGGAGAAGGCTGACCGGATCGCGATTGAAGGCCGCAACGAGATTGCGCGGCTCGAGGCCGGGCCGATCATCGAGCAACTGATGAACCGGGTCGAAGAGGCGATCGACGACTTGGAACAGGCGGCGTTCATCGCTTCGATCATGCCTTCAGGCATGAGCGCGGACGTGTTCAAGCCGCTTGCCGACCTCTGTTCCGCTGCGGTCTCCGCCGCCGAGGCCGCCGCCGCCGGCGTCGATGCCGCCGCCGAAGTTCCGGAGGGAAAACGACTCGATGCCGAGGATGCCCTCGCCGCGGTCGGCCGTCTCATTGATATCGAGCATCTGGCCGACGCCGCCGAACGCGAGGTAACGACGCTGGTGCTGCGTGGCGGCCTCTCCTTGCCGGCGTCACTCTCGATGCTCGAGCTTGCGCGCGCAATCGAACGCGCGACCGACCGGCTGGCGAGTTTCGGGCATTTGCTTCGCCAGCACGTACTTGCCGACCTTTCAACGTAAGAGAGAAAGCCGACCAATGCAGATCGTGCGCATAGGCCACGGGCCGACTCGACAGGTTTCAGCCGAGACCGTCGGGGTAAAGGCCGCCAATCTTGCGCGCATGGCCGCGCTCGGACTGCCGGTGCCGCCGGCATTCGTTCTGCCGGTCGAGCTGTGCGCGGCGATCGTCGCCGGAGACCCTGACGCGGAGCGTCACTTGGCCGATGGGCTGCGGGAAGGCATCGCCTTCCTGGAGAGCGTGAGCGGGAAGCAATTCGGCGACCGTCGCCGTCCGCTGCTGGTGTCGGTGCGATCCGGAGCCGCACAATCCATGCCTGGCATGCTCGACACCGTGCTCGACGTCGGCTGCACGGCGGCCGCGGTCCGCGGCCTCGTCCGGATGACGGGAAACCCGCGATTTGCCTGGGATTGTCGACAACGCCTGCTCGAAGGCTATGCCACCATCGTGGTCGGGAGCGACCCTGCACCGTTCACCACTCGTGCGCGCGAAATGATGGTCGAAGAAGGCGTCGACAGCGGTCGAGAGCTCGACGGCGAGGGGCTGGAGCGGCTTGCCGCGGACTATGGCGTCCTGCTCGGAGCCGACGCTCCACCCGATGATCCCATGGCGCAGCTCACAAGCGCCGCACGCGCCGTCTATCGCTCGTGGATGAGCGAGCGAGCACAGACCTATCGTCGCCTCCAGCATCTCGAACGCCTGCAGGGCACGGCGGTGACCGTGCAGGCCATGGTCTTCGGCAATTGCGGTTCCTCGTCGGCTGCGGGCGTGGCGTTTTCGCGCGACCCCTCGACCGGCGCCGCGCAGCCGGTCATCGAGGTACTGTTCGAGGCGCAAGGCGAGGACGTCGTTGCCGGCCGTCACACCCCCGAGACTGAAGAAGCATTGGCGCGCGCGTTGCCGGCGGTCGCGGCTCAGCTGCGCGACATTCTAGGACAGCTCGAACGGGAATTTGGGGACGTGCAGGACGTCGAATTTACGATCGAGGACGGACGGCTTTATATGCTGCAGACGAGGACGGCCAAGCGCACGCCGCGCGCGGCGTTGCGCATCGCGATCGACCTCGTGCATGAAGGCCTGATCACCCCGGCTCAGGCGCTTCGCCGGCTCGACGGAATCGAACTCGATGCGCTGAGCCGCCAGCGCTTGCTCGACACCCATGATCCCGTCGCACGCGGCGTCGGCGCATCTTCGGGCGTCGCGTGCGGGCGTGCTGCCTTCGACTCCGCCGCCGCCGAGCAGCTGACCGGCTGCGGCGATCCGGTCATCCTCGTCCGTCCCGATACCAACACCGGCGATGTCGCGGGGTTTGCCGTGTCGGCCGGCATCGTGACTGCAGTCGGCGGCCGCACCGCGCATGCCGCACTTGTCGCCCGACAAATGGGAAAACCCTGCGTCGTGGGCTGCGATCGAACCGTGGTCGACATCGCGCGCCACCGGGCGCAATTCGCAACGGCCGCGGTTGCGGAGGGTGAATGGATTTCGATCGACGGGGATAGCGGGGACGTCTACCTCGGGCGGCGCGAGGTCGTCACGGAAAGGCCTGAGGACGAGTTGGCGGAAGTGGAGCGTTGGCGGCAATCGGCGACACCCGATTCTCGGGGCACGCGGCTCGACGCGGTTCGCCTATCGCTGCCCTGAAGCGGCAGGGCTCGCCGCGGACCACGGCATGGAGTTATGAAGCGTGCGCGAGGCACGCATTCATCAATTGCAGATCAAATCCATGGACGCCGCATATTCTTCGAGCCCTCGACAACGAGCTCATCCAGGCGAAAGGGACCGATCAACCTCCCACGTGGCGGACCTATTCGCACTAGGTCAGCTCGCAGCCGAGCCGTTGTGCCAGCGGCTACGGTCGAGCCCTGCGGGCCTCACCTACGAAGAAGCCGCACGCCGGCTCCAGGATTTTGGACTCAACCTTGTCGCCCGCGAGCGAAAACCAACGATCCTGCAAGAGATTTGGGGCCGCGCGAGAAATCCCCTCAACGCGCTACTGCTGACGCTGGCGGCCGTTTCCTATTTCATCGGCGACATGCGCGCGGCGATCGTCATCGTGCTGATGGTGCTGCTCGCAGTCGGCACCGCTTTCATTCAGGAGCATCGATCCAACGAGGCGGCCGCCCGCTTGCGCGCGATGGTAAAGACCACCGCGAGCGTGAGACGGCGGCCGGCCGTTGGAGATGGCGATTTCGCTGAGGTCCCGATCGAATCGCTGGTCCCAGGCGACATCGTCAGACTGTCGGCCGGCGACATGATCCCGGCCGATCTGCGCTTGCTTGAGGCCAAGGACTTATTCATCAACCAATCCGCTCTGACCGGCGAAGCCATGCCGGCTGAAAAGTTTTGCCATCCACACCAACAAGAGATCAACGATCCGTTCGATTTGCCGAACATGTGCTTCATGGGCGCCAATGTCGTCAGCGGCTTTGCCACCGGCATCGTCGTGCGCACCGGAGGGCATACATTTTTCGGGCAGCTTGCCGACGAAATCGCGGGACGGCGCGTGCCCACGGCCTTCGATCAGGGCATCAATCGTTTCACCTGGCTGATGATCCGGTTCATCATCGTCATGGTGCCCACCGTCTTTCTCATCAACGGCTTGACCAAGCACGATTGGCTGGAGGCGCTGCTGTTCGCCGTCGCCGTCGCCGTCGGCCTCACGCCCGAAATGCTGCCCATGATCGTAACCGTGAACCTCGCCAAAGGCGCGATCGACATGTCGCGCGCCAGGGTCATCGTCAAACGGCTCAATGCGATTCAGAACTTCGGCGCGATGAACATCTTGTGCACCGACAAGACCGGCACGCTGACCCAGGACCGGATCATTCTCAAGCGTTACCTCGATATTCGCGGCGAGGAGTCGGAACGGGTTCTGCAATACGCCTATCTCAACAGCCATTTTCAGTCGGGGCTGAAGAACCTTCTCGACATCGCTGTGCTGCAACACGTGGAAATGCACGGCATTCTCGGAATCGACGAGGGCTTCGCGAAGATCGACGAGATCCCCTTTGATTTCTCGCGACGCCGCCTATCCGTGGTCGTGGCCCACGGGCCGGACAAGCACATCCTCATATGCAAGGGCGCGGTCGAGGAAATTTTTGCAGTCTGTTCGCGCTACGAGATCGACGGAACGACAGGCCGGCTCGACGAAAGCCACTTCGCCACCGCCAAGGAAGAGACGGTCGCGCTCAATTCTGACGGATTCCGCGTCGTGGCGGTGGCCTACAAGGAACTCGACGCCTCGCAAACCGCCTACTCGGCCGCCGACGAACGCGACCTGATTTTGCTCGGGTACATCGCCTTTCTCGACCCGCCCAAGGAAAGCGCCGCGGCGGCCATTGCCGCGCTTGCCGAGAAGGGCGTACGCGTGAAGATTCTGACCGGCGACAACGAGGTCATCACGCGCAAGGTCTGCCGTGAAGTGAAACTCGATCCGGGCGAAATTCTTCTCGGCGCGCGGATCGACGCCATCACGGAGGACGAACTGGCCGACATCGCCGAACGCACGAGCGTGTTCGCCAAACTGACACCGTCGCAGAAAGAACGGATCGTTCAGGCCTTGCACCGCAAAGGTCGGGTGGTTGGCTTTCTCGGCGACGGCATCAACGATAGCCCCGCGCTCAAGGCCGCCGATGTCGGCATTTCCGTCGATACTGCCGTCGACATCGCCAAGGAATCGGCCGACATCATTCTCCTGGAAAAGAGCTTGATGGTTCTGCAGGAGGGCGTCACCGAGGGACGCAAGATCTTCGCCAATATCACCAAATACATCAAAATGGGCGCCAGCTCGAATTTCGGCAACATGTTCAGCGTGCTCGGGGCAAGCATTTTCCTGCCGTTCCTGCCGATGGCGCCGATTCAAGTGCTCACGAACAATCTGCTCTACGACTTCTCCCAGACCGCGATCCCGACCGACAACGTCGACGAGGAGTACATCGCTTCACCCCGCCGCTGGGACATCGACAACATTTTCAGGTTCATGATCTTCATCGGCCCGATCAGCTCGATCTTCGACTATGCGACCTACGCGATGATGCTGTTCGTCTTCGATTCCTGGACCAATCCATCGCTGTTTCAAACGGGTTGGTTCGTGGAGTCGCTGCTGACGCAAACGCTCATCATCCACATCATTCGCACGGCCAAGATCCCGTTCGTGGAGAGCCACGCGAGTCCGACGCTCATTGGCACGACGATCATCGTTTCACTCTTTGGAATCGCCCTTCCCTTCACCGTTGCGGGGGCTGCGCTCGGCTTTACGCCGCTTCCCGCGCTTTATTGGCCCCTGGTCGCGACCCTGCTGCTCAGCTATTCGGTACTGACTCATTTGGTGAAGGTATGGTTCGTCCGCCGCTGGGGGATGTGACTGCGCCGGCGAACACGCCGCGACGGGCCGTGTAAAAATTCGGGTTCAGTGCGACAGCCAGCGCGCGATATCCGGCCAGACCAGGGCGAGGATCTCCTTGCTTATGAACAAGCCGAGATGTCCGCACGGCGCCACGGCCTTGTCGATTGAGCACCGCTGATCGACTAGATGCTCCGTCGCGAATATCTGCTCGGGCGCCACCACATCGTCGTCACGCGCGGCGAGCAGGAACAGCGGGCAGCGCAGCTCGGAGAGATCGACTTTGCGGCTAAGCGCCACGAAACGGCCAGCGGCGAGATGGTTGTCCTTGAACAGATGTTCGACGACTTGCAGGTAATAGGTTCCCGGCAAATCAAGCGTCGATGCGTACCAATCGCGGAAGCGCGACTCCAGCCGCCGAAACGCTGTGGAGCCGATCGTATGCGGTGACTGCAACAATGCACGAACCATCTTCGGGTCGGGAAAGTGCGGAGCCCAAAACTGCAGCGCGTGCTGCCCGAGGATACGGCCGCCGCCGAGATCGACCAGTTCGCGAAAGATGGGAATCGGCGTGTCGTGCGCGAGCTCCGAAAGTTTGGACTTGCCAGCGGCAAGATCGATTGGGGCGCCTGCGAGCGCCAGCCTTGCGACTTTGCCGGGAAAGCGCGCCGCGTAGATCAACGCCATCCAGCCGCCCTGGCACAGGCCGAGGAGATTTACGCGGCTCCCGAGCTCATCCACCAACACGTTGAGATCGGCGAGATAATTGTCGATCGATAGAAAGCGCATGTCCGGGCTTGCCGAGCGCCAGTCCGTCACGAAGACACGTCCCAGCCCCGCCCCCCGCAAGGCCGCGACCAGGCTATGACCGGGTGCAAAATCGGTTATCGTGGAACCGTGCAGTGCGAATGGCGCGCAAAGGAGGGTCGCGATTCCCTCGCCGGTCGTCGAAAAGTCCCGCAACCGCACCGTAGGCAGCTCCAGCGTCACGCAATTTTGCGTCGTCCATTGCGGTTCGCGAGCGCTTGTCTGCGGCTGTGGTTCAATTGCGAGTTTTGCGAACTCCCTCGCCGCGGCCGAGGCGATCTCGCTCGCGGATTCGGCAATGAGCGCCGGCCACAGGAAAGCTGCGCATGCGAATTGCGAACTGTTCAATGTGTACATAGGCACAAGCTCAAATCGGATTGGAATCTGCGCATTGCGCTAGATCAAAAAAGCGGCGCCCTGTCGGCGGCCTTCCAGGCGGAGCCCGCGCGCTCCGTCGTCGAGCGTTGCCGGAAAAAGTCAGGACACTTTCATCTGTGCCGGCTCTTCACTCGATGGGTACAGCACCATGCCGGATATGGCATCGACCCAGGCCAGATGATCGTTGACGGCCTTTACGCCCGGCGCGTTTTCCGCCGCTACCACGATCGCCTTGCGCTCTCGTTCATCGGTGATCATGCCCCACAGCTCCACGACGCCATCCCTTACGAGCACATCGACCAGGGCAACAGGCGCCCACGACTGGCTTGCGAGCTCGGCCAGAATGCGCTCGCGAATGGCTTGATCGCCGGCCGACGTCGGTTTGATGTCGCGCGCGACGCTGGCAAGCGCATGAACCAGGTTGGCGCGGCTGACGATCCCAACCACCTCCTGGTCGCGCACCACGGGCAGACGCTTGATTTGACGCTTTTCCATCAGCTGGACGATCTCGTCGAGCGACGTGTCCTCACTGATCGTCAGAGGATCCACCGTCATGATCTCGCTGACCTTGCGGCCATGGGCGCGGGTATATTCGTCGGCCAGCCGGCCCGGCCCGATGAGGTACTCGAGCCAGCGCGGCCGCCGGCGCTGCGTTCCGGTCTCCGCCCGCCGAAGGAAATCGCCTTCGGTCACGATCCCGACGAGAGCGCCTTTCTGGTCGATCACGGGCAAGCCGCTGATGTGCCGTTGCAGCATGATCCGGACCGCCTGCCAGATCGAGGCGTCCGGCTCGATCGATACAACGGGAGACGTCATCACGTCCTTGGCTTTCATGGCGGGCCTCCATTTCGGTTTCTTGAAGGCTAAGCCGCCTTTCCCGTCGTCATTTGATCTACATCAACCTGTCGCAGCGAAAGAGCCTGGGCCGGTTCTGTCTTCGCAGCCGCAGCGCATGCGGGATGGGTGCGCGGCAGTCGTCCCGCTCGTCAGGGGGCGCCCGGCGCTACGCGGGGGTCCACCGATTGCTCGCCGCAACCCGCCGTATCGGAAGCCTCAGCGCGCTTCCCGTGTGGCGTCTCTGAGAGCCCGCATCACATCCTCGCGAGAGATGATGCCCACCAGTTGACGCTCGGCGCCGATAACCGGAAAGCTGCGAGCCTTCAGGCTCACCATCAACTGGAGAACTCGAGTCAACGGCGCCGTCGGTTCGACGTGCACGACGGCTTCGGTCATCACTTCCGCCACCGGACGTTTCATCAGTTCATCGTAGTGCGGCACCATCTGACCGGTGGTAAAGGCGAATGCTTGCAGAAAATCGAATTTGGTCACGATACCCAGCATCTTTCCTTCCTCCACGACGGGGAAGGAATTGAAATCATGTCTCTCGAACAGCGCTTCGAGTTCTCGGAGCGTAACGTCGCGCGTGACGGCCGTGACGTCGCGCGTCATATATTGGCCTGCCGTGCATTGGAGAAATCGGTACATCAGTCCACCGGGTCGTTGCCTGCCTATTCGCGGTTCGGTTGCTTGCATGGCGAAATCATTTTCCGATCCTTCGCCGTCGTCAATGCGAGAACAGGCAACAGACCGGGCTTTCCGCCAACAAGTCGCGGGTGACCCCACCATACGCCCATTCCCCCAGCCGCGAGTGGCCGTAGCCGTCGGCGACCACCAAGCTGATGTTTTCATTCGCGATGAACCGCAGCAACGAATTCGCCGCCGTTACGTCGACAGGCAGCACTCGCTCGGTGACGGTTGCGATGCGATGTCGGGCCACGTAGTTGGCGACGTCTCGCAGCCGAGACGAGGCCTGATCTCCTCCGCGTTCCGATACTTCGACGATCACGACGTTCTCGGCCGCGCGCAAGAACGGCAACGCATCCTGAACGGCGCGACGGGCCTCGCGCACATCTTTCCAAGCGACGGCAACTCGTCTGGGCGGGAGTGCCGTTACGCCACTCGGCACGACCAGAACCGGCCGGCCGGCCTTGAGGTTAAAGCTGCCGGGATCGAGAGCGTGAAACGGATCCCGGCTCGCGCGGGCATTGCCGATGATGACGAGATCGGCTGCCCGCGCCTCGCGTGCGACCGCATCGGCCTGAGGACCCACGACCGACCGCCATTCCACGCGCCGGCCGCTCGTCCCGATCGCTGCGCGAAACTCCTGTCCTTTTTGATCGAGCAGAGCTTTCATATCCCGTAGATGCGGCGTCTCCGCAACCGCCTCGTTGGGCGCGTCCTCGCCAAGAGCGGCCGAGATCGACGCGCCGCTCGCAATTCCAATCAGGTGGGCGTCGAAGCGCCGGGCGAGATCAGCAGCAACGCTGACGCGGCCGTCCGGCTTGCCCTCCACGTCGACGTAAACCATCAGCGTCGCATAGGACATGGCTCGCGATCTCTGCACCAAATCCGCATGGGATTTGAATTTCCGTCTTCAGAGGCCCGGCTCAAGCGGTACGGTCGAGCCGGGTGCGTTTTGACATGGCCTTGCAGCCGACGGACCTGATCCTGGAGCTGTCGGCGCGCCCGCTTGAATGCATCGTTGAGAGCGAAATGAACGTCCGCATGGCGCTGGTCCAGGCGGGGCGTGCGTCCGATATCGACCTCCTTTCCGTCCGGGAGCGCCAGGCGGATGTTGATCTCGTAGAGGCCGCCGGTGCGGTGGTGTTCGCTCGGTGCCTTCACCACCACTCGGCAGGCGGTTATGCGCCCGAAGCGATCCTCGAGGCCGGCAACGTGCTCGGCAATAGTTGCGCGCAAGGCCTCGCGCGGCTTCATTCCTTGGAAGTCGATCTGGAAGGGGCTTTGCATGCGTGCCGTCCTACAGATGTCCCATTTCGAACTCTTCGCACGAGGAGCCGAACTGGGAGAGCGCATCCTCCAGATGATCGGGCAGCAGGGGCATTCCGAGCAGATACGAGGCGGTGCGCTTGTTGTGCAAGCGAACGGCTTCCGCCCGCAGGTCCTCCCAGTCCTCGAGCGTGCCGTCGCCGCGACCGAGCCAAGCCAGGGCCACCAGATCGACCTGCTCGTCCTCGGTCAACGCCCCGATGAAGCCTCGCAACTCCGCGACAACGGGATCGTCGGCGTGGTCCTCCAACACGGAGATCATGGCATCGTCCGTGGCATTGGATGCGTCATCCGGGATGGTCACCATGTCCTTGGCATCGAACTCGCGCGCCTTGACGACGATGAAACAGACCTTTTCGGGAGAGATCGAGAGCGCCGGTGTCACCTTGGTCGCGGCCGCATCTTCAGCCGGCGATTTCTTGCCTTCGAAACTTCCTGCGCTCATGGCTTCTTCTCCTGGGTTCTTTTACTCAACATGTGCCCCGCAGCGGCCAAGGCGTTGAGATAGGTCAATTTCCACCGCGGCCGATCCAGCTGCCGCCGACCTTCACGTACGAGCGCTTGACCGCGGCCCAGGCGATGCGATGCGCGGCCTCCTCCTGGCGCGGATCGCCCACGTGCGCTGCGAAGGCATGATTGAAAGCCTCGCGGTAAATGTCCTGGGCGTGCGGGGGAAGGTGGGCCTGCAC
>Ga0182036_10001276_pt1 | contig 11716 bp, 9 predicted proteins | sample sta12Cox44000080_FD_125966 | JGI IMG/M metagenome (GOLD analysis project Ga0182036, IMG submission 125966) | Lab enrichment of tropical soil microbial communities from Luquillo Experimental Forest, Puerto Rico - statoxic.12C.oxic.44.000.080 | ecosystem: Environmental > Terrestrial > Soil >...
CCGGTGGAGCGGCCACTGATTCCGGCGTAGCCGATCACTTCACCACGGCGAACGTGGGTTCCCGCAACCACCGCATAGGCCGAAAGGTGCGCGTAGAAGGTGGTGATTCCAAATCCATGGTCGACAACCACAAGCCTGCCGTAGCCCATGTGGGTGTCGGCGATGGTGACCAAGCCATCCGCGGTGGCGTGCACGGGCGCGCCGTAGTCCGCGCTGACATCGACACCCGTATGAAACGCGCCTTCCCCCGAGAACGGGTCGAGTCGCTGACCAAAGCTGTCAGTGATATGTCCGAGCACCGGCCAGGCCGCCGGCGTGTAATTCGACTCTGCAAAAGCCATCGCCGGCATCAGCCGCAATCCGGAGACGGAAGTGGCAATCACGGAAGCGTTGCGCTTGAGGAACGAATACTGCTCGAGACTGCGATCGAAAGCGTCTTCGGGAGTGCTAGCACTATCGGCCTGATCGAAGGCCGGCGCATGGTAACGTATCACACCGTAGGTCATCGCCACTTCGGTGGCCAGCGACTGCAACGAGTCGAGACGCTGGTTGGTGTCCTTCACCGTGGACTGCAATTCGCGGTACTGCTTTTTCAGGGTTTCCTGATCGTGGCGCAGCGCATTGTAATTCCCAACCTTCCACAACATGCGGCTATAGGATCCCACCGCCGCGACTACAGTAATGCTCCCAATGATTGCCAGCGCAGCGAGGCTGTGCAGCACATAGGCAGGCACGACAAGTTTCCGGAGCTTGCCGGGCGTGGAAGCAATATAGAACGTATAATTCTTGCTGCTGATCACCAGTTGGCCTCTCAGGCCGTTCTAGTTTACTCCGAAACGAAGTGCGGTTGCTTGCATCCACCCTGACCGCACCTGTATAGACACTTGACGGTCGGAACTGCGACTTGATTCGTTCTATCCAAATATTAGATTTTGTAGGGCGAGTCCGTCAACCCTGTTTTTGCTTTATTTCGGACAGTCATCGGAAAACTGTCCTCCCTGTCCGCGAGTGCAGGTTGTGTAAGGAATAGGATTGATCTCATGAAGCAAAAGAAAAACGAAGACGCGTTAGTGGCACGAATCGCTCGCGCGCTTGCGGGAACGAAACCGAGCGCGCTCGACTGCGGTCTTGGCGACGACGCGGCGCTGTGGCGTCCCACGCCTGGCCGCCAACTGATCTTGACTTGTGACTGGTTCCTCGAAGGCTCGCATTTTCTGCGTCACAAACATCCCGCGGACGCGGTCGGCTGGAAATGCCTGGCGCGTGCTACCAGCGACATCGCGGCGATGGGAGGCCAACCACGATGTTTTCTGCTCAGCTTGGCGCTGCCCGGGGCGCTTGCGGGAAGATGGCTGAACCAATTCCTGAGTGGCTTGAAGCGCGCTTCGCAGGCGCTGCACTGCGAATGCGCTGGCGGCGACACCACGTGGGAAAACAAAGTCTTGATCGGTGTCACGGTAATTGGAGAAGTCCGTCGCGCGCGGGCGATTCGCCGCTGTGGCGCGAAGCCCGGCGACCTGATCTTTGTCAGCGGCACGTTGGGCGAAGCGGGTCTTGGCTTCCGTCAACTGCGCCGCGGGCGCGGCATGGCCCGGCCTTCGAATCACGCGCTGCGGAAACATCTTTATCCCGAGCCACGCTTGGCGCTGGGGGCGTGGCTGGCGGAACGACGATTGGCCAGCACCATGATGGACATCTCGGATGGCTTGTCGACCGATCTGGCGCGATTGTGCAAGGCGAGTGGAGTTGGCGCGCGCATCGAGAGCGTTTCTCTTCCACGCACCGCACGGTTACCCGCCGCGGAGGCAGAAGGTTTCGCGCTGCACGGGGGTGAGGACTATGAACTGCTTTTCACGGTAGGTCCCAGGAACGCGCAACGTTTGCCGGAGAAGTTTCACGGCTTGTCTTTGACCTGCATCGGCAGCATCACAAAAGAAAGAAGACTTGTGGTGGAAACCGGGCAGGGCATTCAAACGCTCCAGCCGGGCGGTTGGGATCCGTTTCGCTGACACCCATCAATCGGGACTGGTCGGAGCGGCAGGCACGGGCGTGGTCGTCGTGGTGGTGGCAGCAGGGACAGGCACCGGAGCCTTTTGCCGGGGCGCGGTGGGCGCTTCGTCTTCGGGCGCATTGTCGGGCACGTCGGTGTGGACGTGGTGCTCCTCGGCTTGAATTTCGAGCGGAATCACGTCCGGGAATTCGATGCTGGGAATTCCGTTCATGCCCTGCTCCATGAATTCCATCCAAATCGGGAGCGCCGCCTGGGCGCCAGTTTCGCGTTTACCGAGCGAAATCTGCTTGTCGTCGAAGCCGACCCAAACGCCGGCCGTGAGTTGCGGCGTGAAACCGATGAACCACGCGTCGGTAAAGTCTTGCGTGGTACCAGTCTTGCCGCCCGCGGGGCGACCGAGCTTCCTGGCTTTGATGGCGGTGCCGAACTGTACGACGTCTTCGAGCATCGCGGTCATGGTATGCGCAACGTCGGGAGCGAGCACGTCGTGCACTTCCGGATGGGCCTCTTCGAGCAACGCGCCGTCATAACTGGTGACGCGCCGGATCATGTGCGGGTCGATGCGGATGCCATCATTCGGATAGACCGTGAAGGCCGAAACGTGTTCGATGAGGCGCATGTCCGCCGCGCCCAGTGCTAAGGGAAGATACGGGGGCAGCGGCGTGGTGATCCCGAAGCGGTGCGCCATCTCAACGACGTTGCTGATGCCTACGCGTTCGGCGAGTTTCACGGCGGGGATATTCCGCGAGCTGGCGAGCGCGCGTCGCAAAGTAATGGTGCCTTCGAATTTCTCGTCGTAATTGTGCGGCGAGTACGGCTGGCCGCCGCTGATCACCGTGAACGGCGCATCAACGATAGTATCGAAGGGTGAGGCGCCCTTTTCCATAGCCGTGGAATAGACATAGGGCTTGAACGAACTACCTACCTGGCGAACTGCCTGGGTAGCGCGGTTGAATTTCGAATCTTCAAAACTGTAGCCGCCGACCATGGCCTTGATTTCGCCGGTCGGATTTTCGACGGCAATCATCGCGGCTTGCGGAGCGGGTTGTTGCTCGAGTTGCACGCGCGCGGTGGTTTCCCGCAGATCCTGAATCGAAAACTGCGCCAGGTCCCCGACCGCGAGGATCTCCGACGGCTTTTTGAATCCGGTCCAGGCCATCTCGGAGGGAGACAGGATGGCGCGGTACGAACCGATCTTGAGGGTCGCGCTCTTGTCGTCGACCGCTAGAACCAGACCCGTGACGTAGCTGCCCTTGTCGATGGGATGGCGCCAGTCTTCATCTTCGTAGGCATCGAGCCTGCCGAGATTGTCTTTCAGGATGTTGGGAAGCTTGCCGCGCCAGCCGTGGCGGCGATCATAGGTGTGCAGGCCATCGCGAATGGCCTGATTCGCTGCCTTCTGCATCTGGATATTCAGCGTGGTATAGACCCGCAGGCCGCGTTCGTGTACGGCTTCGGTGCCGTAGGTGGATTCGAGGTACTTGCGAACGTCTTCGAAGAAGTACGGCGCCAAATCATTGCGCGGATATTGCAGGTGCAAGCCGAGCGGAGATTTTCGCGCAGCCTCTTCTTCGAGCGGCGTGATCTTTCCTTCTTCCATCATCTGGTGCAGCACCAGATTGCGGCGCGCCAAAGTCCGCGCGGGATCGGACAGTGGCGAATAGATTGGACCGCGAATCATTCCCGCCAGCAGTGCCGCCTGCTGCAGGTTCAAGTCGGTGACCGGCTTGCCAAAGTAAAATTGCGCGGCGGAAGCGAAACCGTAGTTGCCGTGAGCCAGGTACACCTGGTTGGCATACATGGTGAAGATTTGCGGCTTCGTGTAACGCCGCTCGATCTGCAGCGCCAGGAGCATTTCCTGCGCTTTGCGGCGGAAGCTGCGCTCGCTGCGGTCGAGAAAAAGGTTTCCGGCCAGCTGCATGGTGATGGTGCTGGCACCCTCGGCTTTGCGGTGTTTCAAGATATTGCGGTAGGCCGCGCCGGCGACGCGGGGAAAATCGACGCCCCAATGATCTTCGAAGTGCTGGTCTTCAATTGCGGTCACCGCGTTGTACAGCACTTTCGGAACCTGCTCCCAGGTCATCAGAATGCGGCGCTGTAGAGCAAAGCTGCCGACCAGTTGCCCGTCGTCGGCGTAGATTTCGGTGACCACGTTCGGGCGGTAGGTTTCGAGCTGGCGAATCTCGGGCAGGTCACTCTCGTAGACGAAGAGCAATCCGCCGGCGGCGCCGAGCGCGATGGAACAAAGAAGAAGGAAGGCGAGAGCGACGCGGTCAATTAATTTCCAGCCGCGGAGCCGCAGGGTGATGGGGGGCAAACTCAGCATGGAATTAAGATTTTATCGCAATCGGCGGTGTTGCAGATACACGACTCACACTCTGATACCTATTCTGTTGGAGGCTTCGAGTAGTAGCGTTCGCCGGCGCACGCTCGGCAGAGAGTGCGTCCCTCGCGCACCACTTCGCGCCTGAAATTGATGCCTTCGCCGCACCCGGAGCAAACGATGCGCGGGCCTTTGAATCCCGGCAACTCTTCCGGTTGGAGCTCGACCTTTACCCACTCTCGGGTGAAGAGCACATCGTCGGAAAGTCGGGCATAAGCCTTTTGCTGGCCTTCTTCCTTGGGTAAATCGGGGAAAAGCTCCTTCGCGGCCTGTTTCGAGGACTCCTTGGCAGCAATGCGGACCGCACGGCCGGTCTTGAGATCGCAAAAAGTAGCGGCAACCTTGCCCCAATCGCGGAACTTCAACGCGCGTTTGCCAAGGCGGCAGTCCGCCACCAGCGCGACGGCGTCGGTGACGCAGCGGTCGATTTCGACGTAGGTGACAATGCGTTTACGCTCGGCCAGCGGGTCGTCGATCCCCAGCTCCTGCAGACCCAGCATGGCCAGCCGCACCCCAAGGACTTGGCCGGCACAGAGGTGGCCGTGGGCGACGGCAGCAAGCTCCAAGTATTCATCAAGAGTTTTCATACGGCGCGCGCTTTCGGGAAGGCAAGGCGGAGAATGAAGCAAAGGCGGTCGAGCACAGATAACGGCTGTTCCACGCGGTTCTCCTTCACCTCTTCCAATTGCTTTCCCGGTTTGCTTCGCTCCTTCGGAGTCAGGATGACAGGTCGCCGGAAGGCACGCAATACTCGGCGACCTGGAGCTATGCGGAGCCGGGAGTTTCTTGTTGTTGCGCCGTCCAGGGGTGGGGCTTGCGGGCTTCCTGAAAGGCAAAGACGGTCATGAGCACAGCGAGCAGCGCCAGGGCGCTGTCCTCGATGATTTTCTTCAGGCTGATGGGCTCGGGAGTGGCGAAGCAGCCGCAGTTAATGTCCATGTGCAGCAAGTAGGCGCGCGTGACCACCGTGAGGAATCCGAGCATGATCAGTGTGACGATCGTCGCGCAAATGCGTAGACGCCAGCCGATCAGAAGCAGCAAGCCGAGGAGGACTTCGGCGAAAGGCAAAGTATGGGAAACGAAATTGACTCCGGTCGGAGAGAGCAATTTGTACGATTCGACCTGAATTCCGAAGTTGGTCAGATTGGCGGCGACCGAAAACTTCAGCAAAGCGAAAGGCCAAAACATCCGGTTGGGGAAAAATAGCTTGGAATAACCGGCGTAGACAAAAATGACGCCGAGAACCACACGACCCAGCCAGACGATCGCGCGGTTGTAATTGAATGGAGCGGATTCCAGCATGTGCGCGCTACTTCGCGACCTGATCCAGCAACGTCTTCAGCACATCAAAACTCACGTAGCCCACCACCGGATACGACTGGCCGTCTTTGGTGTGAATGATCGATGTGGGGGTCTGATTGACTGGAACACCCATCCCGAGCTGCCGGTCCTTATCGATCAGCGGCTCAAGCGACTTCGAATCCACCAGCGCCTGCACCTTCTTCATATCTGCCGGACTCAACACTGCCGCGACGGTGCCCTTCACGTCCCCGTTGGCTTCCCATTTTTCCTGGTTCTGGAAAAGCGCCTGCTCGACTTCTTCGCACTTGCCAATATGGCAAGCGGCGCGGGAATAACTAGCCGCAATTCGCGAATACGCGTGCATGGCCAGGGGAAAATCGCGGTGCACCAGGTAGATCTTGCCGGTGTTCACGTAATTGTCGGTCACGCGCTGCGTCGTGCTCAGAAAGAGCTGCTTGCACGCGGGACACTGAAAATCGCTGTAAATCTCCATCACCACCGCGGCGTTTTTGCTGCCGAAAGCCTTAGCCGGATCAATTTCGGCCACGCCATCCACGGTGATGGGACCCTGCGTGGCAGGCGCTGGACTGGAACTGCTGGCCTTCGCAAGCTTCGCTGCCGCCGACTTCTGGGCTCCCGGTGCAGCCAGCAGGTGCACGGCAATCGTCGAGAAGGCGAACAGCGTGACGGGGACAAGAATGAACCGACGGTTCACGGATTCCTCCGAGATGGAATTGCGGATTTCAGCCGAATCTCGTTTCAGAGTATCACAGGTACTCGTCTCGAACGGCGGCCGACAAGCCCTTTCAGGCAGTCGGGACTCCTCCGGGAAGACCCGCCGACCGGAAGAAAAACGGCCAAGGTCAAGCGCTAAGGATTAGTTGACGGTGAGGGGCGGAGGGGTTGTCTCCACTCGGAAAAAGGAGCGGGTGAGTGCGGAACCATAGCGCTTTCATTACTATACAGACGGTATCAAACAACTTGACAACAATACACTCAAGTTGTATATTGGCTTTCGCGTTCGCTGCCGGTTTCGCTCTCCCGAGCCCTCCAGTGGACCATCTTGACGGGCCTTCGCGCTCGCAGGTTTCCCGGAGCACCCTTTCCCGCCGGGGTGCCTGAACGGATTTCGCAGAACAAATAAGGAAGGTAATTAATATGAGCAAGATTATTGGAATCGACCTGGGAACCACCAATTCGGTGGTGTCGGTGATGCAGGGCGGCGAGCCCGTGGTGATCCCTAACCAGGAGGGCATGCGCACGACACCTTCGGTCGTGGCGATCACCAGGACCGGTGAACGCCTGGTCGGCCAGGTCGCCAAGCGCCAGGCGGTGACCAACCCGGAGAACACCGTCTATTCGATCAAGCGCTTCATGGGCCGTCGGTACGACGAAGTGGCCGAAGAGATGAAGCGCGTGCCCTACAAAGTCGTCAAGGGCAATCACGACGATGCGCGAGTCGAAATCGCCGGCAAAGTGTACAGCCCGCCGGAAATCTCCGCGATGATTCTGACCAAGCTGAAGAATGCCGCGGAAGATTTTCTCGGTGAGAAGGTCACCAAAGCGGTTATCACCGTTCCGGCGTACTTTAACGACGCGCAGCGGCAAGCGACCAAACAGGCTGGTGAAATTGCGGGCCTCGAGGTATTGCGGATCATCAACGAGCCCACGGCGGCGGCTTTGGCGTACGGCCTCGAAAAGAAAAGCGATGAAACCATCGCGGTCTACGACCTCGGCGGCGGCACGTTCGATATCTCCGTGCTGGAAGTCGGCAGCGGCGTCGTAGAAGTGAAGTCCACGAACGGCGACACGCACCTTGGCGGTGACGACGTCGACCAGAGGATCGTGGATTGGCTTATCGAGGAGTTCAAGAAAGAGCATGGCATCGACCTCGGCAAAGACAAGATGGCGCTGCAACGCCTGAAGGAGGCCGCGGAAAAGGCCAAGATCGAGTTGTCGCAGATGATGGAGACGGAAATCAATCTGCCGTTCATCACCGCAGGCGCGAGCGGCCCGATTCACATGCAACAAAAACTGACCCGCGTGCGGCTCGAGCAGTTGACGAACGATTTGCTGGAACGCTCGATGAAGCCGGTGAAACAGGCGCTGGAAGACGCTAAGATGTCGCCCAACGATATTAAGGAAGTTGTGCTCGTTGGCGGCTCGACGCGCATCCCCAAGGTACAAGCACTGGTGAGCAACTTCTTCGGCGGCAAGGAACTGCACAAGGGCGTGAACCCCGACGAAGTCGTCGCGGTCGGCGCGGCCATTCAAGGCGCGGTGCTCGGCGGCGAGGTGAAAGACATCCTGCTGCTCGACGTGACTCCGCTCTCGCTGGGCGTCGAGACGCTTGGCGGCGTGATGACCGTGCAGATTCCGCGCAACACCACGATTCCCACCCGCAAGGTGGAAACCTATTCGACGGCCTCGGACAATCAGCCGGGCGTGGAGATCCACGTGTTGCAAGGCGAGCGCAAGTTCGCCAAGGACAACCGTTCGCTCGGCAACTTCAAGCTGGACGGCATTCCGCCAGCACCGCGCGGTGTTCCGCAAATTGAAGTGACCTTTGATATCGACGCGAACGGCATCCTGAATGTCAGCGCGAAGGACAAGGCGACCAACAAGGAACAGAAAATCACCATCACCGCTTCGACCGGTTTGACCAAGGAAGAAGCGGAGAAGATGCGCGTGGAAGCCGAATCTCACGCCGAAGACGATCGCAAGCGCATGGAAGAAGTCGAGGCACGCAACCGGCTCGACGGCATCGTCTACCAGGCCGAGAAGACCATCCGCGAAAACCGCGACAAGCTGCCGGAAGATCACGTCAAGCAAGCGGAAGCGGCGCTCGATGACGCCAAGAAAGCCATGAACGAAGGCGGCGTGGCGCGGCTGCGCTCCGCGACGGAAAACGTCGAAAAATCGCTGCACCAGATGGCCGAGGAACTGTACAAGAGCCAGCAGGCGGCAGGCGCGCAAGCGGGTGCGGCTGGCGCAGGCGCTGCCGGCTCGGGATCGACCGGCGGAAGCAGTTCGCAAGGCGGCCAGCAAAAACCCGGCGACGTAATCGATGCCGAGTACGTCGACGTCGACGACAACAAGAAACCGAACTAAAGCAGTTAGCGGTCGTTGGTTACCGGTGACTGCCGAAAATCAGCGATAGGGTTGGGGTCCGGGAGTAACTACCCGGACCCCAACCCCGAAGGAACCAAGGATCGGCCGGATCACAGGCGACAGCTACACGAATATGGCTACCAGCGCAAAACAGGATTACTACGAGATTCTCGGCGTGTCGCGCAAAGCCAGCGCCAAAGATATCCGCACCGCGTTTCGAAAGCTGGCCCGCAAATACCACCCAGACTTGAACCCCGGCGACAAAGCTGCAGAAGAAAAGTTCAAGCAGCTCCAGGAAGCCTACGACGTTCTTTCCGATACCAAGAAACGTCAGATGTACGACCAGTACGGCTTCTACAGCGAGAACGTGCCGACGGGAGATTACGGTGCCGGCCACAACGCGAGCGAGCAAAACGTCAATTTCGATTTTGGTGGCTTCGATTTCGGCGGGCAGCAAGGCGGCTCCAGTTTCCGAGATTTGTTCGGCCAGTTTTTTGGCGGGCGGCGCGGCGCGACGGCGATGGAACCCGAGGAAGAACCGGGCGGCGATCTGGAATACCAGATCGAAATTGATTTCTGGGATGCCGTGCGCGGCTCGGTAAAGAAGCTTCAGGTTACGCGGCTCGATTCTTGCGAGACCTGTCATGGCACAGGAGCCGTCGGTACCCCGCAAACCTGCCCAACATGTAACGGCACGGGGTCCCTTCAACAAACGGCTGGGAAAATGCGCTTCAACGTGCCCTGCAACCGTTGCGGCGGGACCGGCAAACTGCGCAGCGCTTGTCCCACCTGCGGCGGTGAGGGTCGCATGCGAAAGACCGAAACGATCGATGTGCGCATTCCCGCGGGCGTCGATAGTGGCGGGCGCGTGCGCGTTCCCGGCAAAGGCAATGCCGGCACGATGGGCGCGCCGGCAGGCGACCTGTACCTCCGTGTGGTTGTGAAACCCCACGACTTCTTCGAACGGCGCGGCAACGACATTTACATCAAGGTGCCCGTCACGGTTGCGGAAGCTTCTCTCGGCGCGAAAATCGAAGTGCCAACGATCGATGGGCGCTCTCTGGTGCGCATTCCGCCCGGAACGAATAGCGGGCGCACACTACGCTTGAAGGAAAAAGGGGTGCCGAGTGTGCGGAAAGGCACGCGCGGCGACGAGTATGTGGAGATTCAGGTCATGGTGCCGGAGCCGACCGATGAACGTGTGCGCAATCTGATGAAGGAATTGGAAGAGTTGGCTCCCGCGGATCCCCGCAAAGACTTGTTTGCCAAGGCAGGAGTGTAGTGCCATGCCGCCGAAAACGAAAAAGCGGGCAAAGGCCGGATACATGATCAGCGCCGTAGCAGAGATTTATAAACTGCATCCGCAGACGCTGCGCCTGTACGAGCGGGTTGGTTTGCTGAAACCATCGCGGTCGCAAGGCAATACGCGGCTTTATACCGATTCCGACCTCGAGCGGCTCGACGTAATTCTCACGCTCGCGCGGGATATGGGCGTAAACCTCGCGGGTATCGAAATCATTTTGAACATGCGCGAAAAAATGATCGAAATGGAACGACAAATGGGCTAGTTCGCGCACGTCGTGCAGGAGGAACTGTCGCGCATGGCATCGCGGCATGAGGAAAGGCCGGCCAAGGCGGCGATTGTGCGTGTTGGGCCGCGTACTATGAAGTAACGAGCTACGCTAGATTCAAAGTCGATTCGAAGCTCCGCTCGGCGGAGCTTTTTGTGCACAGATTTCCAAAACCCCGCGCGTTGTCGCTTCCCGCGATGGGACGTAAGATGGATTCAGCGCCAATCCGCCTGCTCCAAAGGAAGAACATGCCCAGGGAAGATTGCCCATACTGCCGGGGAACCGGTTTTAAATTGATCGCCCGCAAAGAGGGCACCGGTAATGTTGCCATAGCCTGCGAATGCGGGATGGAAGAACGCGCCGAAAAGGTGATGGAGCGCGCCCGTATTCCGAAGCGCTACGAGCATTGCGACTTCGAAAGCTACGCCACCGATCTCGCCGACGGAAAAACCTGGACCACCCAACACGAGGAGTCCTTGAAGCGCGGCAAGATGCTGGCGCAAGCGTTTGTCCGCGATTATCCCGCCACGGAAAAGGGTCTGCTGCTCATGGGACCGTCCGGCGTCGGCAAAACGCATCTTGCCGTGGCGGCTCTAAAGGAATTGATTCGCCGGGGCCATGCCGGGCTCTTCTGCGATTACCGCGAGTTACTCAAGGAAATTCAGGCCAGCTACAATCCTGCAAGCGAGTCTACGGAGATGGGCATTCTCGAGCCGATCCGCACGGTGGAACTGCTGGTGCTCGACGATCTCGGCGCGAGCAAACCATCCGCGTGGGTACTCGACATTATTGGGCTTGTACTGAATGCGCGTTACAACGAGCGGCGCATGACCATCCTGACCACCAATTATTTTGACGAGTGCGATGCCGCGGCTCCCGCGCCCCGACTGCCGGGCGGCCAACGCGTCACCGTAAAGGAAGATACCCTCGGCGATCGCATTGGCGCTCGCATGCGCTCGCGTTTGTTCGAGATGTGCCGCACGATCGAAGTACACGCGCCGGATTTTCGCCGCGAAGCCCGCCAACCCGGCCGCGCCAGAGCTTAGCGGTGAAGCGGTCCGCTGCGTCTGGACTTCGACGACGCCCTGCAGGTGGTGTTGCCACAAACACATCCGGAACTCCGGAATTTGCTGCAAGGGCCCTGCTGCTGTGGCCCTAGGGAAGCCCAGCCGGATCGACGGACCGGCTCGCCCGTCCACCCGACGGCGGACGGGCTCCTGCCTGCGTTTCCAGCGGATCATCCCCGGGACGCGAATTTGGACGGACGGATTGCCCGACGTCAAAACACCAATGCGCTCGCTTGCTTTGTAGCATCTGGTTAATGGATATTGCCACGCC
>Ga0182036_10001278_pt1 | contig 11708 bp, 7 predicted proteins | sample sta12Cox44000080_FD_125966 | JGI IMG/M metagenome (GOLD analysis project Ga0182036, IMG submission 125966) | Lab enrichment of tropical soil microbial communities from Luquillo Experimental Forest, Puerto Rico - statoxic.12C.oxic.44.000.080 | ecosystem: Environmental > Terrestrial > Soil >...
CTGGAACCGGTTGTGAATGGGCAGATGGAACGACGCAAGCCATCAGCAGCAGCCAGAACCTCCATCGGAAAGCTTGCTCCGGAAGACGCCTGCCTGCCAAACGCATGATGCTCATGAAATACTAAGATGTTGGTGCACTCGTCAAGCCGCCTTGGCAGGCGGATCGTTTGTCGTTTGAGATTCGACCAAATGGCATCCTTGCAAAGTCTTTTGTGAGCGTGACCGCCGTGCAGCCTCCAGCAGCTAGATCCATGCGACAAGTCGCGCGGCTTTTGTTCTTGGCGATTGGCTCTCTGCTGAGTTTGGGCGCTTGGTCTGTGGCCCAACAGAGATCGGCGCCCAATGCGGCCGAGACCGCTTACGAACACGGCATGCAAGCGCTAAAGCGAGGAGATTTACAAACCGCGCAAACTTCATTCGAGCGTGCCGTCAGGCTCGCGCCCAACAGCGCCGAGGCACACAATTCCCTGGGCTGGACCTTGCTTTCGCAAGGACACCCTGAGCAAGCTGTTCCAGAACTGAAAACGGCGCTGCGTTTGAAGCCCGCCTTCCTTCAGGCCCACATCAACCTTGCGAACGCTTTGGCCAGCTCGCACGATCTGGACGCAGCGTACTCGGAAGCAACTGAGGCTACGCGTCTCGATCCCGCTGGCGCCGAAGCCCATCGAACCTTGGGACGAATCCTCAGTTTTCGTGGCGATCTTCCGGCTGCAGTCTCGGAACTGGGACGCGCAGTCGACCTCGAACCCACCCGCCCGGACCTGCGTGACGAATACGGGTCGCTTCTCGTACAAAACGCGCAGAACGAAAAAGCCGCTGAACAGTTTTCCGCTGCTCTTCGACTCTCGCCGCAATACGCGCAAGCCCAGTTTCACCTCGGGGTCCTCCGTTGGCAGCAAGGACAGCTCGACAACGCGCACCAATTGCTGGCCAGCAACGCCGAAACAGTACCGGCCTCGCCGCAGGCTCACTATTACCTCGGCCGCGTGCTCGAAGACCAGGGACAACGCGAGCAAGCGGTAATCGAATACCAAACCGCCCTGCGGCTGAAGCGGGAGTGGCCGGAGCCGCTAAACCGCCTGGGACTTCTGCTGCAGCGCCAGGGCGATATCGAAGGAGCCCTCTCGGCACTGAAGCAAGCCACAGACCTCGAGCCCGGAAATCCCGACGCGCACAACAATCTCGGCCTTGCGCTGGTTCAGGCAGGGCAGGCTGCGAAAGCCGTCCCTGAATTCGAGGCTGCCCTACGCCTTCGTCCTGAGGACCCCGGCTATCGCACGAATCTTGGCACGGCGTATCTTCAGCAGGCGGATTTCGACACCGCCATCAGCCAGTTCCAGGCTGCTCTGAAAATCGCGCCCGGCGATGCCACGCTTCACTACGATCTAGGCCTGGCTCTGAAGCTCAAAGATCAACTTCCTGAAGCCATAGCCGAGTTCCACAAGGCAGAGGAAATGGATCCGTCCCAACCCGACGTCCACTACACGCTGGGAGTGACCCTGTGGCAGCAAGGCGAATTTGATGAATCGGTGAGCGAGCTGCGCGCAGCCATCTCGGCACGTGCTGACTATGCCGAGGCGTACTACACCCTCGGAACCGTCCTCAAGCAACAAGGAAAACTGCAGGAAGCATCCACTGCTCTTCGGGAGGCGATTCGACTCCAGCCTGACTTCGCGGGCGCACATACCACGTTGGCATCGGTCTTGCGCGCTTTGGGGGACAACGACGCGGCAGCCGCGGAAGCCCGATCAGGGCAGGACATCGGAAAGGAAAAAAGCGGTCTGCAAGCGGCCGTGCTCGCTACCAATTCTGGGCGTCGTCTGCTCGACGCTGGCGACGTTGAGACTGCTATCTCTCAGTTTCGATCAGCCATCAGCGCGAGCCCGAACTATGCCCAGGGACACTATCAGCTCGCGATCGCACTCCGCCGCAAGGGAGAGAAAGCGGAATCGTCGAGGGAATTTCGTCGTGCCACCGAGTTGAATCCTCAGCTCCTGCCGCCACCAACGTAGCTGCCCACTATCGGCTCTCGTCTTTTCGAACGGCCACGATTTCCGACTCTACAGGAACCCCCCGAGCCACTTTCACATGCAATACCACTTCAAATGGCTTCAGGTCGCCATGTGCCGCAACGCTCAGTCGCGACAGCAATTGTGCCAATGAATCTTCATGGCAAACATACTCCGCCGCAGCTTGCGTCCCGATCGTGGACGTTCCCGCCAGGATCAGAACCGATTCAGTGGGGCCCATGCCTCGCTTCAATGCAACCACGGCGTAGTCCTCGCTCAGCGGGACATTCGGAGGACTGCCAAGAAAATACGGCGGCTCTCCTTCGGCCGCATGGAGGTTGATCACCGCCAGTTCTCCCTTCCGGGGCCCAGAAGGCAACCTCTGGAAGACGAACTGCTGACTCACTGGGATGTCCCGCAACGACAGGTTTTCCGCCGGAGAGCCCACAAAGATCAAGTTGTTGTTCTTCGCATCATCCAGCGATAGGAGACTCCCGCGTTTGACTCGTACTTCGCGGTTCAACAGGTAGAAGACGCGGTCGAGTTCGTGGACAGCCAATACTTCTCCCACTCCCGTGTAGTGGTCCAAGACAAAAGTGCCCGACGCTTCTTTGCCGTTGCGGTATCGCATACCGCTCTCTGGCCTTCCCACGAATGCCGCATTGCTGAAAACCACCCACGGCTCCGACGGTGCCGAGACGAAATCCTTCCAGAAAGTCTGAAAGACAGCCGGGCTCTCTGGATGAACCACCGAGGCGGCTCGACGGTTACCTTCCTCCCACCACGCCACCAGCGCCGCCACACCAGCCGCCAGCAGAACCGACAAAGCGACGCCAGCCCCCATCCAACTCCAAAGCCCGTTGCTTCGCTGCACTTCACGAACTTCTCCGAGCTGAGACTTCGCACCTGTGGGTCGCAATTGGAAGGAGAGTGTGTAGCTTCCCTTGTGCATCTCCACTAAGACCGCATCTGCCTCGCCCTCCGTCGAATAGTATTCAGCGAGCTTGACCCGCAGCCGGCCGGCCTGCACGCGGATGGCTGAATCCAAGTGTGGATCGAAATCCGACGAGCGCCCAAAGACTTCTGTCGCAATTTGATACTCCTTTATGGGGACTCCAGGGTTTTGGAGGCTATGGTCGGCCAGATATCGGAGCAGTTTGCAGAGCGATTCGGAGCCATGAAGCACCCGACTCTTAGTCAGGCGATCGACTGCATCGAGATATCGCTGTCGCTGCTCCAATGATGCTCCGGTCACAGACATGTAACAGAGCGTAACAATGGTTCCAATCCATCTGCAAGCGCTGGATTTCTCGCGTTTGTAACGGTATCAAACCCCATGAAACTTTAATTTGCTCCATCTGCGGTGCAGATTGGCTGGCGCTTCAAGCGGGGGACGCCTGTAGTGTATTCAGTCCCGTTTGAGGCCGACGTTTAGACACGCGAGTGGCTTTGCGCAGCAGGCCTCTGCAATGGCAACGTGAGCTTTCTATGACAGCTGACAATGCGGTGGATTTGCTCGAAACTCGCCAATCACCACACGCAATACCAGTTCTCATAGCAAGCGCGTTCGCGCTTCCAAATGCCATAACGATCTCTGCAATCCCGTAGTCACGATTTCCCAACAGCATCAGCAGGGTACGAGCAACATCGATTTGGGACACTGAACTGCAGCTCGGAAATACGGGTAGTAGTTTTGTACTAGCAAGAGGATGGCTTAGGGGTGACTCTCAAGTTTTCGCGGACTTTCCGCAATCGGGCGGGAGGCCCACGTGTTGATGTGGTGTCACCAATCCGGAGGAGTTCGATGAGAACGAAGGGCGTGGTCGTACTAACGGCAGTTGCAGTTCTCGTGACGGCGTGCACTTTCGCGCCCCCTGTGGCTTTCGGACAAGCTGTTTATGGAAGCGTCTTGGGAACAGTGACGGACCCCCAAGGCGCCGCCGTCGCCGGTGCGAAGGTGACGGTTATCAACCAGCGTAAAGGCAATGAAGAGACTACGACTACCAACGCAGACGGCAACTATTCTGTGACTCACCTGGTGCCGGACACCTACACCGTTCGCGTCGAGGGCTCCGGCTTCAAGGTCAGCGAACAGAAAGACGTTATCGTTCAGGCCGACGCTGGTTCGCGCGTCGATCTGCAGTTTCAAGTCGGCGGTACCACTGAGACAGTCGAAGTCACCGCTGAGGCCCCTCAGCTGAAAACCGACCGCGCCGATGTGGCCGTCACGTTCAATGACCGAGCCGTCGTGGAGGTTCCGATTCTTAACCGCAACTTCACGGAGTTGCAGTTGATGGCTCCAGGCTCGCAGAAAATTGTCGGCTGGAGCCACGCCGCCACCGAGAATCCGCAACAGGGGTATCAGATTTTCACCCAGGGCCAACACTTCAGCGGCACAGGTTTCGAGCTCGACGGAACCGACAATCAGGACCCGATCCTTGGCATCATCGTGGTGAACCCGAATTTGGACGGAGTCACAGAAGCCAAGGTGGCCCTGGCAAACTACGACGCCGAGTTTGGCAAGGCCGTGGCTAGCCTTGTGACAGCACAAACCAAGTCGGGCAGCAACAGCTTTCACGGAACGGGCTTCTTCTATCGCCGCTCGGATTGGACTCAGGCCCGCGACCCGTTCGCCCAAAGCGCGCCCGATCCGATCACGCATCGCCTTATTCCAGGTTCACGTTGGGCGCAGTTCGGTGGCACGATCGGCGGGCCGATCATCAAAGACAAGCTCTTCTTCTTCGGTGATTACCAGGGAACACGGCAGATCAACGGCGTGAGCGGGCGATTCACTGTCCCCACTCATACGGTTCTGACGACGTGCGACCCGGCAAAAAACCCGGGCGGAATGTGCGATTTGAGTCAGTACTTGAACGTGGCTCCGGGCGGAGGGAAGGTTTACGACCCTCTCACCGGTAATCTCCAAACCGGATCGGGTCGAACTCAGTTCCCTGGGAACCTGATTCCGGTTAGTAGAATCTCCGCGGCCGCGGGCAAGATCCTGGCTTTGTTCCCCGATCCCGGCGCGACTGCGCCGGTACTCAATAACTTTGTGGGCGCCGGTTCCGGTCCGTTCACGTCGAATAATTTCGACACTCGAATTGACTACACGGTCAGTCAGTCGCTAAACGTGTTCGGTCGATTCAGCCTCTCGCGCTACTCAATTTCCGGAAAGGGCCTGCTGGGACCGTTGGGGGGACCAGGCAACGGAGGAACCAGTGACGCCCCAGGCTTGGCAGGCAGCTCCACGACCCACAACTACAGCCTCGCTACCGGCTTCAACAAGACGCTTACCACCAATTGGCTTACGGACTTTCGATTCGGATACTTCAAGTACAACCCCGTCACCAGCAAGCCCGATAGTGGCACACCGATGACGGGTTTTGGAATCCCGGGTGCCAACATTCCCGGAGATCCCAAGACAAACGGCCTCGGGGCCTTCTTACTTGGAGCCGACCCTCTGAGCGGCGAAAACGGCGCTCCCAACTCTGGCAACAGCGGCTTGGTGGTTTCCAGTTTCGGCGACGGGCTAGGTGTCGCCCGCTGCAATTGTCCGCTGACCGAAAGCGAACAACAGTTCCAGTTCGTCAATAACTGGACCCACGTCAAAGGCAACCACCAGATCAAGTTCGGGGCCGACATTCGTTACGCCATGAACTTGCGCATCCCCAGCGACAACAACCGCACTGGGGAATACAACTTCAGTCCGGAGGGCACCTCCAACGGTACAAGTGGTGGTTTGGACTTGGCGACCTTCCTTCTTGGTGACGTCACCTCGTTTGCCCGCTATGTCAACAATCCCAACGTTGCCGGGGCGAACAATGCGGCGGAACGTCAGAAGCGCTGGTTCTTCTATGGCCAGGATACCTGGCGTGCAACCCCAAGGTTGACTCTCAACTACGGGCTGCGCTGGGAAATCTATTTCCCCGAAACCGTGAACGGGAAGGGTCACGGCGGTTTCGCCAACATTGTCGACAACGGCGGAACAGGCGGAATCCGGGTCGGCGGCTACGGCCCCTATAACTTGAGCGGCAATGTGAGCAACGCTCTGCGGGCCTTCGCTCCGCGCCTGGGCATCGCTTATCAGGCTACGACCAAGACAGTGGTTCGCATGGGTTACGGGCGTAGCTATGACATCGGCGTGTTCGGTTCCAACTTCGGACACACGGTCACGCAAAACCTGCCTGTGCTGCTCAAACAAAACTACGATGCCAGTACCTTCACCGACTCGACAGCGGCCAATGCAAACTGTGATACGACGAACGCAGTCACTAACCCTTTAAAGGTTGCGTGTTCCGCCAACCTGGTTCAGTTGTTCAGTCTGGATGCCGGACCGAATGCACCCATCAATTCGGGCATCAATCCCGCGAACGCATTCCACCCGATACCCGCCAACGGGTTCATCCCGTTGACCTCGCAACTGTCAGGAACCCACATTCGTCCCGTCAAGCAGACGTTGCCCACTGTGGATGCGTGGAACGTGACCCTGCAACGCCAATTGACGAATACCATGTCCCTTGAAGTGGCGTACGTGGGAAGCAAAGGCACGCACGGGTTCGCGGGGAATGGCCCCAACTACGACATTAACCCGGCGGCGGTAGGCGACGGCTCCGACGTAACGAAAGCCTTCATTATTGGGGCGAACGGAAAGCCGTCCACTACTCCATGCCCTGCAGGTGCGACGCCGCATCCCACCTCGACGACTCCTGGAGACTGCGGTGCAGCGAGTGCCTCGCTCAGCGCTTTCGTCCCACAGAACAACCGTCGACCGCTGTACCCAAGGATCCCCTTCGACTTGGGTAACTACTATGGGAACGATGCGGCCAGCACGTACAATGCGTTCGAGGTTAAGGTCGATAAGCGCTTCGCGAACGGCTTACAATTCCTGTCTCACTACACCTTTTCCAAGGCGATGGGTTATGTGCAGGATAACTACTACGCTGTAAGCCACCTTTATTCCTGGGGGCGAATTGACTTCAATCGCGACCACGTGTTCGTGTTTAGCCCGCTCTACGAACTGCCCTTCGGCAGGGGGAAGAAATACATGGGCGACGCCAGCAAGATGATGAATTACCTCATCGGTGGCTGGCAAATCAGCAATACCACAAACTGGAGCAGCGGGTTGCCCTGGACCCCGAGCATCGGCGAGTGCGGAGCCGTGACCGACACAGGTCCGTGCCGTCCAAACTCGACAAGCCACAAGCTTCACACCGGTGTCGGTTCGCTCGATCCGGTCAACCATACTCGAACCTTCTTCACACCTGTGGCCCCACTGTTCGATCCGAACGCCGTGCCTGTCGGGACGGATGTTTGCGCCATGCAACGAGTCGCCTCTGGTCCATTCTCACTCCCCAATTGCGGCCAGATCGGCAACATCGGTCGTAACACCTATAACGGCCCCAAGGGCTTCTATTCCGATATGTCGATTTCGAAGGCTTTCGCCATCACAGAACAGGTGCGGGCGAAGTTCCTGATGAATGCCTTCAACGTATTCAACCACCCGGTATTCGCGTTCAGCTCGAACAACGGCGCGAACCCCTGCGTCGATTGTGGAGGCGGAAACAACGGCAAGATCACTGGGCTCGAGGGCGGCAGTCACATGCGTCAATTAGAATTCGCCGTGCGCTTCGAGTTCTGATTTTCAATCGCTCACGCATCGAGGGAGCCTTCCAAGGCTCCCTCATTTTTTGCGTGTGACCGATCCATGCGCTCAGCCCTCACCCGACCACGACTTGTGATCTAATCGAATCAAATCCCCGAGAATCGCCCATGCATACGCAACGGGTTCGCATCACTCTTATTCTGTGGTTCTGTTCTCTAGGGGTGTTTTCCTCGAGAGCAACGTCGCAATCCCAAGATCAACCGGCTCTTCCCTCCGCGCCGTCGACCTCTGTCGATACTGGCATCACAGCAACGCGCCGTCTCCTGCAACTAGGCAAGAATGATGAAGCGATTGCCCAGCTACAGCAGATGGAGTCGACGAACCCGGGGATGAAGGGCTTGGCACACGAACTCGGCATCGCGTACTACAAATCCGGAGACTATCTAAAAGCGATCGATGCGCTCAGAAAAGCATCGGGGGAGAACGCCCAGGACAACGAAGCCATTCAACTCCTCGGCCTTTCCAACTACTTCGCCGGCCGCCCCGCCGAGGCCATCCCTCTGCTGGAGAAAGTGCAGGGCTGGTATCCGCGCGCCAATGTTGACGCGTCCTACGTTCTTGGCGTCTGTTATATCCAGACCAAAAACTATGACCATGCGCGCACTGCATTCGCGCACATGTTTGAAGTGCCTCCTGATTCTGCGGCCGCATATCTGTTCACGGCACGCGTGCTGTTGCGCCAGGAATTTGATCCCATTGCCGAGGAATACGCCAAGAAGGCGACGGCACTCGATCCGAAGCTGCCGCTGGCCCATTTCTTTCTGGGAGAACTGCACCTTTACAAGTCGCGGATTCCCGAGGCCATCGCCGACTTTGAGACCGAGCTTGCTCTCAATCCTGGTCATGCGGCGACCTACTACAAGCTGGCCGACGCCTATTCGCGGATCCAGAAATTCGATGAAGCGGAGCGCCTCTTGCAGCGCTCTATTTGGCTCGATGCGACGTCGACCGGTCCCTACATCCTCTTGGGCAAAGTTCTGGGGAAAAAAGGCGAGGCCGAGCTCGCGGTCCGTGCCCTGCAGCACGCCCTTACCATGGATCCCAACAACAGCATGGCCCATCATTTACTCGGACAGGCTTATCAGGACATGGGGCGAACCAGCGAGGCGGAGCGGGAGCGCAAACTCGCACAGGAGCTGCAGGATGTTCCACGTGAATGAACCCCGCTCAAGAACGGATCGTTAGGCCAAACCATTTTCCATGACTCATCCTTTCGTCTGAGATTGCCTCACCTCAGCACCAATCGGACCGAGATTGCTGCTCATTTACTCCGAACTGCGGCAGAGGATTCGATGAGGCTCTGCCATCGCGCCCACTGTTCCGGCGTGGGCTTCCCGGAGATTAATTCGTAGTCGGTAAACACGACCTCTCCGCCAACCAACTCGGGTGAGTACGCGGCCTCAAAGCGTCGCACGGCCTCCGACTGCCCATGGCGACTCTGCGCGGCTTCGTCGGCGAAAATAAACAGATGCAAGAAGCGGGTGGGGTCGCTCTGTTCCTGCCAGGCCAGATACATCTGCGTACCCTGCTCATTTGCCTGAACGTAGGACACGAATTCCTTGATTGCCTGTTTCACTTTGTTCACAGCTGACGGTTTGACCTGATATCCACCGGTCTGAAAGATAGGCATTCGCGAGATTCCTTTCTGTGTTGTGATTTCTGCTCTGTCCGGTGCCGTGAACGAGGAAATCAGCACCCGGTCCTTAGCGGCGCGGCGACGCCGGCATCCCCCGGCCGCACCACAATCCGATGCTTGGCGTCTTCGCCCTGTCCAACCTTTTTTGTAAACAGATTGTCACTGCAGCAAAGGACGGTCTTTGCGAGATCGTTGGTATCGTGATCTTAGTCGCTCATTCGTGCTGTCAGGTTTCATTTATGATGTGTGCCTGAACTGAGGCCATCCTGACCACGTTGCGGCCATGTCGCCCTCAGCCGTATGATTGGCGATACGCTAGACAGCATTCCTCAAGAACGCTGACTGATCCCCGCTAACCCTGGCAAACCGGTGCGCGCTCGTTGTGGTCAAACGCTGCGTGCCAAATGTTCACTCGCACCCACAACCCCGTTGAGATTTTTCAACCATGGCTCATCATCCGTAGGAGGATCAATGGCAACGCTAAGAGTGGCACTACCCAAAATGACGGTGGCACAGGTTCCGAAGCCGGGAGCACCATTTCAGATCGTCGAACGCGAGATTCCCGCTCCGGGCGCCGGACAGGTCCGGATCCGGGTGAAGGCCTGTGGAGTTTGTCACAGTGACGTGCTAACCAAAGAAGGCGGGTGGCCCGGGCTCGAGTATCCGCGGATTCCTGGACATGAAGTGGCGGGCGTCATCGACGATGTAGGCGCGGGCGTTTCTGCCTGGAAGAAAGGACAGCGTATTGGCGTCGGCTGGCACGGCGGCCAGGACAACACCTGCCGCGAGTGCCGCCGCGGCGATTTTCGCAATTGCCAGAACGTGAAAGTCTGCGGCATCAGCTATGACGGCGGATACCAGCAATACATGGTGGCACCCGTCGAGGCACTGGTCCCGATACCGGACACGCTCAGCGACGTTGAAGCGGCGCCGCTGCTCTGCGCGGGAATCACCACCTACAACGCGCTGCGACACAGCGGTGCCCTTCCAGGCGATCTGGTCGCAGTGCAGGGGATCGGCGGGTTAGGTCACCTCGGGGTACAGTTCGCGAACAAGTTTGGCTATCAGGTGGCCGCCATCGGACGTGGCCCCGAAAACGCGCCCCTGGCAAAGAAGCTCGGCGCCAGCATGTACATTGACACCCAGTCGACCAATGCCGCCGAGGCCTTGCAGAAATTAGGCGGAGCAAGGGTCATCCTGGCCACCGCTCCGAATTCTAAAGCGATGTCTGCACTGATTGATGGACTTGGCCCAAACGGCAAGCTCCTTGTGATCGGTGCGACCTTCGACCCCATCGAGGTAACGCCGATTCAGCTCATCACTGGCAGCCGGACCATCCAGGGGTGGGCCGCGGGAACCCCGGCCGATTCCGAGGACACGCTGCGGTTCGCTGAACTGAGCGGCGTGCGTCCCATGATCGAAACCTTCCCACTGGAAAGAGCAGAAGAGGCTTATGCCCGAATGATGAGCGGCAAAGCTCAATTCCGGGTCGTTTTGACGATGTAAACTGGACCCAAAAAACGTGTCTTAAGGAACGCTCCGATCCGTGGATGCTTCGCGGGCCGGAGCGTTCGCCCTTGGGGTTCGAGCGAGACTTCAGCGTCCCGATGTCTTTGCTCCTGCAGACACTTAACGTTGATCTGTCTTCCCCTGACCCAGGGATAGATACAAAAATTTTGCATGGCCGAATTCATATCCAGGTGCATTCGTGCACAAAAACGGGGGTATAATCCTCGGCGCTTTCCGGATTCACTCCACATGATCGACGTTCCCGGCGTCGCCTGACGTTGGGCAACGTTCCGACGTCTAGCAGCGCACCGGTCTTTTTCCGATACGCGAGGGGGAGGAAAAATGAGCGCACGCAGAGTCGTGTTGGCGGTCGCCGCACTCTTTTGTCTGTCCAACGTGGTATTTGCCCAGGGCGGTGCTACCGGCGCCATCATCGGAACCGTTCAGGACGCATCGGGTGCCGTGCTTGCGAACGCTCGTGTAGACGTCATCAGTGAAAGCACCGGACAGGTGGTCCGCCAGCTGGCAACGGACATCACCGGAGCCTTCTCCGCGCCGCTCCTGCCAGTCGGAAGCTATTCTGTCGAGATCAGCTCTGCCGGATTCGCCAAAACAAAATTTCCCGGCATCGCGGTCCGCATCACCGAGACCACCCGAATGAGTGCAACGCTGAAGCCATCGGCCACCCAGGAAGTGGTCGAAGTACAGGGCGAAGTCGCCACCGTGAACACTACCGTCGCGACGACCGGAGAATCTCTCGGCTACACCGCGATCAACTCCTTGCCTTTAGCCACGCGCAATTTCCAGCAGATTCTCACGCTTTCCGCGGGAGCGGTCTCTGACTTGAACAATGCCGCTCAACTCGGCCGCGGCCAGGTGTTTATCCATGTCA
>Ga0182036_10001284_pt1 | contig 11681 bp, 12 predicted proteins | sample sta12Cox44000080_FD_125966 | JGI IMG/M metagenome (GOLD analysis project Ga0182036, IMG submission 125966) | Lab enrichment of tropical soil microbial communities from Luquillo Experimental Forest, Puerto Rico - statoxic.12C.oxic.44.000.080 | ecosystem: Environmental > Terrestrial > Soil >...
GGCGGCGCCGGCAGAGCGCCGGCGGCCGAGTTCGACGGCGCCCTCGCCGTCTCGACATCGTCGGAGGAGGAATACGCGAACGAGCTCCGGCTCGAGCGCATTCGCGCCGCCCGCATCAAAGGCTACGAAGGCGACAGCTGCGAGGAATGCGGCAACTTCACACTGATCCGCAACGGCACCTGCCTCAAATGCGACACCTGCGGTGCCACCAGCGGGTGCTCTTGACGTCACTGACCCGCCTCCATGGGCGACTAACGACTGGAACGACGCTTTTTGTATCTGGCGAGGGTTGCGCCCATGCTGGCCTGCGACGAGTTTTAGCGTTGATGCGCCCGCCAATGATGCCGGAGGTCTGAGCTGGACAGTACGCAGCGGTTCAGCGTTCAGCGAGAGAAATAGCGGCGGGAGAAGACCACTTGAAGTCGCGAGCACAGACGTACATCTCATGTTAAAGGCGGCCGATATGCACAATCGCTAGTGATCGGCTCGGTGAACCTGACATGGGATCAGATCGCGTCGCCCTCTCCTCCATATAATAAACTGGACAGGCTCTCTATACTTGGCTCCGCGAGCATCACCGGTAGAGACGCAGCGCTCTCATGCCCGGCCAGTACAGCCATTGCATTGAGCCACTTTGTACATAGCTTGACGAGCTCCTTGGCATCTGACTCCGTGAAGTCGCAATATCCGTGTGCGCTCGGATTCCTTAGGCGATCGACAAGCTTCTGCTGGAGAGGACGTATTTTCGTGGGCTCACATAGATCCGCCGGTCTCCGCTCTGGTGCCAAGAGGTAGCTCATGAGGGCTGGCACGACTACTAGCAGGCTCGTGAGTTCCATCTTTGAGCCTGCACGCGGCAGCCGGAAGTCGCTCTGGGCACCAAAGAAGCGATTGTAGTCGAGCGCGGGCAGGTTCTCGGGAGCATTCTTGAAATCTATGCCGCAATGGGCGGCAGCAAGTGCCTGGAGGATCGCTTCGGGAAGGCTCACAATGGCTTGCACAAGGTCTGCGTGCGCTGCGGATTGTCGTACCCGATTTAGATACACAAACATCGAAAACACGAGAAGCTCGTGAATGTCGCTTTCTGCCGCGCGGACGGTGAGAGTGTCGAGCTGCGGCCGCCCTGTCTCAGGCGCCACGGCTTCACGATAAATTACCCTTGCCCAGCGCGTAAGCGTCTCGACCCACGGCCGATGCTGCAGCAGCGGGATATCTTGATCTAGCAGTTGTTGCCCAGTAATTCGGATCCGTGTCCAATCGATTCCCAGAAGCCCGGTTTGATTTTTCATTTTGAGCGACACGAGAATGTCGACAATGCCGCAAAATGCGCGGAGATGTGGGGCAGTCCGATCAACGTTGGCGGCCAGAGCGTGTGCAGTACTATAATCGCTCGACGCGAGTGCCTTGAGGCAGTCCTCGAAGACGTGCCAGCCTTGCCGACCCCTCCGAAGAATCACCCGGCTGAGCACCGGCGTTGATGACATGATTCGTCCGTTGGCATCTTTCTTAGCAAGAAAGTTGAAAAGCAGATGTTTGGAAACAAAAGCCTCCTCGATAGGGCGGAGGCATCCAAGAGCCAAGCGGGCTAACAGTGTCTCTCTGTCATACCCCGGTTCAGCAAAGGTGTACTCCAGGAATCTGTCTAACCCATCACCGAGTCGCGACACGCATCGTTCTAGAATGTCAGCCTCTCCGTCCATGGCCACATCGATTAATGCCTGATAGACAGCATCAGGGCCGCCGCCAATGACAAACAAGCGGTGGGCTAATGCGTTCTCGACGTTGGAAGAAGCCGCGGCGGCTACAAACTCCTCACGAGACAGCGAAGTCATGACAGCTCGATCATGGTTGTCCCCGTACGCCGAATTCACGAACGGCAGATCCGAAGGCATTCGGCGCCTTATGGTGTCGTATCCTATAGGCGAAATGGCAAGCGTCGTTACGAGGCTCGCGTGCTCGCGTGATCGAAGCGCGGACAGTACAGACAATAAATGATGGTCCGCAATCCGCGCGAAGGTGTGAAAACGCTCAATTATTAGAATTGGGTCACACCTCTGTCGTGAGCCGCATCTATGAGTATTTCCAAAATCTCGCTTGGATAATCATTCGCCTCAATTCCGAAGTCCTCTGGGACAAGCTTGGTTACCTCTTGACAGAGCTTGCGTACAAAATGGAAGCTAGACGTAACTCCATCTGGAGTAATCCTGACAACAATCGGACGACTATTCTTACTGTGCCCGGGCGGTCGGAAATGGTCGGTGACCCACTCGGCTATCGCCGTTGCGGCAGCGGCTTCATTGCAGCCGTAAGGGACCACGAGTAGGAAGCTACGACCCGGTGTAGCTTGCCAGATTTGCGCCGCACGCTTTGTAAACCAACTATAGTCGCGTCTCACGAACCCACCCTCTGGAGTCGGACTTGATATTCCTGCTGATTCCGCCGGGCGCGGAACCCTTCGGCAAAGATCGGGACTTTGAATTGGTACGCAGAAGGCTTCGGTATTTCGAGGATATCAAGCTGCACAAGCGACGCGAGTCGCTCTTTCCACCGCTCTAGACTATCGAGCTCCTGCAATGTCTGATCTAGCACGAGATATTGAGTAGCCTCCTCTGCTACGAGCGAGCTCGCGGCGGCGATGCGCCAGAGCAAGAGCCATAGAAGGTCTCGTTCGCGGGCTCCTTGCAAAGCAAGCATGTGCTCAAGGGGCTCGAGGACGTCGAAAGGTTTGAACGGAAGTTCGTTTGACGCGTCGCCCACGAGCGCGGTCACTGCACGGCGAATGTCTGAGCGGGTTGCGGGACCACTTCGGACCAGAAATGCAGTCGCCGCGCCCAACTGCCACATGAATTGGGGCATCCCCGCGCACAGGCGTATCGCGTACTGGATTGCAGTCTCATCAAACTGGATGTACGAGGCAAGGCGGCTCGGGGAGACCATCTGGCGCGCGTACCGAACATCGTGGATGCCAGCCAGCTCGATTCGGACACAGCTACCGGAAAAGGCGTTCTTATACTCGCGGTCGAACTCGTTAATGTGGTTGCTTCCCGAGAGGAGTATGCCGACGGACTGTGAAGTCTGCGATGTCTCGCGAAGACTCTGGAGCAACTGTTCGAGTTCGAGCCGCTTTTTACCACCCGCGTGATAGGGCAGGACTAGCAGGCTGCGGAAAAAGTCGGTCGATGCTGCTTCCAGCCCAACTCGTCGGTTTTTGCACCTTCGTAACCCGTTGATTTAATTAGACCGGGGTTCCCGCTGCGAGCCCGTTTCATGACCATTTTTCCAAAATCGCGACTTTTTCCGCAGCCTGCTAGGGCTTCGGCCTCATCAATCAGGAAGACTACCCTCTCGCTAGCGCTGCTCAGCCACTGGATTAGGCGCTCCCCAAGCAGCATTAGAGAGTCCGCGAGGCTCTCCGGATTACGGCATCCCTTAATCTCCTTCTGGACTGCTGTACGGTCTGAGCCCAGCCGCAGCCGCAGTCGCTCTCCCACTTCTCGGTTATGGTCAGCGATGGGGAAGTTGCGTTTCGATAACGCGTATGCGATCGCATTGAATAAAACCGACCCGACATCTTGGTTCGGGTCCATGAACTCACCTCGCCGCTCTGCGACGGACAGGTAGACGGTGACGGCATCGGACTGCCCTGGCTGTTTACAACGATCGTGAAACGCAAATAGAAGCGACGTCTTGCCAATTCGCCTCATGCCCGTCAGAAGGACCGGGCTGGGCTTACGCGCCGAGACGAGCATCTCATGAAGCCGCTCTAACTCGTTAATCCGGCCGATAAAGGCGTCCCCCTGTGCAGGCGTGTTCCCCACCCCAGGGTAAGATTCAAGAAGTGTCTCGACGTCCAGAGCCCCCATCCCAGGCTGGGATCTGTCCGGACGAGCAATCGGACAAACGGTGTCTTGGTTGACGAAATCGCCAGTTAAGGTTTGAGCGCGAACACGCAGACGAAGGCTGTCGCTCTTTGCCTGAGCGCCTCCTTCAGCCCAAGAAGCGCCAAAACGAAGCGCGAGCGTGTAATCGCTTGGGATGTAGAGTGGTTGATCAGATAATACTTTCCGCCGGGTTCCATCCTGGAAGGTGATATCATCTTCAGGAAACAAAACGATGTCTAGCTTTACTGGCACGAGCCCGCGCGGCTCTATGCTAATTGGCACCTCAAGGTCCACGAGCTTAGACTTTTCAAAACGAAGAAGCAACCCTTGCTCTACTTGGATATTTAGGCTCGCTTCTATTGCCTGCGCGGCCAATGGCAGCGAGCGCACGAAAGTCCGAAAGGGACCTGCCCTCGTCGTCTTCGCTATCTGTTCAGCGACGGACTGCGCCACTGGAATAAGATCAGGTCTGCCAATAGCAACATTCCTCAACTCGAGCAGCTGCTCCAGTTTCGGACGAATCGCTGGCTCATAACGCGAGGCTAGCCGAATTACATGCTCTGGTAGGTTTTGCTCGTGAAGAAACTGGAGTAACGCGGTACGCATCGTTCCGGCAGCAGACATGTTCGTGGCGGCGTCCCAAATCCTTTCCACCACCTCGCTACCCAGCCCGCCGGCGCAAAGCTGTTCAATCACCCGCGTGGGTTCGCGGCGACAGGGAACCCGCAGCAAGGCTTCGAAAGAAATCGGGGCGCCGGCTAAGTAGCGGAGCCCATGAACCATCTGTGCTCGGGCGAGGGGTCTGCAAGGACTCGGTCCCCTGATCGAGCGCTAAGGATGCAGCAAGCAGACAGAACCCGAATTCCATCTGCCGCCTCACCGAATATGCTCTATATACAGGCTGGCCGACGGTTCCGAGCACGCGCGCTGCAGCCGCGAACGCGTCGGAAGCCTCGGCTAGAGCCCCGCGGCTGATCGCGTGCACCACTCGAGCGAAATCGGCAATTTCTTCTAAGCGGCCGATTTCTTCGTCCGTCGCGGTCTCCTTAAGTGCCTGGCAGATTTCTATGACGGTTTGCCAGTCGTCCTGCTCCAGGGCGCTTGACAGCTCCGAAGAGGGGGCAGGATCCGGCAGTCTCTTAAGCGCTGCTGGTCGATCGACTGGGTGTCTCGGTTGGACGCTGGCCGTGGACACCGGCGGAGCGCCCAGAACCTCGCCAAAATCTACTAGGAGACGGACACAGGTGGTAGGGTCGGTTGAACGAATGACACAGTCTGAAACGTCGATCACTCGATCAAATACGGAGTCAACTGAATCACCGGGGCCGAGCGAGCGCAACGTTTCTGTCTGCTCGCTGACGTACCTCATGAACCAAGTCGAAAGAGCAACTAGTGCCTCGCGCGCCTCCCGCTCAAACACATCCAACTGTTTAGCTTTGCCGCCGGCTCCTCCAAAATTGCCGAAAGATCTGCAGCCAAAGATGGCGGTAACCAATAGTCGGCCTCCAGATTCCGCTGTTTAAATCGCGACACATCTTCGGAGAGTGGCGGCAGGTTCGGCTCCACGGCCCGGAATGCGCCCTCGGCGGTAGTCAAATGCAAACGCTCGCTTTGCCTGCGGCGTAGTTCGTCACTCCACCTTGCTTCGAGCTCCTCGATCGGTGACCGCTCATCAACCCCACCGATGCCAGCGAGGAGGAGGAGACGCACGACAGATGCTCTACGCGCTTGAGTCGCGGCTTCGTCCGCTTCGGATTCGAGCTGACGAGAGATTTCCGAAAGTTCCAGCTCAAGAAGATCGCACTGGTCGGCGGCTTCGTCGGGGTCGAGGGCGACCAGAGTAGCCTTGACTTCAGGAAGTATACTGGAGCAGCCGAGCGCACGGTCGCCGAAGTGTTCCCTGAACACCAAGAGTCGCGCCCTTACTGCGTCGGTGGCTGGGCCCGCTTGTTCCTCTACCAACCCGGCAAGCTTATCCCTAATACAGTCCGGTAACTCGGCGTCCCCAATGGCAGATAATGCCGCCCGGAAACATCGTTTCGACACGAGATCGCTAACAATGTCCGGGGTGTCAGGCACACGCCCCTTCGCCCGCCAAAATAGCGCTGCTGCTGCTACTTCGAGCATTTGAAGACGATCCCCCACGTAGAAATCGGGCAAATCAAGCAGTTCCTGTGCCCATAACGTATCCTCAATCCTCCACGTTCTCACTGACACCGGCTCCACGTCTCCGACCAGTGTTGGGTGAATGGGGGGGTCACTTCTCGCCGAGAGCATTTGTGCCACTTCGCCCTCAAGCCAAGGCAATGATCCGATCTCGATCCCCTCGCGCAGATGTTCTATGAGCTGCAGGACCTCCTTTCGCAATTCGGATTCGCGGGCGCCGGGACCCGAAGAGACCCCCACTAACAGGTTCTCAACTAACTGTTGTCCATGCCAGAGATAGCGGACGAGGTGTATCCTGTGCCTGGGCTCGATCCGCTCGCCGCGCCCTATCTCGGCACTAACATCCTCGATTATCTGCGAGGAGATCTCCTCAGACTGCAGACGCCGAAGAAGCTATGCTGCCGTCGCACGATTGACTTCGCCAGCTCCGATTAGAGGGACGAACAGCGTCTCCCTTGCCCGTTCACGCAGTCGGCGGTAGTTCCCTGTCATCGTGCTAGGCGTTGACGCAAACTGTACGAGGCTGATTGCGGCCTCTTCTGGTCTGCCCTCCGGCGCAATAAGCCGTCGGAGGTCCGCACCACGAGAAAGCAGCTCAGGGCGGCTCGCGATTAGCTCGACGAGCGCCGCTACCGTACGTCCCACCAGATCGGTGTCGCTCAATCCCGAGCTTGGATCAGCGATCTGGGCGAGTGGTCCGAAATAAAGTATGTCTCGGAGCTGCTCAACGACCACCGCTCGTCTCGCACCCCGTTCGCGGTCTAATGTAGAAGAAGCCGGATCACAGAAGCGAAGGAGGGCCCGGCGACGTGCTCGGTTAGTCGTTCCTGTAAGCTCGGAACTTAAGTATGGCGCGAGAGTATCGGGTCCAATATCGAGGCCCAGACGAACCAGGATTGCTGATGGGACAGACCATGGTGGCTGATCAGCGCCACTTATAAGGCATATGAGCTCCTCCGGATCGAGACTCTGGAGCCAATCTACCACCTCAGCCGAAGATCGACTGCTATTGAAGAACGCGTCGCTCGCTTCCGCGAACCGGCGCCTGGACGCCTGCTTCGCGTCAACGATCAGCCGGAGTGCGGCGAGTTGCTCAAAATGAGGTCGCGTTGGGGCGCCCTGGATCGCGGCCCGCCATTGCACCAGCTCAGGTTGGGACGGATCAAAGTGCCTTGCGAACTGGACCAACTCATCACCCGCGCGAAGCCTGGTCACGATTGCAAGTGAGTCGGGATCCTCGGGGGGGTTGTCAGCTCCTCAGCTTGTTGGACGCATTCTCGGCGGGTATTCGCAACCGCGAGCTTGCCCTTGCGGGCATTTTCCAAAAGTGCCAACGCTTCCTGGTATTCGGTCTCGGAGGCAGAAAGTACTGCACCAATCCCCACGTTGAAGGCTCCGATCGCCAGACGCTCCGCTTCGCGTTGTTTTTCTTCGAGTTCAAGGAGGTTGCTAGCCATTCGCTCGATGTCCGCTGAGACTCTCACAATCCCGGTGTGCTCCAGGGCGGCGGCTCTTACTCGCTCGAGTCTCGGCCCTTTGGCAGCAGCAAGTGCGGGAATTTCGGAGGTCTTAACATCATCGTCTGCGGGTATCGCAAATGGATCCTGGTCTGGCCTCGATTGGGTTGCTGGCGCAATCTCGAGGAGATGATACAACGGGATGCAGCCTAGTCGTGATCCCGTCGTTAGGAGCTGGAGGTCTTCGCCGGGCGGCAACAATCCCGCGAACAGAATCAGAACTCGCGCGAAGTCCAGCGAGTCGACCGAGAAGACTGGTGGATTTCCTTCAGACAGAGCAGTCGCAACTACATCACTGGTCAGATAGTAACCCCCGCCAAGGTCCAGCCGGTCAACCGCGACTTGCTTCGTCCATTCAACGAACGGCTCACAAGCCGGGTCGTTGACATAACCGAGCCAGAGAAGATCGGGCAGATTTCGGCCAACCTTGAAGATGCGATCTCGCTTTCGGAATCGACCGAAGTTGCTGAAGCCCTCTTCCGTTACAATCACCAGATCGCGAATACTCTCCCGTATCCTTGGATCGTCGCAAACATTAGCGACCAGGACGCGATCGCGCTCCGCCATCTCTCCCTGAATGGGCAATGCTCGCCGATTCTTGGGGGCGACGCGCTTAACCAGCGCCTTAAGCGCTTTCCGCACATCTGTAGCGGCGCACCTCCACTCAATGGGACCAACGCGGAAGAAGACCTTCTCGAGGTATTCAGGGCCGAGGATTGTTTTCGGCAGTGGTCCTTCTCTGCAGAGAGGCCAGCAAGCCGTCAAGGGGACCCCTTCGGTTACACTCGTCATTTTGGAAGGTGAATGTTGAAGCGGCTCGTAATTTCGCTGTTCGCTCGAAAGGTAGCGTACATCGTAGGTGATAAGCCATCAACGGTTGCCACAGACTTTAACCGCACGCGGCTAAGACGCTGCTGAGATTGCCACGATCGAGCGCTATGCGCTGGGTCACGGCACGCTCGCCAGCGCGCCCGGCATGAACCACGAAAGCCTCTTCGAAAAGGGATCCGACGCCGCCGCCGTCGAGGCCGCACTCGCCTGGCATTCGACATCAAGTCTACGTTCAATAAATGGACGTTGGGCGAGGATTTCTGCGTCGAACGGTTAGGGATCGCGCGGGGCGCGCTCGATGATCCCTCCTTCGAGCTGCTGGCGGCGCTTGGTTTCGTCCGGGCCGAGATCGACGCCGCCAACAGCTTCTGCTGCGGCGCCATGACGTTGGAAGGCGCGCCGCATCTCAAGCCCGAGCCATCTGGCGGGTTCGACTGCGCCAACCCGTGCGGCCGCACCGGCAAGCGCGCGTTGTCGGTCGACAGCCACATCCGGATGATGGCGGCGGTGGTGCAGCCCTTCATCTCGGGAGCGATCTCGAAACGATCAACGTGCCGAACGCGGCGACGGTCGAGGACTGTAAGGACGCCTACATGCTGTCCTGGCAGCTCGGCCTCAAGGCGACCGCCCTCTATCGCGACGGCTCAAAACTCTCGCAACCATTGGCCTCGAGCTTGTTCGGCGGCGACGAGGAGGACGACGAACGGGCGGCCGATCTCTTCACTCAGTCGCCGGCGCAGCGCGCCCCGCTGGTCGCCGAGCGGATCGTCGAACGCGTCGTCGAGCGGGTGGTCGAACGGGTCGTGCAGCGCGGCGAGTCGGCGGTTACCCAATCGCCGGAAGGGCTATACGCAAAAGGCGGTCGTCCGCGGGCACAAGGTCTATTTGCGGACCGGCGAGCACGAAGACGGCAGGCTCGCCGAGCTCTTCATCGACATGCACAAGGAGGGCTCGGCCTTCCGCTCATTGATGCACAATTTTGCGGTCGCGATCTCGATGGGCCTGCAATACGGCGTGCCGCTCGAGGAGTTTGTCGAATCCGTCACCTTCACCCGGTTCGAGCCATCGGGGGTGGTAGAAGGCAACGACGCGATCAAGATGGCGACTTCGATCCTCGACTACATTTTCCGCGAATTGGCGATCTCCTATCTCGACCGCGGCGACCTCGCCCATGTCCAGCCCGGCGACCTGTTGCCCGACACGGTCGGCAAGGGCGAAGCCGAGTCGACCCTCGGCAATTCGGAGGGCGACGACACCCCCGAGGTCGCGGCCATCGTGCAGCGCGGCGCGTCGAGCGCCTATGTCCGCAGCAAATTGACAGTGTTGCACGGCGGCGCGGCCAGAGCACCGGCGACCGAATTCGAGGGCGCCCTCGCCGTCTCGGCGGCACCAGAGGAGGACTATGCAAACGAGCTCCGCCTCGAGCGCATCCGAGCGGCTCGCATCAAGGGCTACGAAGGCGACAGCTGCGAGGAGTGCGGCAACTTCATCCTGATCCGCAACGGCACCTGCCTCAAATGCGACACCTGCGGCGCGACGTCCGGGTGTTCGTGAGGGACCTATCCACTACTTCTCCGGAATCCGCTCCTCATTCGGGCGGATCGCCGCGTCGGGATCGAGTTCAAGGTATAGGAATTGAGATCTGGGTGTCCCAAGGGCGGACCACGGCCACTGCAGCGAAAGGGAAATCGCGAAGATTGCGGGTCGCTATCACCATCCCGTGGCACTCTGCTGTGGCAGCGATCAAGATGTCCAATGGTTGGCAGCCGCACCGAGGCTGCCGCCCCGCGCGCCATGATCATGCCCCAGATCTCGGTGACACGACGACCAATATCGGGGGAACGGCCCTTGAACCGATCCGTCAGATCGATCTCCAGCCAGCGCCGTAATCGGTCACGGTGCGCGCCTTGTGGCGGTCGCTCGATCCCCGACGAATTTCTCCAAAACTAAGTACGTTCAGATAAAGCGGGTCTCGTCCTCAGCTCGTGCCCATGCTGCGACGTTCGCATCCGGGTTGGGCCTCACCAGTTCGGAGATGACATTCGTGTCGAGAAGATAATCCATCAAAATTTGATGTCGCGCGGGTAGTCCCGCTGCCGTTCGATCTGGAACCTCTCTTCACGCAGCGGCGAATTGACGAAGAATTCGACGAGATTGCCGTTACGGCGCTCAACACGCATCCACTCCTCGAGAGAGACCACGACGACCCAACCGCCTTCTCCAGTGCGGGTCACGATTTGCGGACAGTCGCTCATCGCCTTGTCGACGAGCGTGACATGGCGTGACTCGTGAGAAATGTACATTTCGCCGTTCGCCTCGAGCCTCTTCGGCGACGACGAGGATGCCGAGAAGTAGGGGCCGAGGTCTTCTCGCAATCGCCGCGCACCGTGTCCCGCCGCTCGTGGCGCGAGGCCGAGTGAAACGCGGTTCGGGCATCTCCCGTCTTGAAGATTGCCGGGCCCTGATGCCCGAGCTCGGGCACCTGAAAAACTTTCTGAAAATGTGTGAGGCAGTTCACACTACTGTCGCCAAACACGGGGTATCGGTTCGTCGCGGTCGCATTGCGGCAGTCGCTGGATGTCGAGTCGGGACCTACAATTGGGGTACACCGTGTCCATCAGAATTTCGGCCCGTCATCGAAGGATTCGGCCTAGACCGTTCCGTCGAGCGTCATCTCCGATATCAGACCTAACTTGGCAGTCCTAGATCTGCCGAGACCGACCGGATGAGAGAAGTCGAACCTATGACGAGCATCTTCCACTCTGTTCTGGTGCTGGGGACAACGGTGCTCTCGTTGACCATTCTAATCCTTGGCGGCCACGTCATAAATCTTCTTTCACAAAAAACCGACGCAGTTGATGTTAGAAAGGTTCTTAATTATCGAGTTAACCGAACCTCTTTGTTCGAGCGAGCAACTATTGCTGGTACAATTACCGCTTTATACGTCGTTTTAATGATTTCATCTTTCGTAATCATGAGCTGGGGATCGCTGCGATAACCGAGTCGGATAGGGCTGTTAGTCAAGCTCCATACGACAGGATCCAGCTACAGGGCGAGCCGAGATCGCGGCGCTCGCGAGGCCGCACTCCCAAGTCAGGCGAACTGGGAACCGGACTGCAACTCGGCTTGTTTCCGTAGATGGCTACCTGGCCGCGGGAACACACCCCGGGCCCGCCGCTAACGGAGGAGAGTATGCTCTATTGGGCGCTGGTGTTTTTCGTAATCGCAATCATCGCCGGGCTTTTGGGCTTTGGTGGAATCGCGTTCGCTGCTGCAGGCATTGCAA
>Ga0182036_10001294_pt1 | contig 11636 bp, 11 predicted proteins | sample sta12Cox44000080_FD_125966 | JGI IMG/M metagenome (GOLD analysis project Ga0182036, IMG submission 125966) | Lab enrichment of tropical soil microbial communities from Luquillo Experimental Forest, Puerto Rico - statoxic.12C.oxic.44.000.080 | ecosystem: Environmental > Terrestrial > Soil >...
GAAAGAGCTGAGCGTACTGAGCGAGATCGACTAGCACTTTCGTCGCAGTCATAAGGCTGGCGCGATACGAATTTGCGGCCTATATGCCCACTGCGACTCTCCTCAAGTTCCCCAGCCATGCAATCGATCATTTCCGTCTCAGACCTATCGAAACGTTACGCGTCCGGATTTGAGGCGCTCAAGAAGATCAACCTCGATATTCGTCGCGGCGAGATCTTTGCGCTGCTGGGCCCCAACGGCGCTGGAAAAACGACACTGATCGGCATCATCTGCGGCATTCTCGTGCCGAGCGCGGGCAAGGTCACGGTCGACGGGCACGACATCATCTCGGACTACCGTGCGGCACGCTCGTTGATTGGGCTGGTGCCGCAGGAACTCCACACTGACGCTTTCGAAAGCGTATGGGCGACGGTCTCGTTCAGCCGCGGTCTGTTCAACAAGCCGAAGAACCCCGCTTACATCGAGAAGGTGCTGCGCGCGCTGTCGCTCTGGGACAAGAAGGGCGACAAGATCATGACGCTCTCCGGCGGCATGAAGCGCCGGGTGCTGATCGCAAAGGCGCTCTCGCACGAGCCCCAGGTTCTCTTTCTGGATGAGCCCACCGCCGGCGTCGACGTCGAGCTGCGCAAGGACATGTGGCAGGTCGTGCGCAACCTGCGCGATTCAGGCGTCACCATCATTCTGACCACCCATTACATCGAAGAAGCCGAGGACATGGCCGACCGCATCGGGGTGATCAACAAAGGCGAAATCATTCTGGTCGAGGAAAAGGCCGAGCTGATGCGCAAGCTCGGAAAGAAGCAGCTGACATTGCAACTTCAGCAGAAGTTGCACGGACTTCCGGCGGAGCTGTCCGCCTTCAAACTCTCGATCGGCGAGGACGGAAGCACGCTCATTTACGACTACGATACCAAGGCCGAGCGCACGGGCGTGGCGACGCTTCTTGGCGAGCTGTCGCGTGCGGGCCTGCGCATCCGCGACCTGCAGACGAAGCAGAGTTCGCTGGAAGACATTTTCGTCGGACTGGTGAGCAACCGGCAATGAACCTGAGAGCAGTCCAGGCCATCTATACCTTCGAAATGGCGCGAACCGGGCGCACCATCTGGCAGAGCATTGTCTCGCCGGTCCTCTCCACGTCGCTCTATTTCGTCGTGTTCGGCGCAGCGATCGGTTCCCGCATCACCGAAATCGAGGGGGTGCCCTACGGGTCATTCATCGTGCCCGGACTGATCATGCTCACGCTGTTGACCCAGAGCACGATGAACGCATCTTTCGGCATATATTTTCCGCGTTTCACCGGAACTATCTACGAGATCCTCTCGGCGCCGGTGTCACCGTTCGAAATCGTCCTGGGTTATGTCGGCGCGGCCGCAACCAAATCGATCATCCTCGGTCTGATCATCCTGGTGACTTCATGGCTGTTCGTCCCCTTGCGCATTGCGCACCCGTTCTGGATGGTCACTTTCCTTGTGCTGACCGCGGCAACCTTCAGCCTCCTCGGCTTCATCATCGGGATCTGGGCCGATGGTTTCGAAAAGCTGCAGATCGTGCCGCTTTTGATTGTCACCCCTCTGACCTTTCTCGGCGGCACCTTTTATTCAATCAGCGTCTTGCCGCCGACCTGGCAAACCGTCGCGCTGTTCAACCCGGTGGTCTACCTGATCAGCGGGTTCCGCTGGAGCTTTTTCGAGATTGCCGACGTAGGCCATGCTGTCAGTGTCGGCATGACTTTGCTGTTCCTTGTCATCTGCCTGATCACGGTCTGGTGGATGTTCAGAACCGGCTACAAGCTGAAAAGGTGATGAGCACCACCCTGAAATAAGCCGCAACGCTCGGGGTATGTGCTTCGTGTCCGGGATTTCCAGGGAGTTGCAGATGTCGCCGGTAGCAAGAACGTTCGCAGGCCTCGCCCTGGCAACCGCGCTTTCGACAACGGTTGCCGCGCAAGGCCTGGTCACGCAGAAAAACATTTCGCTCGCGATGGCGCAGACGATCGCCCAGGCCGCCCTCGCCCAATGCGAGATCATGGGTTTCAAAGTCTCGGTGACGGTCGTGGATCGTGCCGGCCTACCGATCGTAATGCTGCGCGGTGATGGGGCCGGTCTGCACACGCCCGAAGGTTCGGAGCGCAAGGCTTACACCGCGCGCACGTTCAGCCAACCCTCCGCCGACTTCGTCAAGCGGATGACTGAGAGGCCGGAATCTGTCGGCTCGCGGCAATATACACGAGTGCTGGCGCTCAGCGGCGGATTGCCGATCAAGGCGGGCAATGAAATCGTTGGCGCTGTCGGCGTATCCGGTTCGCCCGGCAAGGATGATGTCTGCTCGCAGGCCGGCATCGACAAAGTTGCCGACCTGCTGAAGTGAGGCGGGCTAGCTCGTAGCCAATGCGTCCAGGATGCGCGCCCAGCTCCTGATGCCTTTGTGATAGCACGTCAGGTCGAACTTCTCGTTCGGCGAATGCACGCGGTCGTCGTCGAGAGCGAAGCCGACAAGCAGTGAATCCATGCCGAGGACTTCCTTGAAGTCAGCGACGATCGGGATGGATCCGCCCGCGCCGACGGCCACCGCCTTGTGTCCCCATTCCTCGGCCAGCACGGCCCGCGCCTTCGTCAGCGCCGGATTGTCGAACGAAAGCTGGATCGGCGGCGCAAGACCGAAGTTGCCGAACTCGACCTTGCAATCCGCGGGCAACCGCGCGCGCACGAAGGTGCGGAAGGCATCACGGATTTTCTCCGGGTTCTGTTCGCCGACGAGGCGGAAAGAAACCTTTGCGCTGGCCTCGCTTGGAATGACGGTTTTCGCGCCCTCCCCCGTGTAGCCGCCGATGATGCCATTGACCTCAGCGGTCGGACGCGTGGTGATCATTTCGATCAACATGCGGTCCTTCTCACCCGAAGGTTGCTCTAGTCCGATCGGACCAAGGAATTTCGCCGGCGTCAGATCAAGTCCTTTAAGGTCGGCCTTGATATCGGCAGGAAGCTCTTTGACGCCATCGTAAAAGCCGGGGATGGTGACTCGCCCGTTCTGATCCCACATCGAACCGAGGATGGACGACAAAAGGCGCAACGGATTTTGCGCGGCGCCTCCGAACAGGCCCGAGTGCAGATCGCGATCGGCGCAAATGATCTTCACGTCCTCGTAGACCAGCCCGCGCAGCGAGGTCGTCACTGCCGGCGTTTTCTGATCCCACATTGCCGTGTCGCAAACGAGCGCCAGGTCGAGCTTGAATTCAGCGGCGTTGTCCCGAACGAAGCTGAACAGATTTTTCGAACCACATTCTTCCTCGCCCTCGATCATCATGGTGATTGGCAAAGGCAGCTTTCCGGTGACAGCCTTGAATGCACGACACGCCTCGATAAATGTCATCGCCTGACCTTTGTCGTCGCAGGCACCGCGGGCGACGATAATCTTCCGCCCGTCCGGCAAAGTTTCGATGCGCGGCTCGAAGGGCGGCGTCTTCCACAGATTGAGAGGATCGACCGGCTGCACGTCGTAGTGCCCATAGAAAAGGACACGCGGGCCCGCCACCCTATTCGACTTCCCGACCACGACCGGGTGCCCCGCCGTCGGGCGCACGGAGGCTTCAAAGCCGATTGATTTGAGGTCGGTGGCAACGTGCTCGGCGGCAGCTCGGCACTGATCCTTGTACGCGGGATCGGTCGAAACCGAGGCAATCCGCAACAGTGCGAACAGCCGCTCAACGCTTCGATCAATATCGTGGTCGATGCGGTTCAGCACCGCGTCGAGGGTTTTCATGACGACTCCTTCGGGGCTGGAGTCCGAAACTAGCAAGCTGAAAGGGCGCGTCAATGCAGGGTCGGCTTGCCGAAAACGGCTGAATTTGAATGGCCGGCCACGGGCATGCCTCTGGCGAGCCAGCGCGGCTCGCGGCGCGCGGCGTGACGGCCCTGAAGGGCGGCGCCAAGGCGGCGATAGAGCATCCGCGGTGGGATCGTTGCAGAAATCGCCGTGAGATAACCGCGGCGACGCGCAGCGCGTCGCAGTTGGGGCGTGACGACTGGAGCGATCATTAACGCCGGAACGCCGCAGCATAGCCCAGGTGCATCGCTTTCTTTCATCGGCGGGGCGTCCGGGACCGGGGCGCCGACCGCCACCAGGCACGCATCGGCCCTGCCCGACTGACACAAGAGCCGCGCCTCTTCGAGACCGGCCACTGCCATGACATGCGCGACCTCCATGCGTCGCAGACGAGCGGCCAGAACATGGCCGTGCTCACTGTCAGTCACGACGACAACACGCAAATCTTTCATCGACCTCATGACGCGACCCTTTACGATCCACCCGTCCCAGTCCACGCCGCCCCTGCACGATCTTGCATGTTTATCGGTGGCCAAATGGCACCGGTATATCCTTCTTCTGTCAGTGTTATTTGAGACTACACCGGCGGCCGCACCTAACAATCGACAAATTACCCGATGGTGAAACTACGAACGCGCATGTTGTATTTGTGCACGGACGTTTGGTCCGTGCGTTCTCGGTTGTTGAATGTTGTCGCCATGTGCAATTGCAGCATCGTGCAAGCACGCATCAGTGGACTTGAATTCGTATCGCGGGCTTCTCATTTCACTTGACTGTGACTTTCGCGACGTCCGAGGCGTGATGTTGCTGCGCATCATTAAGACCGCATCGTGCTTGTCATTGACGAAAACGCCGTTCAATATATTCGCAATTCCGCCACAAGCGCGGGGGGCGTGAGGGGATCATGGAAGACTTGATCGGGCGTCTCGTCGCCAACGTTGGCGTCGACCAAAGTGCCGCGGAAAAGTCAGTTGGCATTATCCTCGACTTCCTGCTCAAGGAAGGCCCAGCCGACAAGGTGAAGGCTCTCATCGACAAGATCCCCGGAGCAGAAGCCTTGCTGGCGCACCAATCGGAAAGCGGTAGCGGGTTCTCGATGGGCGGCATCATGGGTGCGGGTACCAAGATGATGTCAGCGGGACTGAGCATGGGTCAGGTGCAAGCTGTCACGCGCGAGACCATCGCCTACGCCCGCGAAAAGATTGGCGACGACGCTGTGGGAGAAATCGTCGGCGCCATTCCCGGATTAAGTCAGTTTGTTTGATTCCTTTCAGAGCGGGCAAAGATAAGAAACGGCGGAGGCACGGATGTCCTATCCCATCACCGATATCGACGAGATCGACGGCGAAGTCGCCGCCGTTCTCAAGTCGGCGGGGATTCGGTCGTCCGACCGGCTGCTGGAAGCAGCGCGTACCGTCAAAGGGCGGAAGACACTCGCCGCGAAAACCGGATACGACGAGAAGCGACTCCTGTACTGGGCCAACATCGCCGACCGCATGCGCATCAAGGGCGTGCGGAAGGAATATGCCGAACTGCTGCAGGCCGCCGGTGTCGATACCGTTAAAGAACTCAAGTATCGCAACCCGTCCAATCTGGCCAAGGCGATGGCCGACGCCAACAGGAAGCGCAGGCTCGTTCGGCTTTTACCATCGGAGAAAGTCGTGAAGCGTTGGATCGAAAACGCCAGGACGTTGCCGCTGAAGATCACCTATTAGCGGTCTGAGGCCTGCTTGACAGTCCCTCGCCGACCGCGCAAAGCGACCGGCATGGAAAGCGTCCGTACCCTCGATCAAGCAATCGGAACTGCGCCAAAACCATTACCTCTCACCCTTTCGGGGCTGCTTTCGCCCGGCCGGCCGTTGGTCATGGGTGTCCTCAACGTGACCCCGGATTCCTTCTCCGATGGTGGCCGGTTCCTCGACCCTACGGTTGCAATCGCACATGCGGCCGACATGGCTCGGCGGGGCGCCGCCATCCTCGATATTGGGGCGGAGTCCACGCGCCCCTATGGCGATCCGGTGCCGGTGTCGGTTGAGGATGAAAAGGCGCGGCTGGCGCCGGTCCTACCCGATGTGGTCAAGCTTGGTCTGCCGGTGTCGATCGATACCATCAAGGCTTCGATTGCGGCCTGGGCGCTCGACCAGGGTGCGGCGATCGTTAACGACGTCTGGGGCCTGCAAAAGGATCCGGACATGGCACCGCTGGTGGCCAAACGACGGGTTCCGGTGATCGTGATGCACAACCGTGAGGCTGCCGATCCCGCCGTTGAGATCGTTGCCGACGTGATGGCCTTCTTTACCCGTTCGCTCGAGATTGCGGCCCGTGCCGGCATTGCGCGCGAGAGTATTGTGCTTGATCCCGGCATCGGCTTCGGCAAGACGCCGGAACAGAGCATCATTTGTCTTGCGCGGCTTGCGGAGTTCAAGTCGTTGGGCTTGCCACTGCTCGTGGGCGCCTCGCGCAAGCGTTTCATCAATTCGGTGACGCCCTCGCCGCCGGACGAACGCATTGGCGGGTCGATTGCCGCGCATCTGCTGGCGGTCCAGGCGGGCGCGGCGATCGTGCGCGCGCACGACGTCGCGGAAACAGTCCAGGCGCTGCGCGTTGGCGCCGCAATCGACGCCGTCCGATGAGTGACCGAATTTTCATAAGAGGACTGGTATTGCATGCCTATCACGGCGTGATGCCGCACGAGGCCAAGGTGGGGCAAACTTTCACGCTTGATCTCGACCTCGAAATCGATCTGACCGCGGCAGCCCGCTCGGACAAGGTGGTCGACACCGTTTCCTACGACAAGGTCGTCGATTGCACGGCCGAGGCGTTCTGCAGCGAGCGCTTCCGCTTGATCGAAGCCGCAGCGGGCAGCGTCGTCGATGCGGTGCTCGCCACGTTTGCGCGCGTGCGCTCGGTGCGCGTGACGATCCACAAGCCGCATGCGCCGATCGCCGCGACATTCGAGGATGTCGGCGTGACGATTGTGCGGAGCCGCCATGGTTGAAGCGCTGCTCGCACTCGGCGGAAATGTCGGAAACAGCCGGGCCATTCTCGATCGTGCCATCGCGTTGCTTTGCGACGGCAAGGACGTGCGGCTAACTGCCCGGTCCTCCGACTATCGGACGCCGCCATGGGGCTTCAAGTACCAGCCGCACTTCGTCAACCTCGCCATTGCGGTGGAAACGAGGCTCACGCCGCGCGAGCTTCTGGAGCGCGCGCAGCAGATCGAACTGAAGCTCGGGCGCGATCGCGCTCACGAAAAGAGAAATGGGCCGCGCACGGCCGATATCGACATCATCGCCTATGACGATGTGACGCTGAACGAACCCAACCTCACGCTGCCGCACCCGCGCCTGTTCGAGCGCGCTTTCGTTCTCATCCCGCTCGCCGAGATCGCGGGTGACCGCGTGATCGCCGGGCGACGTGTCGACGAGGCGGCGAGCGTGGTGGATGGCGGTACAATCCAGCGGCTTCCCTAGAAGCTTGCGCATTCCGGCTCTGCACCTTGCGTCAATGCGATGGCCCCATCGCGCCGACTGTGCCATTTTGCTTGCATGACCGATGAACTCTCCCTTGCCGCAGAATTCCCGCCCGTGACGGAGACGGAGTGGCGCAAGCTGGTCGAGGCCGCGCTCAAGGGCGCCGATTTTGACAAGCGCCTGGTCAGCCGGACCTATGACGAGTTGCGGATCGAGCCGCTTTATCCGCGCGCGGCGGGTGCAAAGCCGGTCGCCGGACGAAGGCCGGGGGCCGCCTGGAGCGTGATGCAACGGGTCGATCATCCCGATCCGGCGGCGGCCAATGCCCAGGCGCTGGAGGATCTGGAAAATGGCGCGACTGGGCTGACGCTGGTCATGGCCGGCTCGACCAATGCCAACGGCTATGGCCTCGACCCCTCCCCCGAAACGCTCGCGCGCGTGCTCGAGGGGGTGAAGCTCGATGCCGGCATCAGGATCGATTTCGACCAGGGACCGGCGAGCCTGTCCGTCGCGCGGCATTTTGCCGAATTGGTGCGGGCGCAGAACGTGCGGCCCGATGCCGTCGACATCGCCGCCGGAATCGACGCCGCCGCCGGAGTTGACCCGATCGCCGCCTTCGCTCTCTCGGGCCACGCCAAATTGTCGTGGAACGAGTTGTCGACTGATTTTGTTGCAGCGGCGCGCGAACTTGGTGAGCGAGGATTTCGCAGATCATTCGCCGCCGCCGATGGGCGAACGATTCATAATGCTGGCGGTTCCGAAGGGCAGGAGTTGTCTTTCGCTATCGCAAGTGCTGTCGAGTATTTGCGTGCGTTTGAGAAAGACGGCGTGTCGCCCGATATCGCGCGCGACATGATTTATTTTCGGCTAAGTGCCGACGCAGATGAATTTCTAACCATCGCCAAATTTCGCGCTTTACGGAAACTTTGGGCGCGCGTGGAAGAAACTTGCAAGCTCACACCAAAGCCTGCGTACGTAGCCGCGGAAACTGCATGGCGAATGATGACCAAACGCGATCCTTATGTGAACATGTTGCGCACGACGGTTGCCATTACTGCAGCCGGACTCGGCGGTGCCGACAGCATCACGGCCCTGCCTCACACCGCTGCCCTTGGATTGCCGGACGCCTTCGCACGTCGCGTTGTTCGGAACGCACAGCTTATTCTCCTTGAAGAATCGCACCTGGCGAAGGTGACTGATCCCGCTGCTGGATCCGGTGCTATCGAAGACCTCACAAACAAACTGTGCACGGCCGCCTGGAACAAGTTTCAGGAAATTGAATTACATGGTGGCGTCTGGACGGCGCTGGAAAACGGCTTCATCCAATCAAGTGTCGCCAGCGTTAGGTCCGAACGGCAGCGGGCAGCCGCTCGACGGAGGGACGCAATTACAGGCACCAGTGATTACGCGAACTTGGGTGAGAACATGGCCGTCACCCTTGATGTCGCGAAGATCATTCCGAACAAAGAGACCGCGCCGGCTATCGCGGTTCAGGCCTTGCCTCGTACACGCCTCGCCGAACCTTTTGAGCGTTTGCGGGATGCTTCGGACCGCATATTGGAGAAGACCGGGACACGACCGAAAGTCTTCTTGGCCAACCTCGGAAAAGTCTCTGATTTCACAGCGCGCACTACTTACGCCAAAAACTTCTATGAAGCCGGCGGCATAGAGGCCTTAACTAATGACGGATTCAACGGTCGAGCTGACATCGTAGCCGCGTTCAAAGGGTCCGGCGCTCGACTCGCCTGCTTGTGCTCATCGGACAAGGTTTATGCAAACGAAGCCGCAGAGACTGCCAAAGCGCTGACCGATGTGGGTGCCATCGTTCACCTTGCCGGTCGCCCCGGTGAGAACGAGACCAAATGGCGGCAGGCAGGTATTAAAGCCTTCATTTACGCGGGGTGCGACACGCTTGCGACCTTGCAGGCCGCACATGATATTCTGAACGTCAAATGAGTCAGATACCCAACTTTGCCAAAGTCGACTTTGCTGAATCGACGGCGCCAGCCGGCAAGGCTACGGCTGGACCCTGGACAACGCCGGAAGGCATCGACGTCAAGCCAATTTACAGCGAGCACGACTTGGCAGGCCTCGACTTCCTGAACACCTTCCCGGGCAAGCCGCCATTTCTTCGCGGTCCTTATCCCGCAATGTATGCGGGTCAGCCGTGGACGATTCGTCAGTATGCCGGCTTCTCAACCGCCGAGGATTCAAACGCCTTCTACCGGCGCAATCTTGCCGCAGGACAGAAAGGCCTCTCAATCGCCTTCGACCTTGCAACCCACCGCGGCTATGACAGCGACCATCCTCGCGTATCGGGCGACGTAGGAATGGCCGGTGTCGCAATCGACTCGATCTACGACATGCGCACATTGTTCTCGGGCATCCCGCTGGACCAGATGAGCGTATCGATGACTATGAACGGCGCGGTGCTGCCGATTCTGGCGCTCTACATCGTCGCTGCCGAAGAACAAGGTGTGCCACACGAGAAACTCTCGGGCACAATCCAGAATGATATCCTCAAGGAATTCATGGTCCGAAATACTTACATCTATCCGCCAGGTCCCAGTCTGAGGATCATCTCGGATATTTTCGCGTTTACGTCGGCCGAAATGCCGAAATTCAATTCTATTTCCGTATCCGGCTATCACATGCAGGAGGCGGGTGCGACGCAAGACCTAGAGCTCGCGTATACCCTGGCCGATGGCGTTGAATACGTCCGTGCCGGACTTAAAGCGGGACTTACAATCGATCAGTTTGCGCCTCGCATATCTTTCTTCTGGGCGATCGGCATGAACTATTTCATGGAAATTGCCAAGTTGCGCGCGGCCCGCATGTTGTGGGCAAAATTGATCAAGACATTCAATCCTGAAGACTCGCGCTCGTTGTCACTGCGCACACACTGTCAGACGTCCGGCTGGTCTCTCGCCGCGCAAGATGTCTTTAGCAATGTCGCTCGTACCATGATCGAAGCGATGGCTGCGACGCAAGGTCAAACCCAGTCGTTGCATACCAATGCGCTCGACGAAGCCCTTGCCTTGCCCACGGATTTTTCGGCTCGCATCGCACGTAACACGCAAATCGTCTTGCAGCAGGAGGCCGGTGCCACGCGCATCGTAGACCCGTGGGGAGGTTCCTACTATGTGGAGCGTCTCACCTACGAGCTCGCGCGAAAGGCTTGGGGTCACATCGAAGAAGTCGAAGCCCTTGGTGGGATGGCCAAGGCGATCGAGGCAAGCATTCCCAAGCTGCGCATCGAGGAAGCTGCAGCAAAGACGCAAGCCCGTATCGACGCCGGTGTACAGTCAGTCATTGGCGTCAATAAGTACGCCCCGACCGACGAGAAACCGATCGAGGTGCTCAAGATAGACAATTCCGCCGTTCGCGCGCATCAAATCGAAAAGCTTCAACGTCTCAAAGCGGAACGCGACCCAAGCGTGTTGCAGGAAGCCCTTGACGCGCTGGCACGGGCTGCCGATCGGGGCAACGGCAATCTGCTGGCACTTGCGGTGGATGCTGCACGGGCGAAGGCGACCGTCGGAGAAATCTCGGCGGCGCTCGAGAAAGTGTTCGGCCGCCATCGCGCCGAAATCAAAGCGATTACCGGAGTTTATAAGCGGGAGGTCGGCATGACCGGCGCCGTCGAGCGTGTGCGCACCGCAGTAGAGGCATTCGAAGTTGCCGAAGGCCGACGGCCTCGCTTGTTGGTCGCGAAGATCGGACAAGATGGTCACGACCGCGGACAGAAGGTGATCGCATCAGCCTTCGCCGACCTCGGCTTCGATGTTGACATTGGGCCGCTGTTCGCCACACCAGCTGAAGCAGCCCGCCAAGCGGTGGAAAACGACGTCCATATTCTCGGCGTGTCATCGCTTGCTGCAGCTCACCTGACCCTTGTACCGGAACTAAAGGCGGAACTTGCCAGGCAAGGCCGAGATGACATCATGATCGTCGTCGGAGGCGTTGTACCCCCTCAGGACTACGAGGCACTGATGCAAGCTGGAGCCGAGGCAATTTTTCCGCCAGGCACGGTCATTGCAGACGCTGCCGAAAATCTTCTCAAGACCCTCAACAAACGTCTTGGACACGGCAAAGAGGCTGCCGAGTGAGGCGGCTACTCGTACTGCCAGTCGTTCTTGGCAACCTCTCTTTGGCCAGTTGTGTCGATTCCTCGGGGTCGATGTTGCAGAACGCGCAACCTTTGTTCGGCCAACAGTTGCGACTACAATTTTACACGTTGCGTAAAGGCTTTGCCGACGAACCCGAACAAGCGTCATTCAATTGGGACGGCACACGATATACTCGTGTCGGCGGTGGAATGAGTGATATAACTTCCTTTAC
>Ga0182036_10001298_pt1 | contig 11609 bp, 9 predicted proteins | sample sta12Cox44000080_FD_125966 | JGI IMG/M metagenome (GOLD analysis project Ga0182036, IMG submission 125966) | Lab enrichment of tropical soil microbial communities from Luquillo Experimental Forest, Puerto Rico - statoxic.12C.oxic.44.000.080 | ecosystem: Environmental > Terrestrial > Soil >...
CATTATGGACAGCTTTCAATCGATTGCCGCGTCGAAGAACACCAGCCTCGCCGTCGTAGCACCCGGGATCGCCGAATCGCTGTTCGCGACCGCGCTCGGGCTCGTCGCCGCGATCCCTGCAGTCATCGCCTACAACAAGTTCGCGACCGATTTCGGGCGCTATGCCGGTCGGCTCGAAGCGTTTGCTTCCGAGTTCAGCGCCATTCTGTCGCGCCAGCTCGACGAGAGGCCGTGAGCGATGGCGGGATCGAGCCTTGGCGGCAACGGCCAACGCCTTGTCGGGCGATATCAACCGATGTCGGCAATCAACGTGACGCCATTCGTCGACGTTATGCTGGTACTGCTTGTCGTCTTCATGGTCGCGGCACCCCTCTTGACGGTCGGGGTGCCAGTCGATCTGCCGCAAACCCAGGCGCCGCCGATCACCGAGCCGAAGGAACCCCTCGTCATCACAATTAATGGCGAGGGTCACCTCTTCATCCAGGAGACCGAGGTCCCGACCGATTCGCTGGTCCCGCGATTGGGGGCGATCACCGGCAACAACCCGGATGCGCTGCTCTACGTTCGGGGTGACAAGGGCATCAACTATGGCCGCGTGCTCGAGGTGATGAGCCTTGTCAGCTCGGCCGGGTTCCGCAAGGTGTCGTTGATCGCGGTGCCACCGAAGGGAGCAATCGCCCGAGCAACATCCGGCGCGGCGCCCCCCGACCGATCGGGGCAACCGGTCAAGCGCTGAGAAGCGTCACGCGATCTCAGTCCAATGAGCGTGGCGACCGCAGAACCGGGACTGACCGCGGAACCCGACGCCCGAGACGAGATGCCCGACAGCGTCGCCCCGCGCGGCATCGCGTTATCGGTGGCACTGCACCTTGCCCTCGGCATCCTTTTCATTTTTGGTCTACCGACATTGTTTGCTCCCCCCCCGCTCGAGGAAATGCCGGTGGCGGTCGAGCTTGTGACGATTGCGCCGGAAACCCGAGCGACGCGGCCCAATCCGAACCTGCCGCGGCCAAATGCCAAGCCCGAGGTCCCGGTTGCGGATGGGCCGGTGGCGAAGCCTGAGCCCGAGCCGCCGGTTCCCGCCCCGGTTCCGCCGCCTTCGGCCGAGATGCCGCCGCCGTCTCCCGAACCGCCGAAACCGCCGGAGCCCAAGCCGGCAGCGCCGCCGCTGCTGAAGCCGCCCGAGCCGAAGCCAGAGCCGCCGAAGCCGACCGAGAAGGCCGAGGCTCCTCGGCCCAAGGAAAAGCCCGAACCGCCACAGCAAATGGCCAAGAACGAGCCAAAGTCAGAGCAGAAGAAATACGATCCCGGCCAGTTCGAGGCTTTGCTGAAGAATCTGGCGACGCAACCGACCGCGCTGTCACCGGATGCGCCGCCGCAGAGGCCGCGGGTCGCGTCGGCTCGGCCGTCGTCGCAGCCCCGGGCACCGCTCGGCAGTCAAATTACCGCTAGCGAAGTAGACTTGGTGCGACAGCAGATCGCGCGGTGTTGGAACGTACCGGCGGGCGCTCGTGATGCCAAGGATCTCGTCGTCGAGGTCAGGGTCGCCGTCGATCCGGACGGTACCGTGCGGCAGGCGACAATCGTCGATCAGGCGCGCCTCGGCAGCGATCCGTTCTTCCGCGCAGCCGCCGAGAGCGCGAGGCGCGCCTTTTTCAATCCGCTGTGTAAACCATTGCACTTGCCTCCGGAAAAATACGCGATCTGGAAAGATCTGGTCGTCGACTTCAGCCCCAAGGACATCTTATGAAATTGAAAAAAAATTTCCTCATGTTTGTCGGGGCTCCGATCGCGGCGCTCGCGATATTGCTGCACGCGAGCTCGCCCGTCCGCGCCGAGCTGCGGATCGACATCACCAGCGGCAGAGTGGAGCCCCTACCGATCGCCATTCCGGCGCTCGCCGGCAGTACCCCGAATGAGAGCCAGGCAGGACAAGATCTAGCCGGCGTCGTTTCGGCGGACCTCGGGCGGTCGGGCCTGTTTCGGCCACTTGATCCGCGCAGCTTCATCCAGAATATATCAGTCTCCGACGCCCAACCACGATTCGGCGACTGGCGCCAGATCAATGCCCAAGCGCTGGTGACAGGATCGGTCAAAACGCAAGCCGATGGAAGACTAAGGGTCGAGTTCCGGCTCTGGGACGTCTTTGCCGAGCAGCAGCTATCCGGATACGGTTACACGACGACTCAGCAGAACTGGCGCCGCATTGCTCACATAATCGCCGACGAGGTCTATAAGCGCATCACCGGCGAAGAGGGGTATTTCGACACTCGCATCGTCTACGTGTCGGAGTCCGGCCCACCGGACAAGCGGATCAAGCGCCTGGCGCTGATGGACCAAGACGGTGCCAACAATCGGTTCCTGACGGACGGGCGCTCCCTGGTGCTGACCCCCCGGTTCTCCCCGACGGCCCAGGAGATCACTTACCTCTCCTACGCAAATGGCTCACCGCGCGTTTATCTTTTCAATATCGATACGGGGCAGCAGGAGGTCGTCGGCGATTTTCCGGGAATGACCTTCGCGCCGCGCTTTTCCCCAGACGGCAACCGGGTGGTGCTGAGCCGCGCTGAGAACGGCGTCAGCAACCTGTTCGCTCTCGATTTACGCACCCGCCGGCCCACACGCTTGACCGACAGTCAGGCGATCGACACGTCCCCCTGCTTTGCGCCTGACGGCAGCAAGATTGTCTTCAATTCCGACCGAGGTGGTTCCCAGCAACTCTACGTCATGAATGCGGACGGCGGCGACGCGAAGCGGATCAGCTTCGGGGCAGGCAAATACGGCACCCCAGTCTGGTCGCCTCGTGGCGATCTGATTGCCTTCACGAAAATCGAAGGGGGATCTTTCTTTATCGGCGTGATGCGGCCGGATGGCTCGGGCGAACGGCTGCTGACGCGCGATTTTCTGGTCGAAGGACCGACCTGGGCACCGAATGGCCGGGTGCTGATGTATTTCCGCCAGTCTCCCTCCGATTCGCGTGGACATGGCGGTTCCCCTCGCCTGTTCTCGATCGACTTGACCGGTTCCAATCAACGCGAGGTAACCACGCCAATGGATGCTTCCGACCCAGCTTGGTCTCCCTTGCTTCGCTAATTGTCGTGGCGATATTGTCTGCCTGCCGGTTGAGGGGGATTCAGATGCATGCAAAAATAACTGCTCTGCTGGGTGCTCTGCTGCTGCTCGCGGCGTGCAGCAGCCCACCGCCGGAGCCTCCTCCGGCGGGGCCGCCGGGCGGATCGGGCGGCGCCGGTTCACGGAACATCGTGCCGGGTTCTCAGCAGGATCTGGAGGCAAGCGCGGGCGACCGGATCTTCTTCGCCTTCGACCGATCGGACATCAGCCCGGAAGCGCGTGAGACCCTCTCCCGACAGGCCGATTGGCTACGGCGCTACCCGAACGTAACTGTCACCATCGAAGGCCATTGCGACGAGCGCGGTACCCGCGAATACAATCTGGCACTCGGCGAGCGCCGCGCCCAGGCCGCCAAGAATGTTCTTGTCGCCTCGGGGATTCCGGCATCCCGGATCTCGACAATCAGCTACGGCAAAGAGCGCCCGGCGATCGTCGGTTCGACCGAGGAAGCCTATGCCCAGAACCGCAGAGCGGTCACCGTAGTCAATTGAGAACCTTCATCCACCACCATCGGATGAGCGGGAGGAGCAAGATCAGGCGCGAAGCCATCGGCAGCGTTTCACCCCGTTAGCAATTGCGTCACGCCCTTTTTTTGCCCTAAAGGGGCTCTAGTACCTCTCTTCACCTACCCGCGGGACCACTCTAGTGGTCGATGCAGTGATGGTCGATGCTGCGAGAGCCCTGCCCCCGGCTTTCGGGCGGATTTCAAGAGGCCTTCGGATGCTCAGGCGCTCGACGCTGCCGCATGCCCGTCCAACTCTGCTGCTGATGCTTCTCGCCGTAGCCCTACCGTCGCAGCCGACGCGATCACAGGATCGAGGGATGCAAGAGCGTCTCGATCGACTGGAACGGGATCTCAGCATGTTGCAGCGGCAGGTCTACCGCAGTGCCGGGTCCCCTGTTCCTCCGGGCTCCCCGGGTCCGGTCGACAGCGAACTACGGATGGACCGGATCGAGACGCAAATGCGCGAGCTGACCGGCCGGGTCGAGGATGCGGTAAACGGGGTAGAGCAGCTGCGACGGCGTTTGGAACAAATCAACAGCGATATCGATGTGCGATTTGGCCAAGGCCAGGGGCCGCCGCCAGCCGCACCCCCGTCCTCCCGTTCGGCCGGCGGCGGTGCGGTCGCCAGCGCGTCCGCCGGAACTCTCGCGACCCGTAGTGCTCCGCCGGCTGCGAGCGCGACGCCGCTGGTGCCGCTCAACCCTCCGATACCACCGGCGACATCGGTGCCTCCGCCGCCCTATACCCCTACCGGTCTCGGCACATTGACCCCTCCCAGGGGCCTGCCGGGACCGCCGCCTTTCACGCCCGAGACGGACAACGCAGGGACGGCCAGCGCCCCTCGCTCACCATTCTCGGGTGCACTGCCGGCTGGTTCAGCCTCTGAACAGTATAATTTTGCTTTCGGCTTGCTAAAGCAGGCAGACTATCCGGCTGCCGAAGCGGCGTTGAAGAGCTTTGTCCGACAACACCCGGACGATGGGCTCGCCGGAAGCGCGCAATACTGGCTCGGCGAAACTTATTACATGCGTGGCAACTATAGCGAAGCCGCAATAGCATTTGCCGAAGGTTACAAGCGCTATCCGAAGGGGTCCAAGGCGCCAGACAATTTGCTAAAGCTCGGCATGTCGCTCGCCCGTGCGAACCAGAAACAAAATGCATGCACCGCGTTCGCGCAGCTCGATCACGACTTTCCTAACCCGGGAAATGCGGTCAGGGAGCGGGCGAAGGACGAGAAGAAGAAGCTTGGTTGCTGACCGCGAGGACCCCGCCAAAACGCTTACCCTGGCCGACTTTACGGCTTCCCTCACCCCGCTCGCTCGTTTCGAGACCCGGCCGTTTCTCGCCGTCGCGGTTTCCGGCGGCCCCGATAGTCTGGCTCTCGCTATTCTTGCGAGTCGCTGGGCGCGCGAGCGGGAGGGAGAGATCTTTGCGCTGACCGTGGATCATCGGTTACGGCCGGAAAGTAGCGCGGAGATCCGCCTGCTGCACGCCTGGCTCGAGGCACGGGCAATCAGGCACGAAATTCTCGACTGGTCGGCAGACAAGCCGGAAAGTGGGATACAAAAGGCCGCCCGCGAAGCCCGTTATGCGCTGCTCGGCGAATGGTGTCGAGAGCATGGCTGCCTGCATCTCTTAACCGCGCATCAACGCGAAGATCAGGTCGAGACCCACCTTATGCGCCGCCGAGCCGGCAGTGGCGCAGACGGTCTCTCGGGGATGTCGGCGATCCGCGAATTTGCCGATTGTCGGATCTTGCGTCCTTTGCTCGGTGTCGCTAAGGCCCGCCTCGCTGCGTTGCTGGACGCCGAGCGACAACCTTTTGTTACCGATCCCAGTAACCGCGACCCGAAATTTGAGCGATCACGGTTGCGCGCCCCCGGTGCGTTGCCTGTCGGGGCGGATTTTGCCACACTGCTCAGCGGCATTGCCAAGCTCGGGCATGAGCGGAGGGCGCGGGAGCGCGAACGCGATCAGCTACTCGCTCAGACAGTGATTCTGCATCCAGCCGGATTCGCCGTTCTTGATCCCAATCTCGCGCGCGCGCCATCTGACATTGCCGAGCGAGCGCTCCAGGCGATTGTCACTGTCGTCGGCGGTGCACCTTATCCGGTCCGACGCAGGCAAGTAGCCCATTTGCGCAGCTTGCTTGCCGGAGCCGCGTGCCGCGGACACACGCTTGGCGGTTGCCGCTTCATCCATTGGCGTCACCGAATTCTTGTTTTGCGTGAGCTTGCCGTCGCGGCCGGGCCGGTTCTGTTGACCCCGGGGACGAGGATCTTGTGGGACCGCCGCTTTAGTGTCGTCTTGCCCGCGACCGCGACTGGGGCCGTCGCGATTGGCTATCTCAGCAGCTCTGGAGTAGTCGCGCTGAACCATCATCGGCCGGAGCCGCGCCGCCGCCGACTACCTCGCTTCATTTATCCAATTCTTCCGGCGGCGTGGGACAAGGAGGGGGTCGTCGCCGTCCCCCATTTAGGGTACCAGCGCGAAAGAGACGCCGCCTTACCCGAGTTCAGCTTTCGGCCGGACAATCCACTGACACGGGCAGGCTTTACAGTTGTTTAAGCCCGGGCGCATCTTATGTCTTAGCTGGGTGAAAATGATCGCGGGCCAACCCCTGGCGGGGTAGGATTGACCGTTGGCGTGCGACCCGCCTGGCATGGAAAGGCCTCAACCGTGAATAATTTTGGCAAGAACCTTGCCCTTTGGATCGTAATCGGGCTGCTTCTCGTCGCGCTTTTCAATCTGTTCCAGACTTCTTCCAGCCGGGGACCGCAATCGACTCTCGCGTTTTCTGATTTTCTCAATGACGTAAACGGCGGGCGGATTTCCGATGTCACGATCCAGGGCAACAATATTAGTGGCCATCTCACCGACAGCCGTGCGTTTACTACTTACGCACCGAACGATCCCAACCTTGTCAATCGGCTGACCGAGAAGAATGTGCGCATAACCGCGGCACCCGTCGACGAAAATGTGCCGTCGCTGTTCGGTGTTCTAATCTCTTGGTTTCCGATGCTCCTGCTGATCGGGGTCTGGATTTTCTTCATGCGTCAGATGCAGGGCGGCGGCGGTCGGGCAATGGGCTTTGGCAAGAGCCGGGCACGCCTATTAACCGAGAAAGTCGGGCGGATCACCTTCGAGGATGTGGCTGGGATTGACGAAGCCAAGCAGGAGCTCGAGGAGATCGTCGAATATCTTAAAGATCCTCAGAAATTTCAGCGGCTCGGCGGCAAGATCCCTAAGGGTGTGCTGCTGGTGGGCCCGCCAGGCACCGGCAAGACGCTACTCGCCCGGGCGATCGCCGGCGAGGCGAACGTCCCGTTCTTTACGATATCCGGCTCCGATTTCGTGGAGATGTTCGTCGGCGTGGGCGCGAGCCGCGTGCGCGACATGTTCGAGCAGGGCAAGAAAAACGCGCCGTGCATCATTTTCATCGACGAGATCGACGCGGTGGGCCGCCATCGTGGCGCTGGGCTGGGCGGTGGCAATGACGAGCGCGAGCAGACCTTGAACCAGCTGCTCGTCGAAATGGACGGCTTCGAAGCCAATGAAGGCGTGATCCTGATCGCCGCGACCAACCGACCCGATGTGCTCGACCCGGCGCTGCTGCGTCCCGGCCGTTTCGATCGCCAGGTGGTGGTGCCGAACCCCGATGTCGTCGGCCGCGAGAAGATCCTTAAGGTCCATATGCGCAAAGTGCCGCTGGCCTCGGACGTCGATGCGCGGATCATCGCTCGTGGTACTCCCGGCTTTTCCGGCGCCGATCTCGCTAATCTCGTCAACGAAGCGGCGTTGATGGCTGCGCGCAAAGGCAAACGCTCGGTAGCAATGAGCGAGTTCGAACAGGCCAAGGACAAAGTCATGATGGGCGCCGAGCGGCGCTCGATGGTGATGACCGAGGACGAGAAGAAGCTGACCGCCTACCACGAGGGCGGTCATGCGCTGTGCATGCTTTATGCCGAAGGGCACGAGCCGCTGCACAAGGTGACGATCATCCCGCGCGGCCGGGCGCTCGGCATCACCATGTTCCTTCCGGAGCGCGACAAGTACAGCCAGTCCAAGATCGAAATCAAAGCGATGGTCGCGAGCCTGTTCGGAGGCCGCGTGGCCGAAGAGCTGATCTTTGGACCGGACAAGGTCACAACCGGTGCCGCCGACGACATCCGGCGGGCGACCAATCTGGCACGGCGGATGGTCACCGAGTTCGGGTTCAGCGAGAAGCTTGGGCCGCTGCGCTACAGCGAGAATGAGGAGGAAGTGTTCCTCGGCCACTCGGTCACGCAGCGCAAAAATGTCTCCGACGCGACGGCGAAGGTCATCGACGAGGAAATCCGCCGCATTGTCGACGAAGGCGAGCAGCGGGCGCGGGAAATCCTGACGGCGCATCTCGACGAGCTGCATGCGCTGGCCAAGGGCTTGCTCGAATACGAGACGCTGTCGGCCGAGGAGATCCGGCGCATCATCAGGGGCGAGCGAATCGTACGCGAGACGTCCTCAGGACCCGCGCCGGACGAAGCGCGCCCAGGGAGGCGCAGCTCGGTGCCGCCTTCCGGCCGGCCAGCCGGTCTCGAGCCCGAGCCGCAGCCGGGCGCCTGACGACCCGGGCTACCCAATTGGGGGTGGGATGACGCGGCGGCTGTTCGGCACCGATGGGATCCGCGGGACCGCCAACAGCGAACCGATGACGCCGGAGACGGCGCTGAAGGTGGCGATGGCCGTCGGCGAATGCTTTCACAACGGCGCGCACAAACATCTCGTCGTCATCGGTAAGGACACCCGGCTGTCGGGCTACATGCTCGAACCGGCGCTGACCGCCGGCTTTGTTACGATGGGGCTTGATGTCGTGCTGGTCGGCCCGCTCCCGACCCCGGCGATAGCCATGCTGACACGCAGCCTGCGCGCCGATATCGGAGTGGTCCTGTCGGCGTCGCACAATCCGTACGGGGACAACGGCATCAAACTGTTCGGTCGGGACGGGTACAAGCTGTCCGACGAGCTCGAGCTGAAGATAGAAGGCCACCTCGACAAAGGACCGAGTCGGCGCGCGGTCCCGGCAGAGCTCGGGCGGGTCAAACGGCTCGACGACGCCGGCGGGCGCTACATCGAGTTCGTCAAGCAGAGCTTTCCTCGCGGGTTGAGGCTCGACGGACTGCGCATCGTCGTCGATTGCGCTCACGGCGCCGGCTACAGAGTCGCCCCTACGGTTTTCTGGGAGCTCGGCGCCGAGGTGTTCTCGCTCGGAGTGTTACCTGACGGTCTCAATATCAATCGTGAGTGCGGGGCGCTGGCCCCTGAGCAGATGCGCCGCGAGGTGTTGGCCCGGCGAGCCGATATCGGGATCGCCCTCGATGGCGACGCCGACCGGTTGATTGTCGCCGACGAGCGCGGTGTCATCCTCGACGGCGACCAGCTCATGGCGCTGATCGCGACCGGCCTCGCTCGCAACGATCGCCTCTCGGGCGGCGCCCTGGTTGCTACCGTGATGTCCAATCTCGGCCTGGAGCGCTTCCTCTCTGGCCACAATATCGGGCTTCACCGAACCGCGGTCGGCGACCGCTACGTCGTCGAAAAGATGCGTTCGCTTGGCTGCAACCTTGGCGGTGAGCAGTCGGGCCACATCATCCTCGCCGACTACGCGACCACCGGAGACGGCTTGATCGCGGCCCTTCAGGTGTTGGCGTCGATCGTCGAAACCGGCCGACGCGCGAGCGAGGTGTGTCAGCTGTTTACCCCAGTCCCGCAGTTGCTGCGAAGCGTGCGCTTTGGTGAGGGCCGACCGCTCGAAATGGCTGCAGTTCAGCAAACCATCGCCAGCGGCGAGACCCGGCTCGGGACTGGCGGGAGGCTGGTAATCCGCAAATCGGGAACCGAGCCGGTGATTCGGATCATGGCCGAAGGCGAAGACGAGGAGCTCGTCGCCGGGGTGATCGATGAGGTCTGCGAAGCGATCCTCAAAGCCAGTCCGGCGCAGGCTGCGGAATAGTGCGCGGCAGGGTGCTGATCATCGCCGGCTCCGACTCCGGGGGCGGCGCCGGGATTCAGGCCGACATCAAGACGATCTCGATGCTCGACGCCTATGCCGCTACCGCGATAACCGCGCTGACGGCGCAGAATACCGAAGGCGTCTTCGGCGTCTTACCGATACCGCCGGAGTTTATCCGCCAGCAGATCGCGGTGGTGCTCGACGATATCGGCGCCGACGTGATCAAGACCGGGATGCTGCATGACGCAGCCGTGATCGAGGCTATTGTCGGGGTGCTCCGCGAGCGCGGCCCTGCAATCCCGCTCGTTGTCGACCCGGTGATGGTCGCCAAGGGAGGCTCTCGCCTGATTGAGCCCGACGCGGTTGAGGCGCTGAAGCGGCTGCTGATCGCGGGCGCCGAGGTCGTCACACCGAATCTCCCCGAAGCCGAGATCTTGTGCGGCACGACAATCGGCAACCTTGCAGAGATGCAGGCTGCCGGTGAGACCCTGCTCACTTTTGGCTGCCGGGCGGCACTGATCAAGGGCGGTCATCTTTCCGGGGAAACCGTGTCGGACGTCCTCGTCACCGACAGCGGCGGCGTCAGGGTCTGGGAAAGCCCGCGGATCGCGACCCGGCACACTCACGGCACCGGTTGCAGCCTCGCCTCGGCGATCGCAGCCAGCGTCGCCCAAGGTCTCGCGGTCGAGAGTGCCGTCGATCGCGCGCGCGCCTACGTCCACCGGGCGATTGCCGAGGCACCCGGTCTCGGGCGTGGCCACGGGCCGCTCGACCACGCGCATCCGCTGCACACCAACGGCACCACGCAGCAAAAAACAACGTAAATCGCGGCGACACCCCCAACGACACTCGGTCCGTTGCCCAGGATAGCCAGTAAGATCAACCTGTTAGGTCGAAATTTGCGGTGCCGAAAAACAACGTAAACGGCGTCGCGGTATCAACGAAAACGGCACAGCCCTGAGGGAGCGGGAACAACGAGAATGGCGCGGCGAAACGCGGCGCGGTTTCGGTGAGTTTTTCTCAATCGCCGGGTCGGTCGAAGCGGTTCCGACCCACGCTGAGCGCTTGGCGGATTAGACCAGCCGACCCTGGGCGCGCTAAGGTGCGGCACCGCAGCGGAGGTGGCAATGGCAAAGAGTTATCGGGTCGCGGTGATCGCCGGGGACGGCATCGGGCATGAGGTGATGCCCCAAGGGGTCGCCGCGATGGAGGCGGCAGCGCGCGCCTTCGGTTTCGGCTTCGCGTGGAACGAGTTCGACTGGAGTTGCGAGCGCTACACCAAGACAGGCGGGATGATGCCGGAGGACGGGCTCGAGCGGCTGCGGTTATACGATGCCGTTTATCTCGGTGCCGTCGGTCACCCCGATGTTCCGGACCATGTCTCGCTATGGGGGCTCCTGATCCCGTTGCGGCGCGGTTTTCACCAATACGTCAATCTCCGCCCCGTGCGTCTGCTCGCCGGCGTCGAGTCGCCGTTGCGCGACCGCGCGCCGGGCGAGATCGACTTTTATGTGGTCCGTGAAAACAACGAGGGCGAATACTCGGAAATCGGCGGCCGGCTCTATGCCGGCAGCGAATACGAGATGGCGATGCAAGAGGCGGTCTTCACCAAACGCGGGTGCGACCGGATCATGCGCTATGCCTTCGAGCTCGCCCGCACGCGCAAGAAGCACGTAACCTCGGCGACCAAGTCGAACGGCATCATCCACACGATGCCGTTCTGGGACGAGCGTTTTGCCGCGATGGCGCGCGACTATCCAGATGTCAGGACCGACCAGTACCACATCGATATCCTGACCGCCCATTTCGTCCGTCACCCCGATTGGTTCGACGTTGTCGTCGGCTCGAACCTGTTCGGCGACATCCTGTCCGATCTCGGCCCTGCGGTGGTTGGCTCGATCGGCATCGCGCCGTCGGGTAACATCAATCCCGAGCGCGAATATCCCTCGATGTTCGAGCCGGTGCACGGTTCGGCGCCGGACA
>Ga0182036_10001308_pt1 | contig 11575 bp, 6 predicted proteins | sample sta12Cox44000080_FD_125966 | JGI IMG/M metagenome (GOLD analysis project Ga0182036, IMG submission 125966) | Lab enrichment of tropical soil microbial communities from Luquillo Experimental Forest, Puerto Rico - statoxic.12C.oxic.44.000.080 | ecosystem: Environmental > Terrestrial > Soil >...
ACGATCTCGTCGAGTGGTGTGAACGTCATCTCGCCGAAGTCGCGGAAAGTGCGCGTCGGGTCGAGCAGGATGGTCGGGGCGTCATCGTCCGCGAGCGGTCGTATCTCCGGCCGCGGATAGTCGTTGAGCTTCATCGCCCGGACAACCGCGTCGTAGAGATCCTTGATGGGCACATCCCGTCCAGACGAGAAATGATAGGTGCCGTGCCCGGCGCCGTCGGCGGCCCCCACCACAGTGCGGGCGAGGTCGTGCACAAAGACGAAGTCACGCCGCGCCTCGGTGACAAAGCAGCGCTTCCGCTGAGCCAGCCGCTCGAAAAAAATCGGCAATGGCCCGCTGACGTTGCGCGGCCCGATCACATTGGCGAGGCGAAAGGTGATCCAATCCACACCACTGAGCTGAATGTAATGCTCCCCGGCTGTCTTGGAAATCGCATAGCTGTTTCGCGCCGGGTTGACCGGGTGGTCCAGCGTGATCGGCTGCTCGAGTGGCTTGGTGCCGTAGCACAGCGCGGTCTGAAAGTAGATGAGCCGGCCAACCCTGTGGTCTTTGCAAGCGCGCGCCACGTTGGCGGTGCCGACACAGTTGGTCAACGCGTCGGCCTCCCAGTCATCCGGATCCTTGTAGGAAGCGGCTGTGTGGACCACCACGTCAGGGCGGAAATCGCCAATCAGTTTGTCTATCACCTGCGCACACACGATGCTGTCCTCGACGAGGCGCAGACACGGGTGCGGCGAGAGGTTGTCACGCCGGCCAGTCGCAAAATTGTCGATTGCGACCACCTCGTCGCCGCGGCCGAGCAGCAGGTCGATTACGGTGGAGCCGACCAAGCCGGAACCGCCGGTCACGAGCACCTTCATTCTCGAGCTCTCTCTTTGATGGATCTAGCGCATATCCGTGGATCAGCACGAGACCCCGGCGACCCGGGGCATCTCGTCGGCCGGCGTTTCGGTCAGCATTCGGCGAAAGCGCGCCGAGCGATCGTGGAATATTTGATGCCACAGCTCGAGGCTCAACAGCCCCCAGGTTTTTCGTGAAAAGCGGCCGGCGTTTGCGAAATTGTCGAGCACCGCGTTGGCATTCAGGTAGGGGCGCTGGCGCGCACTGCGGCTGCGGAAGGTGTCCTGGACGAGGTCGCGCAGCTCGCCCGAAAACCACTCCTTGAGTGGGACCGGAAACCCCATCTTGTCGCGTCGCTCAGCAATCGGCCGGGGCAACTCTTTGTCGTAGGCGAGCTTCAGCAAGTGCTTCATTCGGCCGTCTCTGAACTTGACGTCGGCAGGGATCGTCGCGGCAAATTCGATCAGCGGGTGGTCGAGCAGCGGCACCCGGCTCTCCAGACCATGCGCCATGCTCATCCGGTCCTCCACCTGCAGCAGGGCCGGAAGCAGGCATTTGAAATCGAAATGGGTCATTTTGTCGAAATAGGCCTCTTTGTGGACGTTGCTCTGATTGTTGAAGATCGCAAGAAAGCTGTCGCGCACCCGGTCCTTGTCGAGCAATGTCCAGTCGACCTCCTGCTCCATGTCGGTGGAGCGGTCAACGAGCCGGAAATAGCGCTCGTCGAGTGCGCCAAACAAGCCTTCACGCCAGAATTCGGTCATTAGCGGCTTGTATTCGCGCAACAGCCCGAGGTTTGGCACGATCGACTCTATCGTGACGACGAAGTTGCCGCTCTTGTAAGTGCCGTCGAGCGCCGCTTTGATGCACTGCTCGAAATAAGCGAGCAGGTAGCGTGCGTAGCCGCCGAAGATCTCATCGCCCCCTTGGCCGCCGAGCACCACCTTCAGATGCTGCGCGGCGAGCTGCGACACGATGAACTGCGGGAACGAGCCAGGGCCCGCCACTGGAAAATCGAGGTGATAGAGTACATCCCCGATGTGCTCGCGAAAATGTCGGGCCGTGATGTCGGTGACGTGCAGCCTGGCACCCGCGCGGCCGGCCGCCACGGCCGCATAATCGCTCTCGTCGTAGCCGGGGAATTCGGTAAAACGGCCGTGAAAGCAGTGGCCGATGCCGTGCTCGGCTTTGCCTGCCAGTATCGCGATCAGGCTCGAATCGAGGCCGCCGGAAACATAGGAGCCGACCGGCACGTCGCTGCGCAGATGCACGCGCACCGAATCGTCGAGCAGCTCCACCAGGCGGTTCTCGAAATAGCGCGGGCTGTGGTCGTAGTCGATCTCGTATCTGACGTCCAATAGCGCCGGACATGAACCCGCCCGTTCTCGACAATGAGCGAATGACCGGGCAGCAGCTGCCTGATCCCGCGGAACAGCGTCGCCTCGCCGATCGTGTACTGGAACGTCAGATACTCGGCGAGCGCCTCCGGGTCGCTGGCGATCTCCGGCACAAACGGCAGCAGCGCCTTCGCCTCGGAGGCGAACACGAACAGATTGCCGACGATCGCGTAATAGAACGGCTTTATGCCGAAGCGGTCGCGCGCGCAGAAGAGGCGCTTGCGGCAATCATCCCAGATCGCAAAGGCGAACATCCCGCGCAGGTGGTCGAGGCAGTCGACGCCGTAGCGGTCATAGGCGGCAAGGATGCATTCGGTGTCCGAAGCCGAGCGAAAGTTCCAGACAGGGGCCAGAGCAGCGCGCAGCTCGAGATAATTGTATATCTCGCCGTTGTAGCTGATCACGGTCGGGCCGGGCGCGATCATTGGCTGCCGGGCCGTTGTGCTCAGATCAATGATCGCCAGGCGTCGATGAGCGAGCCCCACGCGGCGGGAACGGCAGCTCCATCGGCCGTTGCCGTCCGGACCGCGATGCGCCACCAGACGATCGAGCACGGAAAGAGCGGCGTCGAGCCGCGGGACCGGGGTCCCGTCGATCGAAGCTATCCCCGCGATGCCGCACATATCGCCTCAACCCCGGTGCCAGGAGAGCTCTCTAGCGGTGGTATCCATTGCCACCGGCGTCGAGCCCGCGACCACACTATCGATCAAGCTGCGCAGACGGGCCGCCTCGGTTTCCCACCGCAGTTCCCGGGCGAGGGCGGCAGCGTTGGCGCGAAGCGCCGCGGCGTCCTTCGCGCAGCGGAGGATCGCTTGTGCCAATGTCTCCGGGTCCAGGTGCGGCAAGCAGACGCCGACCGGGTGGCCGCCGATCGCGGCCTCGATTTCAGGAAGATGTCCTCGCACGATCGGCAGGCCGGCCGCGACGATTTGGAAAAAGCCGTTGGGCAGCGCACAGCGATAGTTCTCCGAGTAAGCTTCGTATATCACCAGCCCGATATCGGCCGACCGGATCGACGGCACCACCTTGTCCGGATCGAATGCATTGCCGAGATGAAGCCGCGAAGCAATGAGTTTACGTGGCAATGTCCCCGCAACCGCTTCATAGCCGCGTCCTACAAAAGCGAAGTGGAAATTACCGGGCAGAAGGGCGAGTGCCGCGGCCGCGATCTCGAGCGCCATTCCGGACTTGTAATTGCCGATCATCACGCAAAGCCGGTCTGCGCCAGTCAGGCCAAGAATCCTACGCAGATCCGGCCCGTCGCGCCGGTCGCGCCGGTCGTCGTGGCAATTGCGGACGACCTCCGGACGGCGGCCGAAGACTCGTTCCATCTGTTCGGCGACGCCGTCGCTGACAGTCACCACGGCAGCGGCGGTGGCAACCAGTTGGCTTTCCAGCCGGTCGTAGAACGGGCGCAACCGATTGCGGTCAAACGAGCGCTGCGCCTCTGGCGGATCGATCTCGCGATAGAAATCATGTGCGTCGTAGATGATGCGAGCCCCATTACGCGCTGCGATCGGCATTACGGCCCGATGCATCTCGAATGAGTGTAGGTAGTAGAGGTCCGCCACGGGCAATCGGGCGCGGGGAATGTGATAGTGGTACCGCCAATCGTGCGCTCTGAACGCAGCATAGAGCATGGCCTCCCCAGGACTGCCGATACGGCCCTCGCGCAGTGCCGTGACTACTGACCGCAGACGTCCATTGCGGAACGCGGAGCCTGAGAACGACTCAGCGACCGATCGACCGAGTGACAGTACTTCGAGCCGTTCGTCCCAGAAGCGGTTGCGGCTCGGCCGGCCCTCCACGACGATCGAGCGAAAACCCGAATCGGCCAGGGTGCAGGCGATACGGTATGCGCGGCTATCAGCCTCGAGCGCGATCGGCGTCACGGAAACAGCGATTACGCATCCCGGTCTGTCGGTCATGGTCACACGGCAAATGAAATAATGAACGGTCGCATGGGCTGTGCCGGGTCAGACTGAGACCGCGAACTTGCGCCCCCAAATTCCAAGATTGACGATACGCCAGATAGAGAAATCGACCGGCCGACGGCCATCGAGCATATCCGCAACATGGGCGCGCACCCCGTGCTCATTAAGCAGGCCGGGATAACGCGCGAGGGTATCCTCTACGCCGCCCAGCATGGCCTCGCGCAATTGCCCGCGGAACCACACCTCCTCGGGCGTCGCAAAGCCAAGCTTGTCGCGCCGCGAGCGTACCCGCGGCGGCAGGATTCCGGACATTGCGCGCCGCAGAACCCGCTTTGTGTCGCCGCCGACAATCTTGTGCTGGTCGCCCAGCGCGAGCGTAAATTCGACGAGACGGTGATCGAGAAACGGTACCCGCGCCTCTATACTATGCGCCATGCTGTTGCGGTCCTCCCAATGCAGCAGCATCGCGAGGTTGGACGATTGCGTCAGCACTACGCACAGGTCGCCAAGATTTTCGATCGGAGGCCGCTCTATACGTTCGCGTGCGGTCTCGAAAGCGCTTCGGACAAGATGCGGGTGCAGTGCCTCGCCATTGAGCCAGTCGTGCTGCGCCAATGCCTGCCGCTCGCGTCGCAACCAGCGCGCTAGCCAGGGCGGCGCCAATGGCAGGAGAAAGGCTCGGACCTGCTCCCAGAACGACACCCCATGCCAAGCGTGCCGTTCGGCCATGGCGCGCAGCAGCGCGGCGAACCGGCGTTGTCGAATCAGATTGGCGAAATAATACGGAAAACAGCCGTGATACCCGGCGAGCTGCTCGTCGGCACCCTGACCGTCGAGCATCACCTTGAGACCGGCACGGCGGGCCTCCTCGAAGACGCACCATTGTGCAAAGATGCTGGTGCTGCCATAAGGCTCGTCTTGGTGCCAAGTAATACGCTCGGCCAGCGCGTAGGCATCCTCGACCCGCGGATAGCACCAATGCGGCGTGCTGTTCGTGCGATCGACGACCATCTCCATATAGTGTCGTTCGTCTACCGCCTTGACATCATAACAAGCGCTGACGCTGTGCACCCGGGCGCCATCACCGAGTGCATCGAGCTCGCGGGCCATCAGGCACACGATTGACGAGCTGTCGAGCCCTCCCGATAGGCAGCTGCCAACGGGCACGTCGGAGCGCAGATGCATACGAACTGATTGGGAGAGGAGTTCGGCAAAACGTCGCGCCGAGGAGCGCTCGCATAGTTCGAGCGTCCCCGGCTCTACAATTCCGTACCACCGCCGCACCGGCAACGCCTCCGTCGAGCGCCAGCCGCGCAGATACAGTCGCACACATTCGCCTCCCTGCAATTGGCCGACGCCGTCGAACATCGTCTCGGTCGTGTGGTCCATGATCCCTGCAGACAGGAAATCATGGGCCCGAGCCAAATTGAGCTTAGCGGCAAATTCAGGAAGAGCGGCGAGTTGCTTGATCTCCGAGGCAAAAGCAACACCCTGCGCGCTGACATAAAAATACAGCGGCTTGATAGCGAACCGGTCGCGCGCGGCGAAGACGGTCTCTGCCATGCCATCCCAGAGAACGAATGCGAACATGCCGACCAGCCGGTCGAGCGCTGCTTCGCCCCAATTAGCATATGCGGCGAGGAGCACCTCGGTATCCGAGCTCGTACGGAACCTGAACCCGGCCGCCGCCAACTCCTCGCGCAGCTCGATATAATTATAAATTTCACCGTTGTAGGTGATCCAGTAGCGATCATCGGCGTAGCTCATTGGTTGCGCCGCCGCGTCCGACAAATCAATGACGCTGAGCCGGCGATGACCCAATGCCAGTTGCCCCTGGACAGTATCGAAAACTCTCCAGCCACGTCCGTCCGGGCCGCGATGGGAGGCCAAGTCGATATGCTTCGCATCCCGCGGGAAGCCTAACGAAAACCAGATGCCGCACATGAACTCGATTTATCCTAGAGCTGTTTCGGGCACCAATTGCCGATATGCAGTGACCATGCGCGCTGACTCCCGTTCCCAGCAAAGCTCTTCGGCGGCGGCCAAGGCGTTGCGTTTGCAGGCGTCGATGCGCTCGCGGTCAAAGCTGTTGATCGCGGACGCGATCGCCGCCGGATCGAGAGTCGGGATCAAAGCGCCGAGCTGATGCTCTTCGACCAGGCGGGCCATCTCTGGCAGATCGCTAACGCATAGCGCCAAGCCGGCCATCATGTACTCGAAAAATTTGTTCGGGAGCGCGAACTCGTTGTGACGCGAGTGCCCGGGCAAAGCAAAGAAACCGATGTCGAAGGCGGTGGCCTCTTCAACAAGGGCGGTCATCGGTACCGGCGGGACCAGGCGCACGCGTTTCTCAAGTCCCGCGTCGCGTATGCGCTGCCGCAACATGTCACTGTAGCCGGAGTTTTCGGGCCCGCGTAGCGTCAGTTCGAATTCGGGCCGCCACGACACCACGCTGTCGATCGTCTGCTCGAGCCCGCGACCGATCACTATGATACCGTGATAGAGAACCCTGACCCGCTCTCCGGTCGGGCGGAAGCGAAAGCGCCGGTAGAAGGGCGTATTGCGGACCACCAAACTCGGGCGCGGCAGCTGGTACATCGCATCGAGCCGCCCGGAAATGCCGGCGGATACGGAGGAAACCACTGCAGCGTCGCCTATGTACTGCCGCTCCACCGCGCGTACCAATGGCCTTTTCCACATTCGCCAATGCAGCTTTTCGGCATATTCCTCCACGGCAAACTCATGAGTGTCGTAGACGTAAGTGCCGCCCTTCTCCTTCGCTATGCGCGCCGCGATCGGCAACGCGATCCAGTCATTCGCGAGCCAAACGCCCGCGTCCACGGTTTGTGCGAGTTCGTACAATTCGATGATCGTCGACTGCATCATCCAATACAGCTTATCGGCGATACCGGGCTGAAACCGCACCCTAATTAGCTGGGATGCATAGCTGAAAGTTCCTCCCGGCACGACCTTGGACAATACCTCTATGCGCTTCAAACGCATTCGATAATATAACGCATAGAATTTTTGTTGGACTCGCCTCAGAAGTTTCGAAAGAGAGAAATATCCTTGGTTCTTATATAGTGCATAGCACCGTTGTGCGAACCGAGCACGCAGGTTAAGCCAGTCATAATACGCTGAATAACATCGATGCGCGACTGTGACTCGCGCATTCCGCAAATTGTAGAAAGTTCTATACAGCGCTCCAACCCATCTTACTCGTGCTGCCAATGCTCGATAATAGATGGTATCTATCAATCCGGCCGATCTATGCAGAATCGGCGCTTGCCACGGCAGGTACTCAACCAAAAGTGCAAGCTGCTTGCGTTTGGTGTCGACATTAGAGGAAAGAGCGACCTCATGGTGAGGACTGAAACCAGTGTCATGAATGAACACACCAGATGCAGCAGTTTCGCGAAGGGGTGGTATAACCCGAACAGTCGCCTCAGACACCGGTTCTGCCACGCCCGCCGGCGCCGGTGACTGCACCGGAGATGGCACAACTTCGGCAAGTGCCGCCGTCTGGGCGGATTTGTCCCGTGAAAATTCTGACAGTTGTGGTGACGCTGGTGCTAGCATGTTGGTCTCAGGTATGGCCCTCCGATCGACAATCGCCGATTCGGGAGCTTCATCCACGGTGCTCGTGACCTCAGCTCCCACGTCGTTTTGCGCGTAGGTGAGAATGGTCCAGCCCGGTGGGGTTGATAGAGCGCCTCGTAAACCAACGCCCACCACCTCCCACCCTGCCCGTGCGAACGCATCGCCTTGCCTTCGCACCCGGGGATCGTCGGCGATTGCCGACATGGAGATGATGCAGATCCGCGGCCGAACATAACCTGCACTGGGGCCGTCTGTAATCATCAATTCAGCAATGCTCATCTGTAACGCCTATTTTTTTCCGGTAACCGGTATTCGCTAGTGACGCATGCTATTCGGCCGGGCGCAACGAGCAACCCCGCGTAGCCGGTCAGTCCAAGGCATCAGCGGTTGCTCCGTAGCGATTACTGTGGGCGGACCGAAAGTGAGCCGCGTTCATCTAAGCCCTGCCAGGTCAATCAAGCGGCGGCGAATTCCGAGCGGCAGCCGCCGCCAAGCGGCGCGTACGAAACGAAAGCGGACGGAGCGCCTCACCATCGGAATTGCAATGAGCCGGAAATCGGCGATCTTGCTGGATGACGCGGCGTCACTCAAAATGACGATTTGCTCTTTCAGCCGGGCAATTTCGGCGGGATAGACGGTGTTCAAATGGGCAATCTCAGCCCGATAAAGCTCAATTTCGCGAGCAAGTTTCAGTGCGTCCCGCGGCGGAACAAGGCCGGTCGACGATATTTCGCGGACGGGGCTCGCTCCTTCAGCGTGCGTGCGACGCGACAGTAACAAGCGCCCTATCTTACCGACCACCCGTTGTGCCCACTCGGTCTCTGTTTTTCCCATGTTCAGCGCTGCCATGATGACCGCGTTCGTGTCATCGAGCGCCGCTGGACGCTCGGCGACTGCGCTTGTGACAATTCCCGGTCGCCGCGCTGAGATTGGCCATAAACGCGCCTTGTCGCCTCCCATGAGAGCGACAACAGGAACACTGACCACCGTTGTCCGGGGATTCCGTCCGACACGTGCGTCGAGATATCGATCGCAGCTCTTGACGAACGACCGGTAAGAATATCGCTCTCCGTCGATAATGTCTCGGTAGGTCCGCTCGGTCACCTCCCGAAGGTAATCCAAATCTGATATTGCTTCGAACACAGCCTGAACGTTTGAATAATCTTTCTTTAGCGGGATGTAATGCCTCTCAGGTTCGACTACCCCAGAATAAGAGCCCTCGAAGAGCACCAGCGCGGTCCGCAGTCGAATGGCCTCGAACACCTTAGGCGAAACCTGCGCCATCTGCACTGGGGTCGGAACATCATTGAGAAAACGGTCGGAGAATTCCTCAAATGTCAGTTTCGCATGTCGCTTGGATAACGCCTTCAGCGACCCATCGAAATCGAAAACATTCGACCCGCTTTCTGTTCCCAGCATGGCACGGCACGAGCCGACAAACTTGTACCAGTCGCCCCCGTGGATGCGCCGCGAATGCTCGACCTCAATATCGGCCGGGATGCCAAAATCCGCGCACAGCTTTTGCATGTCGCGGCCGATCCGGTACTTGTCGTAGCCCAAAAGCCCGTAATGATGCGGCAGCTGGCGACCCCGATAGCCCAGGTGAATCGGCCGGTCGGCGAGGGGCAATGCATAAAGGTCGAGATCCGGATCCTCCGGAACATAGCCGGTAAGCGTCTCCACGAAGTCGACCAGAGGGAAGCGATGCTTCGGATAGATCAGCGACACCTGATGCAACGGTATGTTGGTGTAGACGCTGTCTATGCCGAGTCGCTCGATCCACTGCCGCGCCGTTTCGGTGTTCTCGTATTCGTCCTGGATGAAGAGCACCTTGGGGCCATGATACCGCTTGATCGCGTTGACAACCGCTTCGACAATATGATCCGTCACCGATACTCTGACGGAGTAATGAATCACTAGCGCATCGAAGCACCCGAAATCTAGGTCGTCCGCAGAGCCTCTTCTATCGTCAGCCGGATATGTTGCCGACATGAAGTGATAGTTGTGACGCGAATATTTCTTAAAACACTGAAGATGCTCATAAACCGTGCGGACAATCGGAGACTCATCGTCATAGAGCATCAGAAGGTTGAGGCTCGACGTGCTTGGCTGTGTCTGCCGAATCATCTCGCCGACCGTCGCGACCGCTTCGCGAAAGCGTGCGTCATACGACTGTTTTAACGCCGCTTCGTTCCGGGCAGCCAGTGCGATCGGTACGCTACGCGTCCCTTCCAGCCGTTCAATCGCGCTGGCGAAGCCCTCCACCGTGGTTTCAATCGCGAAAAGATCGCCCCTACCCCGCAACGCGTCTATCGGCACGCTTACGACCGGCAGACCGGAAGCAACATATTCGTATACCTTTAGCGGCAGCGAGCGCTCGATCCAGGGGTTCTGCTTGAACGGGATCAGGCCCACGAGCGCCTGCCTTGCCAATTGCGCCATCGCATCAACGGGCAGATAGCCGAAATGGACGACATTTGGTCGCGCCAACAGGGACTGCCATTCAGGTGGCGCGTCGTGGTCCCAACCACAAAACCAAAACTGCCAATCGGGAAGACGCTGGGCCAGCCCGATCAGCAGGTCGTAGTCCAATCGCTCATTGATACCCCCTTGGAATATTGCGACACGCGCGCCATTCTCCGGCGGAACGTAGGATTGCGCCCCGGTGGCGCACCAATATTCGTAATCGCAGCCGTTGGGCAGCGTGATGCAGCGGCCGGCATAGCCGGCATGTTTGCGGTATGCCGCGGCCACCCCTTCCGATACGGCGATCAGCAGGTCGACGCTCCTCAGCACCCGGCATAGCGGCCCACTCACGTCGCTCTTCGTCGCGCGCAGGCCCTCGCTCGGCGTCACATAATCCTCGGTCGCGTGATAGACCCGCAGCCGCGGCCGCGACAGCCTGATGTAATCCTCGAAAAAGGTGTTGTAGATCCACAGCAACGGCCGGAAGACGCCGTGCGCGTTCAGCGCCTCGTCGAGCTGGCGCGCATGCGCCTCGTCATATCGCGCCGGCACGTGCACCAACGTGATGTTCGCATTTGGTACTGGCTCGAAACGGACGGCATCCTCCTCGCCGTCGGCTTGCACGAAATAGACCGCTAGGTGCCGGGCGAACCGCGTGGCGTAATGATAGCGGTTGCTGCGCGGCTCGGTATGCCAATCCGACCAAGTCAGCATGACCGCTGCGTCGAACGCGAAGTTCAATGAGAACGGCTTCATCGGATTGGGCTCATAGCATTACGGCGCGTTGTTGGCCGTGCTGTTCCGAACGGGCGTTTTCTGTTCAGGCGATGGCGACGACGCGTCGCGCGCTGTCGCCGGCGCGGACGGGCTTGCCGTCAGAGCCGGCCGAAAAACCGCGAAAACGTTAACGAGAGGTGGCCGAGACGTGCCCGCAGCTGCTCCAACATTTGGCGGCCGAGCCGGTATGACAGCATGCAGAGGCCGCGGAATCGCCGGGTCTCGGCGATCCGCGCGATCTCGGCCGTATAGACGTCATTCAGGCGCGCGATCTCGGCCGTATAGACGTCATTCAGGCGCGCGATTTCTGTGCGGTAGAGAGCCGTTTCCCGGACCGCCTGCTTGTAAAGCAGAACCGCGGCGTCGCGCGGCGCCGGCGTGGGGCGCTCAATCAGGCTGTGGGGCTCAGGGACTTCGCGCCAATCCGCCGGAGCCAGCAGCCCCAAGGATTGCGGGGTTGCCTTCTCGGCGCGCTTGCTATCGATGACCGCGTCCACCGTTTCGACAAACCGCGGGTAATCGTAATTCCCCGACGCGATCAGGTGGTCGTACGCGCGGCCC
>Ga0182036_10001312_pt1 | contig 11568 bp, 9 predicted proteins | sample sta12Cox44000080_FD_125966 | JGI IMG/M metagenome (GOLD analysis project Ga0182036, IMG submission 125966) | Lab enrichment of tropical soil microbial communities from Luquillo Experimental Forest, Puerto Rico - statoxic.12C.oxic.44.000.080 | ecosystem: Environmental > Terrestrial > Soil >...
CCATCGTCTCGGCCGTCGCCTCGGGCTGGTGCCGATACCCGACGAAGTTGAGGTCTGACCGGACAAGCAGTTCCCCGTCCTCGGCGAGCCGGACCTCCACTCCGGGAAGCGGCTTTCCGGCGCTCCCGGATTTGAACATCTCCACCCGATTGAAGATGTTGAGGCAGCCCTCGGTCAGGCCGTAGGCCTCCAGCATCGGCACCCCTACCGCCCGGAAGAACTGCGACAGTTCCGGAGCCGACGGAGCGCCACCGATGAAGGCGCTCTTGATCCGGTCCAACCCCAGCTGCGCCAGGATCGGCTTGAGCTGCGAGGTGGCTTCGGTGTACTCGGCGTCGAGCGTGGCGGTCGCCGCAGCCGTGTCCGACGAACCGGAGTCGGCAGCCTTGGTGTGTTCCAGACCGACCTCGATGGCGCGCTGCAAGGCGCTACGGCGATCTTCGGGCTGGTCGTGCACTATCGCTTCGATAGCGACTTGAATTTTCTCCCAGAACCGCGGCACGGCGAAGAACGAGTCGGGGTGCACGATCGTCAAAGCCTGCAGCAGCTGCTTGATGTCCGGGCACACCGTGATGGTCGCCCCGTACGCCAACGCCATATAGTGCACGGTATTGCGGCCGCCCGAGTGCGCCATCGGCATGAATGAGATGATGTTTTCCGTCGGCAGCGGCAGTGCGGCGTCCATCGCCCGCAGCTGCGACATCGCGGTTCGGTGCGAATACTGTGCCGCCTTAGGCGGTCCCGTGGTGCCCGACGTGAAGATCAGCGCCACCAGATCATCGGCGGTGATCGCCTGCCAAGCGGCATCGAAATCGAAAGCGGGATCACCCGCTCCCTCAAGCTCGGCCAACGACGAAACACCCTGGGCCGCATCCCCGTCCACGACAACGACACGGCAGACCTGGTCACGCAGCGCCGCCGCAGCCTCGCGCACCTTTTCCAGGAACGCCTGCTGCGTTAACACCAAAGTCGCATCGCCCCGGCGTAATTGGTGCTCGATCTGCTCGGCTGGCGCGCTGTTGAATATCGCGTAGGGAACCGCTCCGAGGTGCATGGCGGCGTAGTCGATGACGTGGCAGTCGATGGTGTTAGGCAACACGATCGCGACGGTGTCGCCGGGCCCGATCCCGAACGAGGCAAGCACGGCAGCTGTTCGGCGCACCCTATCGGCAAGCTCGGACCAGCTGTATCGGGCGCTGCCGTCAAGGGTTTGGATTGCCGTCTTGTCCGGATACCGGGCGACGGTGCGCTGGAAGGCTTCGGCCACGGTGTCGGCATCCAGCGGATCACCATCGACGAGGGTGCGTTGCGGTATCGACTGACTCATTACTTGCCCTTTGGCTTGCGGCCGAGCCGGCGCCGCCAGTCGTGCATTTCGATCAGTCGCAGGACCCGACTCGTCAGCCGCGCCTTCCCCGGCGTGTATGGATACCACTGCATCTCGGTTTTAAGGTTGACCATCTCGCTGACGAAAGCCTGCTTGCGGCAGTACTTGCGAATGCCATCAGGCCCACCCATGCGGTGACCCAGACCCGATTCCTTCCAGCCGCCCATCGGCAGCGGGAACTGGAATACATGCGTCATGACATTGTTGACGTTGACGCCGCCGGCCTCGATGCGCCGACCGACCCGCTGTGCGCGCTCTTTGGACGTCGTCCAGACGCTGCTGGCCAGGCCGTAATTGCTGTCGTTTGCCAGCGCGAGCGCCTCGTCCTCGCCCGACACCTTCATGATCGGCAGCAGCGGACCGAAGGTCTCCTCACGCATGCAGGCCATGGTGTGGTCGACATCGACCAGCACCGTGGGCGGGTAGAAGAGCCCATGCTCGGCGCGTTTTCCGCCGGTGAGGACCTTTGCCCCCTTGGCCACCGCGTCCGCGACGTGGCGCTCCACAATGGCCATCTGCGCCTCATTGGCCAGCGCGCCGAATTCGGCCGAGAAGCTGCCGGGCGCATCGTGGCCCTGGCGCAGCTTGTTCACCTCTTCCACGAGACGCGAGCTGAACTCGTCGTAGACCGGTGCTTCGACATAAATGCGTTCCACCGCAACGCAGGACTGGCCGGAGTTGAACAGTCCGCCCCAGATCGCGCCGCCGATGGCTCGCTGCATCGGTGCGTCGGACAGCACGATCATTGCGTCGTTGCCGCCGAGTTCGAGGCTCGCCGGGATCAGCCGTTCCGCGCACCGGATTCCGATCTGGCGGCCCGTCTTGGTGGAACCGGTGAACTGCACCATGTCGACCAGGTCCACGACGGCCTTGCCGGTGCCGCCCCGCCCTGTCGCGCAGCCCAGGACCGGCGGTGCACCGATCTCCTCGTTCCAGCCCCGGACGCACTCGGCCCACCCCAACGGGGTTTCCTCCGACGGCTTGGTGAGCACGGCTGCCCCGGCCATCAGCGCCTGGGGCACGTCGAGCATCGGCATGCCTAACGGATAATTCCACGGGGTGATCACGCCGACCAGTTCGTATGGCCGATAACGGATTTTGAGATTCTTGGTCAGCGAGGCCGGTCCATGTGGCCGGCGCGTCTCATCGGCGAGGAACTCGGCACCGTGCTTGGCGTAGTAGTTGATGACCTCCATGCAGACCATCAGCTCGATCTGCGCATCGCCCCACGATTTGCCGGCCTCGCGGTGCACCAGGCCCAGGATGTGGTCCTGGTGGTCAACGATCCAGTCCAGCCAATTAAGGAGATGCCGGGCGCGCCCGTGCGGTCCTAGCGCCTCCCAGGCGGGCTGAGCAGCGCGCAGCCCCGCAGCGAGCTGACCGACCTGATCGGCCGACATGTCGGCGACGACACCGACGACCGACCCGTCCGCGGGGTTAGCGACTTCGAGTTTTCCCTCGGCGCTCAACGTCAGCCCTCCAACTGCAGGGACGCGGTCGGGCACATCAGCACGGCGTTTTCCACCGCTTTGCGCAGCTCTTCGCTCGGCTCGGGATTGATCACGGTGACGACATCCTTGTCGTCTTCGATCTCGAAGACCTCCGGGGCGGCCATCACGCATTCGCCGTGGAGTTCACAGGTTTTGGCGTTACGTAGGACTTTCACTGCAGTTCCGCTTCTCGTGGGAGGGAGGTACCTATTTCGCGGTGATCGTGACCGGCAGCTGATACACGCCACGCGAATACGCGTCGCGCACGTACTGAATGTCGCCGGCCGGCTTGATGTCTTTGGTCCGCTTCAGGAGCTCCTCGAGGAGGATCTTCATCTCCAACGAGGCGACGTGCTTACCCAGGCACTGGTGCAGGCCACGCCCGAAGCTCAGGTGTGGATTGTTTTCCCTGGCGAGATTAAACGTGTCCGGCTCGTCGAACACCCGCTCGTCGAAGTTCCCGGCGGCGAAGAGCATCAGCACGATGTCGCCTTCCTTGATCTCTTTGCCGTGCAGTTCGTGGTCGCTGGTTGCGGTGCGCACCAGGTGGGTGAACGGTGCGGCGATGCGTACGATCTCCTGGATGGCGCTGTCGGGGATGTTGTCGGCGCGCTCACGAAGCCATGCCATCTGCTCGGGATTGCGCATCAGCTCGTGCATGCCGTGCGAGAGCGCCGACCTGGTGCTCTCAGCAGCGCCGCTGGCCAGCAGCGCTACGTTGCCCATCAGCTCGTCTTCGGAGATCACGTCTTGGGCCTGAGCAAGCTGGGTGATCACGTCATCGCCGGGCTCGCGGCGCTTGAGTTCGGCCAGCTCGACGGAGTAGTTCAGCAAGCTGAAAATGGCGTTGGCGACGGCCTCGAATGACGGAGTGATGCGGGTGTCGAAGGGCGCGGCGAACGTGTCGACCCACTCGAAGAACTGCGGGCGGTCGCTCCGGGGGACCCCGAGCACATCGCCGAGCGCCTCCATCGGCATCGTGTGGCCCACGTCGGTCACGAAGTTGAACGTGCCTTTCTCTAGCGCCGCATCGACGATATTGACCGCATACCCGCGGAACTTGTCCTCAAGCTGCCTGACCATGCGCGGGGTGAAGGCCCGACTCATCACACCCCGCTGGGCGCGATGTTTTTCACCATCCATCGTCAGCATCGCCGGCTTGCCGCCGACCCTCGGGTCGAGGGGGGTGACCTTCCACATGTTCACGTATCCGCTAGCGGCCGAGTAGAGCTCGGAGTTGCGGTCGACGGCCCAGATGTCGGCGTGGCGGCTCACGACCCAGGCTTGGTCGATGAGCATCGGATCATTGAACTCGTACAGGTAGCACGGCTCCTCATCGCGCAGATACGAGTATTGATCCAGCGGCAAACCGAACGTCGCTGGATCGCCGTTGGCATAGGTGTCAGCATCCAGGACGCGAACGTCGGGCTTCGCCGTGGTCATATTGGCTCCTAACCGGGATCCACCTGGGAAATGAGACCCGCGCAGCGCGAGCCGGCCACCCCCGAGGAAATATTATGAGTCGAGCAGTCTCAATTATGGGTGTCCGATCTGGGGGTGTCAAGAGTCACATGGCGGTAACCCACGAAGAATGCGCGGGTAGCGCGGATCCGAGCGGCTGAAGTTGGAGTGAATACCGGCTCGGGTAGGGGATCGGTGTACATCACACCCGACGGCAAGTCCGGCATCCTCGAGAACACCTTGCGGCCCACTACTTGACCGGGACGATTCGCCGCGGCTCGCCGACGGAGGTGTTCCTCGACGCGGGGGAGGCGGCGTCGGACCGGGCGGCTGGTCGGGGCGCGCTTGAGACATGAAAGTCCTGCGCCGTGCCGAGTGCGACTTCAGTCCTTATCGTGTGACTGGAAACCCGTGTTCCCCGAGGCCCGTCAACCCGGTGTCGGACAGCAAGATTAGGAAATTGAGTCTACCTGTGTCAGTATTCCGCCAACATCTGGGTTAGCGCCAGGACGCGTGGTCTGCATGACGAAGTCTCGCTGGCCGCCGGCTAGTCCAGCGGCCCCCGTCCAGCTCTCCGGTAGAACGATCACTCGCAGTGTCTTAGGTCTATGGCGGCACCACCTCGCGACAACTTCCGAGTCGATCGATTTTTTAACGTGCAGGCATCCGCATGAGCGTTACGAGCCAGAACGTGGCTATACATCGACCGCTCGGCCATGGACTCGAATTGTGTGGCCCAGCGCCCAGTCAGACAACTGGCCACCGACAGCGATAACGATCGTTTACAATCTGTGCTATCCTCGGGTCAAGTGCAGCAACGCGGCTGCCTGCCCGAGGAGGATCATGGGATATCCATTGCCGAACGAAACGGCCCTGACGGGCGCCTTCACGCCCATGCGGTTCGAAGCCACCGTCGAGGAGTGCATCGTCAGCCAGGGGGAGATCCCCAAAGACCTCGCCGGCGGTTACTACCGGGTGGGCCCGACCTGGAAGCGGCCGACCAGACAAGGCACGAACCCACTGCTGAGCATGGACGGCATGGTGCAGGCGATCACGTTCGAAAACGGGCGGGCCGACTTCCGCAACCGGTGGGTGCGGACGCCAAAGTATCTGCTCGAGGAGAAGCACCAGCGTGGCATGTTCGCCTGGACCGACGGCGCGTTCCACGACTGGCGCGACTTCGCCTATGGCGACGTCGAACGCGACGCGTACAACCGGCACACCCCGCAGGGCGTCAACAACATCAACGTGTTCCCGTTCGCGGGTCAGATGGTGGTCTCGGGCGAGCAGGGCGGTGCACCGATTGCGCTCGATCCGATCACGCTGGAAACCAAGGGCATCGTCGACTGGTCGCCGTCTTTGTCGCCCGGACTGCACGAGCCGGTGGCGTTCGGCGACTGCGCGTTCGCCGCCCACCCCAAGTGGGATCACGACAGCGGTGTGCTCTACGGCTGGACCTACCGCGACACCGCGCCGTTCGTCACCCTGCACACGGTGCACCCCGACGGTCGCGTCGACAGCCGCGAACTCTGGGACGCCCCGTATAACACGGTCGCGCATGATATCTGGCTCACCCCGGACTGGATGGTGATGCCGTTTCAGCCCTTCACCGTGAGCAAGGAGCGCATCGCTAAGGGCTTGGGTGTCTGGGGTTGGGAGACCGAGCAGCCGATCGTGCTCGCACTGATACCGCGCGATGACATGGACGCCGACATCCGTTGGATCACAACGGAATTGCCGCCCCAATACGTCATGCACACGATGCAGGCCAACTTGCGCGACGGCAAGTTGATTCTGGATGCGCCGATCTTCAACCGGCCACCGTTCCCGTTCGAACAAGACTTCGCCGAGGGCGACGACGTGGCGCTGTTCTTCTCGATCGCCGCGAGCACGTTGGGTCGTTGGACAGTCGACCTGGCAACCGGGGCTACCAAGAGTGAGCGGCTTTCGGACCGTCCCAGTGAGTTGCCCAAGGTGGACGAGCGGTTTTACGGCAAGGGCTACCGGTGGGGCTTTCAGGTTGGCGGTGTGGTCAAGCGCAACGGCATGTCGATGAACAGCCTCGTCGCCACCAACATGGAGACGCTGTCCGATCAGGTGTACCAGATCCGGGCAGGGGAGCCGGCGGCGGTGCTGGAGGCGAGCTTCGCGCCGCGCAGCATCGACGCGCCCGAGGGTGACGGCTATGTCATCGTCCCGGTGTCGTGGTGGGGCGAGAAACGGGGCGAGTACCTGATTTTCGACACCGATGACATCACCAAGGGACCCATCGCCACGATCGAGCTGCCGTTCGCCTTCGGGTGGACGCCGCACGGTCACTGGATGGATTTCCGCGGGTGAGGGGCGTCGGGGTCGCACGCAAGCTCGGAAAGCAGCCCATGTGACTCGCGATGAACAGATTCTCTGCGCCGCGGAGAAGCTGTTCTTTGAGCGCAGCTTCGACGGCGTCGGCGTCGACGAGATCGGCAGGGTCGCGGGAACGAGCGGGTCGGCGATTTACCGCCACTTCCCCAGCAAGGACGCGATCCTGGCGGCGCTCTTCGACAAAACGCTTGACACCCTGCTGGTGCGGGTCGGCGAACCCGAGCAGGACCCGCAAGCGGACCTCGAAAAGCTGCTGCGATCGTTTGTCAGCCTAACCAACAGCCATAAGCGGCTCGTTTCGATCTGGCTTCGCGAGCAACGGTCGCTGGCCCAGCGCTATCGCCGGGAACACGGCCGTCGCAGGCACCGAATCACCGAACGGTGGATCGGCTGTCTGCAACGGTGCTATCCCGGGCGATCGACGGACGAGCTCACAACAGCGACCAGAGGCGTGCAGTTGCTCCTGCTATCCGAGGCGCTGCGTCCACCCGGGGGACGGCGCGCGCAGCATGCCGAGGAACTGCTCGTGCAGGTGGGGTTGTCGGCTGTGGCGGCGCTGGAGCTCGCCGCCGCGTCTATTCAGTGATACGGGACTTGCTCAACGCGGCGTCGAACGCGTCAGCCGGCCGTTGGGATTCGGTGTGAGGCTGGCCGCTCCATCCTGAACTCCGTCGACCCGGCGTCGGGCTCAATGCCTACCAGCCCGATCTCGCGGCGGAACGGCAGCGCGTTGGCCCAGGCCGGCCAGGGGCCGCCGCGCGCCCCGGTGCTGGATCCCACCAAGGCCTTGTCGCGCCGGGGCCGCCGGCAGAATCAGTCACGGTTACCTCCGGTCAGTCGCTCTGCCGGACGCTTCATTTGCGCCGTGAACCAGCAGGTGACAGTTGACAGAACAGCCACTATGAAGGATTATGAGACAGCAGAACCCAAAAACAATGACTTCCCGGTTTGCGTCCGCGCCGCAAATGTGAGCAGGCATCCGTTCGAAGGCCACAGGCGCTGACGACTCGTACGGCCATCGAAAGGAATCCAACCATGACACGCGCGGAGGTCAGGTCGCCCGCGGCAGCCAGGCCGGCAAGCCTAGTGCCCTTCGACATCGGCAAATAGGCGGTGATACCCCATTTCACCGCGCCGATTCGCAGTCCTCGCATCCGCGATCGCGTCACGGCGTCTGAATGTCGAACTGACACACAACGAACCGACCCACACCGATGGGCGGACGATATTTGTCGATGCGGCCACCGACGCGGCGGATGTGCGGGACGCGGTCGCGGTGCAGGCGGCGCTGCTGGCCGGGGGTGCGCTGCGAAAGGATGTGATGGGGCGGCTCGCGCGCCATCGTCCCACCGTGGCCCAGCGGTACTTGGCGCTGGAGCTTGGCCGCATCGCTGATCAGCTGCACCATTTCCTGCCGACGCACACCACCCACCATGTCAAATCCACTGTGACACAACCGATATCGGGCAGCGTTGAGGAATCGCTGAATCGGGCGCTAAGTCGCGAACCGATTCCGCTGCCTCCCGGATGGGCCGGCGCATTGAAGCCGGCTCGATTCCGGCGGATCAGCGAGTCCGATCTGCGCGCCTCACCAACCGACGAAGATTTAATGCGGCTGAACCGGTTGGCACAGCAGCCACCTCAGCCGGAGGACGAAACGCCCGACGACACTGACGAAAGCAAGATCGTCAACCTGTTGTCCGCCCCGGGGATGTCGAACCCCCTCGGCGAGGCTCTGCAGAAGCTGCTCGGCATGGGCCGCAGCGCCCCAGACAAGAAGCAAGGTGGCGGAGAGATTCCGGTCGCCAAGCAGCGCTTTGGACCGGTAGGCCCAAATGCCCGCAGGGGCAGACTTTCCCAGCTGCTGTCGATGGCGTTCGAACCGACCCCGGTGGAAGGAATCCGCTATCCCGAATGGGACTGCAACAAAGGTCGTTACCGCCCTGACTGGTGCACAGTGGCCGAATACGACCCTGCCGCGATCGACGATCCGTCGGGCACGGTGGTGTGCGGACCCTCTCTGTACCGAGCCTTGGCGCGGGTCGGGATCGAGTTGGAACATCACCGACGACAATTTGAAGGCGATACCCTTGATCTGTCCGCACTGGTCGACTACGAGGCGGATCTTCGCCGCGGTGATGACCCCGATCCAAATATCTACGAGAACAGCCGGATGACCAAACGCGGCCTGTCCGTGCTGATCCTGTTGGATTGTTCAGGTTCGACCGCCGAAAATTCCAGTGGTCATACCGTTTTCGAGGAGGAACGACGGCTGGCCGCGGAGCTGACGGCGGGTCTTGAGCGGCTCGGCGACAGGGTCGGCACCTACGGCTTCTACTCGCGTGGAAAAGACGCGGTGACACTACTTCGGATCAAGGATTTCGACACCCGGTTCGACACCGCCGCCAAGCGGCGCTTGGGGTCGGTCCAGCCGTCCGGATTCACCCGCCTCGGCGCCGCGATGCGCCACGGCGCGCACGTCCTGGAGTCGAAGGCACTCGCAAAGAACATGATTCTGTTGGTGATCGGCGACGGATTGCCTTACGACGACGGCTATCAAGATCGGTATGCCCGTGCCGATGTGCGCCAGGCGATCACGGAGGCGATGCAACGCGGGATCGGCGTGGTTGGCATCGGAATACGGTCGTCGACCGATCCGGAGGTGCTGCAGGATTCCTGGTCGGAAGCACCATTTCGGGTTATCGGCGACAGCCGCGACGTTCATCGGCATCTGCGCGGACTGTTGCTCAACGCGCTCGCCATCACCCGCGGCAACGGCCGGCGCCGGGAGTTGTTGACAGATGAGCAGCACCGGCAGGTGCGGTCAATGTACGCCAGCAGGTGCGGCAAACTGAATTCGTATGTGTGATTCGGGTGGCGAGGAAATCAGCATGAAGCAGATGTCAAGGCAGGCGAGCCGCACATGGCTTGATGCTCCCGGCAGACAACACGGCTACATACCGGTCGGCGACGAGGTCGAGATCTTCGCCGCCGCCTGGGAGTCCGGCTTGTCCGTGATGCTCAAGGGACCCACCGGTTGCGGCAAGACACGCCTCGTCGAGCACATGGCCAACCAGTTGGGCGTTCCCCTGTTCACCGTCTCGTGTCACGAAGACATGACCGCCTCCGACCTGTTAGGTCGGTTCGTGCTGCGAGAGTCGAACACGGAGTGGGTGGATGGGCCGCTGACACGGGCCGTGCGGGAGGGCGGTATCTGCTACCTCGACGAAGTCGTCGAAGCTCGCCAGGATGCTGTGGTCGCCGTGCATTCGCTCGCCGACCACCGGCGAGAGTTGAACATCGAACGTCTGGGTGGGGTGAAAATCCATGCGGCAGAAGGATTTCAACTTGTCGTCTCGTACAATCCCGGCTATCAGAGCGTTTTGAAGGACCTCAAGATGTCGACGAGGCAACGCCTCGTCGGAATCGATTTGGGTTTCCCGCCGCCCGATGTGGAACGAAAGGTGTTGCGCCAAGAGACGGGTCTCGACGGGCCGATAGTCGACGACATCATCAAGCTGGGTGAAGCGATCCGCCGTCTTGACGACCCGGGATTGCGGGAGGCCGCCTCGACGCGCACGCTGGTAGCGACCGCGAGTCTGGTGCAGGCAGGACTATCGCCGCGGACCGCCGCTGTCTCCGCGATAGCTAGCTCATTGTCCGACGACGAGGACACCCAGGAGCGGTTGACCGTCCTTATCGAGTCCTACCTGCAGTGATCGGTCCGACCCGCGCGGTACGCCAGAGTTACAGTCGATACATTTCGCGCTTCATGAGGCCGTCCTCGAGATAGCTTTGCCAAGCTGCTGGACGGGACCTTCGAGTGGGGCGAAGCACTCCTAAAGCAAGCAGTCCGCGGTGCACCGCCGACCCAACCTGGGCGACGTCGATCGATGGACCTGTGCGCGGCAACGAAACCTGGTTCAACATGACAATCCCTCCGATCAAATCCTGATCGAAGATAGTGAACGTAAGGTAGCGCTACGATATTCCCAGTATCGAAACGGCGAACGCACCCGATTTCTCCGACGTTGCGGCGGCGGCCGGTCGCGCTGGACAAGGGGCGCGAGCGAGCACTGCCCAGCCAGGGTTCGGCTTGGACAGCGTTTGCCCGAGCCAGCTCTATCGGTTAAGCCCGGATAGAGGTTTGACAGTTTCGCTACGATACTTCCAGTGCTACGGGCCGTGAGGTGGTCTGCGATGACTGAGGTCGACACACGATTGCCAGCCGACATCAACGAGGATGTCGATCCGCGTTGGGTGCGCTCACGGACCCGCCTTTTGGACGCCGCGGCCGAGCTGCTGCGTGCCGGGGGTATCGAAGCCGTCACCATCGATGCGGTCACCAAACAGTCAAGGGTTGCCCGCACCACTCTTTACCGCCACTTCGGCTGCTCGTCTGATCTGCTGGCCGCCACCCTCGAACGGCTCATGCCGCCGATCACCCAGCCGCCGTCAACGGGGTCGTTGCGTGACCGGCTTGTCGAAGTGGTGTGCCGCCAGGCAGCGCTGTACAACGAGGCGCCGCTGCACCTGACGACTCTGGCCTGGCTCGCGCTGCGGTCCAACACCGACGATGCCGCCGACGCGCCAGACTGCACGACAGCCAACAGTGCACTGCAGGCACGCGTGGTCGAACACTACATCCACCCGCTGCAGGCGATTCTGCAAAGTCCCGAAGCCCGCGATCAACTCGACGAGTTGGATCTCGAGCTTGCCGTGTGCCAACTCTCGGGTCCGCTGCTGTTCGCATGGATGGCCGGTGTGCGTGCGATCGACCACCACGGCTGTGCCCGCATCGTCGATGACTTCCTCGCCGGCCACCGGCGCACCAACACCAGCACCGCGTCAGCCCAGGACGCCTAG
>Ga0182036_10001316_pt1 | contig 11554 bp, 10 predicted proteins | sample sta12Cox44000080_FD_125966 | JGI IMG/M metagenome (GOLD analysis project Ga0182036, IMG submission 125966) | Lab enrichment of tropical soil microbial communities from Luquillo Experimental Forest, Puerto Rico - statoxic.12C.oxic.44.000.080 | ecosystem: Environmental > Terrestrial > Soil >...
CGACGGCATCATGGAAATCGGCAGGGTAATACCCAGCGAGAGGGCCGCCGCCATAGTCCTTGATTTCGTTTATGCGACTAATCAACCTCTACGAGAAAGGTGACATCCAACCCGTCAACATCGTAGCTTGCCTGCCGCTCGTTAAACGGTCATACGCATCGCAAGTAAACCGGATTTCTCGCCTTTGACCATTCCCGCTCGCGCCGCAATTACCGCCGTTCACGGCTATGTGCCACCAGATCTGCTGACCAATGCAGAGCTGGCTCAGATGGTGGATACCAGCGACACCTGGATCACCGAACGCACCGGCATCAAGGAACGCCACATCCTGAAGGGCAAGGGCCTTGGCACCTCGCACATGGCAGCCGAGGCGGTGCGCGGCCTGCTGCAGAAGACAGGTACGAAGCCGCAAGAAGTGGACCTGCTGGTCTGCGCGACCACCACGCCGGACATGCAGTTCCCGTCCACGGCCAATCTGATCTGCGACATGGTGGGTGTACGCAACATCGGTTCGTTCGACGTTCAGGCCGCCTGCTCAGGCTTCCTCTATTCGCTGTGCATTGCCTCGCAATTCATCGCCAGTGGCACCGCCCGCAAGGCAGTTGTGGTGGGCGCCGACAAGATGTCATCGATCATCGATTATACCGATCGGGCGACGTGCGTCTTGTTCGGCGATGGCGCTGGCGCTGTTCTGCTCGAGCCCAACAACCAAGGCTATGGGATCATGGATTCGCTGATCCGTTCGGACGGGTCGGGCATGATCCACCTGCATCAGAAGGCAGGCGGCAGCCGAATGCCGCCGACGACGGAGACCATCACCAAGCGGCTGCACTACGTACACCAGGAAGGCGCCGCGGTTTACAAATTCGCCATCGCTAAGATGGCAGAAGTCGCCGGCGAGATTATGTCGCGCAATAATCTCCGCGGCGACATGATCGACTGGCTGGTACCGCATCAGGCCAACAAGCGAATCATCGAGTCGACGGCGGAACGCATGGGTCTCGCGATGGAGAAGGTGATGGTGACTATCCACAAATACGGTAACACCACCAACGCGACGATCCCGCTCTGCCTGCACGACTACGAGCCGCAATTGAAACGCGGCGACAGGCTACTGATGGCGGCTTTCGGCGGTGGCTTCACCTGGTCAGGGGCCTACGTGCAGTGGGCCTACGACGGTGCTACCGCGCCCGGGATCAACGACACGAGCACGAATGGAAAGGACGGCTGAAAGCCGCCCGATCCGCTCCAAGCCATCCGGCAAAGATTATTTCCGCCGCGAGATCGGCACGTAATCGCGCCTCGTCGCGCCGGTATAGAGCTGGCGCGGACGGCCGATCTTCTGCTTCGGATCTTCGATCATTTCCTTCCACTGCGCGATCCAACCGACCGTGCGCGCGACCGCGAACAGGACGGTGAACATTGTGGTGGGGAAGCCCATCGCCTTGAGCGTGATCCCAGAATAGAAGTCTATGTTCGGATATAGTTTCTTCTCGATAAAATATTCGTCGTGCAGCGCAATCTTCTCAAGCTCCATGGCAACGTCGAGCAGCGGATCGTCCTTAATGCCGAGCTCCGCCAGCACCTCGTGGCAGGTCTTTTGCATAATCTTCGCGCGCGGATCGTAGTTCTTGTAGACGCGATGACCGAAGCCCATGAGCCGGTAGGAATCGTTCTTGTCCTTGGCGCGCTTGATGAACTCAGGGATGCGATCGACCCTACCAATCTCGCGCAGCATATTGAGCGCGGCTTCGTTGGCGCCGCCGTGTGCCGGACCCCACAGGCATGCGCAGCCGGCTGCGATGCAGGCGAACGGATTAGCACCCGATGACCCGGCGAGCCTTACCGTTGAGGTCGAGGCGTTCTGCTCGTGGTCCGCATGCAGGATGAAGATGCGGTCCATGGCGCGCGCCAGCACTTTGTTCGGCTTGTACTCCTCGGCTGGCACCGCGTAGCACATGCGCAGGAAATTGGTGGAGTAATCAAGGTCGTTCTTCGGATAAACGAAGGGCTGCCCGATCGAATATTTGTAGGCCATGGCGGCGAGCGTCGGCACCTTTGCGATCATGCGCAGCGACGCGACCATCCGCTGATGCGGATCCGAGATGTCGGTGGAGTCGTGATAGAACGCGGACAGCGCGCCTATGCAGCCCGTCATCACTGCCATCGGGTGGGCGTCACGCCGGAAGCCCTGGAAGAAGCGGGCCATCTGCTCATGAACCATGGTGTGGCGCGTCACCGTGTAGTCGAAGTCGGCTTTCTGGGCAGGCGTCGGCAACTCGCCGTAGAGCAGTAGGTAGCAAGTCTCGAGGAAGTCGCCGTGCTCGGCGAGCTGCTCGATTGGGTACCCGCGGTAGAGCAGCACCCCCTCGTCGCCATCGATGTAAGTGATCTTTGACTCGCAGCTTGCCGTCGAGGTGAAGCCCGGGTCGTAGGTAAAGATGCCGCTCTCGTTGTATAGTTTGGAGATGTCGATCACCTGTGGACCGATGGTGCCGTCGTAAACCGGGAAATCCCAGTTCTTATTGCCGACAGTGATGGTGCCGGTTTTCTTCTTGGTGTCGGTCTTGGCGTCCATGGTCGAGCCCTCGATTGACGAGCGGTGCTGGTACAACGTATTGCAGCCTATGGCCGGCAGCCGAGGCGCGGGGCGAGCGGGGCTCTGGCCGCTTTTGGCGTAGCCCATCCTTATGTGCGCTGCAAGATAGACCACTTTGAGATTGCGAGCTTAGACATAAATCAAGGCTGGCATGAAAGATTGCTGCAGGTCAGTTTGTCTGGTCGCGCAGGCGCGCCAGACTTTCGTCTTTTCCCAGCACGGCGAGCACGTCGAAGATTGGCGGTGATGTAGTGCGTCCCGTGAGCGCCGCGCGCATCGGCTGCGCCACTGCGCCGAGCTTGCCACCCGTGCGCTCCGCGTAACCACGCACCACTGTCTCTATGGCCGTCGGCGTCCAGTCGGTTAGCGCCTCGAGTTCTGGGCGCAGGCCGGCGATGACCGACTTGGCCTCGGCGGTAAGCAGGCCCTTTGCCGGCTCGCTCAGTTCAAGCGGCCGGTCCGTCCAGAGAAATCTTGTTGTATCAAATAGTTCTACCAATGTCTTGGCGCGCTCCTTCAAGCCCGGCATGGCCGTGAGCAACTTGCTGCGTAAAATCGGCGTCATCTTGCTGGCGAGTTCTTGGCCGCCGGCGATGTGCGGCAGTAGCCCTTCGAGTGCGGTGATTAGATCGGCGTCGGCGCTTGTGCGGATGTAGTGACCGTTGAGGTTTTCCAGCTTGGCGAAATCGAATCGTGCCGGCGAGCGGCCGATCTGTGGCAGGTCAAAGGCACCTATCATCTCTTCGGTCGAAAAAATCTCCTGATCGCCATGCGCCCAGCCCAGACGAACCAAGTAGTTGCGCATCGCCGTGGGCAGGTAGCCCATAGCCCGGTAGGCGTCCACACCGAGCGCGCCATGTCGCTTAGACAGCTTGGAGCCGTCCGGCCCGTGGATCAGCGGGATGTGCGCTATGATCGGCACGGTCCAGCCGAGCGCCTGGTAGATCTGCGTCTGCCGCGCGGCGTTGTTGAGATGGTCGTCACCGCGGATGATGTGGCTCACGCCCATGTCGTGGTCGTCCACCACCACGGCCAGCATGTAGGTAGGTGTGCCATCCGAGCGCAGCAGCACGAAGTCGTCGAGGTTCTCGTTTTGCCAGGCGACGCGTCCCTGCACCTGGTCCTCAATGACGGTTTGACCGGTCAGCGGCGCCTTCAGGCGGATTACCGGCTTGACGCCCTGAGGTGCGTCGGTGCGGTTGCGGCAGCGGCCGTCATAGAGGCGCGTACGGCCCTCCGCCCGCGCTGTTTCGCGCAGGGCGGTGAGCTCCTCTGGGCTGCAGTAGCAGCGGTAGGCATGGCCGGCGGAGAGCAGTTGTTCAGCGACCTGATGGTGGCGCTCCGTTCGCGAGAACTGGAACACGATCTCGCCGTCCCAGTTGAGTCCGAGCCAGGTCAGCCCGTCGATGATGGCGTTGATGGCGGCGGCGGTGGAACGTTCGCGGTCAGTATCCTCAATGCGCAACAGCATCTTGCCGCCGTGCCGGCGCGCATAAAGCCAATTGAACAACGCGGTACGGCCGCCGCCAATGTGCAGAAAGCCGGTGGGGGACGGCGCAAAGCGGGTGACGACGGGCTCGCTCATTGCGGCCCCTGTACCATAATTACGGCAGCATATGTCAGTGCAATTGATATTGAAGGAAGGCGCACGTCATGGCATACGGCCGCCGGCCGCGGGTAGCCGCAGCGGGAAGGCCGAGCGGAATTGACGAGCAACGTAAAGACAAGCGGTGAAGCGGCCGCAGGCGAGGCTGGACGCGATTTCATTCGCGATATCGTTAAGGCTGATCTCGATACCGGGCTGGTGAAAGAGGTGGTGACCCGCTTCCCGCCCGAGCCGAACGGCTATCTTCACATCGGCCATGCCAAGTCGATTTGCCTCAATTTCGGTATCGCCCGGGAATTCGGCGGTCGCTGCCATTTGCGCTTCGACGATACGAACCCGACCAAGGAAGAGCAGGAATATATTGACGCAATCGAGCGCGATGTGCGCTGGCTTGGCTTCGAGTGGGGTAGGCACCTCTACCACGCCTCTGATTATTTCGGGCGGCTCTACAACTGGGCGGAGGACCTGATCCGCACCGGCAAGGCCTATGTCGACGACCAGAGCCAAGATGAAATTCGTCAGAATCGCGGCACTTTAACGGAGCCGGGCAAGAACAGCCCGTTTCGCAACCGCAGCGTCGAGGAGAACCTCGACCTGTTCCGTCGCATGCGCGCCGGGGAATTTCCCAACGGCGCGCGTGTGCTGCGCGCCAAGATCGACATGGCCTCCGGCAACGTCAACATGCGAGATCCGGTGCTCTACCGCATCCTGCACGTGAGCCATCCGCGGACGGGCACTGCATGGAAGATCTACCCAAGCTACGATTTCGCTCACGGCCAGTCCGATGCTATCGAAGGCATCACTCACTCAATCTGTACCCTCGAATTCGAGGATCATCGGCCACTTTACGACTGGTGCATCGAAAATCTGGATGTGCCGTCGCGGCCGCACCAATACGAATTTGCGCGCCTCAACCTTACTTACACCGTGCTGTCCAAGCGCGTGCTGACCTTGCTGGTGCGCAATGGTCATGTCTCAGGCTGGGACGATCCGCGCATGCCGACCATCGCTGGACTACGGCGACGCGGCGTTCCCCCGGCCGCAATCCGTGACTTCATCAAACGCATCGGCGTCGCCAAGGCCAATAGCCTGGTGGATGTCAGCATGTTGGAATTTTCCTTGCGCGAGGCGCTTAACAATACCGCGCTGCGGCGCATGGCGGTGCTCAGGCCGATCAAAGTGGTGATAGAGAATTATCCGGAGGGGCAGGTGGAGGAACTGGACGCTGCCAACCATCCGGACGATCCGGCAGCGGGCAGTCGGAAAATCAAGTTCGGTCGTGAGCTCTACATCGAGCGGGAAGACTTCATGGAGAGCCCGCCGAAGAAGTTCTTTCGGCTGTCGCCCGGCGCCGAAGTGCGGCTGCGCTATGCATATTTCATCACCTGCAACGAAGCGGTGAAGACCGCCAAGGGCGAGATCACCGAGCTACGTTGCACCTACGATCCCGCGACCAAAGGTGGCAACGCGCCGGACGGCCGCAAAGTGAAGGCGACGATCCATTGGGTCTCGGCAGCGCATTCGATGCCTGCCGAGGTCCGCATCTACGATCCGCTGTTCTTGAAACCCGTTCCAGACGTCGCGAATTTCGCCAACGAACTGAACCCCAATTCGCTGCAATTGTTGAACGGCGCGCGTATCGAGCCTGCACTCGCAGATGCCAAGTTGGAGGTGCCGGTGCAGTTCGAACGTAATGGCTACTTCTGCCTCGACCCAGATTCCAAGCCGGGCAAGCCTGTGTTCAACCGCACGATTGGCCTGCGCGACACTTGGGCGAAGGAAAAGGTGGCTGGCTGACGGTCGTTCACACCGTTCTCCCGCCACACCGTTCTCCTGCGGATCCTCTAGCATAGGTCGTTGCAAGCAAAGTTGAGCTCCAGGGGCGCCGCACAATAGCCCACCGAAGGCAAAATCCAGCGGACGCACGCGCGCTAAAGCCTGGGCGGCTGAAGTTGACGCCGCGCGACGGGCGTTCGCAAAGTCATCGAAAACGCGTCCGCACTGTGACGTCGGGACACCACAGCTTGATTGCCTTAGTAGGCGCGTGGCCTGCCGGGAGCTGTCGCTGTGCCGGGACCGACGCGACCGGCATTGCGACATGCGCCAAGGATCTTAAAGAGTCGGGAGCAACTAGTAGCGCCGAAACAACCCGACCAGCTTACCCTGAATGCGCACGCGGTTGGGCGGAAGAATTCGAACTTCGTAAGCGGTATTTGCTGGTTCCAGCGCAATCGAAGCTCCGCGGCGGCGGAAGCGCTTTAGGGTTGCTTCCTCGTCGTCGATCAGCGCTACAACGATGTCACCAGTCTCGGCTCCCTCCGATTTGCGGATGAGCGCGATGTCGCCGTCGAGGATGCCGGCCTCGATCATGCTGTCGCCCCGCACTTCGAGCGCGAAGTGTTCGCCGGTCGAGAGCAGGTCGGGTGGCATGTTGATCACGTGGCTGCGCGTCTGGATCGCTTCGATTGGTGTGCCAGCGGCGATGCGACCCATCACAGGCACCGCGATCGGGCGGCCGCTGCTGTCATCCTCGGAGGTCTGCCTCACGCGGCCGAGATCGCCTTCGATAACGCTTGGGGTAAAACCGCGCCGACCGCCGCCGCTGACGCCGTGAGCGACCGAGTCGGGCAGCTTAATCACCTCGATTGCGCGCGCCCGATTCGGCAGGCGACGGATGAATCCCCGCTCCTCAAGGGCGGTGATCAGACGATGAATTCCGGACTTTGAGCGCAGGTCGAGCGCGTCCTTCATCTCATCAAACGACGGCGGGACACCGGCCTCCGTCAGCCTTTCGTGGATGAAACGCAGTAACTCGAACTGCTTGCGCGTGAGCATCTGTCTCTCCCGTCTCGGCCGGACCCCGGACCGGGTACGTGCCAGAAACAAATCATGAACGAACACTATCTGTTCGATATGTGTTCTGCAAGGATTTAATTTGGAGTGAAAAAGTCGAAAGGCTGCTAAAGGCCTAGCTTAAGGATGACACAGAGTGAACCCGCCCGCGCCGCCTTCGCGAAAGCGTCCCGAATCACTAGGCAATCAGCTTGCGCGAGCGGCACCATCAGAGAACTGTCCTGGTCGGGAACCGGGGTGGCGATGAGGCCCTCGGGGCCTTCGCTCAAAATGGCGCGCATGTAGTCGGCGCGCTCGTCATTCGCCGACAGATCTCTGCCAAGGCGCGCCGGCTGCGGCACACGCTCGACGTCGGTGCGGCCGGCAAGCCGCCTGATCAGCGGCACCAGGAACAAGAAGGCGCTGACGTAAGAGGATACAGGGTTACCGGGCACGCCGAGCACTTGCATGTCACCAAGACGGCCGTGCAGCATCGGACGGCCGGGACGCATGGCGACCCTCCAGAACGAGAGTTTCATGCCTTCGACCGCGAGCGCGCGCTGCACCAGATCATGCTCACCGACGGAGGCGCCGCCGCTAGTCAGCAAAATATCGGCGTCCCAGGTGCGCGCGCGCCGAATGGCTGCCACGATCTCCTCGAGGCGATCGTGCGCGACGCCGAGATCCATCACCTCGGCGTTTTCGGCGCGTGCGAGCGCAATCAGCGCAAAGCCATTGGAGTACACAACCTCACCCGGACCCGGGTTGCTACCGGGAGCGACCAGTTCGTCGCCGGTGCCGAGCACCGCAACTCTCGGCCGCCGGTGCACGCTCAAGCGCGCGTGGTTCATAGCGGCGGCCAGCATGAGGTCGCGGTCGTTGAGCCGGCGACCCTTGCGCAGCAGTACCTGGTCTTTGCGGAAGTCGATGCCTTCGAGGCGGACGTTGTGGCCCTTGGCGGCGGGCTTTCGAAAGGTGACACGATCCCCATCGCGGGTGGCGATTTCCTGTACTACGACAGTGTCGGTGCCGGCGGGCATAAGTCCGCCTGTGAAGATGCGCGCGGCTTGTCCAGCAATGACCTCGCTATCGAAGGGGTGGCCGGCAGCAACTTCGCCGATTAGTTTCAGGGTAACCGGCGCCCGCGCCACATCGGCCGCTCGCACCGCATATCCGTCCATGGCCGATACGGCGGCGGCAGGCTGCGTGCGTAGCGCGGTGAGATCCTCGGTGAGCACGCACCCGAGCGCCTCGCTAAGTGGCATGGCGACTCCGGGCAGCGGATGCGCTTGGGCTAGGACCCGCTCTAGCGCCTCGGCCACCGACATCAGCGGGCGGTTCATCCGGCGAAGTCCTCGACGCGGTAATCGCCGGATTTGCCGCCGCTCTTCCGCAGCAGACGGATACCCTCGATGCGCATACCGCGCTCGACCGCTTTGACCATGTCATAGATGGTCAGGCAGGCGATCGACACGGCCGTTAATGCCTCCATCTCGACTCCAGTCTGACCGGTCACCTTAACCGTCGCCTGCACGAGGAAGCCCGGCAATGAATGCTCGGGATTGATGTCGATTTCGACCTTGGTAATGGGCAGCGGATGGCACAGCGGAATCAGCCCGTGCGTGCGTTTCGCGGCCATGATGCCGGCGAGTCGCGCCGCGCCCAGTACGTCGCCTTTGAGCGCATTGCCCGCGAGCACGAGATCGAGCGTCTCCTTGCGCATCAGCACGCGGCCTTCGGCGATGGCGAGCCGCTCGGTGGCGTTCTTGGCGGAGACGTCGACCATGCGTGCCTGGCCGCGCGGATCGATATGGGTCAGCTCTGGATGACTCCGGATCGGCACGCGCTTGGGCTTTGGCGTGGAAGGCTTCGTCGGACTTGCCTGCGCCAAGGGTTTCTTGCGCTTCGCCATGACTCACTCTGCTGCGGCACTGCGCGCTTCGCACGCGAGCAGGGCGCTGGTTGCCGCGGCAACGTCGCTCTGCCTCATTAGGCTCTCGCCGATCAGGAACGTTGAGATCCCACTGCGGGCGAGCCGCGTAAGGTCGGCTGGGCTGTTCAGGCCGCTCTCAGCCACGGCGATACGGTCCTTCGGCATCTTCGACGCCAACTGTTCGCAGACCGTGAGAGAGGTCTTGAAGGTGTGGAGGTCGCGGTTGTTGATGCCGATCAGCCGCGACTGCAACCTGAGGGCACGCTCAAGCTCGTCTTCTTGATGAACCTCAATTAGTACATCCATGCCATTGGCAAGCGCCGATTTTTCTATCTCGGCTGCGGCGCTATCATCAACGGCCGCTAGGATAATCAGGATGCAATCGGCGCCGAATGCGCGGGATTCCAAGACCTGGTAGGGCTCGTAGATGAAATCCTTGCGCAGGGCTGGCAACGAAGTGGCAGCGCGCGCCTGGCCAAGGAATTCCAGCTTGCCTTGGAACGAGGGGGCGTCGGTCAGGACCGAGAGGCAGGTCGCACCGCCGGCTTCATAGGCCTTCGCCAGCTTCGGCGGGTCGAAATCGGCGCGGATCAAACCTTTCGAGGGGCTCGCCTTCTTGATCTCGGCGATCAGGGCATAGTTGCCGCTCGCGATCTTTTGCTCGATGGCCTTGAGAAATCCGCGCGGCGGCGCCGCCGCTTTCGCAGCGGTCTCGAGCGCCGCCAGCGGCTTGGCGTGCTTCGCCGCTGCGATTTCCTTGCGCTTGTAAGCCTCGATCTTCGCCAAAATGTCCGACATCAGGTCTCCACGGCGTTGGACATGGCAATTAGCCGGTCGAGTCGGCCTTCAGCCTCGCCGCTGTCGATCGATTTCGCCGCCAGGGCCGCGCCTTCCTTCAAGTTCTTGGCCTTGCCGGCAACGATCAAAGCCGCTGCCGCATTGATTACCGAAACGTCGCGGAACGGCCCAACTTTGCCTTTCAGCACGTCGAGCAGCGCCTTGGCGTTGAAATCGGCATCACCGCCGCGCAGCGCTTCCGGCTTGACCCGTTTTACACCCGCGTCCTCCGGCGTGATCTCGAACACACGGATTTTGCCGTCTTCCAGTGCCGCCACGCTGCTCGGCCCGGAGGTGGTGATCTCATCGAGGCCGTCGGAGCCGTGCACCACCCATACCGCTTCCGAGCCGAGATTTTTCAGCACTTCCGCCATTGCCTCGACCCAGTACTTTGAAAATGTGCCGACCATCTGGCGCTTCACGCCGGCCGGATTGGAAAGGGGCCCGAGCAGATTGAAGATGGTGCGGGTACCGAGCTCAACGCGGGTCGGGCCGACGTTCTTCATTGCCGGATGATGCGTCGGCGCGAACATGAAGCCGATGCCGCCCTCGCGGATGCAGCCGCTGACCTGCTCGGGGTTAAGATCGATCTTGACGCCGAGCGCCTGCAACACGTCGGCGGCGCCGGATTTCGACGACAGCGCGCGATTGCCGTGCTTGGCCACCGGCAGGCCCACGCCCGCAACGATGAAGGCGGCACAGGTCGAGATGTTGAACGAACCGGAGGCATCGCCACCGGTACCGACTACATCGATCGCATCGGGCGGCGCCTTCACGCTTAGCATCTTCGCGCGCATGATGGCCACCGCACCCGTGATTTCGTCGACCGTTTCCCCGCGCACGCGTAATCCCATAAGCAGTCCGCCCATCTGCGACGGCGTCGCTTCACCCGACATCATGTTGTCGAAGGCAGAAGCCGCTTCCCCGCGCGTTAGGCTCGCCCCGGTCGCGACCTTGGCGATGAGCGCTTTGAGATCGTCGGCCATAGGGCGCTCTTCAGACTGTTGCATGGGCGGGCACGCACGCTGGCTTCGTGCTGCGGCCGGTCTTCGCGTTCCAGGCGACTGCGAGGTCAAGAAAATTCTTCAGCATCAGATGGCCGTGCTCGGAGGCGATGCTCTCCGGGTGGAATTGCACGCCGTGCACAGGCAGGCTGGTATGTGCCAGGCCCATGAGCAAACCATCGGTCTCGGCAGTGACCGTAAGTTCCCGCGGCAGGCTGGAGCGCTCGACCACCAGCGAATGGTATCGCGTCGCCCTTAGCGGTCCTTTGATGCCGCGAAACATGCCGGTACCGGTGTGTTTGATTTCAAAGACTTTGCCGTGCACCGGCGACGCGCGCACCACATTACCGCCGAAAGCTTGGCCAATCGCCTGATGGCCAAGGCAGACGCCGAGGATCGGGATTGTCAGCGCTGCCTTGCCAATGAGTTCGAGGCAGATGCCAGCTTCGTTCGGCGTACGGGGGCCGGGCGACAGCACGATGGCCTCAGGCTCGGCGGCGATTACATCACTTGCGGAAGTCTTGTCGTTGCGATGCACTACGACATCCGCCCCCAAGCTGCCCAGGTAATGGAACAGATTGAAGGTGAAGCTGTCGTAGTTGTCGATCAAAATGATCATGTTTCAAGGTCTTAAGGCGACCCCCGAGGGGGGTCAAGCAGACCTCATTTCGGCTCAATTTCAGGCGATAGCGGAAGCATTTCGTTTAAGCGCCTGTTGATTTCTTGCGCGGAAACCGGCGCGC
>Ga0182036_10001317_pt1 | contig 11553 bp, 9 predicted proteins | sample sta12Cox44000080_FD_125966 | JGI IMG/M metagenome (GOLD analysis project Ga0182036, IMG submission 125966) | Lab enrichment of tropical soil microbial communities from Luquillo Experimental Forest, Puerto Rico - statoxic.12C.oxic.44.000.080 | ecosystem: Environmental > Terrestrial > Soil >...
ATATCGACAAAGCGAACGAGGTGATCGTCGGGCTACAGACCGATCAGCCGTTCAAACGCGCCATTTTTCCGTTCGGCGGGCTGCGCATGGTCGAGGCCGGTCTCAAGGCCGCCGGCTTTGACGGCGACGCAACCGTGCATGAGACCTTCACCAAATATCGCAAGACGCACAACGACGGCGTCTTCGACGCCTACACGCCAGAAATCATGAGATGCAGAAAGTCGGGGATCATCACCGGTTTGCCGGATGCCTACGGCCGCGGCCGGATCATCGGCGACTACCGGCGCGTGGCGCTCTACGGCGTTGATCGGTTGCTCGAAGTCAAAAAAGAGGAGCGCCGACAAATAGACGATATGTGGCCGACCGACGAAGTGATCCGCCAACGTGAGGAGCTGGCGGAGCAGATACGCGCGCTCGAAGACCTCGTCGCCATGGCGAAACTCTACGATTGCGATATCAGCCGTCCAGCCTCCGACGCGCAGGAAGCGGTGCAATGGACCTATCTGGCGTATCTCGGCGCGGTGAAGGAAGCAAACGGCGCGGCGATGTCGATCGGCCGCATATCGTCTTTCCTCGATATTTATATCGAGCGCGATCTGCGCGAAGGGAATTTGGACGAAGCCGGCGCACAGGAACTCTGGGACCAGCTTGTCCAGAAACTCCGCATTGTACGATTCTTGCGCACGCCGGAATACGACGCGCTGTTCAGCGGCGATCCGTATTGGGCGACCGAGTGCGTCGCTGGAATGAGTTTGGACGGACAATCGCTCGTGACCAAGAGCAGCTATCGCATGCTGCACACTCTGACCAATCTCGGCCCGGCACCGGAGCCGAATATCACGGTGCTGTGGTCAAAGCACTTGCCGGAAAATTTCAAGAAGTACTGCATCAAAATCAGCCGCGATACGTCTTCGCTGCAATACGAGAATGATGACCTGATGCGTCCCTTCTGGGGCGACGATTACGGCATTGCATGCTGCGTTTCGGCCATGCGGCTCGGCAAGCAGATGCAGTTCTTTGGCGCGCGGGTGAATCTCGCCAAAGCGTTGCTCTACGCGATCAACGGCGGTCGTGACGAGGTTTCGGGCGACCAGGTTGCTCCCGCAAGCCCGCCGACGACTGGCGAAGAGCTCGACTACGATGATGTATACGCAAAGTTCGACCGCATGATGGAATGGCTCGCACGCACCTATGTGCATGCGATGAATTGTATCCATTACATGCACGACAAGTATTTCTACGAACGCCTGGAAATGGCGCTGCACGACCGCGACATCCTGCGGACCATGGCGTTCGGCATCGCCGGCTTGTCGGTCGTTGCCGATAGTCTTGCCGCAATAAAGTACGGCAAGATTCATGTCATTCGCGACAATACGGGTCTGGTGATCGACTATAAAAACGAAAGCAAAAATCCTGTGCCGCAATTCGGCAACAATGACGACCGCGTCGACAGTATTGCTTCCAATATTGTCACCGAGTTCATGCAGAAGATACGCAAACATCCTACGTATCGAAACGCCACGCACACGCAAAGCGTGCTGACGATCACGTCCAACGTCGTGTACGGCAAAGCCACAGGAAATACACCCGACGGCCGGCGCAAGGGAGAACCGTTCGCGCCGGGAGCCAATCCGATGCACGGCCGCGATAGTCACGGGTGGCTGGCGTCCTGTCTATCGCTTGCGAAGCTTCCCTACAAAGATTCGCTAGATGGCATCAGCTACACAGTTTCGGTGGCGCCGCAAAAGGCGCACCTGTCCGATAAGGAATTGGTCGATGCCGCGGTGAAAGCGTTCGACATGTATTTCGATCAGGGCGGGTTCCATATGAACTTGAACGTGATCGATAAGCAAACGCTTGAGGACGCGATGCGAAATCCGGATAAATATCCACAGTTGACAATCCGGGTGTCAGGCTACGCCGTCAATTTCGTGCGGCTGACACGAGAGCAACAACAGGACGTCATCAGCCGCACTTTCCACGGTCAGATGTGACAAGGAGACACAATGATACTCCAGGTCGGTCACATTGAGGCTGGCAACCGTCACGATCTGCACATCGGCCTCTCCCCGGATGCTCCGGATGAAAGCGCGCTGCAGGAAGACCCCGCTGGCGCATTTGGCTATTGCCATTCGTACGAGACCGCATCGCGTTACGACGGTCCCGGACTACGGGTCGTCCTGTTCACGTCGGGTTGCCTTCTTCGTTGTGCTTACTGCCATAATCCAGATACCTGGCACCTCAAGGACGGTACATACATTGCGGCGCAGGAAGTCATCGATCGGCTCGCCAAGTTCGCCCATGCTTTGCGTGCACTGGACGGCGGTTTGACGATCTCTGGCGGAGAACCAATGGTCCAGCTCGCGTTCACCCGGCGGATTCTGGCCGGCGCGAAGCAACTTGGGCTGCATACCGCGATCGAGACATCGGGCTATCTCGGCGATCGCGCGGATGACAAATATCTTTCCGTTCTCGATCTCGTATTGCTCGATATCAAGAGCTCGAATCCCGATACCTATCGTGCCGTCACTGGGCGCGATTTGGCTCCGACGTTGCGCTTTGCTGAGCGCCTTGCTGCAATGGGGAAGCCGGTATGGGTGCGATTCACGCTCGTGCCCGGACTAACCGACGATCCCGCCAACGTCGATGGCATCGCACGATTTGTCGCGCCCATGAAGAATGTCGAATGGGTCGAGGTGCAACCGTTTCATCAACTGGGTGCGTTCAAATGGGATGCCATGGAGCTCGAATATAAGCTCGCGCGCACCGCGCCGCCGACACCCAATCTGGTGGAACGGGTGCTTGAGCAATTCCGCACGGCCGGCTGCCGAGCCCGCTGAGTATCTATGAAGTCTGCGCAAGATCACGGCTTGATGCTGGAGGAATTCTGATGATTGACATGGCCCGCGACATCATCGGCACCCAGCCAATCCTCACCGCCTTTCTCGCAATAGGTCTCGGATACCTCGTCGGCCAGATCAGCATCGGCAGCTTTTCGCTTGGCGTCGGTGCCGTGCTTTTTGTTGGCTTGGCGCTCGGCGCCTTGGCACCAAAAGCCCAGATTACCGGTCCGATCGGCTTGATCGGCTTGATCATGTTCCTCTACGGCGTCGGCATCCTCTATGGCCGCCAGTTTTTCGAAGGCATGACCGGCGCCGCTGGCCGCAAATATAATTTTCTCGCTTTCGTCGCGGTCGTCGTCGGCCTTCTGGTGGCGCTCGGGCTTGGCCAAATGTTCGGGGTCAGGACAGGTCACACGCTCGGCATTTTCGCCGGATCGATGACGAGCACGGCAACCCTTCAGGCCGCGCTCGACGTGATGGGCAACAAGGAACCGTCGATCGGATATTCGGTGGCTTATCCTTTTGGCGTTATCGGCCCGATCTTGTGCATCTATTTCATGACCAGGCTTGTGGGTCCGAAATTTCCGCCCAAAGAACCGCAAATGCACATGGGGGAAATTACCCTTGGCCCCAACTGGAGCAATGCCACCTACGACGACCTGCGCAGGGACCTGCCGAGCGGTGTCCAGGTCACGATGGTCAGGAAGAAGGGCCAAAACGTTATTCCCGCTGCCAATCTATTGCTCGAGCCCGGCGACGGTTTGTTGGTGATCGCCGATCGGCAAGATGCTATCAGCGACGCCGCGGCGCGGCTCGGCAAGCTCGACCCCGGACGCATCGTCAAGGACCGCTCGGCGCTCGACTACATTCGAGTCTTCGTTGGCAAGGCGAGCGTCGTCGGCGTACCGCTGGCGCAGCTTCCGCTGCCCGTTGGGTTTCCGGTTCAATTGCTGCACGTGCGACGCTACGACACCGATATTGTTCCGACGCCTGACCTCACGCTCGAATTCGGCGACCGCGTCGGCGTGCTCATGCCGCCCGATCGCAAGAATGCCATCCGCCAGTTTTTTGGCGACAGCGTCAAATCCGCGGCCGAGTTTAGTTATGTATCACTGGGCATTGGGATGGTGCTCGGGGTCCTCATCGGTCTCATCCCAATTCCGATTCCCGGCGTCGGCACCGTCACCTTGGGCATCGGCGGCGGACCGCTGATCGTTGCTCTCATTGCCGGCAAACTACGCCGGACGGGACCCCTCCTCTGGGTCATGCCTTTGCCGGCGAATATCGTGTTGCGCAACTTCGGACTGGCCCTGTTTCTCGCAACAGTCGGCGTCAATGCCGGCCAGCCATTCGTCAAGACTGTATCCGAAACTGGATTGCTGCTCCTGCTGATCGGCGTTGCGGTTCTCTTGGCGACCGTCGTGATCGTGCTTCTGGTCGGCTATTACCTAATGAAAATCCCCTTTGACGATCTTCTGGGCGTCGCGTCAGGCGCGACCGGCAATCCCGCGATTTTGGTTTATTCCACGCGCATGGCGCCGACCGAGCGGCCTGACATTGGCTACGCAATGATCTTTCCCTCAATGACTATTGTCAAAGTGATAGCGGTTCAGGTTGTTGGTTTGTTGTTCGGCGTCGGCGGTGCGACCTGATACGTCGTGACGAGATGAGTGGCGAAGGCGATCGAACACGCATGGACGATCGGACCGGCGGTGGTGACACCCAACCACCCCAGCTTGTGACGTTTGACGCGATCTTGCCGCCGGCAATGGCGCTCCGCGCCGAAGAAACCGGCATTAAACGCGTCAACACCGATCTAATGACGCGATTCGCTCTCAGCGTGCTGGCCGGAGCGTTCATTGCATTTGGAGCGATTTTCGCGACTACCGTAATGGCGGGCAACGTCGAGGTCGCGTCAATGGACGGCGCCTGGACCGGTTACGCTCGATTGCCTTACGGCGTGGTGCGGCTGCTCGGCGGGTTGGTTTTCTCTTTGGGCCTGATCTTGGTTGTCATCGGCGGAGCGGAACTGTTCACTGGCAACAATTTGATCGTGATGGCCTGGGCCAGCCGCAAGGTCAGAACACGCGACCTCCTCGAGAACTGGGCCGTCGCTTTCGCCGGCAATTTTGTCGGTGCCTTTATGACCGCAGTCCTTGCTTTCTATTCGACGCAATATACTTTCGGCGGCGGCGCCGTGGGTCTGACCGCATTGGCGACCGCGCATGCAAAAACATCGCTCGCATTCATTCCTGCGCTGGCGTTGGGCATCTTGTGCAACGCGCTAGTGTGTCTTGGTGTTTGGATGTGCTACGGTGCGCGCAGCAGTGTTGATCGAATTTTGACTATTGTTCCGCCGGTCGCTGCCTTCGTCGCTGCCGGATTCGAGCACAGCATTGCCAATATCTACTTTATCTCTATCGGTTTATTCATTAAATCTGGCGCTCCGAACTCGTTCTGGACCGCAATCGGAAAGACCACGGCGGATTTCCCAAACCTAAACTGGAGCAATTTCCTGATCGGCAATCTTCTTCCGGTCACGATCGGCAACATCATCGGCGGGTCGATTATGGTGGCCGCGGTTTATTGGTTCGTCTATTTGCGCAAGAAGCTGCCGTAGCTGCGCGTCATTGGTGCAATCGCATCAGTGCTGAGCGGTCGCGAAAGACGATACGTTTGCGTGACGATATTTCGATTGCACCCGAGTTTTCTAAGGCCCACAGGGTACGCGAGACGGTCTCTATCGTCAGACCAAGATAGTCGGCAATGTCCTGGCGCGACATCGGCAGGTCGACCGAGTTTTCAGCTAATGACGCGCGCTTCGCCATTTCCAAAAGGAAGCCGACAATACGCTCCTGCGCGCTTTTGGAAGAAAGCAGAAGGACCCTGTCCTGCGCCCGGGCAAGCTCGCGCGCCGTGAGCTGAAGAAGCTCGTTTATCGTTGCGGCGCGCTGCTTCGCCAGCGCTGTAAGAGCGCTTTTCTTGATAATCAAAAGCTTGACGTTGGTAACAGCTTCGGCCGCCAGAGTATGCTCCTCGGTAGATTCGAGCCCGAAAACATCGCCCGGCAAATAAAAGCTGCCAATTTGCCGGCGTCCGTCGCTGAGAATTTTGTATGTACAAACCGTTCCGCTCACAATTCTGTAGAGCCGGTCTGCGGCTTCGTCCTCATGAACGATTTGCGTTCGACGCGGATAATATATCGTGGCACCGACGAAGTGCATGAGACGATCGAGCGACTCGTCGTCGTGATCAGTCGCAGGCGTCTTTTTAGATTCAACGGGGAAATTTCGCAGTGCTGAAGGATGGAAAGCATTCTTGGTCAGCGCAGAATGCGTCAACATGACTTTCACTCCTGCTACTTTGAACAAAATGCAACACGTGCCTCCTTCATCCCTCTAGGTTGAGTATATGACATACCGATGTTGAATGGGCCTATGAGATCTCTGACTCGTTCATCTATTTGGGTGAATGGACTACACTTTGGTTTAGTGCCACAGGCGCGCGACTTACCGAGATCTGCCGGCGATGTTGCCTACCAGCTGAACTAGGGTGCGGTGTGGCCGGGCATTAACTCGCTGCGTGTCCAAAGCACAATCAATTGCCAGGCAATGGAAAGCACGACCGGACCAACAAACAATCCGATCATGCCATGTACGATTGTCCCCCCGAAAACTCCGAGGAGGATGATCCAGATCGGGGTGCCGAGACCTTTCGCCATGAACAGCGGCCGCAACACATTGTCGAGCAAGTTCACAGGAATCATATACAGCGAAAACAACACAGCGCTGGTCGCGTCCATTGAGAACCAACTCCAGATGACCAGCGGCACCAGAATGATAGAGGGGCCGATCTGAATAATCCCGAGCAAGAGCACCAAGAAACTGATCAATCCTGGCGCTGGAACTCCGGCAACGATGAGGCCAATACCCGCAAGTAGCGCCTGGAGAACGGCAACGCCGATGATCCCCCGCGAAATAGTACGCACCGTCGCTCCAGCCATATCAACAAACATTGCGCCCCGCGCGCCGGCAAGATGATGAAGAATGTTTTTGATGGATTCGACGAGGGCCGGTCCTGGAATAAAGAGGAATCCAGAAATTATCGTCGCGACAATAAATTTGAGCAGATTGATGCCAAAGCTACCCGCGGCGCCGAGCAAAGTGCCGCCCACTGGCTTGAGGTAGGGGACCGCCTGCGTCAAGAGCGCCCGCAAATTGGTCGACGCCAGGTCCCACGTCGCATACGCCTTGTTTCCGATCAATGGCCAGGCTTTGATGGTTTCGGGAGGCGGCGGAATCGCAATAGTCCCCTCGCTCAACCGCGCCATAACCGTTCGAATGCTGTCCGCTAGGCTGAGGCCGAGCCACGTCGCCGGGCCCAGGATCAGCAACAGGCCAAGAAGCGTGATGACGAAGGCTGCAAGTACGCGGTAGCCAAGAAGCTTGCCGGACAGCCAATAAAACATCGGATAGAGCGCCACCGCTATGATGGCGCTCCAGACCACGATCGTCAAAAACGGTCTGATGATGATGAGCGTCCAGTAGCCGAGCAGGCCAAGGCAGACAAGTCGAATCGCGAGAACGACAAGCGTATCGTCCGATGTATCCAGGGGCGCTGATCGAGGCTCGTCGTTCATGTCAGATGCGCATGCTCAAGTCCCTAACTAATCCATGATGTGATAGCCGCCATCGATGTAGAGCGTTTCGCCGGTGATCAGCCGCGCAGAATCGTGGGCGAGAAACGCCGTGGCAATGCCAACATCGTCGATGCTGACAAGGCTCCGCGCCGGCGCCTTGGCTTTGGCCTTGTCCAGTAGTGCATCGAATTCCGGTATTCCAGAGGCCGCGCGCGTCGCCAGTGGACCAGGAGAAATTGCGTGGACACGAATCCCTTTCGGTCCTAGTTCGGCGGCCATGTAGCGAACGGCGCTCTCCAAGGCAGCCTTGGCCACGCCCATGATGTTGTAGTTTTTCACAACCATCTGGCTGCCGTAATAGGTCATGGTGAACAGCGTGCCGCCTTTGCGCATCAATGGCTCGGCAAGATGCGCCATGCGAATGAAGGTCCAGCACGATACGTCCATCGTCGTGGTAAAGCCGTCACGCGAAACATCGACGACGCGGCCCTGTAACGCCTCCTTGGGCGAGAACGCGATCGAGTGCACCAGAAAATCAAGCGTGCCCCACGCTTTGCCGATCTTCTCAAAAACGGCTTCCATCTGACCGGCCACGCGGACATCAAGAGGCATGACGATCGGCGCCTCCAGCGCGCGTGCGAGAGGATCCACAAACTTCTTTGCCTTGTCGTTCAAGTAGGTCACGGCGAGCTCGGCGCCTAATGCCCGGAATGCTTTGGCGCAACCCCATGCGATTGACTGATCGTTGGCGATGCCGACGATCAGTCCTTTCTTGCCCTCAAGAAGCTTGGCTTTGACCGCGGGTAATTTCACAGAATTTCCTCCCTTTTCGAATGGGGCAGCCTTAACCTGCAGATAGTGCTCAGCGATCTTTTTGAGTTCGCGAAAAGCCTGACGTCGATCTTTAGCATCCTTCAGATGCGCAATCTCGTGTCCATTAACCCGCAAATGACCCTCACCCCACGGCGCAACATCGATTGCAAGCTTATCCGCTCCGACAACTGCCATAAACTCTTGGACGGTCGCTCCTTTGCCGACCGCTAACTGGTCATTCGATTTCCAGTCGACCTTGTCCATGCTCATTGATCGCATCCTCGTCCGACATTGACGGTGGCACCTACCGATCCTGACAAACTTGACTGTACCGGACGCGCCGTCTGATGAGAGCCTGTCCCGGTTTGCCTTTGATTGATTTAGATCAATGATTGCTTTTCAGGTCATACACCAAAATGTCTCACCGGGGAGGATTTTTTGGATGCAAACGGTTTCTGCGGCAGATGCCGTCAAGATCATTCCGGAGGGCGCGACCCTCATGATCGGTGGATTCATGGGCGTCGGCACTCCCGAGCGTCTCATCGACGAACTCGTGCGGCAGGGCAAACGCAATTTGACCGTGATAGCGAACGATACGGCGCTCCCGGGGTGCGGCATCGGTAAGCTTGTTGATGCCGGTCTCGTCGGCCGCACTATTGCCAGTCACATCGGCCTCAATCCCGAAACCCAGAAGCAGATGATCGCCGGAACAATGGCGGTCGACCTCGTCCCGCAAGGCACTCTCATCGAACGCATTCGCGCCGGCGGTTGTGGATTGGGCGGCGTGCTGACCCCAACAGGTGTCGGCACGATCGTCGAAGAGGGCAAGCAGAAGGTTCAGGTCAACGGCAAGACCTACCTGGTCGAAACAGCCCTTCACGCGCAATTTGCATTGATCGACGCTTTTCTCGCCGATTACCTCGGCAATCTTTCCTACGCCCTGACCGCGCGAAACTTTAATCCCGTTATCGCCATGGCCGCGGACACGACCATCGTCACCGCCGAGCACATCGTGCCGGTAGGACTGATTGCTCCCGACCATGTGGTAACGCCGGCGCCGCTGGTCGATTACCTCGTGACGAACGGGTGAGCGCCATGGATGCACAAACCATCATCGCAAAGCGCATTGCGCAGGAGCTGCGATCCGGAATGCTGGTCAATCTCGGAATTGGCATCCCGACAATGGTCGCGAATTTCGTTCCGGGCGACGTGAAAGTTTTCTTTCAGTCGGAGAACGGCCTGATCGGCACAGGGCCCATCCCCGAACAGGGCATGGGCCACCGGCTGCTCACGGATGCGGGCGGTCGTCCAGTGACCGCTTTGCCGGGCGCGTGCACATTCGACAGCGCCATGTCGTTCGGACTGATCCGCGGCGGGCATGTCGACATTACCGTTCTTGGCGCTCTGCAAGTCGATGCGCATGGCCTTCTCGCGAACTGGATGATTCCCGGAAAAATGGTGCCCGGAATGGGCGGGGCCATGGACTTGGTCACCGGCGCCAAGCGCGTGATCATCGCGATGCAGCACACGGCCAAAGGCAAGCCGAAGATCGTCGATAAGTGCACGCTGCCGCTGACCTCAGCGCGGCCGGTCGATCTTTTGGTCAGCGAGCTGGCCGTCATTGGATTTCCGGACGGCCGCGCAACGCTACTGGAAACAGCACCCAGCGTTTCAGTTGAACAGGTGATCGCCGCAACAGAAGCCAAATTAGCGATTGCTGACACAATTTCCGCAATGCGGCTTTAACTATAACCAACAAATCATCAGCGCTTCGCCTGCGTTTAGGGAAAAATGCGTCATCTCGAACTTTGACCTAAATCAAAGTAAGGGCCGCAAACCCAACATCTCATAGCTTGGCATTTCACAGAACTTACGGAAGGCGCCCATGATTTCGGCAATGATGCGTTCGTTGTTCTTTGCTTTGTTGCTTTTAGTGCCAATAACTGCACTGGCGCAGACGTCCGAGACCACTGCGTCGAAACCCAATCTGCTAAAGCCTGAGGAACTCGATCAACTCGTCGCGCCCATTGCGCTCTATCCCGACCCTTTGCTGGCTGAAGTGCTGATGGCGTCGGCCTACCCCCTCGACATCGTGCAGGCCGAGCGTTGTTGCAAAGCCATAAGAACCTCAAGGGCGATCAGCTCAAGGCGGCGCTTGCCAAGGAAGATTGGGACGACAGCATCAAATCATTAGCGGCAACGCCAAGTGTTCTCGCCATGATGAGCGAGAAGCTCGACTGGACGGAGAAGCTTGGTGATGCGGTTGTTGCTCAGCAGCCCGACGTGATGGACGCCATCCAGCGCCTGCGCGCAAAAGCTCAAGCGAACGACAAACTCAAATCAACCAAGCAACAGACTGTCACGGTCAATGAGGTGCAAGGCAAGCAGGTCATTGCCATTGCGCCAACGGACCCGGAAACGGTTTACGTGCCCTATTACGATCCCGCCGTGGTCTACGGCGCGTGGCCTTATCCGGACTATCCGCCCTATTACTGGCCGCCACCGCCTTATATCGGCTACGGCCTCCTTGCCACCGGGCTTGCCTTCGGCGCCGGCTATGCGCTCGGCAACTGGTGGTCGGGAGGTTATTGGGGCGGCAACATCAATTGGAGCGGCGGCGGCAACAACATCAACATCACCCCGCCCGGGAATCGGCCTGCCCATCCGATCGCCGGCGGCGGCAACAGGTGGCAGCCGCGAGTCGAACACCGCCAGAACGCTGGCAATCGGGGCGCTCAGCGCGACTTCCGCGGCAACCGTGGTCAACAGGTCCTCAATCCGGGCGCCAAGCCTGGTAATAGGCCCGGCGGCGGCAATCTCGGCGAACGCAATCGTCCCAACAAAGGAGCACAGGTCTCGCATCGGGGCCAAGGTCAACGTGGAAGTGCCAATGCGCGACCGTCGCATCGTGCGTCGAACGCGCGGCCTTCGCATCGTGCCTCGAACGCACGACCTTCCCATCGCGCCTCGAACGCGCGGCCCTCGCATCGTGCGGGCGGTAGGCAACACGCCAACCTTGGTGGTCGCGGCGGGATACGTCGCGGCGGTGGTGGCGGCATGCGCGCCATTGGCGGCGGCGGCCGTGGTGGCTTCCGGGGCGGCGGCGGTCATCGCGGTGGCGGCGGTCGCGGCGGGGGGCGCGGCGGCGGACGTCGCTCCGATATCAGACTGAAGCACGACATCGTTCTTCTCGGTTATCTGAACGACGGCCTTGGCCTCTATCGCTTCAGCTATAACGGCAGCGACAAGCCATATGTG
>Ga0182036_10001319_pt1 | contig 11552 bp, 12 predicted proteins | sample sta12Cox44000080_FD_125966 | JGI IMG/M metagenome (GOLD analysis project Ga0182036, IMG submission 125966) | Lab enrichment of tropical soil microbial communities from Luquillo Experimental Forest, Puerto Rico - statoxic.12C.oxic.44.000.080 | ecosystem: Environmental > Terrestrial > Soil >...
GGGCGGTCAGCTTGCCCTTGGCGTGCACCTTTTCGACGGCGTCCTCACCGACCGGATGCAGGGACTGTTCGCGCCGCTTGCGCAGCTCGGCCAGCTTGCCCGCGGTGGTGTGGATGTCGATGGTGTGCTCGGCGGCCGGCTCGGCGGTGTGGTCGGTAACGCTTGTCATGGGACTCGATGTTATCGGCAGCCCTCGCGCCGGTGTTTAGGCTGGGCTCGTGAGAAGCGAGTGACGGACCGGGAGCTACTCAGGCAACCGTTGGATGAGACCGCGTTGCGTGCCGAGCTGACCGGGGCCGGGCTGGGTTGGCGGCAGCTCGAGGTCGTCGAGCGAACCGGCTCCACGAACGCCGACCTGCTGGCCCGTGCGGCGTCGGGGACAGACGTCGCCGGGGCGGTGCTGATCGCCGAGCATCAGACCGCCGGTCACGGGCGTCACGGCCGCGGATGGTCGGCCAGCCCGCGGGCCCAGATCACGATGTCGGTGGGTGTCAGTGTGGTCGACGTCCCGGCCACCGGGTGGGGCTGGCTGTCGCTGGCCACCGGTGTGGCGATCGTCGACGCGGTGGCCCCGCTGCTCGAAGTGACCGGGGTTAGAGCGGGCCTCAAGTGGCCCAACGACGTGCTGGCCAACGGCGGGAAGCTCGCGGGCATCCTCGCCGAGGTCGCTCGGCCGGTGGTGGTAATCGGTCTGGGGCTCAACGTGACTCAGTCGCCGGACGAGGTCGACGGGCCGGGCGCGACCTCGCTGCTCGACCTTGGCGTGCCGGCGCCCGACCGCAACCAGCTGGTCCGCGCGTTGCTGCGCGAGTTGGGCAGGCGGATCGTCGCCTGGCGGCTGGCGCGCGGAGCCGACTGGGCGCTGGCCGCCGACTACCGGGAGCGCAGCCTGACGATCGGCACCCGGGTGCGCGCTCATCTGCCCGGCGGAAAGGAAATCGTCGGGACCGCGAGCGGCATCGATGACCAGGGAAGACTGTGCCTGGAGACCCAGGCCGGGGCGGTCGTGGTGTCGGCCGGTGACGTGGTGCATTTGCGAGGCTAATGTCGCCAGCGTGAGCTATCCCGATAACGCCCTTGCCGCCGGCGAAAAGGTCGTCTTGCACCGCCATCCCCACTGGAAGCGGCTGATCTGGCCCGTCGTGGTTCTCATCCTGGTGACCGGGCTGGCGGCGTTCGGGTCCGGCTATCTCAACTCCACGCACTGGGAGCAGCTCGCCAAGAACATCATCTACGGCGTCATCTGGGGGATCTGGTTGGTGATCGTCGGCTGGCTGACGCTGTGGCCCTTCCTCAGCTGGCTGACCACGCATTTCGTGGTCACCAGCCGGCGGGTGATGTTTCGGCACGGGGTGCTGACCCGCACCGGGATCGACATCCCGCTGGCGCGGATCAACAGCGTGGAATTCCGCGACAAGCTGACCGAGCGGATGTTTCGCACGGGGACGCTGATTATCGAGTCGGCGTCACAAGATCCGCTGGAGTTCTACAACATTCCGCGACTGCGCGAGGTGCACTCGCTGCTGTATCACGAGGTTTTCGACACCCTGGGTTCCGAGGAGTCGCCGAGCTGAGTCGAGCGGCGCGCCCTGTTGCGCCAGGCGCGCAACAAGGTGACGTTGCCACCCTCGAGCTCGTCCTCGAAGACCTCGGCGATACCGCCCGCGGTAAGCGCGGATTCCAGCGCCTTGTCGGGGCTGCGGGCGAACTCGTCGGGGAACACCCAGCGCCGGAACGCCCAGAAGCGGAACGCCATCTGTAGCAGGTTGCCGATGATGTAGGCCGAAATGAAGTCGGCGATGTTCTCCACGGTCAGCGACACCGTCGGCGTCCGCAGCTGCAGGATGTAGCAGGAGATCCACAGCGGCGCCATGCTCAGCAGCACCCCCACGCCGCTGAAAGCGAAGAACAGCAACGCCTCGTGATGGCGCTCGCGGCCACCGCGATCGCGGAAGCTCCACTCCCGGTTCAACACGTAGGATGCGATGACCGCGACGATGCCCGCGATCACCTTCGCGGTCACCGGCTTGGGTTCGAGGATCGTCAGCTTCAGTGTGTAGAAAATGGCCGAGTCGATGACGAACGTGGTGCCGCCGACGATGGCAAATTTGATCAGTTCGTGATGGCGCAGCAAATAGGGCTGGACGACCTGGGGCAGGCGCGCGATCGCGGCATCGGCGAGGGACACAAAACGCCAGTGTACGGACGGACACGAAAACGGCACAAAAACGGCAAAAATGATACATAACGATTCGGCGTCACAGCCGGTCAACACGCGGCCGGGCGCCATGACACGATGATGGCCGTGCCGAGTAGACGCCCCCAGAAGGAAGCCCCCCCGGTGGTCGCCATGGTGGGCGGCGGTCAGCTCGCCCGGATGACCCACCAGGCCGCGATCGCGCTCGGGCAAACGCTGCGGGTGCTGGCCACCGGCGCGGACGAATCGGCGGCGCAGGTCACCCCCGACGTGGTGATTGGCTCGCACACCGATCTCGAAGACCTGCGCCGTGTCGCGGCCGGAGCCGCCGTCCTGACCTTCGACCACGAGCACGTGCCGACCGAACTGCTCGACAAGCTGGTCGCCGAAGGCGTGAACGTCGCGCCGCCGCCCGAGGCTCTGATGCACGCCCAGGACAAGCTCGTGATGCGGCGGCGGTTGGAGGCCCTCGACGCCCCGGTGCCCCGCTATGCCGAGATCCGAAGCGTCGACGAACTCGATGCCTTCGCGCAGCGTATAGCCGGCGCCGTGGTCGTGAAAGCGGTCCGCGGCGGTTACGACGGGCGCGGGGTGAGGATGGCCCGCGACCCTTCGCATGCCCGCGAGATCGCGGCCACTTTCTTGGCCGATGGGGTGCCGGTGATGGCCGAGGAAGCGGTACAACTGCGACGCGAACTGTCGGCTCTGGTGGCGCGCTCACCGTTCGGGCAGGGCGCGGCGTGGCCGGTCGTGGAGACGGTGCAACGAGACGGGATCTGCGTGGAGGTGATCGCGCCCGCGCCGGACCTGCCCGGCGACGTCGCCTCGGCCGCTCAGCAGCTGGCCTTGCGACTGGCCGCCGAACTGGGCGTCGTCGGTGTGCTCGCGGTCGAGCTGTTCGAGACCGCCGACGGGGCGCTGCTCGTCAACGAGCTCGCGATGCGGCCGCACAACTCCGGGCACTGGACCATGGACGGGGCGCGCACCAGCCAGTTCGAACAGCATCTGCGCGCGGTCCTCGACTATCCGCTCGGCGACACTAGAGCCATCGCGCCGGTGACTGTGATGGCCAACGTGCTGGGAGCCCCGCACGGGTCGGAGATGCCCGCGATGGCCATGGACGAGCGATTGCACCACCTGTTCGCGCGGATGCCCGACGCCCGGGTTCACCTCTATGGCAAGGCGGAACGGCCCGGTCGCAAGATCGGGCACATCAACTTCCTGGGTGCGGACCTGACAGAGCTGGACAGGCTGCGTGAACGCGCCGGGCTCGCGGCACACTGGTTGTCTCACGGGCAGTGGACGGACGGATGGGATCCGCATGACCCCGCCGGCGACGATGCAAAGCGAAGCGATGTGGGGGCACGCCCCCACAAGTGGGAGGTACCCCCACCCGCTTGCGGGGGAGAGGAGCGGCGGAAATGACGGAGTTGCCTCGCGTCGGGGTGATCATGGGCAGCGACAGCGACTGGTCGGTGATGGAGGATGCCGCCCGGGCGCTGGCCGAGTTCGGCATACCGACCGAGGTTCGGGTGGTCTCGGCGCATCGGACGCCCGGGGTGATGTTCGACTATGCCCGCGGCGCCGCCGACCGCGGCCTCGAGGTGATCATCGCCGGTGCCGGCGGCGCCGCTCACCTGCCCGGCATGGTCGCCTCCGCCACGCCGCTGCCGGTGATCGGGGTGCCGGTACCGCTGGCGCGGCTGGACGGCCTCGACTCCCTGCTGTCGATCGTGCAGATGCCGGCCGGGGTGCCGGTGGCCACGGTCTCTATCGGCGGCGCCCGCAACGCCGGCTTGTTGGCCGTGCGCATTCTGGCCTCGTCCGACGCCGCGCTGCAGGCGCGGATCGTCGCGTTCCAAGAGCAGTTGGCCGACGGCGTGCGCACCAAGGATGCGGCGCTGCAGCAGCTTCACGGTAAAGTTACCGGCGAGTAGCAAGGAGATTGAGATGGCCGGATGGGCCGGAAACCCGTCGTTCGATTTGTTCCAACTGCCCGAGGAGCACCGGGAGCTGAGGGCCGCGATCCGGGCGCTGGCGGAGAAGGAGATCGCTCCGCACGCGGCCGATGTGGATGAGAATTCCCGCTTTCCGCAAGAGGCTCTGGACGCGCTGAATGCGTCCGGGTTCAACGCCGTCCACATTCCCGAGGAATACGGCGGTCAGGGCGCAGACTCGGTAGCCGCATGCATCGTCATCGAAGAAGTGGCGCGCGTCGACGGATCCGCCTCGTTGATTCCCGCGGTCAACAAGCTGGGCACCATGGGCTTGATCCTGCGGGGTTCGGAGGAGCTGAAGAAGCAGGTGTTGCCATCGCTGGCCGCTGAGGGGGCGATGGCCTCCTACGCCTTGAGCGAGCGCGAAGCCGGCAGTGACGCGGCGTCGATGCGGACCCGAGCCAAGGCCGACGGGGATGACTGGATTCTCAACGGCACCAAGTGTTGGATCACCAACGGCGGCAAGTCGACCTGGTACACCGTGATGGCGGTGACCGATCCGGACAGGGGCGCCAACGGCATCTCGGCGTTCATGGTGCACAAGGACGATGAGGGGTTCACCGTCGGCCCTAAGGAAAAGAAGATGGGCATCAAGGGCTCGCCGACTACCGAGTTGTACTTCGAGAACTGTCGCATCCCTGGCGATCGGATTATCGGCGAACCCGGCACCGGGTTCAAAACCGCACTGCAGACCCTCGACCACACGCGGCCCACTGTCGGTGCGCAGGCCGTGGGCCTCGCGCAGGGCGCGGTGGACGCCGCCGTCGCCTACACCAAGGACCGCAAGCAGTTCGGCAAGTCGATCTCTGAGTTTCAGGGTGTGCAGTTCGAGCTAGCCGACATGGCGATGAAAGTCGAAGCGGCCCGGCTGATGGTGTACACCGCCGCCGCCCGCGCCGAACGCGGCGAGCCGAATCTCGGATTCATCTCCGCGGCCGCAAAGTGCTTCGCCTCCGACACCGCCATGGACGTGACGGAGGCGGCCGTGCAACTGTTCGGCGGCGCCGGCTACACCACCGACTTCCCGGTCGAGCGGATGATGCGCGACGCCAAGATCACCCAGATCTACGAGGGCACCAATCAGATTCAGCGCGTGGTGATGTCGCGTGCGCTGTTGCGCTGATCGTTCTCGCGCTTGGACTTACGGCTCCGCATGCCGACTGGCGCACCAGGTGATGAACCGCCCGAGGCCGATCACCAACAGCAGCAACACGATCAGCAAAAGGGCCGCGTCATAGGACAGGTCCTGGGCCGTTTTCGACGGCAGGTTGTAGAACGTCCAAATCGGGTAGGTGAGGTAACCGACCGGCGAGTGGGTGAGTTCCCCGGTGGGCGGTGAAGCCGACCAACCGGCCGTGTAGAGCATCGGCGCCGTCTCGCTGACCGCCAGTGCCAGCGCCACCAGCATGCCGGTCACGATCCCGGGAATCGCCGGTTTCAGGATGATCTTGCGCAGCGTCCAATTGGCCGGCAAGCCGAGCGCCTCCGCGCCCTCCCGGTACGACGTCGGCACCGCGGAGAGCGCGGACTCGGTGGCCTTGGTGATGTACGGGATGCTCATCACCGACAGCACCAACACCCCGGCCGCCAGGGAAAATCCCCAGCCGAAATACACCACGAGTGCCAGATAGCCGACGTAGCCGAGCACGATGGCCGGGATACCGGACAGCACCTCGTAGGCGCCACGCAAAACGGAACGCGTTCTGCCCGTGGCGAATTCGGACAGGTAGACCCCGGCCAACACGCTCACCGTGCCACCGACCAGCATGACCCCGAGACCCAGGACCGCGGTCCCGATGATGGCGTTGCGCAGGCCGCCGCCGTTGCCCTGGGAGTCCTGTGTCAGCACGCTGAAGTGAAACACCGGCAAAGCTCGGCCGACGACCCCGATCAGCATCCACAGCGTCGGGCCGATCACCATCGCCAGACAACAGAAGCAGGCCGTCCAGAACAGCGCGTTGACGCACCTGCGCCGAACGGTGAGCGACCGCGGTTCCCCCATCTTCAGACCCCTCGTCCGACGGGCAGCGCGGTGCCGGACGTCCGGCGCACCAACGCCCGCGCGGCCATGTTCGTCACCAGAGTGATCACCATCAGCACCAGGGAAACCTCGGCGAGCGTTTTCACCGCGAAGTCGGTGGAGTCGGTCAGCGCCGAATCCAACTGCGAGACAACGGTGGCCGCGATGGTGGTCATGGTCGAGTAGATGTTGTTCGGCATCGCACCCAACTCCGCGCCGGACACCATGGCGACGGCCATCGTCTCCCCGAGCGCACGTCCGAGTCCCAGAACCACGGCGCCGACGATGCCGGTGGACACCCACGGCAGGGTGACCCGGCGCGCGCATTCCAATCGGACATCCCCAGCGCGGACGCCCCCTCCCGAGGGAGCGTCGGCACCTGCCGGATCAGGTCGCGGGTGGTGCTGGCGATGATGGGAATGATCATGACCGCCAGCACCAGGCCCGACACCAACATGCCCTCCCCGTTGCCGGTGTTGCCGCGGAAGTAGTTCAGCACCGGCACGTCGGGAGCGTTGCGGGCGATCACCGGGGCGACGTGGTGGGCGACGAACGGCCCGAACGTCATCGCTCCCCACAGGCCCACGACGACGCTTGGTATGCCGGCCAGCAATTCGAGCACCGTGCCGACGGCCGAGGCGAGACGTCGTGGCAGCCGTTCCACGATCGCGAACGCCGCTCCCAGCGACACCGGCACCGCGACGATCAGGGCGATCGCCGAGCTTGCAAGGGTGCCGACGATCAGCGGCAGCGCCCCGTAGGAGGCGCCGACCGGATGCGAAACACCCTGGGTGACAGCGGTTTCACCGTAGGTGTCGCCCGGGTTCCATTCGGTGCCGGTGAAAAAATGCAGCGCATTGAGCCGGATGGCGCCGAGCGCTTCGACGATCAGCGTGACCAATACGAACACGAGCGCGAGCAGCGGGATCACCGCCCCCAGCCCGCCCGCCCACCGGACAACGCGTGTCCCGCGATCGGCTTCTGGAACGCTGCCCGGCGCACCCCGTTGCCGGGGAAGCGTGAGGGTCACCGGAGGTGCCTAGCTGTTGATCTGGGCGATCTGGGCGTCGGACAATTTCTCCACCGGGGCGGGCAGCGGCTGAAAGTGGAACTGGTCCAAGAACGAGCGATTGTTCCCGTCGGTGACCGTCCAGTGCAGGAACGCCTGGATCGTCCGTGCGACCGCTGGATCCTTCTGGTTGCTGTAGACGATGGCGTACTCGTAGTTGACGATCGGATATCCGTCGGCGGCGGGCCCGTTGATCAGCGAGATCACCTCGTTCGCCGGCGTCTGCGCGGCGAAGCCGGCGGCCTCGGCTCCAATGCTGTTGGCGTCGGGCAGCAGGTAGTTACCGGAGGCGTTGGCCAATTGCGCCTCGCCCAGCCCCTTTTGGGCGGCCTGGTCGGAGTAGCTGGCGCCGATGTAGGCGACGCAGCCGGGGGTCGCCGCGCACCCGGTCACCATGCCGCCCGCGCCGTTCTCGCCCAATGCTCCTGGTACGGAGGGGAAGCCGACGGTGGTGTTGTAGCCGGGCGACTTGCCCCAGCCGTCGGGATCCTGCTTCGACAGATACTGGGTGAACACGAAGGTGTCGCCGGCGCCGTCGGAACGGTGTAGCGGAACCACCGGGGTCGCCGGCAGGTTCACCCCGGGGTTGAGCGCGGCGATCTGTGGGTCGTTCCAGGTTTTGATCGTGCCCCGGTACATGGCGGCCAGCACCTTGCCATTCAGCTTGAGGTGCTCGGTAACGCCGGGCAGGTTGTAGTTGACCTGCTCGGCGGAGATGGCCAGCGCGATGTTCATCAGCCCCTTATGCGCCGACCTGTCGCCGTCCGACAGGTAGGCGCCGGAGGCGCCGATGTTGACCGCTCCCGCAGCGGCCTGCGAGATCCCGGCACCCGAACCGGTGCTCCCGGTGGTGATCGAAACGTTCGGATATTTCGCGTTGTAGGCCGGCGCCCACAGGTTCATCAGCGGGTACAGCTCGGTGGCACCGGTCTCCGCCAACGCCACCTTCGACGTCGCGGGCGAGGTGGCGGGGCTACCGGTGCTCGACCCGGGGCTCGCCGAACCGCCCGTCGAGTTCGAACCGCAGGCGGCCGCGACCAGCATCACCGGCACGGTAAGCAACAGCGCGCGCAAACGAATTTCCATGGGCCATAACCTTTCTCTACCCGAGGAGCCGGAGGTCGCCGAACAGTCCGGAGACGTACCTGACGGTTTCGGGATGCTTCGGCGCAAGGAACAACTGCGCGGTCGGACCTTCCTCGATCAGCCTGCCGTCGAAGAACAATGCGGTCCGGTCACCGATCCGGGCGGCCTGGGCCAGGTCGTGAGTCACCATGATCACCGTCAGCCGGTTGGCCAGCGATCGGATCAGCTTTTCGATCTTCTCGGTGGTGGTCGGGTCCAATGAGGAGGTGGGCTCGTCGAGCAGCAGCACCTCCGGGTTCACTGCGAGCGCACGGGCCAGACACAACAACTGCTGCTGACCGCCGGAGAGCCGGAACGGCGAATCACCGAGCCGATCCTTGACCGCGTCCCACAGGCCGACCTCGGCCAGGCGTGCCTCGGCGACCGTCTTGAATTCCTTGCGCGACACCAACTTATGGGCGCGCACGCCGGCGAGCACGTTGTCGATGATTGACATCGGGAACGGATTGGGTCGCTGGAACAGCATGCCGACCCTCCGGCGAAACCCCATCAGGTCATGGCTTTTGAAGATGCTGTGTCCGCCCATCAGGACGTCACCGCTGTGCCGGTACCCGGAGACCTTGTCGTTCATCCGATTCAAGGTGCGCAGGAAGGTCGTCTTACCCGACCCGGTCGGTCCGAGCAGCGAGGTGACCGCACGCGCCGGAAAGTCCAGGCTCACGTCGTTCAGCACGGTCTCGGCGCCGAAACTCAGGGTGAGGTTAATCGCGGTGATGGCCGGAATGGCGACTTCGGCATCGACGCCACCGGTTTCGGCGTCGAGCTCTGCAAGGGTGGTAAACACCCCATCAAGCTACGTCGCTATACGGTGCAAAAAACCAGGCGCGGTCATCCTCTGCATATCTTCAAAGTGCCCGCTCATCCATTTCCCATGTTCAAAGCCGTGGCTAAGGCCGTGCCTAATTCCCGCCCATTCTGGAGGGCGGTGCTAACGCTCCATCCATTTCTGATGATCCCCAGAGGCACCGCTAATCCTGCGCCCATCTTTTGCGGCTTCCATAAACGAAAGACTCTCCCCGGTGGCGGAGCACGTGCGTCCACCTCCCTGAGGAGTCGGAGGAGGTTCCGGTGAAGTCCAACCGAGCCGGTGTCGCGCTGAGTCTGCTGGCCGCCGGCGCGCTGTTGTCGGCGGGCTGCGGTAGCACCACCAACGCCTCGTCGCCCGGACCCAGCGCGACGCCGGTGCAGTGCGGCGGCAAGAAGCAACTGAAGGCCAGCGGCGCGACCGCCCAAGAGAACGCGATAGAACAATTCGTCTACGCCTACGTTCATGCGTGCCCGGGGTCCACGCTGGACTACAACGCCAACGGCTCCGGCGCCGGGGTGACGGATTTCCTCAGTAACGTCACCGATCTGGCGGGTTCCGGCGATCCGTTGAACCCGTCGAAGGGTCAGGTCGACCGCGCGGCGCAGCGGTGCGGTTCGCCGGCGTGGGACCTGCCCACGGTGTTCGAACCGATCGCGGTCACCTACAACCTCAGCGGCGTGAACACACTCAAACTCGACGGGCCCACGCTCGCCAAGATCTTCAACGGCGGGATCACCAGGTGGGATGACCCGGCGATCAAGGCGCTCAATCCGGGCACCGGCCTGCCGCCGGCGCCCATCCACGTCGTCTTCCGCAGCGACCAATCCGCCGACACGTCCAACTTCGAGCAATACCTCGACGCCGCGTCCAACGGCGCCTGGGGCAAAGGCGTCGGCCAGCTGTTCGGCGGGGGTGTCGGCGACGGCGCCGTCGGGGACAACGGGACGTCGGCGGCCGTGCAGAACACCGACGGGGCGATCGCCTACAACGAGTGGTCGTTCGGGGTGGGCAGGCAGTTGAGCATGGCCGAAATCATCACCTCAGCCGGTCCGGAGCCGGTGTCGATCACCACCGATTCGGTCAGCAAGACCATCGCCGGGGCCACATTCAAGGGGCAGGGCTCGGACTCCAGGGACCTGCGGGTGGACACCTCGTCGTTTTACAAGCCCACCCAACCCGGTGCCTATCCCATCGTGGAGCCGACCTATGAGATTGTCTGCTCGAAATATCCGGATTCGGCGACCGGAGCGGCGGTAAAGGCATTTATGCAGGCCGCCATCGGTCCGGGTCAGGCCGGTTTGGATCAGTATGGATCGATTCCGCTGCCGAGCGCGTTCCAATCGAAAATCGCGGCCGCCGTGAACGCAATTTCGTAATTAGCGGCGACCATTCAGACGGCGATTGGCGTATTGGCGAAAGGAGCGTGGAGGCGTGAACGGCACCATTTCGCGGGTCGGTTTGCGGTTCGGGCCCTATCAGCTGAGGCGGCTTCTGGGCCGCGGCGGCATGGGCGAAGTGTATGAGGCCGAGGACACCCGCAAACATCGGATAGTCGCGCTGAAGCTGATTTCGCCGCAATTCTCGACCGACGCGACGTTTCGCGCGCGGATGCAACGCGAGGCGGACACCGCCGGGCGGCTGACCGAGGCGCACATCGTCCCCATTCACGACTATGGCGACATCGACGGCCAGTTCTATGTCGAGATGCGCATGATCGACGGCATCTCCCTGCGCACGCTGTTGACGAACTATGGTCCGCTGAACCCGGCTCGAACCGTCGCCATCGTGCACCAGGTCGCCGCCGCGCTCGACGCCGCGCACGCCAACGGCGTCACCCACCGTGACGTCAAACCGGAAAACATCCTGATCACCAACGATGACTTCGCCTATCTGGTGGATTTCGGAATCGCCCGCGGCGCAACGGATCCCGGACTGACCCAGAGCGGAGTCGCCCTGGGCACCTACAACTACATGGCCCCGGAGCGGTTCACCGGCGACGACGTCACCTACCGCTCCGACATCTATGCGCTGGCGTGCGTGCTGGGCGAGTGTCTGACCGGGGCACCGCCCTATCGGGCCGACAGCGTCGAACGACTGATCGCCGCCCATCTGCTCGAGCCCGCCCCGCGGCCCAGCCAACTGCGGCCCGGGCGGATTCCACCGGCTTTGGACCCGGTGATCGGCAAGGGCATGGCCAAGAACCCGGCGGATCGCTATTTCACCGCCGGAGATCTGGCCGCGGCCGCGGACAGCGCGCTGGCCGCGCCCGAACAGCAGCAAGAAGCGGCCATCCTGCGGCAGGGCGCGAACGCGAC
>Ga0182036_10001322_pt1 | contig 11551 bp, 7 predicted proteins | sample sta12Cox44000080_FD_125966 | JGI IMG/M metagenome (GOLD analysis project Ga0182036, IMG submission 125966) | Lab enrichment of tropical soil microbial communities from Luquillo Experimental Forest, Puerto Rico - statoxic.12C.oxic.44.000.080 | ecosystem: Environmental > Terrestrial > Soil >...
AGCAGATCCCGTCTACGCATGACACCCTCCTCCCCGTCTCGGTATCTCGCCAACTCGGGCTCAGTCACGGGAGACCACGCGGATCAACTCAATGCTGATCGAGCCAGACGTCTTCCATGCGCCAGCCGTTGTAGATGCTGTTGACGATGATCGTCAGCTCTTTCACATAGGGCTGCCGGCAAGTCGCTAGGCGGGGGTAGTAGAGGGCCGGCTGGGCGCCATCCTCGGCCAGCTTTCTCTCGATGTCCCACACCAGCTGCTTGCGCCGTTCCTGGTCGGCCTCACGCGACTGCCGATCTGTCAGCCCATCGACTTCGGGGTTGCAGTACCCCATTCGATTGTTTTCCGCGTTACACACATAGGTCGTGTAGAGACCTTGATCCGGGTCGTTTCCGCCAGCTCCGGCGCTAAGGGCCACGCTGAAGTCCTTGCGCACCATCCTGGGGAAAAAGTTCGTCGTGTCGACTGGCTCGAGATCACCGTCGATATACGCCTCCTTCAGCTGGTCCATCAGCAATACCGCCGGATCGCGGAAGGAAGGGACGTCGCGGGTCATCAGTTTGACCTTGAGGCGGTTGCCGGGGCCATAGCCGCGCTTCTCCATGATTTGGCGAGCCTCCGCCCGGTTTTTCTGGACGTCGGGATGGTAAGCCGGCAAGGCCTGCAGGATCTCCGGCGGCATGCCCCATATTCCCTCGGGAAGGGGTTGCATGACCCCGCCAATGTCGCCGTGTCCCGCTGTTATGATGTCGATGAACACCTTGCGATCGAGGCTCAGCGCCATCGCACGCCTGAGCTCCCGCTGATCGAAGGGTGCGACGCGGTGGTTGATGGCCAAAGTGGCGGCTGACGCCTTCGGGCGACATCTCGCAAATGGCTTGCGGCATCTGGCCGCTCACATCCTTCAGCAGCGGTACTGTGAGAGTGTACGGGAAGGCATGTCGAACTTCCCGGCGACGAAACCCAATACGGCCGTCGACAGGTTGCGGATGATCGTATATTCGACGCCGTCGAGATAAGGCCGCTCCTTTTTCCAGTAATCCGTATTTCGTGTTACCTTGATCCCTTCGTTCGGTTTGAATTCGACGAATTTTAAGGGACCGGTGCCGATCGGATGGCTGCGCATGTCGCGCGCCGGTACGTGGCAGGGATAGACCGGCGAATACCCGGAGGCGAGAAATGTCAGAAAGGCCGGCTGCGGCCGCTTCAGGTGGAAGGTGACCTCGTAATCGCCCTTCGTCGTGACCCGGTCGAGGTTGGCGTACCAGGATTTGCGGGGATTGACGCGCAATTTGTCGCTCGACTTGCCGGTCAACAAGTCCCAGGTGCACTGGACGTCATTGGCGGTGAACGGCTTGCCGTCGTGCCATTTGACACCCTGGCGCAATGGCAAGGTCAGCTCGGTGCCGTCCTCGCTCCACGCCCAGCCGGTGGCGAGATCGGGCACGATCGATTGCAGGCTATTCTGCTTCACATGCTGGTCGAAGAGGACGAGGTTGTTGAACACCCCCATCATCGGCCCCTCGGCGACGAAGGTTATCTCCTCATGGATCGACATGCTGGCCGGACTGTCGAGGCTGTACATTTTGAGGATGCCGCCCGCCTTTTGGGCGAACGCCGTGTCGCTCGCAGAGATTCCGGCCAACCACAAGGTCACTGCAAACGCGCAAAAGCTCGGCTTCATTTCGTCTGGCCTCCCTGGCCTGTCGAACGGTTGCCCGATCCCCCTCTTTGATTTCACACACTCGTTCTCTAGCCTGTCTCCTTCATTGTAAGGGCAATGATATTTTAAGCTCGACGGACGCCGTAGAATACCGCGAAGCAGCCGGGCAATACGTCGAGCAGATCCTTCCGATACGCAGTGGCCTGCCAATACTCTCCCATCGGGATGTAGGGCACGTCCTGCCACAGCTGCATCTGCATTTCGATGCAGATCCGCCGTTGGTCGTCGAGGCTGGCGGCGTCGAGCCATGCAGCGCGCAGAGCTTCGATGCGCGGGCTCGTCGGCCAGCCATCCCAGACGGCAAGCCCATCGGCGCGTATCAAATAGTTGCCGTAGGGGTTGGTGTTCGGGTTTGATCTGTCAATAAAGCTGAAGACCGCGTTCCAGCCACCTTTGTCCGGCGCCGCCTGGTTAAGCCGCCGGCGAATGAGGGTACCCATTTCCATCTCCTGCAAGTCCACGTCCATGCCGACGCGCCTCAGCTGGTCGGTTCCCACCAGGGACAGCGCACGAATCCCGGTGGCAGCGGTTGGCGCGAGGACGACGATCTTTTCGCCATTATAGCCGGCGCGGCTCAGCTCTTGCTTGACCGCCGCGTAATGGCGCGGCTCGCGCAGCACTTCGACTCCGGCGCTGTTCGCAAACGGTGTCCCAATCGGGAACAGGCCGATACCGTCGTGCCAAAAAGCGCGATTGGTGCCGGCGACCGCAGTCATTGCCTCGGCCTGATCGACTGCGCGGAGCAGCGCCCGCCGCACCGCCACATTATTGAAGGGTGGATGCAGATGGTTGAAGCGCAGGACGCCCATGGCTGTTGCGTATTGGGAAATCACAGTGATATCGCGGTCGCGGGCGAGCGCCTCGGTGAAGTCGGGCGCCGGCCCCTCCCACCAGTCGATTTCGCCGCTGCGCAGTGCAGCCATCGCCGAAAAGGAATCCAATGTCAGCCACTCGACCCGATCGAAATGTGCGACCTTGGGTCCGGAGGTGAATCCCACAGGCCCGTCCGCGCGCGGTTGGTAGAACGGGAAGCGCTCGTAGGCGGCGTGGGCGCCGCTGATATGCTCGTCGGGCAGGAAGCGATAGGGGCCGCTCCCAACAATTTCGGTGACCAGCTTGAACGGCTCGGTCGCCGCGAGCCGCTCCGGCATGATAGCGGGCACGCTGCCTCCCGGTCCGGCCAAGGCTTCCGGCAGGTGCGGAAACGGGCGTTTCAGACGGAACCGCACGGTACGGTCGTCGGGTGCTGACAATTCCTCGGTTGCGGTCATCAGCGCACCGGCAAAGTTGTTGCGTGCGGCAAAGCGGCGGATGCTGGCAACGACGTCGCGTGCCAGCACCGGCTCCTTGTCGTGAAAGCGCAGCCCGTCACGCAATGTCAGCGTCCAGATCAGCCCCTCTTCTTCGCCTTGATGTCCCTCGACCATCTGAGGCTGCGCCGTCCAATTCGTATCGATGCCGTAGAGCGTATCGAAGACGAGATAGGCGTGATTGCGGGTCGTCCGATTGCCGGCCGCGATCGGATCGAGCACATTGAGATCTTGGACGGGGACAAAGACCAGCTTGTTCGGCCGGTCCGCCCGGCCGATCCGCGGCGCGGCCAGGGCCGCTGCCCCAGCTGCGGCGGCTTTGAGCAGGTCTCGTCTGCGCAATGCGTCCTCCCTTTGCTCGTCATTGTTTTTATGTCGGCAGCCGGCAAGCGCACTGTCGGCTGCCGCTCGGCTAGTTTATTCCCTTCGGGTCTGGCCGTGCGACATCGGAGCAAGGTCCTACGTCCCGCTTCTGCTGCGCGGCACTGAGCCAGACGTTCCGAACGCTTTTACCCACCTAGTGCCGAGGGCATTTCCGAGGGGGCGAAGCCGACCGAGAATGCGGTGGCGTCGACGCGGGCAAGTGTGAACTGGGTCACACTAAATTCGATTTTTCGGGTGCGGCTCAGCCGATGAGTGGCGGATGCGTCGCGCGCTCGGCGATCGGAACGAGCGAGCGTTCGGAAAGGCCGGTATAGAGCTGACGCGGACGGAAAAGCCGGGTCTCGGGGTCCGCGATCATCTCGTTCCACTGCGCGCTCCAGCCGACGGTGCGCGCCACAGCAAAGACCGGCGTGAACATCGCCGGCGGCAGTCCTAAGTCACGGAAGATTATGCCCGAATAGAAATCAACGTTGGGATAGAGCTTGCGCTCTATGAAATAGTCGTCGGCAAGAACAACCCGCTCCAGCTCCATCGCCAACTTGAGCAGCGTATCGTCGTGCAGCCCCAGAGCGTCGAGCACCTCGTGGCAGCGACGGCGCAATATTTTGGCTCGCGGGTCGTAGCTCTTGTAAACGCGGTGGCCGAAACCCATCAGGCGGAACGGGTCGTTCTTGTCCTTAGCGCGCCGCACTATCTCGGGAATGCGCTCGACCGAGCCGATCTCCGCCAGGGTTTGCAACACACCTTGGTTGGCGCCGCCGTGCAGCGGTCCCCATAGAGCGGCAATCGCCGCTGCGACGCAGGCATAGGGGTTTGCCTGCGTCGAGCCGACGAGCCGCGTCCACCCGCGGCGATCTCACCTCACCGGCGTCAGCGAGCACAGATCGGCGACGAGAGTGTCGGGAGCGGGATTGGTAAAATCCGGTTTGCCGACTTGATCCTGACGGGCCGGTCGGGTTTCATGCCTCCCGGTGGCGATCAACCGAAGGCGGCGCGACATGCCGCTTCGGGTATGGGGAAGGAACATCGGATGGCGCATATCGGCACCGGGGCAGCGAAGCGGCACTGGGTCCGCGACATTACCGGCTATCAATGGCTGGTTCTGTTCATCGCCTGGGCCGGCTGGTCGCTCGACATTACCGACTTCACGCTCTACACGTTTGTGCTGCGTTCGGCGGTTACCGAGCTGCTCGGCGGCAGCGCGACGATGGCGCAGATCGGCTCGGTCGGCGGCTGGCTGACCACGATCGGTTTGCTCGGCTGGATGTTCGGTGGGTTCTTCTTCGGCATTGTCGCCGACTATATCGGCCGGGTGCGCACATTGGCGCTCAGCATCCTCATCTACAGCGTGTTCACCGCGCTGCAGGGCGCTGCCCAGGAAATCTGGCAGCTCGGGCTGTTCCGCTTTATCGCCGGGCTCGGCACCGGTGCCGAATTAATGATCGCGATCCCGCTGGTCGCCGAAGCCTTTGCCGAAACCCACCGCGCCAAGATCCTCGGCTTCATGATGACCGGCGGCGGGTTCGGGCAGATCTTTGCGGCACAGATCTATGGGGTTCTGGGCCCTTACGGCTGGCGTTACGTGTTCTTCTTCGGCATCGCCCCGGCCTTGTTGCTGGCCTTCATCCGCCGCGGCATGGTCGAGCCGGAGCACTTCGCCGCAGTCAAGGCGCGGCGCGAGGCCCTGGCGGCGAGCCGCGATCACAGCGAGGACGACCGCGAATTCCTGCGAACGGTACCGCTGCAACTGTTCAGCCGCAACATCCGCTACCAGACGCTGGTCGGCGTCCTATTCGCGCTCGGCACCCTGCTCGCCGTCTGGACGGCAGCGGCTTGGTTGCCGACCATCCAGAACATATTGCTTGAAAAGCAGGGAATCACCGGCAATGCCGCCATTCCGTACGTCAGAAACGGAATGACCCTGTGGGGGATCGGCGGCATTGTCGGCTACATCGCCTTCGGCTTTATCGCCGACGTGATCGGCCGGCGGTCGACAATCCTGATCTATACCGTGGGGACGCTGGCGGTTGGACTGCCGCTGTTCCTCTTGGTCGACAGCTACGATCTTTATCCGATCCTACTGCTGATCTACGGCTTCTTCGTAATCGGCATCTTCTCCGGTCACGCGATCTATATATCCGAGCTGTTTCCAACCCATGTCCGCTCGACCGCCGTGGCGTTCTGCAACGGCTCGGGACGGCTTTTCACCAGCTTCGGGCCGCTGGTCGCCGGCCTGCTGGTGGTGCAGCTCGGCGGGTTGACCAACGCCACCGGGATCATGACTTGCTTCGCTGTGCTCAGCCTTATTGCGATCTTCCTCGGCCGCGAGACCCGCGACGAGCAATTACCGCGCTGAGGTGGAGTGCGGCCGAAGCGACCAGCGCATCCTGACGATCCATACTGGCAGGCTGCCGCCCCCGCCCCAGCTGGTCCGGCTTTGTGTGCTGCACCCGCGACGGAGCGATCGATGCCGCCGAGCTCGATCGGCGAGGCCGGAGTCGATGTCGGCAATAATGGCGAGCGCGCCGGCCACAGGCGTCAGCGTAGCCACCTCGATGCGCTTCTTTGCGGACGATCTCGGTTTTTTGGACTTGTCCGGTATAACTCAGCCGACGAGCGGCTCGTGCGCCGCGCGCTCGGTAATCGGGACGACATCCCGCTCTGCGGGTCCGGTATAGAGCTGGCGCGGGCGGAACAGACGCGTCTCCGCATCCGTGATCATCTCGTTCCATTGCGCCACCCAGCCGACGGTGCGCGCCACGGCGAAGACCGGCGTGAACATCGCCGGCGGCAGGCCCAAGGCGCGGAAGATAATCCCCGAGTAGAAATCGATATTGGGATAGAGCTTGCGCTCGATGAAATAGTCGTCGGCGAGGACGACGTGCTCCAATTCCATCGCCAGCTCGAGGAGCGGATCATCGCGCTGCCCCAGAGCGTCGAGCACCTCGTGGCAGCGCCGACGCAATACCGTCGCGCGCGGATCGTAGCTCTTGTAAACGCGGTGCCCGAAGCCCATCAGGCGGAACGGGTCGTTCTTGTCCTTGGCGCGCCGCAAGATCTCGGGAATGCGGTCGACCGAGCCAATCTCCGCCAGAGTCTGCAATACGCCCTCGTTGGCGCCGCCGTGCAATGGTCCCCATAGAGCGGCGATCGCTGCCGCGGTGCAGGCGTACGGATTAGCCCGCGTGGAACCGACGAAGCGCATCGCCGAGGTCGAGGCGTTCTGCTCGTGGTCGGCCTGGATGATCAGCAATGTCTCGAGAGCGCGCGCCGCCGCGATTGGTACACGGTAGGGCTCACACGGGACAGAGAACAGCATGTTGAGGAAGTTTTCGGTATAGCCGAGATCGTTGCGCGGATAGACGAACGGCTGCCCCTGCGAATATTTGTAGGCCATCGCCGCGATCGTCGGCATCTTGGCGACGAGCCGGTGCGAGGCGATCATCCGATGACGCGGATCGAAAATGTCGAGCTCGTCGTGATAGAACGCCGCCAATGCTCCGACCACGCCGCACATTACTGCCATCGGATGGGCATCGCGCCGAAATCCGCGATAAATGGCGTGCAGCTGCTCGTTGACCATCGTGTGATGGGTTATGTCGTAGGTGAAGCGATCGAGCTGCGCCGCCGTCGGCAGCTCGCCATTGAGGAGAAGCCAGCAGATCTCGAGATAGTTGCAGCTCTCGACAAGGGCGTCGATCGGGTAGCCGCGATAGAGCAGGACACCGTTGTCGCCGTCGACATAGGTGATCGTCGAACGACAGATCCCGGTCTCTCCCAACCCGGGATCGTAGGTGAAGCACCCGGACTGCTTGTAGAGATCGCGGACATCGACCGCCGGCGGGCCGATGGTCGGGTGCAGCAGCGGCAGTTCGGGCCGCAGGTTGGCGCCGCTGACGCCAATTTCGATCGTCTCGAGATTTGCCGTTGCGCTCATGGGTTCCTCCGCGATAGATGCCTTACTAGATAGGTGTACAAGATTGATGTCAACCTTGATTAAAGAATCAAGTTAGATGCTGCTGACCGCCCGCCAAACCGCCGACCGGCTCGGGGTCAAGCTCGACACGCTCTACGCCTATGTCAGCCGTGGCCGGCTGCGCTCGGTGATGGTCCCCGGCACTCGCGAGCGGCGCTATCGGAGCGAGGAGATCGACGCGCTGCTGGACACCCGTTCCGGGGTGAAGCCCCCCCATAGCTCCGATCCTGAAGCATTGATGCCGGTGATCGGCTCGTCGATCTGCCTGATCGAAAACGGCCATTTCTACTACCGGGGGCAGGACGCGGCTCGCCTCGCCGACGAGGCGACCCTTGAGGAGATCGCAAGGCTGCTGTGGCTCGACGAGGCGGGCCCCGGGCTCGCGGATCTGAGCGCACCGAACCGATCGGCGAGCGTCCCGACGACCTCCGGGTTGATCGAGCGCTGCCAAATCAGGCTCACCGCTCTCGGCGACCAGGATCTATCGGCGCTCGACCTGACGCGAGCGCGGGTGGCTCGCACGGGTTGGCGCATCCTCGGCGAGATCGCCGCGTGCGTAGCCCCCGGCCAGCTTTCGCGCGATCCTATCCACCGCAGGCTGGCCGCAGCCTGGAGACTAGGCGAGGCCGGCGCCGACCTTATCCGCCGCTGTCTCGTGCTGATCGCCGATCACGAGCTCAATCCATCGACCTTTGTCGCCCGCTGCGCCGCCTCAACCGGAGCGACCCCCTATGCCGTGGTCACGGCGGCGTTGAGCGCATTGTCCGGACGCTTCCACGGAGGCGAGACCGAGCGCGCGGAAGGTTTGCTTCGCGAGCTCCTGGAAAGCGATGATCCGATGGCGGTAATGGCCGGTCGGCTAACCCGCGGCGAGCGGCTCCCGGGGTTCGGCCAACCCCTCTATCCCGAGGGTGACCCGCGCGCGACCGCTATCCTTGCTGCACTGGCGCAAGTCGCCCCCGAAGCCCACGCGTTGGTGGAAAAGGCGGCCGAGACCGGGTTGCGCCTGACCGGGCGTCATCCGAATGTCGATTTTGCCCTGGCGGCGGCGGCGCTGGGGCTGGGGCTGCCGCGGAATGCCGCACTCGGACTGTTCATCGTTGGCCGCACGGTCGGCTGGATAGCTCACGCGATCGAGCAATACGAGAGCGGTGTCCTGATCCGCCCGCGGGCGCGCTATCTCGGCCCACGGCCGGAGGAGAAGGCCCGAGGTTAGATTACGGTTGGGGATCTCCAAAGATATTGCCCAATTCGCGTGCGAGGCTGCGGTCCGCGAGATCGGCAGCGATCGTGCGGGCGTTGAGGTAAGTCGAGCCTACCTTCCAAGGATCGTGGTCCGCGGCGACGAACCGCTTGTAGGCGGCGAAGGCCGCCTCGGCGTTACCGAGGATCAACTGCGCTTCGCCCTCCGTTGCATCCAGCCACTCATCCGCTCCGTCTGAGGTTCGGCATTGACGACAGATGTCGAGCACCTCGCGCGCGTAGCGGCGGGCGCCATCGCGGTCTGCGCGGAAAACGAATGCCAGGAAGGCAAGATTGATGCCGTGATAGTAGGCCTGCCGGAAGCTGTTCTGTTCTTTGGACAGGGCGTAACCCTTGGCGTAGTGAGCTTCGGCGGCTGCGGCGTCAGCCTTGCGCCGGCCAGAGAACAGCCATTTCCGCTTCAGCCGCCCGGCCAGGGTGCCCAAAACATCGCTGTTGAGTTCGCCGTGATCAGCGAGCAGTTCGTAAGCATCGTCACGTCGGCCGAGAGCATCGAGCGCGATTGCCAAGCGAATGAGTGCGCGGCTATCGAGTTCTTTGGTGTGTGGCCGGTACTCGCCGACGAGGCTCCTGAATTCGCCCAGCTCGATCGCAAGAAGCGCCGAATCGCCGACGTTGCCGGCTGCGCCTTTCTGAGTGATCCGCTGGGCTATCAGATCCACGACATTTTGATCGCTTTGTGGAGGGTGAATCATCGTGACGTGATTGCCCACTACAACCGCATGCTGGTCGGCCGGGAATGGCCCGAGTGACGATTCGGGCGGAACGAACTGATCCCGCTCGCCCGCGACGGCGAGGAAAGCAAACGGCATTGTCGCAAACCTCCGTGTCCAGTCAGCCCGCAGTCCGGTGATGAACGGCCCATCTTTCGCCATATCGGCGAGCTGGCGCTTCCAGAATTTAAGCGTACGAGCCTTCACTAGGCCGGCGCTCGGTGTCCCAAAGAGGATCACGGCATGGGTCCGGGCTGCAATTCTTGGACTGTCAACGAGCGCTTTCTGGACGACGAGCCCACCCATGCTGTGAGCCAGCAGGACGAGGGTCTCGTAGCGTTGCAGAGCGCCGAGGCCGAGGTCGGTCGCGAGCCGCCCTGCGAGAATATCGAGGTCGGCGTCGGCGCTCCAGATGCCGCAAACATCCGGCAGCCAGCTCGTACCAAAGGTGATGGTCCAGCTGTCCCAGGAAGGGAGCCGCAAATCGCCTGCGATCCGGGGCGACAAATCGCTCCACGTGAGGACACCGCTCCCGGTGAAGCCATGGACGAACACGATGGCGGCACGGTGATTTCGATTGGGCGGCCGAACGGGCGTGACGCTCGTCGGCCCGCCCCGAAGCGCGGTCGCCTCCTGTGTGGTCGTTAGAGCCTCCGCGCTCCGACCGAGCTGGGAGAGTCTGATCCGGAGATTGTCGAGAGACTGGGTTAGAATGGGCGTGAACGCTTCTGGCCGGGAACGCATCAGCCCGCGATAGATCGCGACCGCCTCCTCCGTGGCGTTTAGCGCCTCCTCGCGCCGGCCCAGCCCTGAGAGGCTATTCCCGAGATTGTCGAGGGACTCCGCGAGACTGGCCGTGAAGGCCTCCGGCCTGGCACGCGCCAGCTCACGCCGAAGCGCGACCGCCTCCTCTGCGGCCGTTAAGGCCTCCTCGTGACGACCGAGCTGGGAGCGTCCGATCCCGAGAATGTTGAGAGACTGCGCCAGAGCGGGCGTGAAAGCTTCCGGCCCGGTACGCACCAGCTCACGATAGATCGCGACTGCCTCCTCTGCGGCCGTCAGGGCATCCTCGCGCTTACCCAGCCCCGAGAGCCTATTCGCGAGATTGTTGAGGGACTCAGCCAGATAGGGCGTGAAGGCCTCAGGCTTGGCATGAGCCAGCCCACGCCGAAGCGCGACCGCCTCCTCGGCAGCCTTTAAAGCATCCTCGCGTCGATCCAGCTCGGACAACGTAATCGCGAGATTGTCGAGAGACTGAGCTAGAACGGGTGTGAAAGCCTCTGGTTCGGCGCGCACAAGGTCGCGATGGATAGCGACAGCCTCCTCAGTAGCTCTAAGAGCCTCGCTAGTCTGGTCAAGGGCGGAAAGGCCAGCCGCTAAATTAATGAGGGAAAGCGCCAGATTCGGCAAACCATGGGGTGCGGAACTTGCGACCGAGCGGTGAAGATCAACTGCTTCACGGCTCGCAGCGACCGCTTCTGCTCTTCTGCCGGCGGCGGAGAGGTAAACGGACAGAGCGATTAGCGATTGGGCGAGAGCCCCGATACCCGGTTCGATTGGGTAGGTTACGACTTTACGTTGAAGCTCCACCGCATCGGTAGCGAGACCCAACGCTGGCGAGATTTGTCCAATCTCGCGGAGACGAGATGCGACGGTCTGCGCAGCATCGGCAAGGGCTGTACAATAATCGGCGTCATAATCGCCGGCTTTCAGCGCGTCTGAAATCAGCGCCCGAATTCGGGAATCGCCGGCCGAGGGCGACCACTGCCTCAGCAGTTCGTCGATATCGGCCCTGCGCGGATCCCGAAAGGCGATGCGCCGTAGATACCGTTCTCGCATCTCCGCTGAGACCCTGGGAGGTCTTATGCTGCCAGTACCCAAGACCCGGGTGGCAATCCAATTCATGTCAGCAAACGGCCCGGCACGCTGTGTTCCGATCTCCCGAAACATCGCGATCGTCTCCTCGAAAGCGTAGTCCGGGTAATACGCGGTTTCGCAGTTGCCCCAGTATGCCTCTCGCTCATCGGCCGACCAATTCGATGGCAGAAAACGGTCGAGACATTCGCGGGCGAAGTCTCGCGCTTTGCCGATGGCGTTGACGCTCTTCTCCACGCGCGTCGCCACCAATATCAGCTCGATCGTTCGCCGGCCGCGCGCTGTAATCGAATCCGCCACCGCCTCA
>Ga0182036_10001326_pt1 | contig 11541 bp, 7 predicted proteins | sample sta12Cox44000080_FD_125966 | JGI IMG/M metagenome (GOLD analysis project Ga0182036, IMG submission 125966) | Lab enrichment of tropical soil microbial communities from Luquillo Experimental Forest, Puerto Rico - statoxic.12C.oxic.44.000.080 | ecosystem: Environmental > Terrestrial > Soil >...
AGAATGTGGATGGCCGTCGTGTCCACCAGCGCGTGCACCGCATCCAGTCGCAGGCCATCGGCGTGGAAGTCGCGCATCCAGCGCAGCGCACACCCGATGATGTACCGCCGCACCTCGTCGGAGCCGGCGTCGGCGATGTTGATGCCTTCCCCCCACGGGTTGTTCGCCGACGACAGGTAGCGGCCGAACCGCGGAAGGTAGTTGCCCGACGGGCCGAGGTGGTTGAACACCGCGTCGATCAGCACGCCGAGGCCACGCGCGTGGCAGGCGTCGACGAACCGGACCAGGCCGTCGGGGCCGCCGTAGGGTTCGTGCACGCTGTACCACAGCACACCGTCGTATCCCCAGCCATGGGCGCCGGCGAAGGAGTTGACCGGCATCAGCTCGACGAACTCGATGCCGAGATCAACTAGATAGTCCAGCTTTTCGGTGGCGGAGTCGAACGTGCCGGCGCCGGTGAAGGTGCCGACGTGCAGTTCGTAGATCACCGCGCCTTCGACCGACCGGCCGGGCCAACCGGCGTCGGTCCAGGTCGCGGCGGCCGGGTCCCAAAGCTGCGAGCGGGCGTGCACGCCGTCGGGTTGGCGGGGCGATCGCGGGTCGGGCAGCACGGTGGGGTCGTCGTCGAGCAGGTATCCGTAGCGAGCGCCCGGCGCCGCCTCGACGTCCGCGTGCCACCAGCCGTCGTCCGACCGCGTCATCGCGTGCGCCGCACCGTCGAGGTCGAGCCGAACCAGCGCGGGTTTGGGTGCCCAGACGCGGAATTCAGTCACGGTGGCGCTCCAGCAGCACGACCGGCAGGTCGGCGAACAATTCGGCCGCCGACGTCGGTCCCTCTGCGATGGCGCCGCTGAGCGTGTCGGCCCAGGTGCCCTCGGGCAGCGGCACGACGGTGTTACCCCAACCCTTTTCGGCGAGCCGCACGGTCCAGCGGCTCACCGCGACCAGGATGTCGTCGCCGCGGCGGAACGCCACGACATGATCGCCGGCCTCCCCGCTGGCGAGCACCGGAACGTAGCCGCCGTGCAGGAAGCTGTCCGGATGAGAGCGCCGCAGCCGAAGGGCCGTGGTCACGATGCGAAATTTAGGGTGCTGTAACTCTTTCAGCGCTGCCCGGCGGGCCGCGTAGTCGACCGGGCGGCGGTTGTCGGGGTCGACCAGGCTGTCGTCCCACAGCTCGGTGCCCTGGTAGACGTCGGGTATCCCGGGCACGGTCAGGGCGAGTAGCTTCTGGCCCAGCGCGTCGCTTGCGGCGTGCGGATTGAGTTGGGCGACAAGCTCGGTCAGCTGGCCGGCCACCGGACCCTCGAGGACGGTGTCCAGCCAACGATGCACCGCGTCCTCGAAACCGGCGTCCGGGTCGGTCCACGAGGTATGCCAGGCCGCTTCCCGGATGGCCTTCTCGCCGTAGTCGTGCAGCCGGTGGCGCAGCCCGGCGGTGACCTCGCCGCTTGCCGGCCACACACCGAAGATGTTCTGCCACAGGAACCGTCCGGTCGGGGGATCGGGGGAGGGGGCCTCGATCTCCCAGCGGGCGACGAACTCGGTCCATAGCGACGGCACCTGCGACAGCACGCCGATCCGGGCCCGCACATCTTCGCCGCGTTTGGTGTCGTGGGTGGTCAGCGTCGTCATGGTCTGCGGCCACATCAGGGCGCGCGTCGCGGCCCTGTGATGGAACTCCGCGAGGCCCACACCGAAACGGCTCGGATCGCCGCCCACCTCGTTGAGCGAGACCAGCCGGGCATCGCGGTAGAACAAGCAGTCCTCGACGGCCTTGGCCGTCACCGCGCCGCAGAGCTGCTGCAGCCGAAAAGCCGGCTCGCCCCCACGGGCCAGCGCCGCGGCAATCACCTGGAGTGCGGGTCCCAATTGCGGTGCGGCCGACTGGGTTTCGGCCAAAGCGGTAGGCATCGTCGCGGCCAGGCCGGGATAGTCGCAGCGGTAGACCTCGATGTGGGTGAGGAGCGCGGCTATGGCCTCGGGCAGCAGCGGGTGATCGGTGCCCGCCGTCGCGGCGATGGCCCGTCGCAATCGGGCCAGCTCACTGGCCAACGTCTCGGTGGCCGCGCGGGTTTTGAGCTCGGCGAGCAGCTTCGGCGTCGCGTGGTAGTCGACTCCGGCGGAGTCGGCGAGCGCGGTCAGCGCTTGTTCGCCGGCCGGGTCGACGAAGACTCCACCCAGCTCCCGCAGCGCGTCGTAGCCGGTGGTGCCGGCGACCGGCAGGGTGGGCTCCAGCGGTTCGTCGACGGCCAGGATCTTCTCGATGACGATCCAGGCGTCCGGGCCCACCAGCTGCCGCAGCCGGGCCAAATACCCGCAGGGATCGGGCAATCCGTCGGGGTGGTCGATACGCACCCCGTCCACCAGTCCCTCGCTGAACCAGCGCGCGACCTCGGCGTGGCTGTCGTCGAACACCGCGCGATCTTCCTGCCGCAGTCCGGCCAGCGAGGTGATCGAGAAAAACCGGCGATAACCGCAGACCCCGTTTTGCCAGCCCACCAACCGGTAGTGCTGGCGGTCGTGGACTTGCGCGCCGGTTCCCTCCCCGGTGCCGGGAGCGATGGGCAGCGCCAGGTCGCCCAGGCGGAGCACGTGGGCGTCGACTTTCAGGTCGGCCGCGTCATCGTCGGAACCCAGTATCGGCAGCACGATTCGGCCGTCGTCGTCCAGCTCCCAGTCGATGTCGAAGAACGCCGCATACGGCGAACCCCGGCCGTGCCGCAACACGTCCCACCACCATGCGTTCTGCTCCGGCTTGTCGATGCCGACGTGGTTGGGGACGATGTCGACGATCAGGCCCATACCGCGCGCGCGGGCCGCCGCGGACAACCGTGCCAGGCCTTCGGCACCGCCCAGCTCCGGCGAAACCGCCGTCGGGGTGGTGACGTCGTATCCGTGGCTGGACCCGCGGACGGCGGTCATGATCGGCGAGAGGTACAGATGGGTCACGCCGAGGAGGTCGAGGTAATCCAGCAGATTCTCGGCGTCGGCGAGGGTGAACGCGAATCCGCTCGCCTCGCCGCGCAGCTGCAACCGGTAGGTGGACAGAACTGGTAAGGCCATGCGTCACAAGGTCTTACGCAGCACCATGAGCGAACGCGGGGGCAGCGGGATCGTCTCTTCGGCGCTCACCACCTGGTCGTTGTCGCCGGCAGGGTCGTTGGTGTCGAGCTCCACGGTCCACTCCTCGGCATAGTCGGCGTGCGGCATCACGAACTCCACCGCTTGGTCGCTTGCGTTGAAGCACAACAGGAATGAGTCGTCGACCACCCGCTCACCGCGGGCGTTCGGCGCGGCGATGGCGTCGCCGTTGAGAAACACCGCCACACACTTGTGAAAGCTCTTGCCCCAATCCTCGTGTGTCATTTCCCGGCCACCGGGCGTCAGCCACGCGATATCGTGCACCTCGTCGCCGCTTCGGATCGGCTCTCCTTCAAAGAACCGCCGTCGGCGAAATACCGGATGGTTCTTGCGCAGGGTGGTGACCTTGCGCGCGAACGCCAGCAGGTCCGAATTCTTGTCGACCAACGACCAGTCCATCCAGGACAATTCGGAGTCCTGGCAGTAGACGTTGTTGTTGCCGTTTTGGGTGCGCCCGAGCTCGTCGCCGTGTGCGATCATCGGCGTGCCCTGGCTGAACATCAGCGTGGCCCAGAAGTTGCGCATTTGGCGGGCGCGCAGCGCCTCGATCTCGGGGTCGTCGGCGGGACCCTCGACGCCGCAGTTCCACGATCGATTGTGGCTTTCCCCATCGCGGTTGTCTTCGCCGTTGGCCTCGTTGTGCTTTTCGTTGTAGGAGACCAGGTCGTTGAGTGTGAATCCGTCGTGGGCGGTGACGAAGTTGATGCTGGCGCTCGGGCGCCGGCCCGTCGCCTCATACAGGTCCGACGACCCGGTCAGCCGGGAAGCGAACTCTCCCAGGGTCGCGGGCTCCCCCCGCCAGTAGTCACGCACAGTATCGCGATACTTCCCGTTCCACTCCGTCCACAAACCCGGGAAATTTCCGACCTGGTAGCCGCCCTCGCCGACGTCCCACGGTTCGGCGATCAATTTGACCTGGCTGACCACCGGATCCTGCTGCACGAGATCGAAGAAGGCGCTCAATCGGTCGACGTCGTGCAGCTCGCGGGCCAGCGTGGCGGCCAGGTCGAAGCGGAATCCGTCGACGTGCATCTCGAGCACCCAGTAGCGCAGCGAGTCCATGATCAGCTGCAGTACGTGCGGGTGGCGCGCGTTGAGGCTGTTGCCGGTGCCCGTGTAGTCCTTGTACAGCCGCAGTTCCGTGTCGACGAGCCGGTAATAGGCGGCGTTGTCGATGCCGCGGAAGTTGACCGTCGGACCGAGGTGGTTGCCCTCGGCGGTGTGGTTGTAGACCACGTCGAGAATGACCTCGATGCCGGCTTCGTGGAGGCTGCGCACCATGGATTTGAACTCGGCGACGCTGGAGCGGCGGTTGGCCGCGTACTGATTGTGCGGCGCGAAGAAGCCAAACGTGTTGTAGCCCCAGTAATTTCGCAATCCCAGGTCCAGCAGCCGCGCGTCGTGCATGAACTGATGAACCGGCATGAGTTCGATGGCGGTGACGCTGAGCGACTTGAGGTGGTCGATCATCACCGGATGGGCGAGCCCGGCATACGTGCCCCGAAGCTCCTCGGGCACGCCGGGATGGGTCTGAGTCATGCCCTTGACATGGGCCTCGTAGATGACCGTTTCGTGGTACGGGGTAAGCGGCGCCCGGTCGGATCCCCAGTCGAAGAACGGGTTGATCACCACGCTGGTCATCGTGTGGCCGAGCGAGTCCACCATGGGGGGAGTTCCGGGGTCGGCCCCACTTCCGTCGGGGTCGTTCGGGTCGACGGCGCTGAGGTCATAGGAGTGCAGCGCCTGACCGAAATCGAAATCGCCGTGGAAGGCCTTCCCGTACGGGTCCAGCAGCAGCTTGCTCGGGTCACAACGGTGGCCGGCTGCCGGATCGAAGGGGCCGTAGACGCGAAATCCGTAGCGCTGCCCCGGAATTATGTTCGGCAGATAGGCGTGCCAGACATAACTGTCGACCTCGTCGAGGGGGATCCGCGACTCGCCGCCGTCGTCGTCGATTAGGCACAACTCGACCTTGTCGGCGATCTCGGAGAACACCGAAAAGTTAGTGCCCGCCCCGTCATAGGTTGCACCCAGCGGATAAGGGTCGCCCGGCCAGACGGTGGCCAGTCTGGGCTTTTCTCTGCCGGCAGCATGTGTCGCCCCGCCTATTCGCGAGCCCGTTTCCGAGGCTGGATGGTTGGTCGGCATCACTCGACCTTATCCGTGGCCGACGCGCGGCGAGTGTCCGCGAGGGTTTATGTCCCTACCACCAACCGGTATTGGCCGCGATTTGCCGGCCCAGCTCATTGGCCATGGTTCGAACGTAGGTGGGGTCCAGGTGATGAGCGCCGTGGTAGATCAGCACGTTTCCCTCGACAGGGCGGCAGACGTCGGCGCGACATATCGCGCCCGACATGTCGAGGACCTTCAGCAGCGGGAACTGCGTGACGAAGTCGAGGGTCTGATTGCGATCGGACAACACGTCGGAGCGCTTGACCTCGCACGACTGCGCGTTGCCACCCTTGGCCAGGCAATCGGCCGGGTCAAACGGTTTGCCATTCTTGACCAGCCACGGGGTGTCTCGCATCCCGAGGATCGGAATGTTGTTGTCGGATAACGTTTGCCAGATGCCGATGTAGGTTGCCGGCATCACGTCGCCGCTCTTGATGTTCCATGGCCGGGTCGTGGTGGTGAACACGTAGTCGGGACGGTCGACGACCAGCTTGCTCATCGTCCGTTGCACCCACTCACGGCACTGCGGATACGGGGCGTTGTTGCCCATGACCAGCGGGACTTGCTCGGTGGACAGCGGGCAGCCCATCTTGAGATACGTCACCACCTTGAAGTGGTGCAGCTGGCCGAGCAGGTCCAGCGCGGGCAGCCAGTGTTCCGCGTGCGACCCGCCGGCCAGTGCGATGGTCCGGGTGGCGGCCACGTCGCCGTAGCTGCAGTTGACCACCACCGGGTTGACGAAGTCACTGATGCAGCCGTCCCTGGTCGAGGCCGGGATGTCCTGCTTGACCTCCAGGACGCTGGGCCGCATCGGCAGCGTGGCTACCCGCACGTGTTCGGTCAGGGCGCGCGCGCCGGGATAGTCCTGCGGGTTGAGCACGCTGAGCTCCTTGCCCGCTGCGCGCAAGACCGTGACGTGCTGCCGCCAGGTGAACGAGGTCGCGGTCAGCGTGACGCCGAGCAGCACCACCATCGATCCCAGCGCCATCGTGGGCCTACGCAGACGCGGCCACCAGGGGATCGTGGGCAGGGTTGCCGGGGACGCGGCTCCGGCGGGCGCCGGGTAGCGCAGGGGATCCTCGACGAGCCGGGTGGTCAGGTAAGCCAGCAATCCGGAGATCAGGAGCACCGCCGAACCCTCGAAGAAGTTGGCGTGCCGGTGACCGGTGTATGACAGCCAGAAGATGAGCAGCGGCCAGTGCCACAGGTACAGCGAGTAGGCCATCGTGCCCAGCGCCACCAGAGGTCTGGTGGCCAGCAGTCGATTCGGCAGCGGCATCCGCTCACCGGCGTCGGCGTGACCCAGATTGGCCCCGGCAAAGATCATCAGCATGGTGGCCCCGACGGGCACCAATGCCCAGGGACCGGGAAATTCCTTGACGCCGTCGATCAGGGCCCCGCACGACACGACCGCCGCCATCGCGACGGTGGCGAGGCCGGTGCGCAGCCACATCGGCCAGCGAATGTAGGGCACTACGGCACCCACGAGCGCGCCCAGCAGCAACTCCCACGCCCGGGCGAAAGTGTTGTAGTAGGCGACCGCCTGGGCGTCCTGATGAGCGACGATCGCGTAGACGAACGACGCCACCGTCAGGGCGCCCAGCAGCACCGCGAACATGGTCCGCAGGTGGCCGCCCAGCGGGCGCCTGAACACGTATGCACACCCGGCCACCAGCAACAGGAAGCCGACATAGAACTGGCCCTGCACCGACATGGACCAGATGTGCTGCAACGGGCTGACGGCTTCGCCCGCCCGGAGGTAGTCGGACGCGGTGCTGGCCAGCTCCCAGTTCTGGTAGTAGCCCAGGCTGGCCAGGCTCTGGTCGGCGAACGTCTCCCAGCGGGTCTCCGGTTGCACCAGGATGGTGAGTATCGCGCAGCCGGCCAAGACCACGACCAGGGCGGGCAGCAGGCGGCGGACGAGCCGGATCACCTCGGCCACGGGCGAGAGCGAAACGGCCGGGTCGAGCGCGGCGCGAAGGATCTTGCCGCCGAAGAAGAAGCCAGACAGCGCGAGAAAGACGTCCACGCCGCCCGAAACCCGGCCGAACCAGACGTGGAACATGGCGACCAGCACGATCGCGATTCCGCGCAAGCCGTCGAGATCGTAACGATAGGAGCCGCTCGCACCCGCCCCCGCAGCGACCGGATTCGCAGTGGCGACCGGTGGACAAGGCGTCGGGCTCGGCATGATCGACGCTAATCTACCGAAAACCGCCACCTACTTCCTGTTGCACGCGCCCTGGGGAGCTGCTCAGTGGGGGTAGCCGAGCGGCCTGCGGGCGGCGAGGGAGTAAGTGGCGGTCTTCGGAGAGCTGCGGACAGTACGGCGACGGTTTACCGCGTGATACCGAACGGAGCCTGCTGCACCGGCGTTGGCTGCGCCGGTAGCTGCAATGGCATCTGCTGCACCTGCGCCTGCGTCGGCGGCTGTTGGAGCGGTGCCTGCTGCAGCGGTGCCTGCTGCGTGGGCAGCTGCTGCACCGGCGCCTGTTGCAGCGGTGCCTGCTGCGTGGGCAGCTGCTGCACCGGCGCCTGTTGCAGCGGTGCCTGCTGCGTCGGCAGCTGCTGCGCCGGCGCCTGTTGCAGCGGTGCCTGCTGCGCTGGCAGCTGCTGCGCGGGCGCCTGCTGAACCGGCGCCTGCGGCAATGGCGTCTGCGCCCCCAGAACCCGGACCAGATAGGGCGCCATGCCGTTGGCGCGCACCGGCGAGACCTGGACGACGTCGCCCACTTCGAGCATCTGGTTGTTCCCGAGATACATCGCGACGCTTTCCGTGCCCGCGGGACCGTAGAAGATCATGTCGCCGCGTTGTGCTTGCTGAGGCAGGACCTTCGGGAGGACCCGGTACATCTCTCCGGAGGAACGCGGCAGCTTGATCCCCGCGCCGGCGTAGGCGTACTGCATCAGGCCCGAGGCGTCGAAACCGACGGTCATGGCGCCCGTGCCCTTGCCGCGGGTGGGGCCGGTGACACCGCCGCCGGCCCATGAGAACGGCACGCCGCGCTGCGAAAGACCGCGCATGACGACGACGTCGGTGGCCTGCTGATAGTCCATGGTCCTGGCGCCGGGGTCGGCGGTCGCGACACCGACTGTGACCGCCGGGGTCACCAGCATCGCGAGACCGATCGCGAAGGCGTAGATCCGTTTCATTGGATTCCCACTCCTTGGGGTCCTGGGCCTCGGCGCGGTGACTTCGCGCTTCGGCCGCTGCTGCATGACGACGCAGGGCCTCCCCGTCGGGGCCGGACACCGCATGCATGACGCTTGGAAGTGAAACCGGCCGGTTAGCCGCCCGAATTCACACCAGTCACTACAGACACTTCTACCCCAGAAGTGGGCGGCGGAAAATACCTGGTGGGCCGCATGAAGGATTTTTTGTCGTACCGTGACCGCACGGTGACTGCCGCGCCCAATTCGGTATGCGCGGTTGTGATTTCGGTCTCAGCTACGGACTCAGAGCCAATAGCGTTGGCTGAACATGGTCAGCAGGAACCCTGCCGCGGAGCTGACCATGACGGTGGCGAGAGCCAGGACCGGCCAGAAGGACATGTACCAGCCCTTCAAGAGGGAAACGAACGGGCCGATTCCGGCCGCGGCGATGGCGGCACCAATACCGCCCCACACCACCGGGCGGATGTACAGATCGAGCCCGTAGGGCACCGGTCCACACGTTTCGTCCTCACACACGTTCGCGAGGAAGCCAAAGAGCCGCGTCGGCCAGTTCGTCGCCGTGGCCAGGTACAGCAGCAGTGCCAGTAGTACGACGGTGCACACGACATCCCAGCCGACTATGCGCAGGCGCAGTACCCGCGGCGCCTCATGGTCGGACCGATGGGTGTCGTCGGAGTCGTCGCGCGCCGACGTGGAGGCCGTCGGGTTACCCGAATGGGGGTCGGCGGGCTGATGCGGCGAAGCCATGTCGTTAGATGCTCCCCGATGGTTGCGATTTGTGCGAACCGGCTGCTCTACCCTCGATCTCTATGCCTGCGGCGAGGGCCGGGTTGACGCCCGAACAGATCGGCGCGATCGACGCCGCCCACCTGTGGCACCCCTACAGCACCATCGGCGGCGAATCGGTAGCGCCCGTGGTGGCGGTCGCCGCCCGCGGCGCCTGGCTGACCCTGATTCGTGACGGCAAACCGGTTGAGGCGCTCGACGCGATGAGCTCTTGGTGGACCGCGATCCACGGGCATGGTCATCCGGAGCTGGACGCGGCGCTGGCCATCCAGCTGGGCACGATGAACCACGTCATGTTCGGCGGGCTGACCCACGAGCCCGCGGCGCGGCTGGCGCAGTTGCTGGTGGACATGACCCCGGCCGGGCTGGACACGGTGTTCTTCTGCGACTCCGGATCGGTGTCGGTGGAGGTCGCGGTCAAAATGGCGCTGCAGTACTGGCGCAGCCGCGGCCGGCCCGGGAAGCGGCGCCTGATGACCTGGCGGGGCGGCTACCACGGAGACACCTTCACGCCGATGAGCATCTGCGACCCCGAGGGCGGCATGCACTCGCTGTGGACCGACATCCTGGCCCCGCAGGTGTTCGCCCCGCAGGTACCGCGGGACTACGACCCCGATTACAGCGCGGCGTTCGAGGCGCAACTGGCGCAACACCGCTCGGAGCTGGCGGCGGTCGTCGTCGAGCCCGTCGTGCAGGGGGCGGGCGGGATGCGCTTCCACGACCCCCGATACCTCGGCGACCTGCGCGAGATCTGCCGACGGCACGAGGTGCTGCTGGTTTTCGACGAGATCGCGACCGGCTTCGGCCGCACCGGCGAGCTGTTCGCCGCCGACCACGCCGGCGTGAGCCCGGACATCATGTGCGTCGGCAAGGCGCTCACCGGCGGATATCTCAGCCTGGCCGCCACCCTGTGCACCACTGAGATCGCGCACACCATCAGCTCCGGTGTTGCCGGTGCGCTGATGCACGGGCCCACCTTCATGGCCAATCCGCTGGCCTGCGCGGTGTCGGTGGCCAGCGTCGAGGTGCTGCTCGGCCAGGACTGGCGGTCGCGGGTCGCCGAGATCTCCGCCGGACTGGCCGACGGGCTCGAACCGGCCCGGGCCCTGCCCGGCGTGGCCGACGTCCGGGTGTGCGGCGCCATCGGCGTCATCGAAAGCGCGCGGCCCGTCGACCTCGCCGTCGCCACGCCGGCGGCGCTGGACAACGGCGTGTGGCTGCGCCCATTCCGAAACCTGATTTACGCGATGCCGCCGTACATCTGCTCGGGCGACGAGATCTCGCAGATTACCTCCGCGATGGTCGAGGTCGCGCGCCTCGTAGGCTGAACGCCCAGTTCAAAGCCTATATTGCAGAGCGGGCCGCGCCGTTCAACCACCCTTCTGCCGGTCCCATCCCACTTTTTGCTCCGGTCGGTGGTGTTGCTCCGCCCGGCCGCGAGGGTGTGGGGTAGTCCGCTGCCGTCGATAGCCGTGGCGGACGCGCTGCTGAATGCCGCCGCGGATTGACGCCACGGAAATTTTCGCTGCTGAATGAACGCCGCGAATTGACGCTGCAGAAATTTTCACAGCCACGGAAATTTTCATCAATTCCAGTGTGAGAGAGCGTGGAAGAGGCTAGCGTTGCACGCGTTATCTCACAATTCAGCGGGACGTAGGCGTCGGGAATTGGGTCGCCAAGCCGGCGGGGGTGTGGGCGTCCGCGCGGCTCATATCAAATCCTGGCCAAGAAGGTGCGCCATGAAGCAGCTCTGCGATGACCTACGCCAATTCGCCAATGAGGTGTACCAGCTCGGGTATTCCCTCGGAGGGGTGGCGGAGCGGGAATGCCTGGATCTCAGTGAACGCATGCTTACCGCGGTTAGCCAGGCTGAGGCCACGGCGTCTCTCACTGCGCTTCTTCAACATAAGTACAATTTGGTTGAAGCCGGTAGCAGGGCCATTAACTGAACATAAGTATAATTTGGTTGAAACCGTCAACACGGCCATTGAGATCGCATTCACGATTCGTCCTTACGCCGTGCCCACATTTTGCCCACACTTGCCCACAGAATTGCCTATTCGAGTATGAATCACTGTGATGTCTTTTTGCTGTTAGAGCCGCTTTCGGCCGCCTGAACTGGGGGTTGTGGAGATCGTGCAGATCACCTCCGCGATGGTCGGGGTCGCGCGCCTCGTAGGCTGACCCTCGATGAGGGCACCGATCGAGACTTCCCCGCTGGCCTGGCTGGAGGCTGCGGAACGGCAGCGTCGCGAGGCCGGGCTG
>Ga0182036_10001329_pt1 | contig 11528 bp, 14 predicted proteins | sample sta12Cox44000080_FD_125966 | JGI IMG/M metagenome (GOLD analysis project Ga0182036, IMG submission 125966) | Lab enrichment of tropical soil microbial communities from Luquillo Experimental Forest, Puerto Rico - statoxic.12C.oxic.44.000.080 | ecosystem: Environmental > Terrestrial > Soil >...
AGGTATCGGCACCTCGAGCCTTCGCATTTTCGAGGCTATGTCATTCGGTCGCGTTCCTGTCGTGATTAGCAACAAATGGCAAGCACCACCCGGAATTCCTTGGAGTGAATTTTGCGTGCTAGTTCCGGAACAGAATGTGGTTGCCATTCCGAAGATTCTTTATAATCTGGAGCGAAAATCCTTTTCGATGGGAGAGCGGGCGCTACGAGTATATTATGATTATTTTGGCCCGAAGGTTTTTTTCGACCGGTTATTGAGTGCGCTGGTTTCAAAATATGCAAACCGCTCCTTGACGACAGCGGCTATAATCCAGCGCGCTTGGCAAGCTATCGGATGGCGAGAAATCCGCACTATTTGTCAACAGGCACGGACATTTAAATTGGGTTGGAGCAGCCGACTTTGACGGCTTTGCAACAAATATCGAGTTCTTTCTTGGCCGCGATCTGGCAGGACTCAAGTTCGTGAGCTTGCGCGGCTGCAACGCACACGGCGTTGTGACGGCTGGCGAGTGCACAGCAGTGCAGGCTCGTTCAATCTTGCGGCGGCAGGAGGCTCACGCTAACGGCCTCATCGTGGCTAATCAGCGGCTCGGGCAGCGCAAAACGGCTGTTTGTGCTTGGTTCCGGCTCGCATTCAAAGAAGCGGTTTAAGTGCATTCCACACCGAAAAATGTTCTGCGGTCTTTGGTCCGGCGCATGGGATACGACATTCGCAAGTTCGACATTGGGCAGGATGCCTACTTCGACATTGAAAGGATTTATTGCTCCTAATTCATCGCGTCACCAAAGTCGGGGACTTGAATAACCACGGGTTCCTTTTCGAGAGACAGATGGCCCAACCCGTACACCACATCCTGGTTCGGGTCCGCGATTGAAGTCTCGCGCGAGCAAAAGAGGTTGCCGATCTGCACATCGAGATTGCGCGTCTGCACGGCGAGCTCGAGGCGCTGAAGCGCCGGGAGCCGGCGAAAGCCCAGGCGCGGAGTGGCGGTTCCGACAAGGGAAACCCGCACGCGCGAGAGCGCGAAGTTGGCAGCAGGCCCCGATGATGCCGTGGGCGTGACGTCGCCGCATCGATGCCATCATTGGTGTCAAGATCAGACGTTACATGCAGTGACGCCCTGAGAGAGCAACAGAGACCCGGTGGCCGAAACCTCAGCAGTGCAGCATAGATTTGGGAGTACTGGTTATTCATGTTTTCAGCGTCTGTCATCATTTGTTCGCACAATCCACGGCCGAACTATCTCGAACGCGTCCTTGCTGGACTGCGAGCACAAGATGTACCGTTGCAGCGGTGGGAACTCGTTCTAATCGACAACGCTTCATCCAACTCACTTACAGCATACGATCTAAGCTGGCACCCTCATGGCCGGCACGTGTTCGAGTCACAACTTGGGTTGTCGCTTGCCCGCCAACGCGGCATGATTGAGTGTAAATCCGATACCCTTGTCTTTGTTGATGACGACAATGTCCTCGAGACAGATTTTCTACGCCAGGCTTTGATAATTGGAAGCGAGCGACCACGGCTCGGCGCTTGGGGCGGCAGCGTAATTGCAGAGTTTGAGACAGAACCGCAGGCAAGCGTAATGAGACACATCGGCTACCTCGGGGTTCGCACCATATCGTTATCTTCACCAAATGCGCCTGTCGGAGCCGGCCTCTGTGTCCGCTCAGCCGTTGCCCATGCATATATTGAGCAATACCAGCAATCAGAAATTAAGGTCACCGATCGCAAGGGAATGGAACTGAGCAGCTATGGTGATGTTGAAATTTCTCTTGTTGCCCGCAAAATGGGATATGAAATCGGCACTTTTCCGGAATTGAAATTGTATCATCTGATCCCGTCGGAGCGAGTATCAGAGGAGTATCTCGTCCGCGTGATCGGAGAAACTGATTATTCTGGCTTCTTACTCGATTACAAATGGCACGGCGCAGTTCCTCGGTCTCCGCTATCGCTCTATAACATGGCGGCATTCGTAAAACATGTGTGTCTAAGCGGAAGAACGGAACGTCGCATCTCTCTGGCGCGAACGATGGCTCGGAGGGCGGCGCGACGAGCGATTTTTGGAATACGAACTAGATAAATTTGTTAGGCGACCAGGTCCTAAATCGTGCCGCCGTTTTCAGCTGACGAGGGATCAACTAGGACCGCTCAAGAACTCGTTCTACAAACGCCACAGGGACAGCATTAGACGGCAATACCGTTGCAAGGGGCTAGTAAGCGCCGATATAGTAGAAGGCGATATTCGGAACGCAAGGAAGCGATTAGATGAGCGATTCAATCAAGACGGTAATCGGGCAATCAAAGGCGTGAGCAGATCGTAAGCTCGCCGATTTGCGAAATCGCGAAATTCTGGTCACGGATCGCGTTGTAAAATACCTCCGTCGCGTTCCCAAAAACGGAGTCGTCGTGTAACTCTATCGCGATCCTATCCACCTGATTGAGCCAAGAGCACTTGCCTCCGAATATCACGACTTCTGCGCCCTCAACATCCATCTTGAGCAGCCCGATTTTGCTTCGCTGTGACAGCGCCAAGAGCGAGGAAATATCGATGCCAGCAATGTCGCCACTCTTTCTTTCCTCGACTTGTCGCGTCCACGCGTCACCATCGCGGTACTGCTCGGAACGGATCGAAAGATTGGTGGCGTGCGACCACACTGCGGCCTGAATGACAGTAGCGCGCGACCCATATGGTGCAAGGTTCCGTTGCAGTATAGTAAAATTGCTGGGATCAGGCTCAACCGCGATCACAGGCGATTGGGGATACCGGCTGAGAAAATACGCAGAGGAGTAGCCGACGTTGGCGCCCAGGTCTAAGATCAGATCGCCGTCAATCAAGTTCAGGCACTCATATTCTCGCTCTACGAAAATTTGCGAGAACACGGCGAGATCACTGGATCGGGTTCGCGCCCAAAGCGGATGGACTGCGCCGGCAGGATGAATGCTGCGCACGGTATCAGGTCGGCCCAGTTTTATTTTTAAGCAATCCACCGCCGCCGAAGTGCCCGCCATCCTCGCAATCCGATACAATCTGCGTAAGCGTTTCATCTTCTACCCAGAGCTGTAGGCGTATCAATCCGCTGCGGCACGGCCATGATACTGGTTTTTGAAAACGGGCCAAGCAACGTTGACGTTGACGCATGCGGAGACGGCGGTCAGCGCCAAAAGTCCTCAGACGGCGCCGAGCTAATACCATTTCTACATCAGAGTGAGGTGGCGATATGGGGAAGGAAGTGATGGAGCGGGTTCGTAGCGGGAACATGCGTTCGAGCCGGGCAAAGCCGCATTCGACAGTCTTTTGCAAACGCATTCCAGATTACCGCATGTACATTTAAATAATCTTGCTCTTGGCTACAAGCCCGGACGGCAAATATTTTTTGAAAATTGGTCAACGGATATGAGCTCATTGCTGCCGTTAGGACGGGATGGTTGGGGTCAGATTAGTAATCAGCGAGAGATTGAGGTTTCTACACTTGACATGTACTGCTCGCAGAATGAAATTCCATTTATTGACATTCTTAAATCGGATACACAGGGCTTTGATGTGGAAGTCATCAAGGGCGCGCAAGGATTGCTCAATGCCAGAAAGATTCGCCTAATATATCTTGAAATCACGTTTCAAGAACTGTACCAAGGCATCCCCCGTTTAGATGAGATATATCGCTTGATTTCCGATCAAGAATTTGAACTCGTTAGCTTCTACAAGTTTTATTATCTGAACCGACGCGCCGTGTATACAAACGCCTTATTTATTCAGCCGCAGTTCCAAATCTGAGCCCCGAAGCTCTTGCGACGAATCGGCCAAATCACGGCTGTTTTGCTGTTGTCGGGAATAGCCGGCGAGATTCACACGCCGCGTTTCTGAAAAGTCGAAAACCGCCCAAGGTAGCGGCCTTTGAGACCCGAAATCCGCTGAGAGCAAGAGAAAACTATCCAGCCCGTAACTCTCACTGCATCGGTGTTGCGTGTCAATTGGGAAAGCAATTTTCCAGAACGGCGGAGCTATTCACGTTCGAACCGAATTCCGACGTGCTTCAGATTTTGCAAACCAACCTCGACTTGTCGAAAATGAAACTGGGATGATATGTTTTTGAAAGGGCAACAGTGTTTGATGGGAAATGTCGTAAGTGCTATGCCCTGTTACAGCTGCCCACGTCGACGTCAGCGAAGCATCAGTTGCTGATCTCTGTCCAGGCGAGTTCCTCATTGATCGAGACCATAACCCCCCTCATCATTACATTTGATGAGGTGTCCAATATAGCCCGCGCGCTCGATAAGCTCTTATGGGCACGACGCATCGTTGTTGTGGACAGCGGTAGCACGGACGGGACGCTTGATGTTCTCGCGCGCTATCCTCAGGTAGCACTATTCAAGCGGGCATTCGACAGCTTTGCCAATCAATGCAATTTCGGCCTCGCACAGGTTGAGAGCGAATGGGTTCTATCGTTAGACGCCGATTACGAAATTAGCGATGGCCTGGTCGCCGAGTTGTCGAGCTTGCGCGAAACGGAGGGGGTGGTGGGCTATCGCGCCTCATTCATCTATCGCATTTACGGTAGGCCGCTGCGAGGAACGCTTTATCCGCCGCGAATCGTTCTTTATCGCGTCAAGAACGCTCACTATACGAATGAAGGTCATGGACACCAGGTAAACATATCAGGAGACGTGCGTGCATTGAAAGGTGTGATCCATCATGACGATCGCAAGCCGCTGTCTCGCTGGTTCACCGCCCAGCAGAGCTATGCCAAGCTCGAAGCCGATTATCTGCTTAAACCAAAAAAGGATGTTCTTTCGGTTTCGGATCGACTTCGCCGGATGGCGTGGCCGGCTCCCATAGCAGTCTTCTTCTACGTGCTCGTGGTCAAAGGCTGTCTTTTCGACGGCTGGCGCGGCTGGTTCTATGCCCTACAGCGTACGCTGGCCGAATCTATGATCGCGCTGCAACTGATCGACCGCCGTCTCCGCCGAGAGCCTAGCCAAGACTGACAAGTTCTCGCGCAGGCGGCTATATGATCGGGGTTATTGGTTCTGGCAATTTGCTTGGCAGCGAGAGGTCTTCGTCATGGCTCACGTCTACTGGGTGTAACAACTCAATGCAGATGCGATGATCTGCTTCTGAGATCGCTGAATGCCTGCACGTGGCAAGGCTTCCGCCCGAATGTCAGTTGAGTCCATCTTGCCAGCGGCAGCCAAGGCCTCAAAATTTGTATCGAAGGGTCTCGCGGAAATTCCGCATTTCGCGATGTCGAAATCATCGTATCTGCTACATTGCCTATCCGCTCAATTTGCGGCTGGGCGACGTAGTTGTCCGAACTGCGGCGGCACGTCCAGTCGCATCAGCTGATAAGGGCGCCTGCAGAATGTTCCGACAAAGCAGCAGGATCTGCGCGGCGGCACGACCCAGGCCCCTCGCTTTGGCGGCTCGGGCCAGAAGCTCAACATTGTCCTCCGGTCTGGAAGCAAGTAGTGCGTTAACATCGGCCAGCCACTTGAGTCGATTCCACCAATCGAGGGCGCCGTGCATGCAAAACCGCGCGATTTTTGGGTTGAGTTGCAGCTGATCCAATTTAGGGGGATTTCGTTTGTCTCACTGCCTTGGCATCAAAGCCAGCTATTTTTATGTGCTCTGTGGTTGGCGCACGCGTTCCGACATACCGCTCACTAGCCTCCCAAGTTCGCAGGGCACTAGCGCGAGTGTTGATGTCCGTATCGAGATCGTGCCTAATCCGTCCCCGATTGGAAAAAGTGCAGCAAGAGGCGTTGCCAAGCATACGGCCGAATACTCTCTTATCAGAATAAATGGGGTCGCAGACTTCGAAATTAGTGAGGGGAGGCAGATCCGCGTTTGGCCCGTCACCGGGACTCCGCAAAAGGATATCGAGATCTTTCTCTTTGGACCGGTGTGGGCGACGCTATGTCATCAGCGCGAAATATTGCCTCTGCATGCGAGCGCGATTGTGACCGAAGGGCGCATTACGGCGTTTGCTGGACACCCCGGAGCGGGAAAATCCACCACTGCGGCATTGCTGGGGTCATTCAATTATGAATTGATGACCGATGATATACTGCCCATCAACCTTGATCATAATTCAGTACCAGGTGCCTGGCCGTACCTGCGCCGCCTCAAACTTCGAGGGGACTCTATCAACCAACTAGGAATGACACCGGTTGAACAGGTGAGCCAGCTGGACAGTGATAAATACTTCGTTCTTCCGAAATGTGCCGCCGCTGACAAGTGGGGCAGCCTTGAGCGGCTCTATCTGCTCGAGATCAACCCAGCAGACTCTCGCGTCTCGATAGAGAAGATCACCGGCGCAGAGGCTGTTCATGCGCTGGTCAACTACACCTATCATTTTCAATTCGTTCTTGGCAGTGGTCGTCTTGGCGAGCATCTCTCGCTTTGCAGCCAATTAGCCTCGAAAATTACGGTTTATCGCGTGCAGCGGCCACAGTCATTTGACGGCGGAAGAGAGCTTGGACAAATTATCTGCGCGCACCTTAATAATGCGCCGGGACATCAATATTGAAGGGTTATGGACGTCGGTTCGTGCCAGACCTTGTGTTCTTTCGATTTTCAAGAATCCATGCTCAAATGCATCAAACTGAAGGTGGGCGATCATAAGCGAATAGGAGCTATTCCATTCCGAACCGAGGTGAGCAATGGGAACAGCGCCCCATCGCGACGCGCTCTCGAAAATAAGACAATGTCGGCATCCCACTCCTTGAAATGAATGAGGTCCACAGCACCAGAGCGCTGTGGCTTGGCACCCATCACGACGTGAGTCGGAGTGATGCTTTACGCAGCGCGTCCACTATTGTATCTGACGTACTGCCGGCCGTGGTTCGTGGACCACGGAAATTTCAATACCAAGCAGAATCCAATGCAGAAGCCTTTGCTTGCCAAAAGAACCGTTTCGGAGCGGCTCTCCGAAAAGCATCAGCGCTTGCTGGCGACGGCACGCTGAACTCAGTTATTGGAGTCTGGTGCCAAGAAAGCTTTAGCAAATGTTGAATTTAGATTCCATAGTTCAAAGTGATCCTGACGTTATAGCCGCGGATGCGGATCAAGACCTAGTCATGGTCAGTATGGCAAACGGGCTCTACTATGGTGTATCGAACGTCGCGCGCGAGGTCTGGCGAGCGATCGAGCGCCCTAGAAAGGTCTCGGATCTCATTGATGATTTGGTAGCGACCTATAATGTAGATAGACTTAAGTGCGAGCAGGAAACCATAGCATTCCTTGAGGACTTGCTGACTGAGCGTCTGTTGCAGGTGAAAAATGGATCGCCTTCTTAAATTTTGGTCTTTGCCTCGCCGTGAGAAGCAATTTTTTTGTGAAGCCAGCATCTTGTTGCTGCTGTCATATTTGGGCGTGCGAACAATCGCATTCCGGCGCATCGATGGCTTCTTACGTGCGCATTGGCGCGACAGTGCTACGCGTACCGGTGAGCAAACAGACTGCATCAAGCTTGTTAATCTTTCGTTAACACGCGCGGCGAATCTACTTGGCCGAAAGGACCTGTGCCTCAGCGAGTCCATTGCGGCGTTCATAATGCTTCGACGCCGTGGTATTCCTGCGATCCTGTTTGCAGGTGTCAAATTTCTCGAGGATTCCTCACTTAGTGCCCATGCGTGGGTTCACGCTGGGGGAGGGGCGATTGACGGGAAGTCCGATAATTCCGCATTTACCGCTGTGTTCAAGATTGGACATGAACCGTTAATCGCAGAGAACTCTAGTCGAACGAACTTTTCCGAATCGCAATCTTCAACGTTCTGTCAGCCAACGATTCTGCCAGACTAAAATAACCCGCAGAGTCGAATCTGATGGCTACTTCTCCGCAGAAGTGGCTGGATAGAGGAGTAGTGTTGATGAGTGGCATAGCTGCCGTTCTGAACCTGGATGGATCGACCGTACCTCAATCGGAGGTCGAGCGCATGGCAAATGTGCTAAAAACTTTCGGGCCGAACCGGCAAAGGATTTTAGTTCGCGGGAGCGCGGCTTTTGTATTTTGCCTGCACCAGCTAGTGCCGGAAGATCTCCTTGAGTATCAGCCTCTTGTATTTGCCGATCGATTTGTCCTGTTGTTCGATGGCAGGATCGACAACCGCTCTGAGCTCGGTGATTCTCTGAGCATATCAGCGCCCGAATTGCGTTCGATGCCCGACAGCATGATTGCGCTCCGCCTGTTTGAACGTTGGGGCGGTCTCGCGTTCGAGCGGATTCTTGGCGATTTCGCAATCATCATTATGGATCTCCGGGAGGGATCTCTGATCTGTGCGCGAGACCAGATGGGTTTGAGGGTCTTACATTATCATCACTCGGCTAAACGGTTTGCGGTGGCAACGTCTCCCGAGGCGCTTTTCGCGTTGAGCTGGGTGCCTCGGATTTTGAATAAAGACAAGGTTGGAGACACCCTCGTTAGTCGCGGGCTTAACGGTGAGACAACCTATTACCAACAGATTTTGCGTGTTCTTCCTGGTTACATCGTCCGCATTAGTAAGACGAGCCTTTCAAAAACCCGTTTTTGGAATCCTGAAAATATCGCCGACCTGAGGTTTAAAAGCGATCAGGAATATGTCGAGGCGTTCCAAGAACGCCTCGATGCCGCGGTAAAAGCGAGGCTTCGCAGCCGCCGTACACCTTGCGCGCTCATTACGGGCGGTCTTGATTCATCCAGCATCGCTGTCGTCGCGGCCGATATGCTTGCCGCAAACGGCAGCAGATTGAACACATTCACGGCTGTCCCCGAAGTCGGATTCACCAGGGAAGATCTACGCGGACGTTATTTCGACGAGACGCCGTACGTCCGTCAAATCGCCCAACTCAATCCCAACCTCGTCCCGCATTTTATTCGACCGAGTAAAGGGCCTCTCCTCAAACAGATCGCTGATCAGATCCGGCTGGGAGGTAGCCCCGCAGGCATGATTTTGAACGGCCTATGGGTAATGGACATCCTCGGCGAGGCAAAATCAGCAGGCCACGACGTTGTGCTCGGTGGAGAAATGGGCAATCTGACAATGAGCTATAATGGCTATGGGTTATTTGTAGAGCTATTGCGAGCTGGCCACTGGCTGAGGTTTTTGCGTGAGGTTTCCTCCTGTGGGTATCGTTGGAAATCCATACTCCGCCTGCAGATAATTGCGCAAATTATTCCGGCACCGCTTTTTCGGAAGTACAAACAGTGGCGTCGCAGGAAAAATCCACCTTGGTATTATTATTCCGCAATTCATCCCGAGTTTGCAGCCCGAAGCGGCGTAATCAATCGAGCAGCCCAAGAATATCAGCCGTTCGACGAGCCACCTCGCAATAATAAGGTGGCTCGAATCAATGACTTTCACTGCTATTGTGAGACCGCTGACTGGTTGGCAAGTATACGGGCTGGCTTCGGAGTTGATTTTCGGCTGCCGGCTTTTGATCGGCGACTGGCGGAGTTTTGCGTCGGAATCCCCGAAGATCAATATTTCCGCAAGGGTCGCGACCGCTGGCTAATCAGGCGGGCCATGAAAGGGCGGCTACCCGATAGCGTGTTATACAACATGAAAAGAGGGTCGCAGGCAGCTGATTGGTACCCAAGACTGTCGCGAGAGCGGAATCATATTGCGGAAGAAGTAAAGCGTCTTGCGCTGAATGTCGACGTGGCATCGATTATCGATCTGCAGAGATTGACTGCCGTCCTAGACGCTTGGCCCGAGCGCCAACCTGAAGAGTATGGCCCGGAGAAGGGGATTTCAGTGATGATTCCAAACGCCCTCGGAGCAGCATACTTCATTGAAAATGTGTCAGGGGCGAATTATGGGCGATAGACCTGCGCGATCTTGCAGGGCGCGTGAGGCGCGTAATCGTGACGCTGTGTTCGCTGCGGTCAAAGCGATTGCCAGGCGCGGCGTCATCCGCGAATGAAGAAACGGCTCAAACCAAAGAAACTGCTCAGAAGGGGGCTTCGGGTCAGGGGGATCGACATGGTCTTTGGCCGTTGCTCCGAACCGCCAGAAGTGGTAATAAATTACGGGATAGGATGTGAGGGACTGGAGCGATGGCGCGAGATACTCAGAGCACTGCAGCAGAAACGTCACAGGCGGCCACCCGTCAGGAGTGGTCGCGGCCCGTGCTGCGGAAGCTACCGATCGCAGCAACTTCCTCGGGGGGAAAAGGCGCGATAATAGGTGATGATGGGAATTGCGGCGGCAAAGGCGATGCCGCTGCCTGCCTGTCGTAGGGTGCCGACTCATCTTTGTTGCGGCGTGCGCAGAGGCTCGGCGGAGTCAGGCGCGTTTTGAGGCCTTGCTCTCGGGCCCCCCTCTTTGCGCGCGGTCGCGCTTTAATCGAATCCGCGAAGCCGCATTGCCCACCTTTTCGCGAATTTCGTGTTGCCAGGGGCTTACCTCGCAACCTGTGGTATTTTCGAGCCACTCAGGTATCAATCACCGATTGCAAGGACCATCAAGCCGTCGCAAATTACAGTTGAAACTGGCCGCCATTTGGGGAACGCGGCGCATAAGTTCTGTTGAGCGTTCATTCGGTCAACTCAGGGCCGGTCGCTAGCCCGAACAGGCTTTCCGAACAGGAAACTCTTGGCATGAATCAGCCACCAGTGCGCGATGCTATCGTCAAACAAGCGGGGGACATCGAGTTTTGGCGATCGATTTGTCCACAGCTATCGATCAGCGAAAGGCCCCTCGGCTCACACATGCAACCTTACGCAGTGTCCCCATGCGACGTTCAGAAGGCGACACAGCAGGTCTGCGAGGAAGGGTATTTTCAAGTTGGCCCAGTTCTGCCGACACAGGAAATCAAGTTGATCGCGGATGCCGTCCACACCGTGGTCGATCATGGTTTCCCAGCGCCATTTGTCCTTGTTTATGATCAGGTCTGGCAAATTCTCTCGCGTTTGGAGAATCTTCTTTCGCCAGTTCTCGGCGCTTTTTATTACGTGACGCTCGACGTCTGGATTTATTACATTCGCGCCGTCAACGAAGACCGTGCCGAGTCGAAAGAGGACAGCGGTTGGTCGCCGCACCGTGATGGTAAAACGGTTATCAATACGTTACGAGGCGACGGTCATCCGCAACTCTTGAATGTCTGGATACCGTTTACAGATACAACAGTCGAGCACTCATGTATGTACGTGCTACCGACCCATCTTGATCCATTTTATCCCGATAATCTCCAGGAATACTCAGTTCCGCGCAAATCTCTACAGGATATTAGAGGTTTGCCCGCAGAGGCCGGGGCTGTGCTTGGCTGGAATGAGTATGCACTTCATTGGGGCTCAAGGAGCAGTCGCTGGGCCGACGGTCCCCGCATCAGTCTGACGGCTCGTTTTCAAAGTCGAGATCTCAACGAGTCTAACTATCCCATGCTCGATCCAAACTCGTCCTTCAGCTTTCAGGCGCGCTTGGCAACCATCGGCACCGTGTTCGATACATATAGCAAGCGGAAGAAATGCCCTGAAGCCTTGTTGAATTTCTGCCGTAGTCAAGCATTGCTTTATAAAGCCATTAAGCTTCGCATATTCAAGGAACCAAGC
>Ga0182036_10001331_pt1 | contig 11523 bp, 6 predicted proteins | sample sta12Cox44000080_FD_125966 | JGI IMG/M metagenome (GOLD analysis project Ga0182036, IMG submission 125966) | Lab enrichment of tropical soil microbial communities from Luquillo Experimental Forest, Puerto Rico - statoxic.12C.oxic.44.000.080 | ecosystem: Environmental > Terrestrial > Soil >...
CAGCTCGCGCCGGTGCGCATTCACTTCCGTCGCAAAAAGTGTGGCGCATCCAGCGGCTCGCGCCACCGCGATGGACATCAGGCCGATGGGCCCGGCTCCGGTCACTACCACGTTCAGCCCGGCAATTTCGCCGGCCAGCACTGTATGCACCGCATTGCCGAGCGGATCCATGATTGCAGCGTAGTGCTCGGGAATCGCAGGATCCACCTTCCATACGTTGCGCGCAGGAATCCGCACGAATTCCGCGAAGCATCCATCTGCGTCGATTCCAAGAATTTTCACATTCTGGCAAACGTGCGGCTGGCCCATCCGGCACGGCCGGCAGTGCCCGCAATTCACGTGCATCTCGGCGGTCACAAAGTCGCCATAACGAATCGTCGGCACTTCGTCGCCGGTTTTTTCGACCACGCCACAGAATTCGTGGCCAAAAGTGAGAGGCGGATGAATTCGCGACGCCGACCAACGATCCCACCCGTAAATGTGCAAGTCCGTGCCGCAAATCGAAGCGGCACGCACCCGCACCAGCACGTCGGTCGGCCCGATTGTGGGAACGCCTACGGATTCAAGCTGCGCGCCCCGTTGCGGCCGCATCTTACGTAGTGCTTTCATCGTCGAGGATGACATTCGGATGTTCGGCGCACAAACAGCGCCCCGTCAAACTGCTGATGTTAACACACGCCCATACCGCCCCAAAGTGCAGCCAAATTCGCGTGTGGCGTTTGGCCTTTTTGATCTACCTTCGTCATGACGGGATCTCTATTCGGCTCTCAGACGGGTCGCAGCAAAGCTAGCGGGAAAGCTTCGAATGCCTCTCCAAGGTTTAAGCGACCCGTCGAACGGCCTTCTATTCCAGCCGCGCTACCGGCAAGCGTGTTCGTCCAACGTACAGGCGAGCCTTTGGGCAGTATCAATTCAGTCTGGTTCCAGAAGTCGCGCCGCTTTTCAGGCTCAACAACCGGCGCCTGCAATGCGGCAACGCATCGAACAGTTATCGAGACGAGCCAGTCATTGAAATTCCTGCGGGCGAAAGCAACGACTCGATCTCGATGCTGCCCAGTAACTTCTATCGGCAGGTATTCGCCATCAAGAAACAAATCGGGGTTTTCTGTTCTGGCATTCAAAGCGCGATTCAGGACGTGCATCTTCACCATCCCGTCCTTCCACGATTCGATCAACCTCTCGATGTTCCGGTCATCCTGCGATTCGTAAGCTTTACGCAAAAATCCGGCGAGTTCGCGGCGTTTTTCGAAGTCAATCGTCCCGCGGTTATCTGGATCAACGAGCCGCAAGTCCCAAAGCTCGGACCCTTGATAACAATCGGGCACGCCGGGGCAAGTTATTTTTAAAAGCGCTTGACTGAGACCGTTCATCATTCCGTAGAGGGCTGTGAATTTTTGGAACTCCTCAAACTTGGAGCAAAACTCGGCGTTGCCCCTTCGGTCCAGCACACCGGCAATGAAATCGCGCAACGCCGACTCGTGCACCTCATTGGGCCGTGTCCAGCGTGTATGAACTTGCGCCTCGCGCGTCGCCTTGATCATGTAGTCCTGAACGCGCGGCACAAGCGTGGTCCAGTCGTCCTCATGAAGAGGCCAGGTGCCAACGAGCGTTTGGTAGAAAAGATATTCTTCATTTCGATCCGGAACCGCAGCTGTATCCGCTTTATAGACAAATTCTTCGTTGCTTCGTGACCAGCAGCGCAGAGCAGCTTCCCATCTTTCAGGAATCTCGGACAGAACCGCAATTCGCGCCCGGGTGTCTTCCGATCGTTTCGTGTCGTGCGTTGTCGTCGCGTTTATGCTGTCAGGCCAGTTTTTCTGTCGCGTTGCAATTAGCTGATGGAAGGGAGAATGATCGGTCGTTGACACTCTTGGATCGCCGCCAACCTCGTTCAGCGATGCCAGCGGAAAATAGATGTACAGGGCGGTGTCTTCCATTCCTTTCGCCATGATCGAACCTGTGAATTGCTGCCAGCGCGTCACGAACGCAAGTCGCGCCTCCCTTTGTTCGGGACGAATATGTTCCGCGGCGGCGAGTAGCAGCACGTCAGACACGAAATTGAAATATTCTGCAGCGAGTGTAGGCCGCCGGCCCCGGGCAGACTCGATTGCTTCGGTGATTACTTTTCGAGCTGACTCGGGAACCTCAAGCGATTGGATGTACGTCCGATACACAGGAAGGCAAGCGGTAACTTCGATCAAAGCTTCGGCGAGTTCGGCAGGGTGCAATTCCCGTGCATAGCGATCATCTCGAGCGAGTTCCGCCAGCGTTCTGCTAACCGCGCGAATTTCCACCCCCAGCAGAGTGCGCATGATGAGTTTTTTCTTGTCGAATAGCAGATCCTCGAAGTTGACGGATAGTCCGATCCATTTTGAATAAACCTCCTCAAGCGTTCCTGCCTGCTGCTCGTCCACGAGCAGGCGGTTGGCAAAATTCAGATAGTCGTAGCCCGTGGTGCCTTCCACGGGCCAATCATCGGGCAGCCATTCGTTCTGTTCGATAATCTTTTCAACAATCAGATACAGATCGTCGTGTTCCGGACGCTGCGATGCCAGGCGCTCGCGCAAGCGTTTGAGATATCGCGCAGGCTCCCGCAGGCCGTCAATGTGATCGATTCGAAATCCGGAGCAGCTTTTGCTAAGCCCTATGCGTATTGCCTTTTCGTGAGTAGCGTCAAACACGGCCGGATCATCCGCTCTCACGCCGACCAAATCGGTGATCGAGAAAAAACGCCGGTAGTTGATGGCGTCGCTCGCGGTTTGCCAGAAGGCCAGGCGATAGTGCTGACCGGCAAGAATGTGTTCGAGTTCGTTAAGACTGCTCGGATCGCCGGGCTTGCCGTTTAGAACCTCGAGCGTTCTTTCGATGTGCGCGTAGACTTCCGGAGATGCAATCAGTAACTGGTGCAGCCGATCGCACATCCCTTCGAACTTCGCGCGCCGATCCGCCACCGGCAATGCCCCATTGCCAAGAGCGATCGATTGCGCCACCGCAACCACGCCCCGCCATTCCTGGGCGCTCGGCGAATCTCCCTCAAGCGAGGTGCTCTTCCCGTTGACGGGGGAGTTCAAAATCTGCGCATAGGAAGTAGGCGCGATGGGAAATAGCTGCTCGCCATACCTCAGGACGAATCGGCCGTCTTGCCAGTCAAGATGCAGCTCTCCGTCATTCAGAACATCACCAAACGGTCGTCCAAGAAACGGAAGCAGTAATTTGTTTTCCAGCGTTCGTGAAGGCGGTTTCCAATCGATATCGAAATAAGAAGCGAAGGGCGAATCGGGCCCGAACTCCAGCACATCCATCCACCATCGATTTTCTTTGCTGGCAGCCATATGATTCGGGACAAGATCCAGCACAAGTCCCATGCCGCGTTCTTCCAACGCGGATTGGAACGCCGCGAATTCCTCTTCGCCTCCTTCGTCGAGGTCGATTTTCGTCGGGTCGGTAACGTCATATCCGTGACCGCTTCCGCGGCGGCTACCAAGAATCGGTGATGCGTACACATGCGAGATCCCTAGTTCGCGCAAGTAATCGAGGATTGAAATCGCGTCCCGGAATCGGAAGTTCGCATTGAACTGAAGACGGTAAGTTGCCAGCGGCGCCCGAACAGGCATTATTGCGGTCCCTGGATATGCAGCTTTCCACGCACTGCGACGAGTTCGCGAGTCCACTCTTCGTTGCTCGGGCCGGCCCCGTCGTGGCTTGTGGTCACCCGTTCATTCCAATCATGGCAAGGATAAGCGGAGTTCTGCAACTCGATCGCTTCCAGCGACGGAGTCTCCGGCGGCGGTTGATAAAAATGACCGTGAACGCAGACGTATCTCATTTTCTCGCTTGCCTCGGATCCATGTATGACGAAAAACAGTTTGCAGAAGGAAGTTTCGCCGCCCGGTGCCTCAATGAGAGGCAGTAAGCCTGCACTCACCCAGATTCAGTTGAGCAACTGTCGGCTCTAGGCACTCCATAACCTAACGTCCGCGACGACTCAGAAGACACAAACTAACAACAATTATGCGAAGACGAAGAGGTTGAGAACAATACAGGAAAGTGCCTATGAGCCGCCTCAACCTTCGGCAGCACAAAGTTAGTCCTCTGATTCAAAAGGAAATGAAGGACTGACTTCCACGGTCTGTTCTATCACAACGCCATCCCGCCGCAATGTTTCTAGCGCGACAATAACCAAAAGTGACCACGCGTCGACCTTTGCTCAATACGATGTTAATTTGAGTAAATAGTTAGTTCCGAGTTTCGACTGATCACGGCCACGTGCGTTTCACGCAAGGAGACTCTGATGACAGCACATGCTAGTTCCCCGGCCCCAGCTGTTTCGCTGCCGTTGTCCAGGCTTTTTCGGCTCGTGTTTGTCGGCTTGTTTTTTTGTGCCCTCGGTGTGTACTGCCTCGTCGCAGAGGCTCAGGGCACAGTCGTCCTCGTCGGATCAGGCTCAAGCGTGCCGGCGCCTCTCTACAACCGATGGAGCCAGGAGTACGGCAAGCTCAGCGCGAACATTCAGATGCGATATCTTCCCGTGGGTACCAGCGAAGGGATCAAAGAGATTTCTCATGGTGCGGGCGATTTCGGCGCGGGAGAATCCCAGCTCACCGAAAAGGACCGGAAAGAAGGAAGCTTGATCGAGCTTCCCGCTGTGCTTATCGGGATTGTTCCAATCTTCAATCTTCCCGGTGTTCATCAGGAACTTCGGCTTTCAGGGGAAGTCTTGGCCGAAATCTACCTCGGCGATGTGAAAATGTGGAATGCGCCCCAGATCGCAAAGCTCAATCCCGACGTAACGCTGCCGAACCTCTCCATTCAGGTGGTCAACCGGCCCGCGGGAAAGGGCTCTAACTACGTCCTCACCGACTTTCTCTCCAAGGTGAGCTCTAGGTTTCGCTCCCAAATTGGAACCACGTCTTCACCTAAATGGCCAGTTGGTGAACCGGCGGAACGAAGCTCCGACATGGCCGACAAGGTAAAAAGTATCTCCGGTTCCATCGGCTACGTCGAATACCAGTACGCGGTGAAAGGAAACATTCCTCAAGCTGCCGTGCTAACCCCTTCCGGAAAGTTTGTTAAAGCCTCAACCGAAACGATCGCGGCAGCGTGCCAGGCGGCGGAAGCTCCCCACTGGAATAATTTTTCGGCTTCTCTGACAAACCTGCCAGGAGCAGATTCTTATCCCATCACCAGTTTCAGCTGGATTTACCTGCGGACCCAATCGTCGGATTCAGCGCGGGCAAAAGCATTAGCCGATCTGCTGGATTGGATATATGCGGATGGACAGCGTTATGCGGCGCAAGAGGGCTATGCCGAGTTACCTTCGCCACTTCTCGCAGCGGTGAGGAAGAAGGTCAAGGAGCTCAGGTAGCCGCTGCCAAGACTCAATTTTATTCATTTCGCGCTCAGGATTCGAATGATCCCTCATTCACAAGCGTCGCGGCTACCGCGCGCCGCCTGATTTTTCCCGTCGATGTGGTTGGTATGTTTTTCACCAGATATATTTTCTTCGGACACTTATATTCCGCCAGGTGTTCGCGGCAATGTTTGAGCAGTTCGGATTCAGTTGCTTGTCGTGACTCCTGCAAAACCACCGCTGCAGCCACTTCCTCACCCAGGGTCGGATGAACGTAGCCGAATGTAACCGCTGCTGCCACGGCAGTATTCTGCAACAGTACCTCGTCCACTTCGTGCGGTGCGATATTCTCGCCGCCGCGGATGATGATGTCCTTGATCCTGCCAGTCAAATGTAGATAGCAGTCTTCGTCGAGAACTCCCTCGTCGCCCGTGCGAAACCATCCGTCGGAAAAGGCTCGCGCATTCGCCTCAGGGTTGTTTTCATAGCCGTGAAAGACATTGGCCCCCTGAATCGCCACCTCACCGCGCTCATTCGTACCGAGGTGTTTCCCCTCCTGGTCCATGACGCTGATGCGCAGCCCGGCGCCCACTCCCACGGATCCTGCCTTTCGATGTCTCGGCGGTAAAGGATTCGACGTCATCTGGTGGCTTGCTTCCGTCATTCCGTAAGCCTCCACGAAAGGCACCCCGAACAGTTTTTCGATCTTATGAATCAGGCTTGGCGAAAGCGGCGCGCTGCAAGAGCGGATAAAGCGCAGGGTTGCAGCCTCTTCGGGTTTTCGATGGGCGCGAGCGAGCAGAAGCTGATGCATCGTTGGTACTCCTGAATACCAGGTCACCCGATGCTCTCGAACCGTCCTCCAGAAGGAAAGCGCGTTGAATCTTGTAGGAACAACCACGGTGCCGCCCGAAAGCAGTGTCGCCATCATCGAAGCCATCAATCCGTGGACGTGAAACAGGGGCATGATGCAGAGCGAAACGTCCGCTGGCGACAGACCGTAAGTGTTCGCAATATTCGCTGAAGAAACCGCAAGGTTAAAGTGCCGCAGGGGCACCCGTTTGGGCCGCCCAGTACTTCCGCTTGTATGCAGCACAAGCGCGATGTCGTCTGGCGTCGGCTCCTTCGCAGTCGCGCCGGTAGGGTTGCCGGCAAGCCAGACATGTCCATCCTCACTCATTCCGACGGGAAACACCGGGATTTTGCGATCGGAGGCAGCGCTGCGCGCGAATTCCGCTCCAGCCGCGGGACATAGAAGAATGCGAGCATTCGTGTCATTCAGAAAAAAAAGAAACTCCTCATACGGGTACGCCAGATTCAAAGGGGCCGCTTTTCCCGCAATGGTGGCGGCCAGAAAACTTACGATCGCAGGCAGTCCATTCGGCAGTGCAATTGCCACCGCGTCGCCGCGCCGGATTCCCACGGAAGCCAGAGCATTCGCCATAGCCAGAACTTGCTGCCTCAGCGAATCGTAGCTCACACGGATTCCCAGCTCCGGCACGATCACCGCGGTATGTTTGCTATCGGCGAATTGCAAAACATCCAGGAGAGTTTCAACGGACTTCAGCGTCATTCGTTGGCTCCTCTAAGTCCAATTGCCACGCGAGAAATTCTTGTCTAGTGTTAACGAAATGTTGCGCCACTTGGAAGGAAAATCCTGTGAATTCCGAATCAGTAGCCTTGGCGTTCGACGTTTCACTGAACGCCTTTCCCAATGTCCGGATTATCCCATCGCGTATCTCGATGGGCAACCGAAGCTCAGCGAGCAGTCACGGAAAGGGAGTTTCTAGCGGCCCGGATCTAAATCTCGAATCACCACGTTCAGCACCTGTCCGGTTCGTCTCGCATCGGTCTCCGAGACGGTTCCTCTCAATTCATTCTCTTCGTCGCCATCGGAACTATCCCGATACGTTCGCGCAATCGCCGGTAGCCTGGCGCATCCGCCCCGGATCAGCCCGGCCTTCTCTGCGACGGCAAGTCTCGTTTCAAATGGCCAACCGCTGATTTCCCCTGCGGGCGCTCCCGCACTCGCGAGCCCTTCTAGTCCTTTGTGTTCGAGTGCGTCGGTCACGATCGCCTCAAGAACTCCGCACGAAGTGCGAAGCGCCACGTCGTATTCCATTTGCTCGAGAGCCCGCCGGCTATTCGCATAAGCTTGCTCCACCACCGGGCGCAATTCAGGGTTGTGAACAAACTCGAACCGCCGGCGAATCCCCGTATCCGCTGACGCTTGGGATGCAGGCGAGGCGTCGCTAAGAGAAGACCTGCCCGGCATTCCGGATAGCGATGCCACCGCTTGCCCGAGAACGTCGAGCAGCCGATTGACGATCTCGTCCGGAGGCACTCCTTCGGCAGCTCGCCCGTCAGCAGTGCGCATCAAGAAGGCGTCACTGAACGAACGAGCCAGCCAATGGGCTTTGCTGCCTCCCGACAATTTATTGATTGTCGTGCCGCAATGTTCCTGCCAGGCCCGTGTTTCAGCCATCACCGCTGGCTTGCTCGCATCTGATCTTAGCCTTTCGCGAATCTGGCGCCCGCGTCGGATCAGACCGTCCAGGTGCGACAACTGAGCTTCGATTTGAGCTCGCACACTCTCTTCCATCGCTTGCGTCTCCCTCTCTTAAACACTTGCTTTGCAATTTCGCGCCAATTCGATTATCGCATCTCGTCTGCCAGCAATAACGCAGCGGCTGCAACGTAATGCTGTCGAAACACTCCGCAACCGTATCTTGACGAAGGGCAATCTGAGATTCGCTATAATTTAAAACATGGCCCGGTTCCTCGATCGATTGTTGCGAATGCTCCGCGAGCGGCGCGGAACGGATATGTCGTTCATGTGCCGCCATCTTCTTTCCGAACGCGGCGAAGCTTCGCAGACTGCTCTCGCGCAGGAAATCATCAATTCTTATAGGGCGATGAACGACAAGCAGCGGCTGCAATTTTATGAAATGCTGTCCCGTGATTTTGTGCCCGATCAGGCTTCCATTCTTAGCGCCGCGGCAGGCTATCAGAGCTCGCCTGGACCCCACTCATTAGCCGCTCTATCTGCGGCTGTCGAAGCTCCGCGTCAGGAGCTGTTCCGCCGGATTAACACGGCGCCGCGCGGCACCGAAACCCTCGTCGCGATGCGCGAGCATGTATTGGCCTCCAGCAACGGAGATTTCGCCGCGCTCGATGTCGACTTGCGGCACTTATTCAGGTCCTGGTTCAACCGCGGCTTTCTGCGTCTCGAACGTATTAGCTGGCACACTTCGGCACTGATCCTGGAAAAACTAATCGCTTACGAATCAGTCCATGAGATCAATGGCTGGCCCGATCTCCACCGGCGCCTCGAGGCCGACCGCCGCTGCTTTGCCTTTTTTCATCCGGCGCTTATCGATGAGCCGATCATTTTTGTGGAAGTAGCCCTGTCCCGCGGACTGACGGGCGATCTCGAACCGTTACTGGATATTCAGGCCCCAGTGCTCCCTCCCGAGAAGGCGGATACAGCCATCTTTTATTCGATTAACAATTGCCTGCGCGGCTTGCGCGGTGTTCCATTTGGCAACTTTCTGATCAAGCAGGTAGTGGACGAGTTGGCTGCCGAGCTTCCGAATATTAGAAACTACAGTACGCTATCACCTCTGCCGTACCTTTCGCGGGCCTTGCGGGATCAACAAAACGAAAACGGTTTCACGCACGATCGCCTCTTGCGCCTGGTTGCAAATGATACCCGTAGGCTCACTGCGGAAGCGCGCCGCCGCGACCCTGTCGAAGCCCTTTTCCATTTCTTGGAACAGCCACTGGCCCATCGAGAAATTCTCGCTCGGCCTCTGGAGCATCTCTCCCTTGCGTATCTCACACAGGTGCGTCAGAACGGCAAACTCCACGATCCCGTCGCCACTTTTCATCTTTCGAATGGCGCGCGCCTGGAGAGAATCAACATTTTCGGAAACCTGCGACCCTATGGCTTGCGTGATTCCTTCGGCGTGACCGTCAATTATCGGTATGTTCCCGCGGACCTCGAGGAAAACCACGAGCGTTTTGTTAGAGGAGAAATACAGGTAGCCAACGGGCTGACATCAGAATACAAAGCGGTAAGAAAGGCCTGGCAGCCGCACGGCTCTCTGCAAAGCAAGAATCATTGAATCCACACCTCGCAGTATTGCCGCAAACCAAACTCCCAGCGCTCGTTCCGACAACCGGAAGTCCTAACTCCGTCGATCTGTTTAGCTTACGCGACCTCGAACTCGATTCGCCAAACTTTTCCCGGCCTGCTCGTCTGTTAGGCGCGCGCGGTCGACGTCCGTGGTTCCACCGGCGCTACCGCAGGTACTGCCTCGCGTTGCCCCGGTGCCTTCAGCCGGCGGAGGACAAAGAACGCCAGCACCGCAGCGATCGAGTCGAAAACGATTGCCACCCTGAACACACCAGCCCAGCCAATCTTCGGCATGTTGAACTTAGCCGCGAACGGGGTCCAGATCGTCGGCACCACGGTCAGAGCAATTCCGTACGCAACGATCACTCCTGCCGCGATAAGCAAGGCGGTCTTGGCCATGCGACTGAGTTGAAGGCGCATTACTGTCGGCGCAAGGAATACCGAAAACAGCACTATCACGCCGCCAAGCAAAAGCAGCGCGTCCGCTCGGAAGTCGAAAATCTTGCCCGCAGCAAGAGCGGATCCGATAGGAACAAACATGGAGGCCGTCCCCTTTGCTGTATACAAGAAGCCATAGTTCGTCGTGGCGTACTTGCGGCCAAAGAAGTCTCCACAAAGCGCCGGAAAAAGCGAATAGATCTCACCCCATCCGAAGAACGTGAAGGCGCTAAAAACTACGAACAGCTTCGGGTTGTGCGCAAACTTGATGAGCGCGAAGATGGCAATCGCCTCCAAGCCGAATGCCAAAGTCATGGTCTTCTCGCGTCCGATATGGTCCGAGATCCAACCCCAGAACGGACGACATAACCCGTTGACCAGGCGGTCCGCGGAAAGAGCAAAGGTGAGTGCAGCCATGCTCAGACCCAGCAGCTGCACCGGAACTTTGTCCACGCCGAAGTCTTTGGCCATCGGGGCCAACTGAGCGGTGGCCATCAAGCCGCCGGTTGCTACCATAGCCATCATCCCGTACATCAGCCAAAAGTGTGGCGTCGAGGCCATCTCGCCCGGCTTGAAGTCCACGGGGCTTTGGCGAACTTTTACCTCCGGGCTGCCCTTTAGCCTCCACGTCTTCGGCAGCCAGCCAGCTGGCGGAGCCTTTAGGAACAGCGCCGCGATCACAACAACTAATCCCTGGATGATGCCCCATTTGATGAACGCCGCTTGATAGCCCGCGGAAGCGATCATGTTCGCGATCGGCGCAACAGTGAAGGCGGACCCGGCTCCGAATCCCGCGGCGGTGAGACATGCTGCGAGTGCCCGATGGTCGGGGAACCACTTGAGCGCGCTACGAATGGCAGTGCCGTAGACGATGCCTGCGCCCACTCCTGCGATCGCGTAGGAGAGGTAAAGTGCGGTCAGCGTCTCGGCCTTTCCGCTTCCGTACCATCCGATCGCTGCGAGCACCCCTCCGAGCATGACGAGGAGTTTCGGTCCGAATTTATCGACAAGCCACCCTTCAAAAGGAACCAGCCACGTTTCAAGAAGAACGAAAACCGTGAATGCCACCTGGATCAGCGCCTGTTCCACTCCGAGCTTTTTCTGCAGCGGGCTGACAAACAGCGTCCAGCCATATTGCAGGTTTGCTACGGCTACCATGCTAAGCACGCTGAAGAAGAGAATAAGCCAGCGGTTGTCTTTCAGAGCTTGGAACCCTGCGCTTCGTTCGGAAGGGGTTTCGGTCATGCGTGCATCTCCTTACCGTTTACCGGAATTGCCTCTAACCAAAAAACAGAGGCATTCATCATCTCGGCCCGGTCCGCTCGCAATGATTGGGGAATGCTCGGAAGAATTAGAGGGTCTCGGCATACGACCGCAGAGATACCCCTATCATGCACGCTATACGTCAAAGCGCGCCTATCAGATCTGCCTTCTTCACAGCTGCATTACTTCTGTAAATGGGACAAATCCAAATTTCTGAGCGAACCCCCCACTGGTCCGCTAAGCGAACCTCTAACACCCTATCAATTACGTGTCAAGAGCTTAGTAATCCCGTCTCTAAGAAACCCCCAGCAGACGGCCTCTGAAAATTGTTGGC
>Ga0182036_10001332_pt1 | contig 11519 bp, 8 predicted proteins | sample sta12Cox44000080_FD_125966 | JGI IMG/M metagenome (GOLD analysis project Ga0182036, IMG submission 125966) | Lab enrichment of tropical soil microbial communities from Luquillo Experimental Forest, Puerto Rico - statoxic.12C.oxic.44.000.080 | ecosystem: Environmental > Terrestrial > Soil >...
AGGCCATCTCGCTCCACCACCCGCAAACCTCGCACCTGTAAACCTCGAAGGTCGATCAGCGCAAGCTGCGCGGTCGGCCAACGCGTAACTAGGCCGGCACCGCCACGGCGGCGTTCACGTTGTCGCCGCAGCGCGTACCGTGGCAGATCATGATCGCGGCGCTGATCATCGCGGTCGGCGCATGGATGGACGCGCATTCGACCAATCTGACCCGGCCCCCGCAACTCTATGTCAGCCAGGCATTGCTCGGCTTCGGCACCACGCTCTTCATCGGCCCGGCACTCCTTTCCGGATTGCAGCGCATGCTTGCGCGAGGTCCCGATTATTTCATCAGCATCATCGTTCTGTTCAGCGTCACGCAGAACGTCGGCGGACTCGTGGGATCCGCCGCGCTCGGAACCTATCAGACCATTGAGGCGAAGAGCCACGCGGCGGCGCTCTCGGAGCATTTGCTCGGCGCCGACCCGAACGTCGTCGAGCGCATCCAGCTCGGTGCCGCAGCCGTGGCCGACGTCGTCGCTGATCCTGCCCAACGAACGGGGCAAGGAGTATCACAGCTTGCCCAGGCGCTGGCGCAGGAAGCCAACGTTCTCGCCTATAACGACGTATTTCTGTTGGTTGCCATCGTCGCCCTGCTCGGGGCGCTTTACATCGGATGGCCTGAATTCGTTTCCGCCATTCGACGCCCGCAGTTGGCTGGGGAGGGTCCAGGATGAGCGAGGCAGCGACCGGCGCCGCCCCCAAAACGGGAGCGCCTTCCACGACCGTCGCCGCCCCCCAAACGGGAGCGCCTTCCACGTGGCGTCCGGCGCCGCATCGTTCCTGGGTGATAGCAGCCGTAATCCTGATCGCCATTGCATTAGTGCTGATTCTGCTTTCGGCGTGGCAGCTGCCGCCGTTCGGACGCGGAATGCAACAGACCGACAACGCTTACGTTCGTGGGCGCACCACCGTGATCGCCGCACAGGTCAGCGGTTACGTCATCGCTGTCGAGGTCAACGACTACGCGCAAGTCACCGGCAACCAGGTGCTTGCGCGCGTCGACGATCGCCCCTACCGCGCGCGCGTGGAGCAGGCGCGCGCCAATCTCCATGGAGCGGAAGCGAATCTCGCGAACAACGCTCAGGCGCATGCATCGAGAAGCGCGAACATCGGAAGCCAGATCGCTGCGATTGATAGCGCGAGTGCGCAACTTCTGCGCGCCCAAGCCGACATGACTCGCGCGGATGAGCTGGTCGGCGACGGGTCGATCTCGGTACGCGAGAGAGATCAGACCCTCGCCGGGTTGCGCCAGGCCCAGGCGCAGGTCGATGAAGCGGTCAAGTCGAGAGAGATCGCTGTCCAGGATCTTCGCAGCGTCGACGTCGGACAGGAAAGCCTCGTAGCGCAGGTCGAAGCCGCGCGCGCGCAGCTCGACGCGGCGCTGATCGACCTCGAGCACACGGTCGTCCGCGCGCCCGAATCCGGGCAGTTGGGAGAAGTCGGCGTACGACTCGGACAATATGTGACGAACGGAACCCAGCTGACGACGCTCGTGCCGCCGGATTTGTGGGTCATCGCGAACTACAAGGAGGCGCAGACCGCGTACGTGGCTGTCGGTCAGCAAGCGTCATTTACTGTCGACGCATTGGACGGCACCCGGTTCATGGGTCGTGTTGAAAGGCTCTCTCCCGCGACGGGCTCCGAATTTGCCGTTCTCAAACCCGACAACGCGACGGGAAACTTCGTGAAGGTGCCGCAGCGGATCGGTGTACGCATCGCGATTGATCCTGACCAGACGATGATGGCTCGTCTGCGGCCCGGGATGTCGGTTGAGGCGGTAGTCGATACCCGGAGCAAACCGTGAGGCGTGCTTGGGCAGTGGTCGTGTGTCTCGCCGTCGCCGGGTGCGCCGGGCCCCGGCCGCAGATTCCCGCTGAAGCGTCGGTTACTGCGCCGCCGTCTTGGCGAGAGACTTCGCATGACACGGCCGCGCCCGTCACCGCGACGTGGTGGGACGCTTTTGGAGATCCCGCGCTGACGCGAGCTGTCGCTACGGCACTCGCGAACAACACCGATATCTATCTGGCCGCCGCGCGCGTGGAAGAAGCGCAGGGCGAGTTTCACTTGGCGAGGGCGCAGCTACTGCCGAACGTCACGGCGCAAGGAGGCGGCGGTCGGGAGCGCAGCGTGAATGCCGGATTCGGCATCCCAGAGCTGCAAAACGCGGGTCAGGCGAATGTCGGGTTGTCGTACGACCTCGATCTCTTCGGCCAATTGGCCACGGCTCGAGATGCCGCCTATGCACGGCTTCTGTCGCGCGCCGATTCACGCGAGAGCGTGCGCCTGGCGGTCGCCGCATCGACAGCCGGCGGTTATATCACCCTGGCGGCGCTCGACGCACGGCTCGTCGTGCTGCGCGAAACGCTTGTGCAACGCGCGAATTCGCTCAACGTCATCAGACGCCGCACGGAGACGGGCTACTCCACCCAGCTCGACCTTGCCCAGGCCGAGGCCGAGTATCGCGCCGCGGCCCAACTCATACCCGCTGCGGAGCTCGCCATCGCGCACCAGGAGAACGGCCTCAGCGTTCTATTTGGTTCCGCGCCGCGCGAAGTGCAGCGGGGGCGTGAGCTAAACGCGTTCGTCGTCCCCGACATTCCAGCCGCCGTCCCCTCCGAATTGCTCCGTCGCCGTCCAGACATTGCAGCCGCGGAAGAGCAACTTGTCGCAGCGGACGCCACGCTCGATTCGGCTCGAGCCGCATTCATGCCGAGCATACAGCTATCGGCAAGTGGCGGCGTGGCGGCATCGACCCTCTTTCAGCCAAGTGCGATCTGGATTTGGGCGCTTGGTGCAGCCTTCTCTGCGCCGATATTCGATAGCGGCAGGCTTCAGGCGCAGCAGGAAACTGCGGCCGCGCGTCGCAACCAGGCCGCCTACGCATACAAGAACACTGCGCTCACCGCGTTCCGCGAAGTCGAGGACGGGCTTGCCAGCGTTCGGCTTCTGGACGAACAAGAGAAGGCGTTAGTTGCACAGCGCGACGCGCTTGCGCATGCGCTTAAGCTTGCGACGCGGCGTTATCGCGCGGGCTATTCACCGTATCTCGATCAGCTAGACGCGGAGCGAAGTTTGTTGTCAGCGGAGCTTTCTCTTGTGCAAAGCCGTGCGGATCGCCTGAGCTCTGCCGTGGACCTCTATCGGGCGTTGGGTGGCGGATGGGACCTATACGAATCGAGCAGTTTCTAAGGGGTAAGCGCGATATGTCGAGACCAGGGTTCAAAGCCAAATTCGACCGTCTGGGCAACATCCTTGTTAGCGGCTTCCAGGTCACCGCCCTGTTCGTGATCGGCGGGACGCTCGTCTGGTCGGCGGTGAACGAGTATTTGAAGATGATGCAGGCAGGGCACGCGCGGCTCGACGACATCCTGCTCCTGTTCATCTACCTCGAGTTAGGAACAATCGTCGGGATCTACTTCAAGACCGAGAAGCTCCCGGTCCTTTTCCTGCTCTACGTCGCGATCACCGCGCTGACGCGCTTTCTGGCGATCGACATCAAGGACCTTTCGATTCCGTCCGTGCTCGCCGTGACCGGGTCGATTTTCGTGCTGACTCTGGCGGTGCTCGTCGTGCAGATCGCGACGTCAAAGTTCGAATCGCCCACACAGAGCAAGACGCAGAGTACGGCCGTCGACGCCCACGTCAAGCCGGAATAGCCCGGCGGCGCCGGATCATGCGTTCTAGCTCACTGCTCGCACCGGGAATATGATAGGCGAACTGTTGGCGAAGCATCCACGCGTGAGCAGCTTCTGCGCGCTGTCCGCGATTGCTGAAGAGATCGTGAACGACACTTGACGCGGTGGCATCGCGAATGCGAATTTCGGCGAGTCTGTTGGGCCGCTAAGGCGCAGCACCCATGACCGAACCGTCCGGACCCTCTTCCCACACCACGCGGCACGAGCCCGCCGACGAAGACCCGCTCAGTGCGCACAAGCAGGCAGCGCTGCTCGCGGAAGAGCGGCGGCTGCTGAAGGTCATTGGCGCAGGAAGTCCATTGACCAGCACGCTCGATGCATTGTGCCGCCTAGCCCAGGAGGTCGATCGCACTACGTTGGTCTCCATTCTTCTGCTGGATCGGACAGGCAAACGAATTCGTCGAGGAGGTGTTGCCAGTCTTCCCGCGAGCTACGCGGAAGCCCTCGACGGAGGACGGGTCGGGTTGCGATTCGGTCCGTGCAGCGCAGCGGCGCATCTCGGCGAGCAAGTGATCTCCGCCGACATCGCCACGGACGAACGCTGGGCGGACGAGTACAAATCGTTGGCATCGGCGCACGGCTTACGTGCATGTTGGTCTACGCCGATCAAGTCCTCGCAAGGACGAGTGCTGGGCACGTTCGCCGTTTATCCGAGCGAGACGACCCGCCCGACATTCGAGCAAAGAGGCAGGATCGAGCAGTTCACGGAGCTGGCGAGCATCGCGATCGAGCATGCGTATACGATCGATGACCTGCGACGATCGGAGGAACGCTACGCCCTTGCGATGGAGGCCGCTTCCGATGGCCACATGGATTGGAATCTGGTGACCGGCGAGTTCTACATCTCGCCTCGGATGCTGAAGATGGTCGGTCATCCGCCTGACGCGACATTCGTGGACCGCGCCGACTGGGTGCGGCGTTTTCCATTTCTCCCCGAGGATCGCCCGCGATGGGAAGCGGCAATGGCCACCCATTTCGCCAGCCGCGAGGCGAAGTTCAACCGCGATTTTCGCATCGTGTTGAATGGCGAGACGCGCTGGCTGGCATTCAATTTCGTCGCCACGCGCGACGCGGCAGGGAACGTTCTCCGCTGGACGGGCTCCGTCGCCGACATCAATGACCGGAAGCGCGACATCGCTACCGTGCTCGATGCCATTCCGGGAATGGTCGCCCTGCTGTCGCCGACTGCCGAGGTCGAGGCAGTGAACAGCGAGCTGCTCGCGTACCTCGGACAACCGCTGGAAGTGATCAAGCAATGGGGCACCAATGGAATCGTGCTTCCAGAGGATGTGCCTCGCGTCGCCGACGTCTTGAGGCAGGCGATGTCGACCGGTCAGCCTTACGAGATCGAGGTCCGCATCCGTCGATTCGACGGCTTGTATCGCTGGAACAGTACCCGCGGGCTTCCCTTTCGGGACTCGAGCGGCGCGATCGTGCGGTGGTACGCCATGGTTTCCGACATCGACGACCGCAAGCACGCGGAGACTGGGCTGCGCGAATCGCAGCAGCGCTATGAGCGCGCGATGCTCGCGGCCGAGGCGGGGTTCTGGGACTGGGATGTCCCGGCCGACGACTTCTATGTCTCGCCGAAGCTGCTCGAGATGACCGATTTCCCGCCGGGAACCCGAGTCGCCGGACGGGCCGATTTCATGGCGCGTGCACCCTTCCACCGCGGCGATGTGGCCAGGTGGGATAGCGCGGTAAAGGAGCTCTTCGCGACCGGCGGCGTCCGCCTCGCCATGGAAATACGCTCGATCCACGGCGGCAAAACGCGCTGGGCATTGCTGAGCGGCATGTGCGTGCGCGACGAAGCGGGCAAGATCCTCCGTTGGACGGGCTCGGCGACCGACGTGACCGCACGCAAGCTCGCCGAAGAAAAGCTGCGTTCGCGCCAGGAAATGGTGAATTTTGCGCAAAAGGCCGCCGGCGCCGTCGCGTTCGAGTGGCGCGCGCAGGCGGGCAAAGATGAGAATCGCTGGTCGCCCGAGCTCGAAGCTCTGTACGGAATCGCAGCAGGCTCATACGACGGGACGGAGCAGTCGCTGAGAAAGCTCATCCACGCTGAAGACTGGCCAAACGTGCGCGCCGCGCTCAAGTCGGCCCTGAAATCGGGCGATCTCGACGCGGAATATCGCGTGATTCATCCCGACGGCGCGATCCGCTGGCTTCAGACGAAAGGACGAACACTCTTCGACCCCGGCGGCGAACCGGCTCGTGTGGTCGGATTCACGTTCGACATCACGAATCGCCGTCTCGCCGCCGAAGAACTCCAGCGGATCGAGCGTCAGTTACGCCACGCTCAACATCTCGAAGCGCTCGGTACGCTTGCCGGCGGCATCGCGCACGACTTCAACAACCTGCTCGGCGCGATACTGGGCTATGGGGAGATGGCGCTCCGTAACGTCCGCACCGGCACTCGGCTGCGCCGCGACATCGAAAGCATCGTGATCGCCGGCGAGCGCGGTCACGCTCTGGTCGAGCGCATCCTCGCATTCAGCCGCAGCGGAGTCGGCGAGCGTGTTGCCGTGCATGTGGAAAAGATCGTGCGAGAAACGCTTGCTCTGTTCGCAGCCAAGCTGCCGCGACACATCGTCATCGAGCGCCGGCTGCATGCGGGCAGTGCCGCAGTCATGGGGGACGCGACCCAGATCCATCAGGTCCTCATGAATCTGCTCACGAACGCTGCGCAGGCGATGCCTTCGGGCGGAACGCTCTGCGTTTCCGTCGATCGGATTCATGTCCAGGCACCATGCGTTGTGACGACCGGCTCCATCGCGGCCCGGGAGTACGTCGTTATGGAGGTTTCGGACTCCGGCAGCGGCATTCCGGCGGAGATCCTGGAGAAGATCTTCGATCCGTTCTTCACCACCAAGGAAGTCGGCGTCGGCACCGGGCTCGGGCTTTCGCTGGTGCATGGCATCGTGGCCGGGCTCGGCGGTGCGGTCGACGTCGCGACCAGTCTCGGCAAGGGAAGCGTGTTCAAGGTGTATCTGCCACGGACCGGCGAGGTCGCCCTGCCGAGCAAGCGCAGGAAACGTTTGGAGACAAAGACGCGGCGAGCAGCTCGAGGGCATATCCTCGTCGTAGACGACGAAGAGATCCTAGTCAGGCTTGCAACGGAAACGCTGGCGGAATTGGGATACTCGCCCGTCGGTTTCACCGCCAGCGGAAAAGCGTTGGAAGCATTCCTCGACAATCCCGAACAGTTCGATGCAGTCATCACCGATGAGAGCATGCCGGGCGCATCGGGCTCCGAGCTCATTCGGAGAATGCGCGCGCTCAGACCAACCGTTCCGATCCTGCTCGTGAGCGGATACCTCAGTCCGGCGGTCATCGAGCGCGCCCGCGAAGCAGGCGCGACCGACGTTTTGAAGAAGCCTCTGCTCGCGCGCGACCTCCAATCAGCGCTCGAGCGCGTGTTGCGACCAACAAGCAGCGGGAGGAACCCGGCGTCTTTCGAGCGGTCGGAACCTGCGGAGAAACAACGACGCAAAGTCGGTGCGTCGCGGTCCCAGCGTAGAGAGCAATAATGCCAGCCGCCACAGGTCTCATGCCCGGCATGAGCCTTGTTCCCAGGCAGTCGTCGGGTGACCTGCCCGACCTCGAGCCGCTGCGCGGCTCTTGGCGACGAAGCGCGGATCAGTACCACATCGAGCAAGGCAGCCGCCAGACCCCGTGGATCCTTACCGCGCAGGAGCTGAGCGAGAGTCGCGCGCCGGTGGACGAGCTGATCGATATCGCTGCCCACGAGAACGACCGGCTCTTTGCCGCCGTTGGGAAGGTAGGCTACGCGCTCCTCTTCACCACGAGCAACGGCGTGGTCGTCGATGTGCGTGGCGATGCTGCGCGGATCCAGCAGTTCAAATATTGGGGCATCTGGCAAGGCGGTGTCTGGGCGGAAAGCGTCGAGGGCACTAACGGTATCGGCACGTGTATCGCTGAAAAAGCGCCCGTCACGGTTCATTGCAGCTACCACTTCCGAGCGCGGCACGCGAGGCTCAGCTGCTGCGGCGCACCGGTGTTCGACCCTGACCAGAACCTCGTCGCAGTGGTCGACGTGAGCTCCTACGAACCGGAAACCTCGGAACACTCCCGCGCGCTCGCTTTCGCACTGACCGTCGAGGCGGCGCGCTCCATCGAGGAGCGCCTCTTCCGGCATGTTTATCGCCGTGCCTGGATCCTTTCCGCCATCGCGCCGATGCGGTTACAGCCGATGTTGATCGCGGCTGACGACGAACGGGTTATCGGTGCCGATCGGCATGCGCGCGTGGCCCTGGATATCGACGACCGTAAGCTCGCCGCGGGCTTGTCGCTGTGGCACTTTTTCGATCGCTCACCGTCGCTGTTTGCTTCGAGAGGCGGCGACAGCATGCCCAAGCTCACGCGGCTCGGGGAATCGGAGCCTTGGCATGTGATCCTCACTCCGCCACTGGTACGGTGCGCTGCCCTGGACTTGCGTCCTCGCATGGGCCGATCCAGGGACATTCCGGCACGGGGCGGCACCCCGGTCCTGACCGGGCGCGAGCGGACGATCCTGGAGCTCGTGGCCGAAGGTCAGTCCAATAAGGAGATCGGACGGACATTGGTCATCTCGCCGGAGACCGTGAAGACGCACCCGGAAAACGTCTACTACAAGCTAGCCGTCGAGCGTCGCGCCCAAGCCGTCGCGCGCGCGAAGGACCTCGCGCTCCTCGGAGAGACAGGCAAAGGCAGCACCTAGCGCTTCGTCGCGAGGCTCTGTTCGGTCGTTCGCGCGCCTTGCAGCGTGGCTTACGACGTGATCCATCGGGTGCTCCGCCAGACGCGAGTGCGGCGGTCGGCGTCCCTTGCATAGTTCCGGAAATATCCCCGGCTCGTCCATCCTTTCCCCCATCGGGGGGATAGGCTCCGAGCCGCTCGAGAGGCAGACTGCCCAATACGTGCTCCGGAGGCGTTCACGCCGCGCAGAGTTCCGGCGGTTTCCGCCATCGGGGAAAAGTCGCTAGCAAGCGGGGGTCCGCACGTGGCGAGCAAGGTAACACCCAGGCCTGACAGGGCCGTGCCAACGGTTGCCGGGAACGTGATCTCGTTTCCAGGCGGGCATCGGGCTTCAGTGAACATCGCTGCCCCAAGGCTTAGCCGAAGGAGGGCCCAACCCCCTGAACGCGGTGGGCTGCGGAACCCAACCGATCAGCTACAAAAGACTGCACGCGCCGTGGCGTTCGAGTGGCGAGTCCCCGCGGGCGAAGGTGAGAACCGTTGGTCGCCCGACCTGGAAGCCATGCATGGAATTCCAGCAGGGTCGTACGACGGGACGTACGAATCGTGGAAGAAGCTGGTCCATCCTGAAGACCGGGCGAACGTCGAAGCCGCGATCAAAGCTGCGCAGCAAACCGGCGATGTGGATGCCGAATATCGTGTCCTCCACTTCGGCGCCGTACGGTGGATCCAAGCGGTGGGCCGCATGTTCTTCGATCTGGAGGGTGAGCCGACACACATCGTTGGATTCATGCTCGACGTCACGGATCGCCATGTTGTCGAGGAGGAACTGCGGCGGATGGAGCGCCAGTTACGCCACGCTCAACATCTGGAAGCGCTCGGTACGCTCGCTGGGGGCATCGCCCACGACTTCAACAACCTGCTCGGCGCAATACTGGGCTATGGGGAGATGGCGCTCCGTAACGTCCGCGCCGGCACTCGGCTGCGCCGCGACATCGAAAGCATCATGATTGCCGGCGAGCGCGGTCACGCTCTGGTCGAGCGCATTCTCGCGTTCAGCCGCAGCGGAGTGGGCGAGCAGGTTGCGGTGCATGTCGAGGCGGTCGTGCGGGAAACGCTCGCACTGTTCGCCGCCAAGTTGCCGGAGCACATCAGCATCGAGCGGCAGCTGCATGCGGGCAGCGCCGCCGTCATGGGGGACCCGACCCAGATTCATCAGGTCCTCATGAATCTGCTCACGAACGCTGTGCAGGCGATGCCTTCCACCGGAACCCTCCGCGTGTCTCTCGACCGCATTCCTGTCCAGGCACGGCGCGTTGTGACGACGGGCTCCATCGCGGCCCGGGAGTACGTCGTCATGGAGGTATCGGATTCAGGCACCGGCATCCCGGCAGAGATCCTGGAGAAGATCTTCGATCCGTTCTTCACCACCAAGGAAGTCGGTGTCGGCACCGGCCTCGGCCTTTCGCTGGTGCATGGCATCGTGACCGGGCTGGGCGGTGCGATCGACGTCGCCACCAGCCTCGGCAAGGGAAGCGTGTTCAAAGTCTATTTGCCAGTCGCCGACCACGTCGCCGTGCCGAAGGAGCCTGGGAAGCGCCTGGAGCGCAGGACGCGGCGCCTTGCACGCGGCAGGGTCATGGTCATAGACGATGAAGAAGCCTTGGTGAAGCTTGCTACCGAAACTCTGACGGAATTGGGATGCGCGGCCGTTGGCTTCACCTCCGGTGCCAAGGCTATCGAAGCGTTCCTGGCCGCTCCCGAACAGTTCGATGCAGTCATCACCGATGAGAGCATGCCGGGCGCATCGGGATCGGAGCTTATTCGCAGAATGCGCGCGCTCCGACCAACCGTTCCGATCCTGCTCGTGAGTGGATATCTCAGTCCTGCGGTCATCGAGCGCGCCCGAGAAGCAGGCGCGACCGACGTTCTGAAGAAGCCGTTGCTCGCGCGCGACCTCCAGACAGCCCTCGAGCGCGTGTTGGGCAGCCGTCGCGTCGCCCATGAGCGCCGTAACAGCTGACACACGCTAGTGTCGGCCGTCGTCTTGTGGAGCCGACCGGACATTCCCAGGACGCCCGCTCGGAGGACCCTGACGCCATCGGATTTACGCCAGATGCCGATCTGAGCCAAACCTCGCGCGACGCGCGAAATAAACCCGGAATCAAGGAGTATCCATGTCCATCTCCACAAGAATCTGCTTCTCGAGCGCTCTTCTCGTATTCGCCGCCTGTGCCTTCGCCCAGGACCAGGTCGCTCAAGGGCAAAAGGCTTTCGAATCGCAATGCGCGTCGTGCCACACGGTCAAGCCGGGCGTGAACGGCTTCGGACCTTCGCTCGCAGGAGTCGTCGGGCGTCCCGCGGGGCACGTCGCTGGTTTCAACTACAGCGGCGGGATGGCCAGCTCGGGTCTCGTCTGGGACGAGGCGACGCTCGACGCGTTCCTCACGGACACATCCAAAAAGGTGCCCGGCACCAGCATGCCGGTCTCGATTCCCGATGCAAATGTCCGCGCGCAGATCATCGCGTATCTGCGTAGCGTGAGCACCCTGACTGCACCCTCGGCCATGGGCGCACCCACGGAGAGTGCGAAGCCTGTGACACCCGTGCCGACCGGCGGTCCGACGCAGGACGAGCTCAACCACGCCGCCGCCAGCACGAGCGACTGGTTGTACGCGAGCAAGGATTACACGGGGCAGCGCTACGTGAAGCTCTCGCAAATCAACAAAAAGAACGCGCACGACCTGCGCCCGATCTGCATCATTCGCTCCGACCATGCCGTGCCCACGCAGACCAATCCGCTGGTCTACAAGGGCGTCATGTATGTGACCACGTCCGATGGTTCCAACGCGGCCATCGACGCGACGACGTGCCGGATGCGCTGGGTCTACAAATGGGAGGCGAAGGGCCGCGTGCTATCGCCTACCAATCGCGGCGCCGCCATCAAGGACGGCATCTTCGTGCGCGGCACGGCCGACGGCTGGCTCATCGCACTCACCATGGACAAGGGGCAGCTCCTCTGGTCGCGACAGATCGCGAGCGCGGAACAGTCGCAGTACCTGAGCATGCCGCCGCTCATTTACG
>Ga0182036_10001336_pt1 | contig 11510 bp, 10 predicted proteins | sample sta12Cox44000080_FD_125966 | JGI IMG/M metagenome (GOLD analysis project Ga0182036, IMG submission 125966) | Lab enrichment of tropical soil microbial communities from Luquillo Experimental Forest, Puerto Rico - statoxic.12C.oxic.44.000.080 | ecosystem: Environmental > Terrestrial > Soil >...
GGAGATCGGTCTCGACTATCTGCTGTGTGCGCCGCTCAGCCACCAATCCTTCATGCTGCTGACCGAGAAGGTGCTGCCCCGGCTGCCGTGAATGCTGCGGCGTCTTCGCGGATCATTGCGGCACCCTTCTCGCCAATCATGATCGACGGCGCGTTGGTGTTGCCCGTGGTCACGGTCGGCATCACCGACGCGTCGATAACTCGCAAGCCTTCCAGCCCGCGCACCCGCAGCCGCGAGTCGACAACGGCCATCGGGTCTTCGCCCATCCGGCAGGTGCTGACTGGGTGGTGCAGGTTTGTGCCGGCTTCGCTCAGGAACCCGGTCAATGCCTCGTCCGACTGAATGTCGGCGCCCGGCATCGTCTCCGCCGCGCTGTACCGTGCCAGAGGCAAGGCCGCGAAGATCCGCCGCGCGTGAGCGGTTCCGGCGAGCAGAGCCCGCACATCGCTCGCCGCCGACAGATAGTTCGGGCGAATGGCGGGGCGGGCGAGGGGGTCGGCCGAGGTCGCCATGATCGTTCCGCGGCTGTCCGGCCGGGCAAGGCACACCACGAGCGTCATGCCCGGCTCGCGCTCGAGGCGGCCGATCCCGTTCGGGTCGTAGCTCCCGGGTGTGAATAGCAATTGCAGGTCCGGGCTTTCCAAGCCCTCGCGGCTGCGGCAGAACACCATCGCGGTGGTGACGCCAAAGGTCAGGGCACCTCGCCCGGTAGTGGCATACCGGCCGATTTCGCCGACGAGCTTTAGGCCGCGCGCCATTTGGTTGATCGAGACCTCGTCCTTGACCCGATGCGTGATGCGGGCGGCGAAATGGTCGGAGAGATTGGCGCCGACCCCCGGCAGATCGTGCGTCACCGTGACGCCGATCGACTGCAGGTGGACGCCGGGGCCGATGCCCGAGACTTGCAGCAAGTGTGGCGAGTTTACCGTGCCGCCCGATACAATGACCTCGCGAGCTGCCAATACCCGGTTGTCCTGCCCGGCTTGTCGGAAGACAACCCCGATGCAGCGCCCGCGGTTCAATAACAGGCGCGTCGCGATCGCCTTGGTCACGACCCGCAGATTTGGCCGCCGCCGCGCCTCGGCGAGAAAGGTGCGGGCGGTCGAGCCGCGAAACCGGCCATTGCGGGTCATCTGCGAATAGCCGACCCCCTCTTGCACCGCGCCATTGTAGTCGCGGGTCAGCGGGAAGCCCGCCTCCTGTGCCGCTTCAACAAAGCGATGGGTCAATGGCAGGATGGTCCGGTAGTCCTCGACCAGCAGCGGCCCGCTCTTGCCGCGATATTGCGCATCGCCCGACGCGTAGCGCTCGGATTTCTTGAAATAGGGCAGGACATCGGCATAGCTCCAGCCGCGGCAGCCCATCTGCGCCCAGCCGTCATAGTCGGCCGGATTGCCGCGGACATAGAGCATGCCGTTGATAGAGCTGGTGCCGCCGAGCACTCTCCCGCGCGGCCAATGCAATGACCGGTTGCCGGTCTGCGGTTCCGGTTCCGCATAGTAATTCCAGTTGACAAGCGGATTGGCCCGCAGATGCAGGGCGCCAGCCGGGATGTGGATCATCGGGTGCCAGTCGCTCGGCCCAGCCTCGAGCAAAACGACTTGCGCCCCGTCCTCGCTCAGGCGGTCGGCGACGACGCAGCCGGCCGATCCCGCGCCGACGATCACGTAATCTGCACCGAGGTCCGGCATCGGACCCTCCTATCGGGGTGTGTGGCGGTCGAGAAAGGCGGAGACGCGTTCGATCGCAGCCTGCAAATGCTCTGGGCCCTTCCACTGGCGCAATGCCTCGGCATTTGGCGCCAGTTTGATGATCTCCTCGCCGATCTCTTGCGGGTGCGGCGGGTCGTCACCCGGCATGACCAATAGCGGCGTCTTGCATTGGCGTACGAATTCATGGTTGACGCTAAATACGAAGTCGCCGCCGAACATGGTGTCGCCGAAGTTCTTCAGGACGTGGTCCTCGATCTCGCGGCCCTGCTCGCGAATGCCCCTCGCCCAGGCCTGCACGAGATTCGCGAAAACGTCGCGGTTGTCGGCGTGGCCGATCGGGTTCTGCAGCACGGCCGAAACAATCCGGCGCGGGGCGAGCTCGCACAACGTAAGACAGAAGGAAGCGCCGATGCAGCCGCCCATGACGTGAAACCGCTCAAGCCCTAGATGGTTCGCCAACGCCAGGTGATCGGCAGCGTAGACATGCCAGTCGTCGCTGGCGAAGATCGGGGCGCGCGAGCGGCCGGCATTGCGCTGGTCCATCGCGACCACCCGGTATTTGTTGCCCAGTACCGCCATCGGATCCATCCACACCGCAGGAGCCGCCGGGTCCGACGGGCTGTGCCGCCAGAAAGCGAGCTCGGAGCGCAGCCCACCCGGTGCGAAGATCATCAGCGGAAAGCCGTTGCCGTGCACTTCGTAATAGATCTCGCCGTCCCGGATGTTGAGTGTTGGCATCAGCTCTCCCTCGGCGTCGTCCTTCAATTTTCGGACCAGAGAATCGAGGAGTGATAGACGCGAGAGGTCTGCTGCACAAGCAGTAGCGGTTGTTTTAACTGCCCCGAGGAGGCAAGCTCCGCCATCATGCGCTGAGGAAGGTTGCGAGGATGGCCATCGAACAGATGCTGACCGAAGAAATGCCGGCGAGCGCTCTCGTAGCCCGTGTTCTAGAAGAAGCCGGGATAAAGATGGTATTCGGGATTTCTGGGGGTCATACCGGCCGTATCGTCTCCGGGCTCAGCAAATATCAGAACTCGATCCGCACGGTGCTGGTGCGCGAGGAGTCGCTCGGCGGGGTCATGGCCGAAATCTACGGCCGGCTCACGCGGCGGCCGGGTGTCCTACTGGGTCAAGGCCCCTGGGTGCTCGGCAACGGGTTGCTCGGCACGATCGAGGCCCATCTCTCAAGCTCGCCGATGCTGTTGCTGACCGATTTCAGTGACGCGCCCCGCTTTACATTGCATGCGCCCTACCAGCAGGCGACCGGCGATTGGGGAAGCTGGGACGCCAGGCGCGCCTTCAGCGGCGTCACCAAGCACGTCATGCAGGCGCACGACCCGATCGGAGCAGTGCAGGCGACACAGCTCGCAATCAAGCACGCGCTCGCCGGGCAGCCGGGCCCCGTCGCCGTGCTATACGCGCATGATTCATTGGCGGGTTCGGTCGCTCCCGATTCACAGCCGGCGCTCTACCCGACACGCCACTACCTGCCGCCGGCGCCGCCGCCGGCGGATGCCGTGTGGGTCGAGGCCGCCGCCAAGGCCATCCTGTCGGCGCAAAAGCCGGTGGTGATTGCCGGCAATGGGGTACGCATCGCGCAGGGTTATGACCAGCTGCGCCGGCTGGTCGAGGCTGCTGGGCTGCCGGTGGCGACGACCGCGGCCGGGAAGGGGTGCTTCGCCGAGACCCACCCTCTGGCGCTCGGGGTGTTCGGCACCTTTGGCACCGAGGCGGCGAACGCATGCGTGGCCGAGGCCGATCTCGTGGTGGTGGTCGGCTCGAAGCTATCGCCGAGCGACACGGCGTGGGAGAACCGGGCATTGCTCGACCCGGTGCGCCAGACCTTTGTCCAGATCGACATCGAGCCGCGCAACGCGTCGTGGAATTACCCCGCCGAGCACGTGCTGATCGGCGATGCCGCGGCGGTCCTCGGCCAATTGACCGAGGCGGTCGGCTCGTCCGGGACGGGGCGCCGGCAGCAGGCGGAGCGGCGCGTTGCCGGCCACCGCGAGCGGCACGGCTATTTCAACGACCGCGCCTATTTCGCCGACAACGTGCCGATCCTGCCGCAGCGGGTCATCGGCGAATTGGCTCGCAACCTGCCGGAGGATGCGATCGTCACCTGCGATGCTGGCGAAAACCGCATCATGATGACGCATTTCTACCAGACAAAAAGTGCCGAGGGCTTTCTGCAGGCCGCGGGTTCGGGACCGATGGGTTTCGGCATCCCGGCCGCACTCGGCGCCAAGCTCGTCCATCCCGACCGCCCGGTCGTCGCGGTGGTGGGCGACGGCGGCTTTGCGATGACGATGAACGGGCTGATGACCGCGGTCGAGCAGGACATCCCGATCATCACCGTCGTCTTCAACAACAACGCGCTCGGCTGGGTGTTACACGGCTCGGGCCCGTTTGCCGCCGAATTCAACGACTGGGACCACGCCGCGATTGCCCGGGCCCTGGGTTGCCGGGGCGTCAGGGTCGAGGAACCGGCCGGGCTAAAGCCGGCACTGCAGGAGGCGCTCGCCGCGCGCCAGCCGAGCGTGATCGACGTCAGGACGTCGCTCAAGGTCACCTTTGCTGACATTACCTCGCAACTGGCGAAAGACGCTTCGCCGCGTCGCAGATGACCGATAAAGGTCGCAGATGACCGACAAAGGAGGAATCGCAATGACCATTATACGACAAACCCGCCGCGAGATACTCAAGGCGACAGCCGCGCTGACCGCGACCGCCTCGGTAGGGGGTATCATCCGGCGCGCCGCTGCGCAGGGCGGTGCGGCACAATCACGCCAGATCGACGCCGTGCTGCGCCGCGCAGCCGACACCAACGAGGTGCCAGGGGTCGTCGCGGTGGCGGCCAACGACAAGAGCGTCATTTACGAGGGTGCGTTCGGCACACGTGACCTCGCCAAGGGTCCGGCGATGACGGTCGACACGATCTTTCGCCTCGCCTCGATGACCAAGGCGGTAACCTCGGTCGCAGCGATGCAGCTCGTCGAGCAGGGCAGGCTGCTGCTCGATCAGCCGATTGGCGGCGTCCTTCCGGAGCTTTCAGCACCCCAGGTGTTGGAAGGGTTCGACGATGCGGGCGCGCCGCGTCTGAGGCCCGCCAAACAGCCGATCACCCTGCGTCACCTGCTGACGCACACCACCGGCTTTGGCTACGAAGTGTGGGATCCCGGGCTGATCCGCTACGTCAAGGCTTCGGGAACGCCCTCTGGAACCACCGGCAAGCTCGCATCGCTACGCCTGCCATTAGTCTTCGACCCGGGCGAGCGCTGGGAATACGGCATCAATATCGACTGGGTCGGGCGGGCCGTCGAAGCGGTCAGCGGACTGCCGCTTGAGGTCTATTTCCGCCAGCACATCTTTGTGCCGCTCGGCATGTCGGACACCGATTACGTCATTTCTTCGGCGCAGCGGTCGCGTCTGGTCGGCGTGCACCGGCGCAAGGAAGACGGATCGCTGGAGCCGATCGCGCCGCCGGACCCGCCCTGGCGCGAGTTCTGGAGCGGCGGCGGTGGTCTCTATTCCACCGGACGGGACTATCTGGCCTTCCTGCAGATGCTGATGCATCAGGGCCGCTTCAACGGCGCCCAGCTGTTGCGGCCGCAGACCGTGGCGCTGATGGGGCAAAACCAGATCGGCGACATCCGAGCCGGAATTTTAAAGACGGCGATGCCGGATCGTTCGAACGACGTCGACTTCTTCCCCGGGATGACTTGCAAATGGGGGCTGGGTTATATGATCACCCCGCAACCGGGACCCAACGGTCGCAGCGCCGGCAGCGTGACCTGGGCCGGAATTTTCAATACTTATTACTGGCTGGATCCGGCAAAGCGGATCGCCGGGGTCTTCCTGACCCAGATCCTGCCGTTCGCCGACCATAAAGCCGTCGCCCTCTACGGCGAGTTCGAGAGCGGCATCTATGGCGGCTTGAAGGCGGCGTAAGCGCCGGCACAGGTCGCCACGCCCACCGCGCCCCAGCACCTTCCGGGAGCCGCCCACCCCTGTAATAGCTGGGAAACAGGGTGAATTATCTTTTCCGCGCCGGAATTTGTCCGGGTTTTCGGCTATAAGACAAGCTAAATCAGACACTTAGGGTTCGAATTACGATTCGACGAACAGGGCTCACGACGTCGTCAAGCAGGGGTCGTAATCGGTCTATCAGGGTGCGAACAGGGTGGGAGCCTTTTGCGACGTTCATATTACTAAATTGACAAATTGTGAAACGGTGATATATAGGCGGAAACTCTGCCGAGGACAAGGTGTAAGAGACAGAGCGCTAAACGGACTTCTCACCAGCGAGATTAATCCTGATGCTTGGCGCCTGGCGAACGGCACCTCGCTACTTGACAGTACGGCTGTCCCGGAGCCGACTACGCTGGGTCTCCTTAGCATGGGCATCGGCCTCGCTGGGCTGGCTATATTCCGTCGGGCGCGAGCAGTCTCCGAAACCAAGCTGATCTACATTTTGTGTTTCTGCGGCTGCTGCGGGCGGCGGTCAAACCCGCAGAATGTCATTTATGAAACATCTTCCGGAGTCCTCATTAAGTTTCCTATAAACGATTGAGTGAAACACGAGGATAGAGCCGCCACAACCTAGTGTTTGAAGCGGTGACCATTGATAATACTTGCTCACGCATGTGTCTACTTAGCATCTGTGGTCACAGATCTTGAACGTATCGGACCCGCGGCGCCGAGCCTAGCGCCGGGGTGCCGCGGCTGGCGGCCCCCCGTTGCCGCAAGCCTGCGGACTAGGCGCGCAGCTGCCGTTCGGACATGTGAACCCCGAACAGCAGGTGCAGATTTCGGTCGTTTCCGAGATCGCCGCGAGTTGGAGAGGTGGCGGCACATCGTTCAGGGTTCCGCTCCAGGTCACGACAACCGGTTCCGGAGCCCCTAAGATCTCGGCGGTCCATCCCCGGATGTTCGGGTTGCTGTTGCAAAACTGTTTCCCCTCGACGTGGCCATACCAGGGGCCGCCACGTACGGTGCAGAGCCACGGAAACGCGATACTCACCAGCGGATGCGCGCTCAGTTTAAAGAACCGTGGCGGAGAAATTGCCGGTGCGCGCGCCGTTGGCGGCGTCTCCGCGGCGCTGCTGAGCTGGAGCGTACTGGACAACTCGCTTGGCGGATAACAAACGGTAATGGGATAGACGACGTATCCGTCGTAAACCGCTGTGCAGGCCCTGGCGGCGGCCGCAGGTGCCGGCGAAGATGGGGACTGCGATAAAGCGGCCCCGGGGGCCGGCTTTGTCATAAGTACCGGCGCCGTGTGGGCGATAGCCAAATTCTGGGCGAATTCCGCTGGCAGCTCGGGCAGCTCGCGCAGACCGGGTGGCTGCGCCGCGCACGCTATCAACAGCATGCAAGCCCCCAGATGCACCCATGGCGTCCGGCTTGCGTTCGATCTCGCGGATGTCTTCTTTCGCACGGTTCCCCCCCTAGTAGCCGGCCCGTCCACGAATGACAGTCGGGCGGCCGACTAAGTATGGGATACAAACGAAGGGTGCGAGCGTCAACGGGTCGTGGCAGGACACCGCCGTCGGGTCAGCTGCCTAAACCCGGTGCATCTCTGATGCGCTCGATGCCCGCTTGTCCGGCGGGTAGCGCTCCGGTTACACGTCGCGTTTTGCGTCGAGGGCGTATTGCTCGATCAACCTACCGTCCGAGAGAATCTCGACGCGCGACTGACAACCGAGGCCCAATCGGCGCGGCGATTGGTGCTGGCGGCCGTGATGATGGCGATCTTCATGGCAGCGATCGATCTGTCGATCGTCGCCACCGCGATGCCGACGATCGTCGCCGATCTCGGCGGGTTTCACCTGTTCAGCTGGACCTTTGCCGCCTATCTGCTGGCTCAGGCGGTGACGATTCCGATCTACGGCCGGCTCGCCGATCTCTACGGCCGCAAACGCGTCTTCTTTGCCGGCGCGAGCCTGTTCCTGCTCGGCTCGACACTCTGCGGGCTGGCATGGGGCATGGTGCCGTTGATCCTCTTCCGCGGCCTGCAGGGGGCAGGGGCGGGTGCCGTGCAGCCGATCGCAACGACCATCGTCGGCGACATCTATGGGCCGGCCGAGCGCGCCCGGATCCAGGGCTATATCTCGGGCGTGTGGGGTGTTGCTGCAATCATCGGCCCGACACTCGGCGCGTTCCTTGTCCAGCATGCCAGCTGGTCGCTCGTCTTCTGGATCAATTTGCCGATCGGTGCGGCGACCTTTGTGATGTTCAGCCGGTTCCTGCACGAGCGCCAGCAGCCGCGCCGGCACCGAATCGATTATCTCGGCTCGGTGTTGATGGTGCTCGGCGCCGGCGGAATCATGCTGGCGCTGATGCAGGTCGGGAATAGGGGCGAAGTGGTGACGATCGCGGCACTCGCGGTCGTAGGTGCGGTGGCGCTAGCCGCGCTCGCCGCCCATGAGAGGAGCGCGCCGGAGCCGCTTTTCCCGCTCAATCTGTGGCGCAACCGGGTCGTCGTGGTCGGCTGCCTCGCCGGATTTGCCAATGGCGCGCTGATGATGTCGCTTTCCGCGTTTCTGCCGACCTATGTGCAGGGAGCGATGGGTCGGAGTCCGGCGGCTGCCGGCATCGCGCTTGCGGCGTCTTCTGTGAGCTGGACGTTTGCCAGCATCGCCTCAGGCCGTTTGATGATCCGCACCTCCTATCGCCTGGCGGCAGGCATCGGAGGGGTCTGCCTGGTCGCCGGCAGTCTGGTGCTGATGACGCTCGATCCCTCCGACAGCCTGCTATGGGCCGGAACCGGTGCGCTGCTGAACGGGATCGGCATGGGATTTTGCAATACCGCCTTTATCGTCTCGACCCAGGCCGCCGTCGACTGGAACGAGCGCGGCATGGCAACCTCGTCGATGATGTTCATGCGCATGGTCGGTTCGTCAGTGGGCGCGGCGGTGTTCGGGGCGATTCTGAATTTCGGCATCCATCGCCAGTTGCCTGAAGCCGGAGATGCGGTCAACAGGCTGATGCAGCCGGCGGCGCGGCAGATGCTCGGGCCCGACGAGCTCGCAAAGCTGACCGAGGCGATCGCGAGCTCGGTGCACGTCGTCTATGTGATCGCCGGGCTCGTCGCGGTCTCGAGCCTATTTCTCGCACTCGCATTGCCGGCCAGGCTCAGCCCTACGCGACAGGCCTCGCTCAGAGACCTGTCGGCTGCTGCTCAGCCGCCATCCTCAGCAGGACGCAAATCGTAGAGCCGCGTCCCCACCGCCTCGGCGGCAGGACGGCCGTCGGCGCCCGCCGAGCTCTGCCTGCGGCTCGGTCTCGAACTGCCAGGTGATCTTGGGATGATAGATGTTGCGGTAGAACCCGGCCAGACTGTGGATCCATCGGTTGTTGTCCTTACCGCCCGCTTCGAGGAGCAACCCGGGTTCGCCGGGTCGGCGCTGAGGCGCTTCGCCAGTACGCAGCCGGCCGAGCCGGCACCGACGATGATGTAATCGTAATCGGCTTGGCGCTGCGTCGTCATGCGGCGCCGAGGGCGCGCCGCAAATCGACGACGACCTCGTCGCGGGTGCGGGTCTGCCAACGACGGCGGCGGCCGATCGGCTCGTTCTCGATCTCGGGCACGACCTTGCAGGCGGTGAAGACCGGCCCGGGCTTGCCCATGATCTCGGGCAAAGCCCGCTCGAAATCGCCGATCTCGGTAAAGGCGTAGGTGCGCGGATAGCCGCAGCCGCGCGCGATCATGTCGTACTGGATATTGTCGGCGTTCGGCACCGGCTGCCCGCCGGTCGTCGCGTAGACGCCGTTGTCTATCAGGAAATGATAGAGGTTGGGTGGCGCCTGCTCGGCCACGGTGGCGAGGATGCCGAGGCTCATCAGGATGTCGCCCTCGGAGTCGAACAGCATGACCTTCTTCTCGGACCGCGCCAGTGCCAAGCCGAGGCCGAGGCCGGCATGGCCGCCCATCGCCGGGTCGCCAAGCTCGACGTCGAGCGGCTGGTTGTCGCTGAGGTTGATCCAGTAACGGCCGCTACGGCCGGGGACCAGGATCGCATCGCCGCGGTAGGGGGCGAAGGCCTTCATCATCTCGGCGGTGTGCATCATGTCGGCGTCTCCTGTCTATCGGTTGAACCCGTGGTATTCATCGCCGACCAAGACGACAACCGGCCGCTTGGTGCGCTCGGCCTCTTCGAAGGCGACGGCGATGCGCGAAGCGTCGGCGTCATTCTCGACCAGGTAGTAGTTCAGGCCGAAGGCCATCAGGAAGCGCTCGGTGTAGGTCGCCACGGTGTCGGTGGTCACACCATGCCGGGTCCAGCCGCGATAGCCGACCATCAGCACGATCGGCACGTTAATGCTCATCAGCCAGCCGCGGATCGAATCCCCCGATTCGAGCATGCCGGTGTTCTGAATCAGGATCAGCGGCTTTGCACCGCCGAGCCACAGCCCGGCCGCGATCGAGGAGGCGTGGCCCTCGCGGTTGACCCCGACGAGGCGGATCGCCGGATCAGCCTTCATCAGCAGGTAAAGCCAGTTGGTCTCGCTATCCGGCAGGTACACGACATGGGTGACGCCGTGCTTCTTGATCTGAGCGAGCATCGTCTCGGGGCTGAGGACGTTGGCGGGCATGTCGTTCATCGGACACCTCCGGCGGGGGTTTCGGCCTGCAATATCATAGATCAAAAACCTCGGCGGATTCCCTGCCGGACAGGGAAAATACGCATAGGACCTGCGAGCGGAAGTTCATTCATCGCGAAAAGGCCGGTTCGTTCATATGCTTACGAGGCCAGGTCCGAGCCGGCTGTGAGCGTCGGCAGGGAATCGGCAGGGTAACTTGCAGTGGGGCCGGAAAGGCACTGTAAATCAACACTATAGGGGTACTGGGCGCGGGTTCACCGTCGAGTGGCAGTGAAACGTCAGATGCCACGCCAGCCCCGGCAAGACGTGCGTCCTGCTCGCCCCAGACCTCTCCCGCTGGCTTACCGGGGCGCACAATTCATTGCAGGCGGTCGGGGTGAGCTGTCGGATCACCAAAGGCGGGGGACCGCATAAGCATTGAACATAGCCTCGTTGGAAACGATCACCATGCCCGCGGTGACCGCCTGGGCAATCAACATGCGATCGAACGGGTCTTTGTGAATGGCCGGCAGCCCGCCGGCTGCCTGCCCATCGCGAATGCTTATGGGCAGCTCGGTAAAGCCCTGGCTCGCGACGGCGCCGGCGATGTCGGCTGTGATGAGAGCCGCGCCGGACAATCTGCCCAACTGATACTTGGTCGCAATCTCCCAGGCAGAAGCAGTGCTGACAAAGACCTCGTTATCCGGGTCGGCAATCGCCTCGCGCGCCGCGTCGGACAACGCCTGGTCGCCGGCAAGCCACCAAAGAAGCGTGTGGGTGTCGAGCAACAGGCGCACGGTCTAAAGATCCGGCGCACTTTGATCCCAGGTGTCCAACTCTTCAGCTGGCAGCGGCTCGAAAAACTCGGGGCCTATCGACACCTTGCCCTTCAGCGAACCGAAGACGCGCTTCGCTTTCGGGGCGATCGCTACCAGCTTGACGACGGGCTTTCGACCGCGCGCGATGACAATCTCCTCGCCCGCCTCGACGCGTGCAATCAATCGGGACAGATGAGTCTTCGCAACATGAATTGAAATTGGTTCGTTCATAGTGAGATGATTGACTTAGTCAACTCCTTAGTCAAGGTTCGGGCGCTGCGATTTGGGCGGAGGTCTGCCTACCTTCGGCGCTTGCCAGCGCCTGGGCCGATGGCACAGCGCCCTAAGCGACGCCCGAAATTGACGATGCTTACGCTGCTGCCGAGCACTCCGA
>Ga0182036_10001341_pt1 | contig 11491 bp, 10 predicted proteins | sample sta12Cox44000080_FD_125966 | JGI IMG/M metagenome (GOLD analysis project Ga0182036, IMG submission 125966) | Lab enrichment of tropical soil microbial communities from Luquillo Experimental Forest, Puerto Rico - statoxic.12C.oxic.44.000.080 | ecosystem: Environmental > Terrestrial > Soil >...
AGACCTCCTTGTGCTCTTAGGGGCAGACAGGACTTTCTTCTTTCTCTTTCGCGAGCATCACGTAGTTCCGCTCCTTAACGCACCTTGCGTTTGTTGTGGACTGGCACTTTGCGAGTGACGAGCCGAGTTGTCTGGCATGCTGAGGCTTCGGAGGCGGCAAGTTCGCGGCGCACCCTCAGAGAGGTTCCATCGAGTACAAACGACAATTTCATCCGAGTTCTGGGCTGGCTGTCACTTTTGCCAGCTTGCGCGTCGCATCCCATCCAGAGTTGAATCACGCACTGTGCGAAACCTTTTGCACAAGGAGAACAACCTATGCCAATAAAAACACCGAAAGAACTTTTTGTAATGATCCTTACTGATGTACGGCAGGGCGCCGAGAAAGCCGAAAAGATCTACCAGGAGATTGGGCAGCTGGTTCAAGATCCCCAGGTCAAAGAAACCCTGGAGGCGCGGGCGTTCGTCTCAGGCAAGGTTCTTGCCACACTCGACGAATGCTTCAGACTTCTTGGCGAGCAACCCGCAAAACTCAGTGGGCGGCTGCAGGAAACGTTCATCGAGGACTTTCGCAGGGAGTTGGCTGAAATCCAGGGCCCTGTTGCGAGACGCATTTTCGCATTAATGAAACTCAATCACCTTGCACACTTTCGGATTGCGGAGTACCGCGCGCTAATCGCCGCAGCCGAAACGGTCGGGAATCATGGAGTCAGTCTGCTGTTGGAAACCTGCCTTGCGGACAAGTTGACGTTTGTGGAACGGACAGGACATTTCCTCAGGGAAATGGTCGCGGCGAGGGTAGCCGAACGCGCTGCAGGGGCATCGGCGTAAGACGCTTTGAGAGAAATACTTCGCACCGGTCCGCTTGCAGGCGCAGCGGACCGGTGCCTTGGTTCCCAATGCTGTCTCCATCCCAGGGCTGTAGAAGACACCTCCGGTAAACAAAGCAACGAACTATATAGCGCTCGAGGCTGGGCTGACCAACAAGACCCAACACGAAGTGCTGGACTCCTGTTATTTCTGACGGCAGATCCACCCACTCATCTGAGCGAAACAAGACGCTCTCCTCGTCAGATGGCATCGCATTTGTCATCGGGAGGGAAACGAATTCAAAAAACAAAATCACATCAACGATGAGCTGTGTCTGTTGGAGGTATTGCGACTGACTCGGGCGGAAATTCGCTGCCTCCCTTTTTGCTATCGCTCGGGGAAACGGTGATGGCAACATAGATGCTCTTGTCACATTTCGAGATACGGACCGTTTCGTAGTTTTCGATCCGCTCACCAGCCGCCAGGCGTTTCCGAATTTCATTCTCCTCGTCTTGCAGTTCGGAAGGAATGAACGTGAAGATCGGCTGTCCAATCGCCTCTTCCTCCGTGTATCCAAACATCTGCCGCGCACCGCTGTTCCAGGTTCGAATCACACCCTGCAAGCTTTGGGACACGATCGCATCCTGAGAAGACTCGACAATGGCAGCGTGCCGTAACAAATCTTCTTGTGTCGTTCGTCTCTCGGTAATGTCCTCCACCATCGCGACCACGAGCGAACAAGGGCGACTATTCGACCGAGAGATCCTTAGGCGCCCCCAGATGAGGGAGCCGTCTCGCCGGAAAAAACGCTTGTCCAGCTGATAGCGGTTGATCGAACCCGCTCGCAACTGCTCGAAACAGGCCCAGTCCTTCTCTGCGTCCTCGGGAGGAGAAAATTCGACACAGTGCTTCTTCCGCATTTCCTCCTCGCTGAATCCAAGCAGCGTGCAAAGTGCCGGATTCACGAACAAAAGGCGCCCTTCTAGATCCTCCACAGCAATCCCGATCGGGCTGCCGACAAAAGCATCGTAGAAAAGCCGGTTAGCGGGTCTGGTCGCTTGTGTCTTTCCCTGTTTCATGGGGGAGGAATATATCACGGAAATTTCATTGATTCTCGCGTTAACTACTGGTTAGCTATTTGTTCGGATCTAGGGAACCACTGCGAGAAAGAGAAAGACGGCAAAGATAACCAGGTGGACGATCCCCTGAAGCACGGTGGTACGACCCGTTCCGACCGTAAGCAGACTGACAATCAGCGTCAGGGCGAGCAGCAGCTGTTCTTTGGCGCTGAGACCGAGCGTGAGCGGTTCGTCGAGGAGAATGGACACGGCGGTAACAGCCGGGATGGTCAGGCCGATGGTGGCCAATACCGACCCAAGGGCCAGGTTCATGCTGGTTTGCAGGCGATTTGCCTTTGCCGCGCGATAGGCGGCCAGTCCTTCGGGGAGAAGGACCAGCGCCGCGATGATAATGCCGACAACACTCTTTGGCGCACCAACAGTTGCAATACCGCGTTCGACAGTGGGCGTGAGCATCTTGGCCAGTGCCACAACCAAGACCAACGAGACCACGAGCATCCCTGCGCTGAGGGCAGCAACCCGGTTGGGCGGCGGAAGAGCGTGCGAATCCTCCACAGCGCCTTCGGGAAGGAAATAATCGCGATGGCGAACGGTCTGCACAAACAGAAACGAGCCATAAAGGATTAAAGAAACTACGGCGGCGAAAACGAGTTGCGATGCGCTGAACATCGGGCCTGGGATGGTAGAGGTGACATTCGGAAAGACCATGGTCAGCGTTGTCAGCGGGATGATTACAGAAAGTGCGGCTTTCGCACCCTGAAGCTGAAAGGCCTGCTCACGATGGCGTACGCCACCGGCAAGAAGGCAGATTCCGACGATGCCGTTGCAAACGATCATCACCGCGGCAAAAACGGTGTCGCGCGCTAGCCCGGCGGTGTCTGTTCCCCCCGTAATCATCACGGACACGATGAGCGCCACCTCAATAATAGTTACGGCCAGGGCCAGCACCAGTGTTCCGAATGGTTCACCGATACGATGAGCCACAACTTCTGCATGATAGACTGCCGCAAAAACCGTAGCGACCAGAGCCAAGGCCTCAAGGACGCTCATCGGAACATCTTGGTGGAGTACAGCTTGGACACCTAGAATGATCAGCGCCAAGGTTGGCCATGTCCAGGTCCACCACGGCGGTCGTGTTGGTGTTCGAGAGGCCACCTTAGTGCTGTTGGTGATGTGCAAGAGTTGGTGTTTCCTCAGGACGTTGCTGCTTCAGCGCCTCTCGCCAGCCTGCGCGCCACCGTCCCGAGCATGAGTCGCGAGATTCCGGTCATCATCAGGTTGACGCCTACTAGCGTTCCGATGGCCCACACCGAACTGGATGGCCAATGAAACCAGATCAATCCGCCCAGGAATAGGGTGATTAAGCCGTTAGCCAGCCTCCATCCCGAACCGCCTTCGTTGCGCGTCCGGAAGTAGACAATGAATTCCAGCACTGCCTCAGTTAGGATGATTCCAGCCAGCAACAGCGTCAGCGTGCCCAGCCCGAGCAACGGATGTGTCAGAAAGTAGATTCCGCCAACGATGTAGATAACTCCCAGAATCAACTGCCAGATCACCCGCGCGACACCACCTCCACTGAACGTCCCCAGCAAGTGCGCCGCGCCGCCAAAAATCAATAGCCAGCCCACCAAAAAGGCCACTGCCAAACCGGCCACTCCCGGTTCCACAACGGAAAAAACGCCCAGGATGATAAACACCATGGCCATTGCGATATACCATCCGCTCGCTTTCTTAATGGCCGCAGATCCGCGCAATCCTTCTGTTGCTTTTGTAACCATGACTCACCTCCGCCGGGTGCGAGCACCCCAAAACAACGCTTCCGAGTCCCGCCGGTCTCCTGATGTTGACGAAGCAACTCTAAGAAAAAACATGAAGCGACAGGCATCTTACGTTTCAGCGTAGGCCTCGCTCGCTATTTCTTTTGAAGTTTCGATATCCGCTCCTCCAGCCCAAGGGTTCGCAGAATTTCCGGTGAAGCCTCGTCCATGGCCAATGGTTCATGGCAAACATCGCAGTCTTGCGTGATGGAATCACCCGATCCAGCCGGCGCAGGGCAGCTTGGCGGTCGAACGCAGGCTCTTCGAGACCTTCCTAATCTGGCGCTTGCGAGCATAAATGCCGATCGGGATCAGCACAAGACCAGTGAAAAACAGCGCCGGGAGAATCAGGAAAATGACAATCCCGACATACGGATTGTCGACATGGCCTCGGATGCGCAAAGGAAGCACGAACAGCCAGGAAATAACTGCGGTCGCGACCAGGGCAACTCCAACAAGGCTGAGCCAATGACGAGTAAGCACGAACCACGAGGGCCATTTGATCGTTGAATTCATGCAGGTCGCACTCAGGCAACGTATAGGTTAGAAGTGACTTGCTGGTCGAGCCGACTGTCAAAAGTGACAGTTGCCCGCGCGGCTTCGCCCCGCTAGCATCCTGGCCATCGCGGGCTATCGATCAGATGGGAGTTCCTCTGTGCACGGGAGGGTAATCCGAACCACAAGAGTCGCGCGAACTTGTCTGCCGGCCAGGGCATGGGGCGTTTCTGCCAGCCTTAGGGCTCGTGAGCATTCTGCTCTTCGGACTCGGCGCACGACTGGTTCCGTTCCTTCCCAAGGACCGGGCCAGACAAGGATCGTGACGCTGTGACCAAACAGGTTTGGGTAGAAACTCACCCTTATCTGCAATCCATTGCAGCCTTTCACGCACAAGTCGAGGTTGCTTTGGACGGCATCTCAATCCCACAGGTTCAAATTCCCCGCTGGGATCACTACACGAGTGATTTTCGAATCGGCGTACCGCTATTGCACAGCCCTCGGGCAGGAATCGACATTCGGCCCGCGGGAACAGTCGTTACCTCGCTGATTGAGGCGTTGGCTTCAGGTCCATTGCCGGATCTCGTCCTTGGTGAGGAAGTCCGTAGCTTAGCCACCGAACTCCGTGGTAAGCAGGATGCGCCGAGCCGCGCGGTGATCTGGCTGATCCATGAGGATGGATTCGTGGCCGCTCGTTCGGGCCTGCTTCGCTACCTGGGCTGGACCGTCCTCGCTCGATTCCTTAGCCCGGTCGTAACCGGCTTCGGCAGTTGGCGGGACGAGGAGCAATGGCTGCACGGTTATTGTCCCACCTGCGGTTCGCTCCCGGCCATGGCGCAGCTGGTCGGCAGCGACCCCGGACGGTTGAGGCTCCTCTGCTGTGGTTGCTGCGGCACACGATGGCGCTACCGACGCATGGCATGCCCTTTTTGCGAGAACCAGGACGGCCACCGTCTCGCGGTTTTGTACGTCGAGGGCGAAAAAGAACTGCGCATCGATTATTGCGAGCACTGTGCAGGTTATCTCAAGACATATAACGGCGAGGGCAGGGAATCCGTCTTGCTAAAAGATTGGACCTCGCTCCACCTCGACATTATGGCTGGCGACCGCGGATTAAAGCGCTTGGCTGCTTCGCTCTACCAACTGTAGCTTTCGCCATCGCGTTGGCTCATCTGCTGTATAGTCCTGGGGAGCACGCCTCAAAGAGTTCCGCCGAAAAGAAAACGTGACAAATTCGGCGGTTTGCTTTCGGCAATTATCGCCCAAGGTAGAGGCGAAACACCTTGCGCGTTTGTTGTTGGATACGCCCGCGAAGACCTTGTCGCCCTCACCTACCCAGGCGGTCCCCGAGCTATGGATTCAATTCCTTTGTTTCGCTTTGCGCTTCCGTTTGCGGCTCTGCGATGTGTTGTTTCTCATCCACCGAGAAAAGCATGTAGTCGCTGAAGGTGTGGCGCCGGTGCATGCGCTTTCCTCTCCAGTCGCAGTACACGTCGGCGCTCTGGGGTAGCCACATTTCCACATCACGCTTTTTGAATCGCACCGGGCCATATTCAACGACGGTGTGATCGGCAAAGAGACGGATTTCCGGGAGGGTGTTCACCAGATCTGTTTCCATGCGCACGATCTGATAACTCTCTGCGGCGATCCACGCGCGCCCTCGCAACGCAACAGGATAGGAAGGGCCATTCTCGCCAATCCTATAGGAGCGGATGGTGTTTGGCTTGTCCGGCCTCTGGCGGAAGTGCACTTGCCACACCGGCGTGCCATTCCATTGGCCCAAACCCTCGCAACTCAGTGCAAAGTTTCCGATATTATTCGGATGAAAAAGCAGCGCCATCGACGGTAGCCCGCGTGTTTCCACGCCTTCTGGGAATTGCGCGGACGAGTATTTGTTGCCCCGATACTCGCTCACATCGAAGTATCCCGGCCGGTATTGCTCGATGCTCACTTCATACTCGAACTTGCGAGTTTCCGGATACTCTGCAATTCCCCATTTATTGATGGACTCGTGCCTAAGCGACTCACTGGCCGCGAAACGCTCCACATTTTTGACGAACTCCTCGACCCGCTCTCCCGCTTTCTGAACTACCTCGTTCAATGCACAGGGGACGCCCGGCTCAACAGGCGGTACGTTTTCATCCACGTCGGGAGGCAACCAGTTCGACGGCAGCGGCAGCGAAATTGCCGGCTCTGTCGCTGTTGCTGGTTTGACTTCGGCGAGAGCCGCTTCGTTGCCGGGGAGGATGAGCGCGTCCGGGGCCTGCAAGCCCGCGAGCTGCTCGCGCGCGGCGACGTCCTTCGGATGGTCCCGCACGTATTCTTCCAGAACTCGTAAAGCGCGTTCTTTGTTCCCCCTTTCCGCCAACGCCCCCGCCAGCAGCGGCTCGACGATCGCGGCTTGTCCATGTCCAAGTTTCAGCGCGTGATCGGCTTGCTGGATAGCCTTTTCTGGCAAATGCTCTTTCAAGAGAACGTCTGCGAGGATCGCATGCGCACGCCAAGAGTTGGGGTCGGCTTCCACGGCCCGCGTCACGTACGCTTCCGCTTCGGTGAGTTTTCGTTCCCGGATCAGCGCCTCGCTCAAAGCCAGCAGCGCCGAAACATATTTGGGATCAAATTCAAGAGCCTTTGCCCAATAGGACTTAGCCTTCTCTTGATCCTTTATTTGCAGGAAATAAACGCCATAAAGATAATTCACCGCGGGATGATTCGGAGCCTTGCCATAGGCTGCTTCGAGGTGACCCCGCGCCTGCTCTGGCTTGTTCGTGCGCAACGCTTCCAGCGCCTTGCCCAACTCCTTCTGGACTTTCGGGGCAAGGAGCATCTGCGAGGAGCCTGCGCCGGTTTTTCCATTCAACGCGGGGCGCATGTCGATAATGATTGTCGACGTTCGTGAATCGAAAGGACGAAATTCCTTAGCAACACTCTCATACCCGGGTGCAACAACCTGGATGGTATAGGAGCCTGCAGTAATTCTTCTGAATTCTATGTTGCCACTCAGCGTTGTTCCTTGCCTGAGGACTTGCCCTGTTGTGGCAACCAAACTAACCGTTGCCGGGACTTCGATGGGCCCGCCGTCCGCTCCCGTCACATAAATGGTTATATCGCCCGCACCGCGTCTTTTCGTTGGAGTGTTGGGGGTACGTGACTGCGCGCAAACCTTGTTGGAGAGCGATGCTGTGCAGAGGAGAAGCAGGGAAACCAGACCCTTCGTGATGCGCAAGGCCGTGACCCGCTCGATGCGCCGACCTGGAAGCCTCCTCAAGTTTGGCCCACCTCTGGTGCCATTTTCTTACACGAAACGTCAGCACCTAGACACCTGTCAAAATAACTAGAGGCCTCATCCACTTGCGTTGCAAGATCAACGACGTGTTCGCTAGTTAAACGACCGTTGTTGACGGCGCTCCCTAGGCAAATCGAGAGTCGAAATCGAAGGATAGACAAACAAAGCGTTCACCGATCAAGTAGGAGCCATTAGCCGGAAAGGTCAGTGGCAAGGAGACCACGCGAAGACCACCCTCGGGGAGACCCCGTCGACGTTAGAACCTCATCTCTCTTACAGGCGCACGGGGAGTTTCAGTCAGCGCAAAGCTTGTCTCAGTTTGCGTCTAGCTCACCCCTTGCTTTTGCACATCGCCAAGCCTTTTCGCAGCCTGTTAATTCTGACAGTCGGAGAAGGTGCCTGAGTCGTGCATGCTGGCACCACGATGGGTCCCAAAACGATACTCCTTGGGTGAAAACATGCGGATTCTGCTGGTGATGGTCCTTACGCTAACCCTCCTGCCGGGCGACACGATGGTGGCCGTGCCCTCCATCCGGCCAGCACCCGCGCAGTCCGGCGGGCAGGCTTCCAAGATTCCGCCCGACCAACTGGATTCTCTGGTGGCGCCAATTGCCCTTTATCCTGATCCGCTGCTCGCGCAAACGTTGGCGGCGTCGACCTATCCGCTCGAGATCATTCAGCTGCAGCAATGGCTTTTGAAGAACCCGGGGCTGAAAGATAAAGCGCTGGCCGACGCGGTCGCGAAACAGCCGTGGGATCCAAGTATCCAGGCCATGGCTGGGCTGCCGGACGTGGTAAAGCGTCTGGCAGACGACATCCAGTGGACCACGGATCTGGGCAACGCGTTCCTGGCGCAGCAGAACGACGTCATGGATGCCGTACAGCGCATGCGCAAAAAGGCCCAAGACAACGGCAATCTGAAATCAACCGAGCAGCAGAAAGTGGAAACCAAGGTCATTGAGAACAAGAGTGTGATCGTGGTTGAACAGGCAAACCCGCAAGTTGTGTATGTGCCTTCCTACGATCCCGTCGTGGTCTGGGGCGCGCCAGTCTATCCTTACCCCCCCATTTACTACCCACCGCCCGGTTACTACGCCGCAGGGTTGGCTATTTCCTTTGGTGTTGGCGTGATGATGGGTGCGTTCTGGAGCGGTGGTTGGGGCTGGGGATGCGGCTGGAGCAACAACAACATCAACATCAACAACAACAACAATTTCAACCGCAACTCGAACATTGGCGGCGGCAACCGTAACAATATTGGAGGTGGAAACCGTCCATCACAACAACCCGGCCGCGGTGGCATGGGAGGAGGCCGTGGGGATGGCAGTTGGAAACACAATCCGCAACATCGTGGCGGAGCCCCGTATCGCGACCGCGCGACTGCAGACAGGTTTGGTGGCACTACGCGAGGCGACTCCCTTGCCAACCGTCAAGCGGGTGCTAGACAACAGCTTGGTCGTCAGGGCGGCACTCTGCCGAGTAACCGCGCTGGAGGTGGTGGTGGGCTCAGCAACCGGGCCGGCGGCGGAGTCGGTGCGGGCAATCGAGCAAGTGGTGGAGGAGCAGATCGCATCGGCAGCCGGGATCTCTCGCGCGGAGGTGGCGGAAACCGAGATGCCTTCGGAGGAGGTTCCCGGGGCTCCCGGGGCTACAACGGATCGAGCGCACGCGCCAGCAGCAGTCGCGGCTCCTCCAGCATGGGATCGCGAGGCGGAGGCGGAGGCTTTAGTGGCGGCGGTCGTGGTGGCGGCGGGCGACGCAGATAAGAAACCAACCGGAGAACTGACATGGAATCAACATCTGCGAAGAGACATTTTGCAAAGTATCCTTGGCTCGGCTGCATGGCCTTTCTGCTTGCGGTTTCTTTCGCCACGCCGCAATCTGCCATGAAAAACCCGCCGGCCACTCCCGCTGCCTCTACGGTAGGAACTCGAACCTTTGACACTCCGCAGCAGGCTGTAGATGCGCTGATCGATGCTGCGGAGAAGTTCGATGTAAGTGCATTGCTGCAGATTTTTGGTCCTGGCGGCGAGGACATCGTTCTATCCGGCGAATATGCGCAAGACCAGCAGCACGCAGCCAATTTTGTTGCTGAGGCCCGCGAAAAGAAGAGCGTTTCCGTGGACCCGAAGAGTGGGAACAGGGCGTTTCTGCTTGTGGGCGATGAGGACTGGCCGTTCCCCGTCCCGCTTGTGAAGACCGGTGATAGGTGGTTCTTTGACGGAAAGGCGGGCCGACAGGAACTCCTTTACCGCCGCATTGGTGCCAACGAATTGGACGCTATTGAAATCTGCCACGGCTATGTGGAAGCTCAGCACGAATATGCTCTCCAAAAGCGCGACGGCTACGAAGTGAACCAGTATGCCCAACGCATCATCAGCACGTCAGGCAAGCAGGATGGCCTGGCTTGGCAAAACACCGACGGCTCCTGGGCTGGGCCAATCGGTGAAAAAATCGCTCGCGCAATCGAACAGGGCTACTCAACTGGAGACCCGTACCACGGCTATTTTTTCAAGATTCTAAAAGGAGAAGGACCTTCCGCGCCGCTTGGTGAAATGGACTTCGTCGTGAAAGGAGTGATGATTGGGGGCTTCGCTCTGGTAGCTGCTCCTGCCGAATACGGCGTGACCGGCGTCAAGACCTTTATGGTTAGCCACGACGGCATAGTCTATGAAAAGGATTTCGGGCCGAAGACTCTGGCCGAATTCCAAAAGATGGAACGCTTCAACCCCGATCAATCTTGGATTCCGGTCCCGGAGAAGGACGAATAGTGAGTCGGGCAGTTCTTTGCGGCTGTCCGCCATTGTCAAAAAAAGAAAGATGAACGTCTTGACGTCTGTCGACCGGGGATTGGCAAATCAATAGGAGGACAAATCTATGACCCAATTCAATTCACTGAGAATGATCCGTGTTGTAAGTGTGTTGCTCACGGGGGCCGTATTGTTGGGCACAATTGCTCTAGCCCAGTCCACCAAGGTCGAGGGTCTGATCAAAGCGCGAAACGGCGACAGCATGACCCTGCAAACTGCGGACGGGGCAAGCGCGGTCGTCCTGCTGACGGACAGCACGCAAGTGGGAGAGGTGCAGGGTGTGTTTAAGGCCCGCAGGAAAGAAATGTCGATGGCTGCACTCATTCCGGGCCTCGCGGTTAAGGTAGAGGGAACCTATAACGATCAAAGCCAGCTGGTAGCGACGTCGGTCTCCTTTAAAGGCAACGATCTACAAGACGCCAAGAAAATAAACGCCGGCATGCACGAAACCCAAGCGCAGGCGCAGCAGAACAAAGCTGAGCTAGAAAAACATAATGCCGAGCTACAGAAACAGAATGCGGCCTTGCAACAGCAGCAGCAACAGATCGCTTCCAACAAAGCGGCGATTGACGCCGCTGTCGCGCGTTTCGGCCAGTTGGACGATTATTACATCCTCGACGAGGTTACTGTTTACTTTGCCAACGGCAAGGTCAATGTTGAGCCGAGCTATCGCCCTCAACTGCTGGCGTTGGCGGAGAAAGCCAAGAACGTTAATGGCTACGTTATCGAGGTCAAGGGCTTCGCCTCCTCTGTCGGCAGCGTGGGCTTGAATCAAAAACTAAGCGAGGACCGTGCCAACGAGGTGGTCCATATTCTGATTCAGGAAGGGCACATTCCTCTTACCAGGATGCTTGCGCCAGGCGCAATGGGAGAAAGTGAGCAAATCGGCAACGACACGACAGCGGAAGGACAAAAAGAGAATCGTCGCGTCGTCGTGCGGGTTCTACAGAACAAAGCCGTCGCCGGAGTATAGAAAACATCGCATGGCGATTGCGATCGCCGTTGGCCTGGTAACTTCAGAGATTATATTGGCGTGGTTCGGGGCAGGAGCTCCCGGCCGTCGCTGCCAGCCTTTGCTTTCACAACGTGCCGTGGTGCACTTCGCCTCGCTGCGAACTCCCGAACGCCTCGCGCGACAACTCAAACGCCAAACCCACAAAACTCCAAACGCGGAAAGACAAAACCGCAACTCTCATG
>Ga0182036_10001363_pt1 | contig 11410 bp, 12 predicted proteins | sample sta12Cox44000080_FD_125966 | JGI IMG/M metagenome (GOLD analysis project Ga0182036, IMG submission 125966) | Lab enrichment of tropical soil microbial communities from Luquillo Experimental Forest, Puerto Rico - statoxic.12C.oxic.44.000.080 | ecosystem: Environmental > Terrestrial > Soil >...
ACGCCAATTGTAAATGCACGCGTACATCCAAAAATCAAGCGCTGCCCGCTTCGCTAGAGGAATTGCCCGGACTTTTACCCTTAACAAATTTCGGTCCCGCATAAGCGAGGCCGCTTCACCCAAGCGATGCTGCTCCCGCGTGGCCTTGCTAACCTCTAGACCTCGCCGGTCTGAGGCGCGGCCTCGCTAGGAAAGATATTCATCAAAATGGACCGCCCCTTTGGGTTACAATTGACCTTAGCCCCATTGCGCCCCTAGAATCCCTACGAGAGCAAATCGGTTGCAGATGAATCAAATTTTGTCCGTATTCGCGCATTTATCATCCGGCAGTTTTGCTTTTCAACGATTCTGTAGCGAGGCCGCCTCCTCCAAGTTGCCCGCTGCGGGTACGACCTTAATCCCCTTACATCTCGCCGTTCTGGGTCGCGCCGTCGCTAATAGATTCGTATGCAAATTCGTATGAAGCCTTTAGCCGTCTGGGTTCTGTGGCTTTCGTCCGGGTTTTTCGTTTTCGTGTTCGGCCAGGAACATTATTCCGAACAGATTGGCCCTCCGTTTGGCCTTCACTGGGCTGAGGGCGAGAAGGAAGTTGCCAGAATGCTCACAAAGTCGGGTGCTCGAATCACCGCAAAGGAGAGCCTTCAGGGCAGAGATGCCTGGACCGTTGAGGGCCTTATTCAGCCCGCACTCAAGAGGACCCTCTTTTACTTTGGAACCGAAAAGAGCCTGGTTGAGGTTGAATTGCAGTACGAAAATCCCGACTGGGACCTGGTTGCGTACGAGGAGTTTCTCAATAGCGCTCGACAGCGACTGGAGGCGAGATACGGACCTCCAACGGTGTTAGCGCGGGATAAACAACCGGAGGGAGATGTGATGCAAACCGTGGTTGGGTACCAATGGCAACAGAACTCCAGTAGTCTGCGCCTGTTTTTCTTCTCGGCGGAGCGCGACAAAGATATCTATCGAACCGTCAGCCTGCATTATCGCGCCGGCTAAAAGCGCCGCGCATCTGAAGAGCCTACCTTTGCCTGATACTTCGAGCGTACAGGAACGGTCAGGGGTGAATCCCCGAAGAGCGGTTAACCAGAACGGTTTGCGAGCCGAAGACCCCAGCGATTACAGGCGGCTTATCCCCAAGGAAGCTCTTCCATTCTTCCAATGTGCTAGTCCGCAGGATCAAAAACAGCTGCGCTGGTTCTCTCCATTTTTCAGCGACCGTTGCTCGATCAAGAAAGTGATTACTGCCGATCCGAAGGCTGCGCGTTGCAAATTCCAGGTCCGGGTGGCCGTCCACCCAGTATATGGTTCGATGCAAATAAAAGAACAGACTGGTTTTTTGATTGGGGTCGCCTTGTTGAATCACGATACTGTCAGGTTCGGCCATTCGATTAATGGCTTCTGCGACTCTGGCCGAAGAAAAATCATCCTGCACAATTGCCAATCCGCGCGTGCAAAACAGAAAAATAGCCGCCATTAAGAGCGCAAATCCCGAAAATCCCAGGTGAGACTTTCCTTGGCGGTCAAAAACAGCCACTAGAATACCTACACCAAGGGCAGCCCCGCAAATCACGCAGACAAGGGGAATTGTTTTTGCCCAGACAGATGGTGGGATGTTCTGGAGGACGATCATTATCGTATCCTGATTCGCCGGCTGGGCCTCGCCGCCTCTGACCAACTCACCCGTTTGCTGTTTACGCCACAGTGTGAGCGCAAAAACGGCAAAAAGTCCCAGACTCCCCAAAGCGGCAAGAACAAGAGCGGGCCACTTGAATCGGATCTCTCTTTTGGAGACCGCCCACCCAATTCCGACGGCTACTGGCGGCCAGCCAACCATGAGATAGTAGTCCTGTACGTTAGCAAAACTGATGCCCAAAGCGTTCGCAAAAAACCAGGAAAGGAGCAAGAAGGTTTCCTTACTCATCTTGCCGCGCGCTTGGAAGGCCTTCCACAGGGCTGCCGGAAACAAAAGAGTCATCGGAAAAAACAGCGCAAGATGCTCAAGCCAGAAGACCAGCAATGGAACTCGATCACTGTCCGGCGGCCACCGGCGACTCACTGCTGGACCAAGCTGCTCGTTGAAAAAATGGTCCTGTAGGAAACCAGGATATCGCCATTCGGTTACTGCATACCAAGGAGCGAGCATCCCGAGAAACAACGCCCAACCGTGTGGTCTTAGGATGAAGCGTCTCCATACGGGCCGAATGGAAGGCTGAACCCACGCGGTCATGGACATTGCGACCAGGGGAAACAGGAGAGCGTGCAAACCTTTTGAAAGGGTGCCCAATGCTATAAACAGCCACGCTGCCAGAAGCCATCGGTCCAGACGAACGATTTCGGACGGTCTCTCCTGCAATGCGCCCAGAACAGCCCAGAACGAGAGCGCCACAAAACACCCGATAAAAGGCTCCGGCATCACCAAATGGCAGAAGATAAATGCGCCGGCAAATGCCGCCAGGGTTACTGCGGCTGCAACTCCGGCAGAAGATGTTCCAATAACGCGCCACGCAACGAGGCCCGAAGCGGCAAACCACGCTATGGCAGCTAGCGCGACCGGTAATCGAGCAGCAAATTCGTTTTTGCCAAAAATGCTTAGTGAAACAATTTCACACCAATAGACCAGTGGCGGTTTCTGCAGTCGAGGCACGCCATCCTGAGTCGGGGTAAGCCAATCCCCGCGCTCCATCATTTCCCGCGCAGCTCCTGCATACTGGCCATCGATCTGATCAAACAACCTTGGAACTCCACAAGTTCCAATGTAAACGGCTGCCAGCAGAACAAAGGACAAGATCCAAGCCCGTGGAATGTGCTCGATGGTCGAGAAAATTAGAGTCCGATGCGGCGGTTCGCGAGTGACAACCTCGACGTGTGTGATCGTAGGCATTTCCGTAGAATCCGGTCGGGGAGATTGCGTGTCATCGAACGCGAGTCCGCCGAACACCCAACCGAAGCTCGCTCGAAGCGGCTCAAAGCCTTTCCAATTGCGCCGCGAACGATCGATCATTCTCTATCTTTGCGACTTGTCTAAAGCAAAGCTTTGCTCATTAACGAGACCGCGCCTCAACCTGATTCGGAAGCAAGGCGCTTAAGCTTGCCAGCCAGCGAAGATTTTAGCGCTGAAGACATCCGATCAATGAAAAGAATTCCATTGAGGTGGTCGGCTTCGTGTTGCACGGCACGCGCCAGTAGCCCGGCAGCTTCAAATTCAATGGATTTCCCGTCCAGATCCCTGGCCTTGACACTTATTTTCGCCGCTCGCGGAATGTCGCCGATGATATCGGGAAAGCTCAAGCATCCTTCAGAACCAATCTCGATTTCCTGCCCAAATTGGATTTCAGGGTTCACCAGCACAAGTGGCATATGCTCCTTCGGATCTACTTCTGCTCCATCGATCCACATTTGACTCGGACGGGCTTCTGCCTGGCTAACGTCAATCACGGTTAACTGAAGGGCTTCTCCCACCTGTTGTGCGGCCAGACCAATGCCATTCGCCTGATACATTGTTTCGAGCATATCGTCTGCCAGAGCACGCAACTTGGCGTCAAAAATCTCAACCCGTTTTCCTTTGATTCGGAGGATAGCAATTCCGTAAATAACGATCTCACGAATCATGCTGCTCCGGCGGTCTTGTGAACGTTGGTAGATTTGTTACTCCAGCCTTTTTCAGCGAGTCGAGTACTTGCACGAGAAATCCAAATGACACCTTTTGATCCGCCTTCATTGCAAGAGGTCGTTTGGGAGTCTTTTTCGTCACCTCCTGAATTGCCGAAGTCAGTTCGTCAACGTTCTTTAGCGGACGATCATCCAGGACTATTTTTTCGTCGGCAGAAATCGCCAAAACAATAGGCTCGGAAGGGTTGTTTGCCGCTGTCGCAGTTTTGGATTCCGGCAATTTGATGGAAAGCTCCGACTGCGCGGTTTTAAAGGTAGTTGTGACGATAAAAAAAATCAGCAACATCGCGAAGATGTCGATCAGAGAAACGATGATGATCTGGGGGGTTCGTCTCCGCTTAACGTAAAATTTCATCGCGCAGCTTCCTCAAGCGACTCATCTTCTGGCGCATACGACTCTCGTTGCTTGGCGCCCTGGAAGATCTTCTCAATCAAATCTGTGAGCAAGGATTCCATTTCGACCGCCAATCGCTCGACGCGCCGCGAAAAATAGCTGAATGCGACCAACGCCGGAATCGCAATGGCGAGGCCGACGATAGTGGTGCTGAGCGCTTCGCCGATACCTGATGCGATCCCTTTTAGGTCGGCGGTTGACATCACTCCGGAGCCAATATTTGAAAACACTTTGACTAAACCGGTAACGGCACCAAGGAGGCCGAGCAGAGGCGCAATCCCCACAACGATTTCAAGGACGAAAAGCCCGCTCTCCAACCGGACAATCTCCTGGCGGGCCCGTGATTGCACCACCTCCAGCGTCTCCTGCTTGGTCGCATTAAACGGTCTGACCGCAACTTCAACAATCCGGGAAAGCGGCGAGGTATCGTCTTGGATCAGGTGCCGGAGATGGTCCGGATCATCTCCGGGCCTCAATTTATTTATTTCCTTTTCGATCAAGACCGGAATAACTGCACGTCGCCGCAACGCGACCAACCGGAGGAGGATGACAGTCACGGCGACAGACGAGACCGTAAGCAGGACCGCCATAAAAACGCCGCCCTTGATAAAAAAGTCTTGTACGTTTTCGAAGAGAGCCAGGTAAAACATAACTAGTAAGTAAAATTAAAACTCATTGTGAATTCCATGCGGTCCTGGGTTAGTAGAGGAGCCAGTTCGGCGGGCATGGGTGGTATATCTGCTTCAATAATCGACTGGAGCGAGGTGGAAGCCAAAGTTTCGTTGGATGAATTACGCATTACGTGGACATCTTCTACCTTGCCGTCCGGACGTACGTAAAATCGAATCTCGACTGTGCCGATGTTTATTAAGTCGCCCCGTGCGCGAACGTAATAATACCAGCGCGAACCGATCGCATCCTGGACAGCCTTTTCGAATCTTCCCGTAGGCGTTCCGATCGCAGCGATTGAGGATCTGCCATGATTGTTGACATTGCCTCGCATCCGGGAAACGCGCTGCTCTTGACGATAAGCCGTCGGAGGGGCGCTTTGGCGCTGCGGAACGCGCACCGTCTGTCGTGAAGGGGTAGGCCTCGGCGTCGGCGTAGGTTGAAGCATTGCCAACTCCTCATCGGACGGTATCACTTCAGGGGTTGGTGTCGGGGTTGGTGTCGGGGCCGGTGTAGGCGTCGGGGTTTCCTCCGACTTCGATTCCTCTTTTTTCTCCTCTTTCAGTTGTTCCTGCTGAGGTGCGGCCTGATGCCCTGGATCTGTTGAGAAGGCGCTTCCTTTGTCCGCCAACGAATATTGTTCGTCTTTAAATCCGATGTCAGGAGTCTCTTTTCCATCCTGCGTCGGTACAGGAGCGTTGCCTTCTGCAGGCTTCTCGCTTGCAGCCGCTGTATCCTTGTCGGATTCAAACATCGAGTCGACAGGCTTCTGGTCAGTCTTCTGATCGTCATTTGTCCGGAGGTATTGACGCTCCTGTTTCTGCGGCTCCGGGGGCGCGGCATCGAGTAGGGTCAGTTCAGGCATGGTCTGTTCATTCTTGACCGGGAGAGAGACATTGCCCCATAACGCGGGCAACTTGCTTGCCCCAAGGATGATAAGGATGTGTAAAACCAGCGAGCCAACAATTGCTAGAATGATCTTCTTCCTATCCGACATGGACGAACCGCGCTAGGATCCTTGAAAAGCTAAAATCGTTGAAGATAAGTCAAGTTTTTTCCGTATCCGCACATTAAATCATTGGGTGGTTTTGCTTTTCAAGGATTATGAGCGGGAATTGCCTCCGCAACCGGCGCTGCTCCCAACGCAACCTTATTGGCCCTTGATATCGCAGGTTTGAGGCGCGGTCGCGCTAGACTAAATCCTTTGGACTGGCTGCTCAAGCGGTTAATCCTTTGAGCTTTTAAGCCGTACGACGGCCCCTTGCCACAAGCGGCCGATGATATCGCTTGTCGAAAGACGCGCGCATCTTGCGATATCCGAACCCTTGCCAATCTTTTGAAGCGCCCTGCCATTTTTTGTTTGTCGTAGCCATTCCTCAAGGTCATCTCCGACCCGCTCGTAGATTGCCCGAACGAGAATCGCGGAATCTGATAGCCGATCGTCGGTGGCGAGACGCGCAACGAGCGCGCCTGCAGCAATAGCGTCTTCAAGACTGAACTCCTCTTCCGTACCTGCGCATACCAGCAACAGATCTTCAGTCTGCCTGGGAAACAAGTAGTTCGCCAGTGCATCAACGTTAAGCAGAGCGCCGACCAGCACGTCCGAAGCATGCCGCATGCTTTGAATAGCGATCGTTCCATTTGTCGTCGTCATAACCACCTTGCGTCCAACGGTCTTCTCAAATTCGTCCGGTGAATTGCCGAGATCGAATCCCTGGAGCGGTAACCCGCCCCGCTCACCAGCAAGAAGTAGATCGGGCTCCTTTGATTTCCGCTCTCTGGCTTCTTCCACGGACATGACCGGATAGATTTCCAGCGCGCCAACACTCAGAGCCGTAATCATTGAAGAGGTGGCGCGCAGAACATCAAAAACAATGGCAGTTACACCGCTCAAGTCGGTTACGGAAAGCCGGCGAATTTCACTTGGACAGAGAGCTACATCGATCATCCTTTTTTCCGGTAGGTCAGACGCCAGTGATGAAACAGATATTGTTGAGCGTATCCCGCATAAGCTCCAAAATAATTTGCGGCAAACATCTTCATTTCTGGCATTGGAATCTTTCCACGCCCCTTGAAATAAACCTCGGTCAATACTCGCGCAATCCAAACGTCGATTGGGATGGCATCGAGTCTTTCGTAAGCAAACAAAAGCACGCAATTTGCAATCTTTTCTCCTACTCCCGGCAATTGCACCAGCGCGCGCCGCGCTTCTTCAGTCGGCAACCTCCGAATTGCCTCTAGGTCGATTTCTTTACCGGCAACCATTCGCGCTGTCGAGAGAAGATTCCGGGTTCGGAAACCAAGTTTGCATTCGATGAGTTTTTCAGGCTCAACCGACGCAAGGGTCTCGGGGCTGGGATAGGAGTATGCGCGTAGCTCGCCGCACTGCAATTGGCGCCCGAACCGGCGCCGAATTGCAAGCGAAATTGCTCGAATCTGGTGAACCTGCTTCATCGCTGATGTTAAAAATGTGGCGAGGCATTCCCAGGAGGGTTGACGAATGATTCGGATGCCTAGGCTATATTCCGCGGCCAGCTTCATTGCGGCGTCATCAGGGAAGCTGTTAAGGATTTCATCGAGCGGATGGTCCAGTGCCAGATAATTGACGATAGAGCTTTCATCTGTCCCGCTAAATAAGAGTGTTTCACCATTCTGTTCGAGATAAACAACTTCTTCAGCGATCGTTCCCGCAAAGCCGCCTTTGCAGGGCAGCCAATGAAACACCTGTCCAGAATTGAGAGTCTTCTCAAGACTGAAGCGGGCAGCGGAGAGAGACTGAAGAGACATCAGAGGAGCAAAAAACCGGTTGTAGACGAGTCAAGTCTTTCCGTATCCGCACATTAATCATGAGGACATTTTGCTTTTCATGGAGAGAGCCGATCGATCCGCCAGCCGTCCACGCCTTCCCTTGAATAGAGAAAACGGTCGTGCAAGCGATTTTCCCGCCCTTGCCAAAATTCGAATTGTTGAGGGCAAACAAGATATCCACCCCACGACTGCGGAACAGGGGGCGTGCTGTTCCGATACTCGGCCATGACCTGTTCGAGTTTGCGTTCCAAAACCTCCCGACTCAAGATGACCGAACTCTGCTTCGATACAATCGCGCCAAAACGGCTTCCTATCGGCCGGTTGTTAAAATAAATTTCGGATTCTTCCCGGCTGACTTTTTCAACGCTCCCCTCGATCCGGATCTGGCGCTCGAGCCACGGCCAATGAAAGTTCAAAGCCGCGCGCGGATTTTCAGCCAGGTCGCGCGCTTTCCTGCTCTCGTAGCTGGTGAAAAATATGAGTCCCCGCTCGCTAAAGCCCTTCAGAAGAACAATCCGAGCAGAGGGCATGCCTTCCTTCGATGCAGTGGCCAAGGTCATGGCATTCGGCTCGCGATCCCCGGCGGTTCGAACGGATTCATCAAACCACTGCTCAAATTGCAGAAACGGATCAGGATTGAGTTCATGTCGGTGCAACCCGCGCAATGTGTATTCCTTGCGCAGCCTTGCAACATCCGTCGTCAGTTCCATGGTTCTGCCAATTATAGCTTAATAGAATCCTTGAAAAGCAAAACCACCTAATGATTAATGTGCTGAGACAAAACTTGACTCTTTTGTCACCAGTTTTGCTTTTCAAAGATTCTAACGAAATTTGAATCGGCTTACCGAACCTCTATGAGATTTTTCGCATGCGCGTTATTGGCTCTTATCTGGCTGGGACGTTCGGCATCCGCTCAATACTCGGTCCAGCTCGATTTAACGGAGCAAAAGGTTTATCTTTTGTACAACGATCGCGCCATCATGGAGTCTCCAGTCTCTTCGGGGAGACCCGGCCACCTGACCCCGACTGGAACCTTTCGTATCAGCAATAAGGATTTGAAGCATGTTTCCAGCATCTACGGCCGCATTGTTGATCGCTCGGGTAGAACCGTGGTCTTAGATGCTGATGTCGACATGCCAAGGCCGGCGGGGACTCGATTCATCAATGCGCCAATGCGTTATTTCATGCAGTTTGCTCCCGGCATAGGTCTCCACGCAGGCTACTTGCCCGGCTACCCGGCTTCTCACGGGTGCGTCCGAATGCCCGAGCAAAAGGCCATAGCATTCTACCAGGCTATCTCGGTCGGCACTCCCGTAACCGTCTTCGGCATGGCTCCGCGCGCCCGTCAGTACCAGGTGAATAACAACGGAAATTACGATCAGCGTTCCTACAACCATTTTGGAAGCAACTCGAGAAACGGCTACAAGGGTCGGATTGTATTCCCTCCCCCCTTCGGTTTTTGGCCATTCTGACCCGGCAAGAATCCTTGAAAAGCAAAACTGGTTATAGATGAGTCAGTTTTTTTCGTATTCGCGCATGGGTCAATTGGTGGATTTGCTTTTCAAGGATTCTAAGCGAGGCCCCTTCACCCAAGCGATGCTGCTCCCACGTGGATTTGCTAACCGCTAGACCTCGCCGGTCTGAGGCGCGGCCTCGCTAGAAATAATTATCCCCTTGAATTCTTCCCGAACCGATAATTTTACCCTGCCCATTTACCAGGTAGAACTTGCCGTATTGTTCATCGGGATCTTTAAAATCGATAGCCCAATACCCGTGCTCAGGACGCCAGGAAGCCCGAGTTACCTTTGACAACGGATACGGGTATTGTTTGTTTGCGCGGCTTGCAATGGCTATGGCCGTCTCCTTGGGAATTCGACCCGGGACATAGGAATCATCCGTCGATTCGCAACCTGCAAGAAGGATCAGAACCAAAAGGGTTGCCAGGTAATGCATGATTCAGAGCGTATGGGGTTCGAAGGAGATTTCCAACTTGAAATCGTCCTGTTGGGCGAACAGTGTCAAGGATTCTAGTCTAGTTGCCCGGCAAGTCGCGGCCTTTGGATCGCCGATCTGGCGAAATAGTCCGCCCGGTGTCCGGCGAAATCATGGATGGCGTTTTCTTATCTGCAGCATTCGTCTCTGGCGCAATTGTCGGATCCTTTCTGAACGTCTGCATCTACCGCATACCGCGCAATATCTCGTTAACAAAGCCTGCACGCTCCTATTGTCCGCATTGTGGGCATTCTATTCCCGCGATCCAGAACATTCCATTGTTCAGCTGGCTCTTTCTGCGCGGCCGTTGTGGGAATTGCAAAAAGCGCATTGGCTGGCGTTATCCTGTTGTCGAACTGCTCACGGGTATTCTTTTTGCAGGGGCTGCGTCTCACATGGCATTTCCGATTTTGCTGCCGATTCTGGTGTTTCTCTCTCTGCTTGTCGTCATAACATTTATTGATTTTGAGTTTTTCCTGATTCCCGACGTTTTGAGTAAAGGCGGATTGGCCGCCGGCCTTGTACTCAGCTTATTGATACCGCAGCTCCACCATACCTCATCCGTTATGACAGCCGTTGGACGTTCGGCGGCAGGCGCTCTCTGCGGAGCGCTCATTCTTTACCTTGTGACCGAAGTGGGAAAGCTCGTGTTCGGGCGTTACAAGGTCTCCTTCAGCAACTCGACCCGGTTCACCCTTGCAGTAGCCGATGGGGAACCGCAAATCTTGATTGACGGTGAACCATTTACGTGGAGCGAACATTTTTTCAGGAAGTCAGACAGGATACTGGTACGGGCGGATGAAGTTGTACTGAACGGGAGCCATTTCAAAGATCTCGATCTGAACTTCTATGTTGATCGAATCGTGACCGTGCATGAAACAATTCCTCTCGCAGAGGTGATCCAGCTTCACGGAAGGATGCGATACGGTGAATTTCCGCGTGAGGCAATGGGACTTGGAGATGTGAAATTGATCGCCGCGATCGGTGCTTTCGTCGGATGGCAAGGTGTTCTTTTTACTATTCCTGCGGCCTCAGTTGTTGGAGCTGCCGTTGGCCTCACAACATTAGCACTTGGAAAACGTGAATGGTCGTCCAAGATTCCTTTTGGCCCCTATCTGGCAGCCGGCGCGGCACTCTGGCTATTTTGCGGACACCAGCTTGTCACCTGGTACCGGGGATTGCTGTACTAGTGTACCCGTCTCCTGAATCCCTCTGGTTTCCCCCAGATCCTTCAGACCGTATACGCGCACAACTTAACTCTTCCCCCTTGAGCTGGAATTCGCCAAAAGGTGCAGCCTTCAAACGCGCCAAGCGGTGGAAATGGTTTATGCAGGGCGGATAGACCAAATCAGCAGCCCTAATTACCCTGTCTTCTCTTACCTTCGTGTCCTCTGTGCTACTGTCGACCAATTAAGACCAACATGTTGGTCGAGAAGAGCGGGGCTTCAAGCCGCGAGTTTCAGGTATTGGAGCGTAGAGAGCATTTGGCGCTGGAGGGCTTGGTAATGAAGGTCTAGAGGGTGGACCTTCTTGGGAGGACGGCCGCGGTTTGGGCGACAGATTCCGGCCAGTACGGGTTTAAGGACTTTTTCTCGCAAGATAAGCAGTGCTTTGCCGCATCGCAGCTCGGCACCGAAGGACAATCTTCTTTTCCCAGCGCAGCTTGGGAAAAGACGTGTACTACAATGGTTGGATTTCTTGTTTTTTGGCGAGGATTTTCCGAGAATAGCTTTGCTTCCCTGATCAATCGTACTCGTGCTCGTCGTCGTGCTCGTGCTCGAATGGCATAGCTAGGCCTGCTGCCTCTCATGGACCCGGTATTGTTCAGGATCGAAGCGCATGAGCAGTTTGGTCAGCATCGCTACGATGCGAACCAAC
>Ga0182036_10001372_pt1 | contig 11371 bp, 10 predicted proteins | sample sta12Cox44000080_FD_125966 | JGI IMG/M metagenome (GOLD analysis project Ga0182036, IMG submission 125966) | Lab enrichment of tropical soil microbial communities from Luquillo Experimental Forest, Puerto Rico - statoxic.12C.oxic.44.000.080 | ecosystem: Environmental > Terrestrial > Soil >...
CGGCGTCTACGATCTGCGCAATTTCATGGACGGCATGTACGACGACAACTTTTATTTCAACAATCCCGTCGATTACCTCGCCAACATGAGCGACCCCTGGTTTTACGAGCAGATCGCGACTTGTGACATCCACATCGCGACCGGCACAGGTCCGTGGGAGAATAGCGGGCCCACGTATCGTCTCTCCGAGGTTCTATCGAGCAAGGGCATCCGCCACTCGCTCGACAACTGGGGCCCGCAAGGCGGGCACGACTGGCCCTACTGGAAGCACCAGATGCGCGAATACGTGGGGAGGTTGTTCTAATTTCATGTATCGCGCGTGACGAGGGCGTTCCCGAGGCTTGCCGGTTAGTCTCCGTCCAGGATGGAGCCTATAATTCCTCCAACGACCCCGCCTTGAACGGCCTGTTTCGACTCGATGGGCATATACTCCATGAGTTCGTGGGCAAGCTTGGCGATCGGCAAGGTCTGCAGCCAAACACGGCCCGGACCCGTCAAGGACGCCAGAAAAATTCCGTCCCCGCCAAAAATCATGTTCTTGATTCCAGGCACCGTGGTGATCTGGAAATTCACGCTGGTCTGGAACGCCCCGACATGCCCCGGATGGACGCGCAGCGTTTCACCCGCCTGGAGGTCTTTCACGATCAGTTCCCCGGAAAGTTCGAGCCACGCCGTTCCCTGTCCGCTCAGATGTTGCAGCACGAAACCGCTTCCTCCAAAAATCCCCGCCCCCAGGGACTGCTGGAAACCGACGCCAATCTGGACGAGCGAGGTGGAACAGAGAAATCCGTGGCGGTGAATCATGTATTCGCGACCAGGTCCGACTTCGACGGGCACAATGTGTCCGGGAAGCTTTGCGGCAAAGGCCAGCTCGCCCGGCCTTCCCACCGCGCGGTATTCGGTCATGAAAAGCGTACCGCCGCCGACAACGCGCTTTAATGCGCCCAACACGCCTCCCCCGCCGCCAAACTGAGTATGCGTGGTCATCTCGATCGAGCCGCCCATCCAGGAAAGCTGGCCGGCTTCGGAAATGATCGAATCATTCGGATCCAGCATAAACTCCAGGACCGGCATGGTCGTGCCCACAATTTGGTTCCGCATGACTGGCTCCTTAATGAAGCGAATGTCGTTCTTTCAAAGAACTACGCTCTGCCCGCGCCTGAAATTACAGGAATAATCCCAAGCATACATGGGTCGATCGGGGATGGAAATGACTCGCCGCCGGTGGTGAATTAAGACAGCCCTAAGTGTTCGAGCTGATAGCGGCCTTTTTCGATGACCAGCTGGTCATCGATCCAGACGTCGCACTTGCGGCTGAGCACATCCACATGGGTCGTGGAGTTCCAGTCCGCGTGAGTCTGACTGCCGTAGGGATCGCCAAACGCGAGATGCACGCCAGGAAACTTTTCGTCCTGGAGCAGCACGCCGATCATTTCGGTCAATTCAAGATTCGTTCCGAACGCCAGCTCCCCGACGCGGTCGCTGTTATCATCGGTGTGGCAGTACTCCCAGAACTCCCGCTGCAGGTCCTTGCGCGCACAGGCCACGTCCACGAGCCGCCCGGCCTTAATCGCCAGGCTGAGCGGCGTAGACTGCAGATCGCCGTACTTCCCGCAGAAGTGATCGCCCGCCGTCGCATCACAGACGAATGTGCCATCCACGCTCGCGGGAGTTGTAAATACCTCGCCTGCCGGCAGGTTGGACCAGTAGCGCGGGTTGATCAGCCCGCTGGTCTTCACCCAATCGAGCCGCCGGTCAAAGTGAGCGGCAAACTCCGTGCCCGCCGCGGTTTTTACGGTCAGCGTCTCGGCGCGCAGCATGCGTTCACGCAGCTTCTCGCTCAAGCGGTCCACCATGCGGTAATCCGCGCGCATACCTTGCTGCATGATCTGCGGTGTCACGCCGACCATGTGCGCGTAGCGAATCTGGCGCCGCTCAACGACTTTCACGATGGCCATGCGCGCCGCGAGTTCGCCCGGTTGTGGGGCCATGCACAAAACGCCGACATCGGATGTTTCCAGTGCGTCCAAGACTTCCGCTGGCGCAGCCGCCATCGGCCGAGGGCCAAAATCCTCGAGCAAAAGTCCCGTCGTGCGGGCTTCGCGCTCGTCAAGCGCAGCGGCAATGCTCGCCGCCACGGCGCGGCTCGTCTCATCGGCGATCAACGCGACGTTTTCGCCCGACCGTACGCTCAGGCATGTTTCCACGGCGTTGCGCGCGCCGGGCATCAGTTCCGGATGGGGAGCACCGAAGTTCATCCAAATTAGTGTACTTGAATCACCAGGATTTTCTAGCCGAGTTATTCGCGGCGGGGCTTTTCTTCAACTGGACGGAAGGACGGAGCGAAGCCCGCCGATGCTTCGAGGTTGCTTGCTGTGGATCATGTTTTTGGGCTGACGCAGAACGCGGGCACCTGCCCGCCGCCGCTCGTGACGTTGGCGAGCCCGGTTGAGCTGAGCCGCGTGAGGAACCCGCACAGCTTTCCCCGGAACAAGTACGGCGCAAAGTCCACCAGCATGTCGCGGTAGTCCACGCGGCCGGCCGCCACGATGTAGGGGAACACTTCGCGCCGCGTGGGAATGCGTTCTTGCGCGATCCACACGCCGTTCTTGGCGGTGAGCGCGCGCTCGATCGCTTCATCCCACTCGGCTTCGCTCGTTTCCCATCCGAGCGTCACGCCCGAACCGCCGTACTCATCGCTGGGCTTGAGCACGAGGTTTTCCCGGTGTTCGCGGACGAATGCGAGCAGCTCAATCGTCCGGCCGTAGTGCGCGGTCTTTACATCCGCAACCACGCGCGTCCAGGGAACGTGGTTGCGGATTAATTCGAGCTCGCTAAGCGAAAAAAGCGCACCGTTTTGCTCGTCGGTGAGAACTGCAAAAAAAGCCTTGACGTGCGGTATCTTGCAGCGGAAGTTGTTTGCCACGCACACCGCGCCCGCCGTGTACGCTCTGACCAGCGCAGAACATTCCGCCGGCTTGGCGACGATGTCATTGATGAGCACGCGCCGGTAGACCAGTTCAATCTTCTTGCCTTCCGCAACCAGCGATTTCCCGTCCCATTCGAGCTGATGGGGGTCGGCGATGAGCGTCGGTATGCCCTGCTCTTCGAAGCGCGCCTGGAGAATCTCAAATTCACTCCACGTTGGAACTTTTTCCCAGTCTACGATGGCGATTTGCGGTTTTTGCGCGGAGCCGCCCCAATCCCGATAGCTCTCGAGCAGCGCCTCGAGCAGCTTGGAGCTCAGCGCATACTGCTGCACATCGTATTTCCGGGCGAACTGACCCATCACCGGGAGTTCGTTGAAAATTTCGGCGAGCGTTTCCGCGTAGCCCAGGCCGGCGGGCGATTCCGCGTTGTATTCGGCAAATTTCAGCGAATCGGGCAGCAGGAAGGCGTCCAAGCGCGAGGCCGTGCTCGCCGGGCCGAAGCCCACGTGGATGCGCGCCAAGCGTTCTTCTTCCTCGCTCAGATGCAACTGAGTAAAAATGTGCTTGTCGTCGAGGGCAGCCATTACGACGCGTTCGCCGAGCCCGGCCATGGCCTCCGCGACCGTTCGCACACGTTGTTCGTCTGCCGGTGAAAGAAAGAATGGCCGCAGGAAGGGGCAATGAACCCGGTCACCGAAGGTCAACTTCGCCTGGCGCATGCGGCGAAACAAATCCTCGGGGAGGCCCGGCATATGCAAGAGCATGGGCTTCAGGATTTCGTGCCACTGCTCGGAAGGGGGAAGCACCGAGGGTGGGGGAGCGATGGTCACGGCATCACGAACCTTGCACCGAACCCGAGGCCAAAACTGCGGCGGATTTTGGTCCTGGTTTTGCGCCCTTGGGCGTTCCCGTGAATCCCGCGGCGGTGCCGATCCCCAGCATTTCTTCCCAGCGCGGCCAGGAAGAATAGCTCTGTCCGTGAAGAGCGCGGTCGATCACCAGTCGCGCCATTTTTTCTACGACCAGCTCAAAATAGAATTCTGTAATGCGGTCGCGCTCGAAATCCGGCGCGGGATTCAGGAAGTCGATGGCATAGGGCACGCCGTCCTTTACCGCGAACTCGATGGTGTTCATTTCGTACCCGAGGGCCTGATTGATGGTTTGCGCGTCCTTGACGATGCGTACGCCCAGTTCCGAGGTCAAGTACGCGTGGTCGACCAAGTACTTGCGCTCTTTCGGATCGTAATGGACGGGGATAATGTCAGTCTTGCCGAAAGTAAAGCAGCGCACATATTGGTTGAAATCGATGAATTCCTGAAGCGTCATGCAATACGGCGAAGTCTGGTCGTACGCAGCCAATAGCTCCTGTTTATTGTGGACCTTGTAGACGTGCTTCCATCCTCCGCCGGAAAAAGGCTTGAGAATCGCCGGCCGCCCGATGTAGTCGAGCAACCCGTCCCAGTCCATGGGGTATTCCAGGTTGTGGAGCGATTCCGAAGTAATGTCTACGTCGCTCGGATAGCCCTTCTGCGGGAGCAGTACCGTCTTGGGGATGGCGATTCCCAGCTTCGCCGCGACCGAGTAGTTGAAGTACTTGTCGTCGGCCGTCCACCAGAAGGGATTGTTGATGACGTAGGTGCCTTCGAGAACGGCGTACTTCAAGAAGCCCCGGTAATACTGGACTTCGTGCGAGATGCGGTCCACGATCACGCTGTACTTCGCCGGCTCGCCCATGCGCGTGCCGCCCAGCTTCACAAATTCCGCGGCAACGCCGTCTTTCTTGCCGAGCTCATTCACTCGCACGATAAACGCGGGAGGAAAGCTGTATTCCCGCCCGCAGAGAAGGCCGATCTTTTTCATTTGCGCACTCCTGCCGAGGAAGCTGTGGTACTACCTTGCGCGATCCCGTCAATTCACCGCGTGCGCCGAGGAGGGGCGCGGCTCGGTCACGCCGGCGCGGGTCTCCGCAACCACATGGCGAACGACCGCCTTCGGGTCTCCGGTTTCGCGATAGACGCGCAGCTGGCGGTCCGCGCTGGTGCCTTCCTTCAAAATGGTGTGGACGTATTCGACGGCGCTGCGGCTTCCGAGGTCATCCACCACGTCGTCCACCAGTTGCAGCAGTTCCGGAATCAACTGCCGCATGTCCACTTCGGCTTCTTTTCCGAAGTCAATCAGCTTGCCATCGATGCCGTAGCGCGCCGCGCGCCACTTATTTTCCTCGATGAGCGCCCGGCGATAGAGCCTCCAGCCCTGGTTCAATGTATAAAGCCGGTGCAGCTTCACGATGATCGCTTGCGCCAGCGCGGCGATGGCCACGGCCTCCTCGACTTTGGTGCATACGTCGAACATCCGGAATTCCAGCGTTCCGAACATCGGGTGCGGGCGCACGTCCCACCAGATTTTCTTGCCGTTGTCGATGCAGTGCAGTTTGACCAGCAGATTCACGAAATTCTCGTACGCACTCCAGGATTCGAACTGCTCCGGCACGCCGGTTCGCGGGAATCGGCGGAACACCGTGGTGCGAAAAGATTTCAGTCCTGTGTTTCGGCCCATCCAGAAAGGCGAACTGGTCGAAAGTGCGAGCAGGTGCGGAAGGAAGTAGCGTACGCCGTTCATCAGGTCGATGGTGGTCTGCCGGTCCGGCATGGCCACGTGCACGTGCATCCCGAAAATCAACAGCGACCTGGCCAGTTGCCCCATCTCCTCGACGATGTGCTCGTAGCGCTCTCCGGGAGAGATGACCTGGTCGATCCAGCTCGAAAACGGGTGCGTACCTGCGGCGGCGACCTGCAGACCCGCGCGCTCCGCTGCCGCCACGAGTTCGCCGCGCGTGCGGTGCATTTCGATGCGCAGATCGCTGACGCTGTCGCAAATCCGCGTCCCGGTCTCCACAATGGACTGGTGCAACTCCGGTTTGACCTGTTCCGCGATGTCCGGCGAAGCCTGGGAGATTAGCTGGCTGACGTGCGAGCGTAACTCGCACGTGGCGGGGTCAATAATCTGAAATTCTTCTTCGACGCCGATGGTAAAGCGGTGAGCCATGGGCTGGCCCTCCGTGGCACATGACCTTGCCGGGGACTTGGCGCTCCGTATCATAACCCGCCACGGTTCGAAATTGCACCTTTGGCACGTTCCATACTTTCTATCGTGAAAAACGCCGCCGAAGAGGCAATTTGGCGCTGGACGCTGGCATGCCCGCCTTGCCAGACTTTGGCCATGCAAATTAAGCCCTTTCGCATCGAACAGTATTTTGGGAAATACGAATTCACCGCCAAATACCTGCTTTCCAGTTCCGACGCGGAGTCCTGCACGATCCAGGAGCTGCTCGACCTCGATCCCGGGTCGCATGAACGCTTCCTGAAGCATTGGTGCGGCTACACCGAATCGCCGGGAGCGCCCGCGCTCCGCGAAGTCATTTCGAGAATGTATCGGGGAGTCCGACCTGAAGACGTTCTCGTGCTGGCCGCCACCGAGGAAGGCATCTTTGTTCTGTATCACGCGCTGCTTTCGCCGAGTGACCACGTCATCGTGGAAACCCCGTGTTACGAAAGCGCCCTTGAAGTCGCGCGCAGTACCGGAGCGCGAGTCAGCGAGTGGCGCCGCTCGGACGAGAATGGCTGGGCCCATGATCTCGCAGCTCTGGAAGGGCTCATCCAGCCCAGCACGAAAATCATCTACGTCAACACGCCGCACAACCCGACCGGGCTTCTGATGCCGGCAAACGTGCTCGAGCAAGTTAACCGGCTTGCGGCCAGCCGTGGAATCATCGTTTTTTGTGACGAGGTCTACCGCGAACTCGAGCACAACCCCGCGAACCGGCTTCCTGCCGCTTGCGAAGTCTACGAACGCGCCGTCAGCCTGGGTTCCATGAGCAAAACCTACGGCTTGCCCGGTCTTCGGCTCGGCTGGCTCGTCTCCAAAGACGCGGAAATCCTCCGGCGCTGTCTCGAACTCAAGTACTACACCACTATTTGCGCCAGCGCCCCCAGCGAATTTCTCTCAGCGCTCGCCCTGCGCCATCGCGAAGTGCTGGTCAAGCGCAATCGCGAAATTGTTCTGCGCAACCTGCCTGTTCTCGATTCCTTCTTTCGGCAGCGCTCGGATCTCTTCGAATGGGTCAAACCTGACGCGAGCCCTATTGGCTTCGCGCGCTACAAGCCGCAGCGCGACGTGCTTTCCTTCTGCCAGGACGTTGTAAACAACGCGGGAGTCTTACTGTTGCCCGGAACCGTCTACGACGAGCCGCGCCACATTCGCTTTGGCTACGGGCGCAAGAACATGCCCGAGGCGCTCGCGCAATTCAGCGCCTACCTCTCCGCCCATTCTGGATTTGGCGTCACCGCCGGCTGAGGGAGCCCAGGAGGAGGGAGCACTCGAAAGACGGGAGGAAACAGACTACGGCTCAAAATAAAGAGCGGGACGGAAAAACCCATCCGCCTCACCGGAACGTTTTCCCCTGCGAGCCCTTCTTCTCTGACCTGATCTCGAACTGCGCCTTCTCGCCTACGCCGCGCCGATGGCCCGCCGTTGCTGGAAGCATTCCCTGCAAAAAACCGGACACCCTTGGGTCGGCCGGAAGGGAACGGTGGTTTCCTTGCCGCACTGCGAGCAATTGGTCTTGGTCTCCGTGCGTGCCGACACGGCGTGCCCGCCGCCTTCGGCCCTTTTCGCTTTGCACGCCTTGCAGCGCTTCGGTTCGTTCTTAAATCCCTTGTCGGCAAAAAACATCTGCTCGCCGGCAGTGAACACGAACTCGGCACCGCATTCGGCACACTTCAACACCTTGTCGTGGTATTCCATGAGGCGCTCTCCCCTTGGTCCCGCGGACAGGGGTTTGGGAGGACTTTGCACCTGAGAGCCAAGATGCTTGAGGAGACCAGTATCCGGGGACGCCGGGCGCGGATCCCTTGGGCCTGCGGGTACGAAGCTGCGAGAAACACCCAAACGTTCTGCCTAACGGGGGCCTGATTCTCGGAAGGTTCTGCGCGCCAAGCTGCGACGGATAACGGAAGGGCGGCCCATTCGGAAGGACCGCCCTCGGAACTTACTCCGATTCCCGCCGCTGCTTCTTGCGCAGTCGCTTCCGCGAAAGCGCTTCTTTGGCCCGGCGCTTCTCGCCGGGCTTCATATAGAAACTATGTTTCTTGATCTCCTTGATGATGTCTTCCTGTTGTACCTTGCGCTTAAAACGCCGCAGGGCATTTTCCAGAGATTCATTCTCTTGGATGATGACTTCTGCCACTTTATCAATTCACCCCCAATCCGGTTCGGATTGGTAACTTGCGGAGCCTCTCGCCGGCAAAGCCACCGCCGGCACGTGGATCTTCGGGCACCGTCCCTGGTTTTATTATCACATGTATTGGCCGTTTTGCAGAAGGCACCATGAAAGGTCGCTGGCTTCTTCTAAATCAATTCCCGCGCTGCAGTCAAGGAATCTTTGCAAATTCTTGGCAGTTTTATAGGTACTAAGACCATCTGATAACCATCCTATAAATAGGGTAACCCGAATAGAACATTTGGCGGGCTGGTGGCCCGGGCCCGGGGGCAAGCCCGCCCGCGGACCTGTTCCTGCCCTTTCCGCGCCCGTCCGGTTGTCCGATCGATTGTTTCTGCTGTTAGAATGAGCCCGCTTCTAGAACAAGCCTCTTTGGAGTCGGCCCATGTCCGATACCATGCGGGATGCCATCGCCGTACTTCTTGCCGGAGGCCAGGGGGAACGCCTCTGGCCGCTCACGCGCGACCGTGCCAAACCCGCCGTTCCTTTTGGCGCCCTCTACCGCATCATCGACATCACGCTTTCCAACTGCATTAATTCGAGCCTGCGACGCGTTTTTATCCTCACGCAATACAAGGCCCTCAGCCTGAACCGCCACGTCCGCGCAGGCTGGTCGCCGCTCGCCGGCCTCGGCGAATACATCGAAGTCATACCGCCGCAGATGCGCGTCTCACAATCCTGGTATCAAGGCACCGCCGACGCGGTCTACCAGAACATCTATTCCATCGGGAGCGAGCGATCCAAATTCGTCTTCATCCTTTCCGGCGATCACATCTACAAGATGAACTACGCCAAGATGCTTCAGCAGCACACCGACTCCGGCGCCGATGTCACCGTGGCCACCATCCAAATCCAGGTCGAGCGGGCCGCCCGCCAATTCGGCGTCATCGAAGTGGATAAGGACTGGCGAATCGTGGGCTTTGAGGAAAAACCTGCGATTCCCAAACAATCCCCTCATCGCCCCGGCCATTGCAATGCCTCCATGGGCATCTACATCTTCAATACCCAGCTCATGATTCCCATCCTTCTGGCCGACTCCGAAGATCCCAAGTCCAGCCACGATTTTGGGAAAGACATCCTTCCGCGCATCATCACCAAGCACCGCGTCCTTGCCTACAACTTCGTGGATGAAAATGCCAAGGACGCTTACTATTGGCGCGACGTCGGAACCCTCGACGCCTACTACGAGGCCAACATGGACCTGGTCAGCGTTTCACCGGTTTTCAACCTGTACGACAAAGCCTGGCCGCTGCGCACCTGGCAACAGCAGTATCCGCCCGCCAAATTTGTCTTTGCCGATCCCGAGCGCATGGGCGTGGCGCTGGATTCCATCGTGGCCGGTGGTTCGGTCATCTCCGGAGGACGCGTGCAAAAATCCGTGATTGGTTACGACGTCCGCGTGAACAGTTATTGCGAAGTGGCGGATTCCATCATCTATAATCACGTGAACATAGGCCGACACTCGCGCGTTCGCCGCGCCATCATCGACCGTCACGTCAGCCTTCCCGAGCACACCGAAATCGGCTACGACTCGGAAGCCGACCGCCGCCGCTTCCATGTCACGGATTCAGGTATCGTCGTTGTCGTGAGGCAGGAATCGCTTATCGAAGAGCCCGAGTCGACGTGATCGCGCGGCCGCTTGGGGGCCGGCGCATCCCGGCGCTCTAGCCTTTCCAGACGTATTTTCCGCAGGTGCAGGGCACAGTGTCGGTGGGGTTTTTCTTCTCCATCGGGTGTTTACATACGGGACAGTTCTTCCGCCACATACCGCAAATCTGCCATTCGATTAATGCGCCATCCGGTAACGGATGCGGGCAGTTCCAACTGCGCAATCATGGCGAGGAACTCTTCTCGCTCTTCGAGGGCCACAAGCAGCGAGAGCGTTCTTCCCTAGGCCAGGATCGCTCCCGTAAGACGGTGAAAGGCCGAGGAATCCTGGGCGGTCATGCGTCTTTCGATAGGGGCGTCCGCCGAGAGCTCGAGAACCTGTTCTAATCGCCAAGTTCGCAAGACCTGTGTTTGATGTCATCACCGGCAGGCCTCCTTCCTTTCTTTCCTCTGGCATAGATAAGGGTACGCGCCGAGGGGGTAATGGACATACAGAGAACGCCTGCATTCGCGCAGGAACCATGGCTGATTCGGTGTTTACCCGACCTGCTGTGCTCAATCGGCCCCCGGACCTGAAAGGGGGCGACCATTCATTCCGGCGTCCTTTACTTTGGCCCTGCCAAGACCCGTGCCGCTGGAGCGCGGTGCTACCTGGAAACCGTCTCCCGCCATTCAAGGCTCGACTCATTCAGACCGCAGCGAACCAGCCATCCACAACGGCAACGCGGCCCGCGCGCATTCTTCCAACAACTGCTGGTCGCTCGGCGAGAACGCGTTGGCGCGCTCACTTTCGACGTCAATGGTTCCAATCACTTTTCCGCTGTGCGGATTAACAATGGGCACGATAATTTCCGAAAGCGTACTGCCGAACGCGGTCAAGTACCGCGGATCAGTTCGCACATCGCCCACGAGGACGGTCGCTTTCTCCCGGATGGCCACGCCGGTCAGTCCGCGGGTGGCGGGAAAGGTTGGGTAAGCCGGCGCCCCCGGCCCGCTATAGGCAATGATGGACACCATTTCGTCGCCCACGTCGTACACACCGGTCCACCGGTAATTCCCCAGGCCCCGCACCGCTTCCGCGAGTTGCTTCGCTTTTTCGCTCCGCGCATCTGTTCCCGTGACCATTGACCGAATACGCTCTAGGATTTCCTCTGTGCGGCTCATTCCCGTTTGCCTCGCCCATGCCTGCCACTCTGGAAAGAGCGAGGGTACACCGCCCCGTCCTTTTCCGCGTTAATGATGATTCGCTTGACGATGCCTCTTGGGAATCCAAAGAATGGAGTTTCGTTCCCACACAAACCCTCGGTTGTCCGCCACGCTACCGAGCGTAGACGGTATCGCGCGGAGTAGCTACAAGCGGTGACTTGCGCGTGGAGTGACTCCTGCATGAATGGAAAGGACGGAACTCGAAAGTCGAATCGGAGGAACGGAACTCTCCGGCGCGTTTCGATCGGAGCGGTCTGCCCGAAGCTTGGGACCGAGCTGGCAACGGATTCGAGGCACGCCGGAAGAGCAGAACGATCGACCTCTACAGCGATTCCTGCGCGAGGCGGGC
>Ga0182036_10001381_pt1 | contig 11331 bp, 9 predicted proteins | sample sta12Cox44000080_FD_125966 | JGI IMG/M metagenome (GOLD analysis project Ga0182036, IMG submission 125966) | Lab enrichment of tropical soil microbial communities from Luquillo Experimental Forest, Puerto Rico - statoxic.12C.oxic.44.000.080 | ecosystem: Environmental > Terrestrial > Soil >...
GTGGCGGAAGCGACCTCAAAGTCCGAGCAAATCCGCGGCGAGGGCGACGCCACCCGTAACCAGATCTTCGCCGATGCGTTCAATCAGGATCCGGACTTCTTCGGCTTCTACCGGTCGATGCAGGCTTACGAGGCGGGGCTGCGAGCGAACGACACGCGCTTTCTGCTCAAGCCGGACACCAATTTCTTCCGTTACTTCAACAACCCGACCGGCAAGTTAACCCCGCCGCCGGCTGCGTCGGCGGCGCCGGCCCGCTGAGTACCGCTCGGTATGGACGATTTTCTGGCCGCCGTCGGGCTGGTGTTTGTCATCGAAGGCCTAGTGTTTGCCGCCTTTCCGGGTTCGGCCAAACGGGCAATAGAAAGCGTATTGGAGACGCCGGACGCCTCCCTGCGCGCGATCGGCATCGGCTCGGCGGTGGTCGGACTGGTTCTAGTATGGCTGGTACGAGGTTAGTCGCTTGTGACATGCGTATGTCCGGCAACAAGGTCGGCCATGACGCGTTCTTGATCGACCGGCGCCCTTGAATCGCCGTGAATCCAGCTGCACTGTCGTTACTCGAACGCCTATTGCAGGAGAATCGACGCCCATGGGCGCTATCGGCAAGCATATGAGAGCATTCGGCCGCCTCAGCATGGCGATTCTCGCCGCGGCCGCAATCTTTTGGTCGGCACCAGCCACCGCGCGCGGACCGGACAACATCTCTGACGTAGCGGAGGCGGTCATCGATGCGGTGGTCAATATCTCGACTAGGCAAACCGTCGATTTGAGTTCCAACACGATGCCGCAGCTGCCGCCTGGCTCTCCCTTTGAGGAATTTTTTGAAGAATTCTTCAAGAATCGCCGCGGCCCAAACGGCGCACCGGGACAGACGCCGCGCCGTGTCAATTCGCTCGGTTCCGGCTTCATTCTCGACGCTTCCGGCCTGGTGGTGACCAACAACCACGTCATCGCCGACGCCGACGAGATTACCGTCATCCTCAACGACAGCACCAATCTGAAGGCCGAGATCGTCGGCCGCGACACCAAGACCGACCTCGCGCTCTTGCGCGTTCAGCCGAATGGCAAGACGCTGAAGGCGGTGAAGTTCGGTGACAGCGACAAATTGCGGTTGGGTGAATGGGTGATCGCGATCGGCAATCCATTCAGCCTGGGCGGTACAGTCACGGCCGGCATCGTTTCGGCGCGCAACCGCGACATCAATTCGGGTCCTTACGACAACTACATTCAGACCGACGCCGCCATCAACCGCGGCAATTCCGGCGGACCGCTGTTCAACCTCAACGGCGAGGTGATCGGCGTCAATACCGCGATCATCTCGCCGTCGGGCGGCTCGATCGGCATCGGCTTCGCGGTGCCGTCGAAGACGGTAGTGGGGGTGATCGATCAACTGCGCCAGTTCAAGGAAGTGCGACGCGGTTGGCTGGGTGTGCGCATCCAGCAGGTGACCGACGAAATCGCCGACAGCCTCAGCATCAAACCGCCGCGCGGTGCGCTGATCGCCGGTGTCGACGAGAAAGGGCCGGCCAAGCCGGCCGGCATCGAGCCGGGCGACGTCATCGTCAAGTTTGACGGGCAGGACATCAAGGAGATGCGCGACTTGCCGAAAATCGTCGCCGAAACAACGGTCGGCAAGGACGTCGAGGTGCTAGTCATCCGCAAGGGTAAGGAAGAGAGGAAGACGGTTAAGCTCGGCCGGCTCGAAGACGAGAAGAAGGAAGCAGCGCTGACGTCGAAGAAAAACGAGTCTGAGGAAAAGACCGCGACGAAAAAGGTGCTCGGCCTCGATCTTGCCAATCTTACGGACGAGTTGCGCAAGAAACACAACATCAAGGATAGCGTGAAGGGCGTGCTGATCACCGGCGTCGACGCCAATTCGACGGCCGCCGAAAAACGTTTGGCACCTGGCATGGTGATCGCCGAGGTGCAGCAGCAGGCGGTCGGGAATGCGGCCGAACTACAGAGCCGCATCGACAAGCTTAGGAAGGACGGCAAGAAAGCGGTCGTGTTCTTGGTGGTGACGCCAGACGGCGACCCGAGCTTCGTGGCGCTGAGCCTGCAGTAATCTTACGCGGCAAACGCGGCGAACGGTCTGCGCAGCGGCACGACCTTGGCGGACTCCAGAGGAGTTGCCGCAGCAAGGCGCGGGAAGCGAACCATCTTCTGCTCGGTGGTGTGGATGTCGTCGCATCCCAAAGCAACGGAACGTGCGCAGCTCTGAGAAGGACGCTAGGCGCGGATCGATGCGGACGAGCACCGCCGCAGATCGGGCAGGTCGGCTCACAATCAATGCGAATCGCTTCGACTCGCGTGTTAGTCCAGCACGTGATTGACCATGCCGTCGGCGAGCTTGGGCTCGAACCAGGTCGACTTCGGCGGCATGATGCCACCGGCGTCAGCCACCGCCATCAAGTCGCCCATCTGCGTCGGGTAGAGCGCAAAGGCGACCGCCATCTCGCCGGAGTCAACGCGTGCGGCCAGGCCGTCCGGCCCACGTGCTCCGCCGATGAAGTCGATGCGCTTGTCGGTGCGCGGATCCTTGATGCCGAATAAGGGCTCAATCACTTTGCGGGTGAGCATGGTGATCGGCAGTCGGCCCATCGGATCGCCAGGAACGAGGCCAGGACGGATGGCGAGCTTGTACCAGCGGCCCGCAAGATACATGCCGCATTCGTGCGCGGAGGCGGGGCGCACTGGCTCCGCCGATGGGGTCACTGTAAAGCTCTTGCCAAGTTCGGCGAGTAACTGGTCCGGGGTGCGGCCGTTCAAATCTTTCAGCACGCGATTGTAGTCGAGAATGGTCATTTCGCGTTCGGGGAAGATCACCGAAAGGAAGAATGAATGCGAGCCTTCGCCCTTGCGTGCGGTAGCGACACGCGCCGCCGCCGCCGAGCGGTGATGGCCGTCGGCGATGTAGATCGCCGGCAGGGCGTTGAAGGCGCAGCTGAGTTTGTCAATCAGTGCGGGGTCGGCGACAACCCAGAGCTGGTGGCGTACACCGTCATCGGCGGTAACATCGACATCGGGTTTGCCGCCAGCGGCTTGCACAAGCAAGGCGTCGATCTCAGGCGCATTCGCATAGCTGCTCATCACCGGACCGGTCTGCGCGTTCACGGCCTCGATTTGGCGAACGCGGTCGTCTTCCTTGACCGGTGTGGTCAGCTCATGTTTGCGGATGCGGTTCTTGGCGTAGTCGGCAAGCGAGGCGACACAGGCCAGTCCGGTCTGGCTGCGGCCGCGCCAAGTGAGGCGGTAGATATAATAGCAAGGCTGCGCATCGCGGACCATGACGCCTTCGGCGACCATGCGTTTGAGGTTTTCTGCGGCCTTGGCGTAGACCGCCGTATCATGAGGATTGATCGCGGGGTCGAGATCGATCTCCGGCTTGGAGATGTGCAGGAAGCTCCAAGGCTTGCCCTTAACGTGCTCGCGCGCCTCGGCGCTGGAGAGCACATCATAGGGCGGGCTGAGAACTTCGGCGGCGCGTCCCGGCGCGGGGCGCAACGCGCGGAATGGTTTGATGAGCGACACGGCGAACTCCGGGGCACGGGGATGACGGTGCTTATTGCAGGGTCCGCCAGCACCGGCAAGCGTGCGGCCTTGATTTCGCCCGCCGGTTGGCGCACCTCACGGGCATGAGCGATGAAACCGAAGTTCTAACGGCGAATGCAGGTTATTATCAGGCGTTTGCAAACGCCGATTTCGCCGCGATGAGCCGGATTTGGGCGGATGACAACGTCTCTTGCATCCACCCGGGATGGCCGGTGCTGATTGGCCGGCAGCCGATACTAGATTCCTACCGCCAGATCTTGCGCAACCCGAACCAGGACCGCATCGAGCCGCGCAATGAAATGGTTATGGTAGAGGGCGACAAGGCACGGGTGTTCTGCGTTGAATTCGTCGGCGGCGCGGCACTCGCGACCACCAATCTATTCAAGCGCGTTGATGGCGCGTGGAAGATGACTCACCACCAGGCGAGCCCGATCGCCGCGCTGGTCGAGGAAGTTGCTTCGCAGTCGACCTCGCGACGGTTGAACTAGAACGTGCTCAACCTCAGCGGCATCCTGATCGCCGGGCCGACTGCGAGCGGCAAATCGGCGCTGGCACTGCGGCTCGCCGAAAAGATGGGCGCTGTCATCGTCAACGCCGATTCCATGCAGGTCTATCGCGATCTGCGGATAATCACGGCGCGGCCTCCGCCCCCGGACGAAACCAAGGTGCCGCACCGGCTTTATGGTCATGTCGACGCGGCAGAGAATTATTCGGTCGGCCGCTGGTACCGAGACACCGGCCAGACGCTCGATGAGATCGCGGGGCAGAGGCGCGTGGTAATTTTGGTCGGCGGCACGGGGCTTTATTTCAAAGCGCTGAGCAACGGCCTCGCGGCCGTGCCGCCAATTCCGACCGATATCCATGAGCAGGTGCGCCGACGCTTGGAGAGCGAGGGGGTTGCGCCGCTTTACGCCGAGCTTTTGGAGCGCGATCGGTATGCGGCGCACCGCCTAATGCCGAACGACCGCTCCCGCATTTGTCGTGCGCTCGAAGTAATCCTGGCGACTGGCCGCTCGCTGAGCGATTGGCACCTTGAAGGGATGCCGGCGCTGGTCGATTCTCGCCGCTCGGCGAAAGTCTTCATTACCTGCGAACGTAAGAAACTTGTGCGGCGGATGGAGACGCGCTTTGCCGCCATGCTGCAAGCCGGTGCGCTTGAGGAGGTCAGGGCCTTGGCCGCGCGTAACCTCGATCCGTCTCTGCCGGTGATGAAGGCGCACGGCGTGCCTTGGCTGATCCGCTACCTAAGGGGCGAGATTTCCCTCAACGCGGCGGCGGCCGGGGCCATCATGGACACCCGCCGCTACGCCAAGCGCCAGCTCACCTGGTTTCGTAATCAGATGAAGGATTGGCCCTTGGCATCCGCCGAAGAGGCCGAAAAAGTGCTCGAAGGCCAGATTTCGGTCCTAAGCCTCACAAATTTGCAGGCATAATCCGCTTGACCCTATGCTGCAGTGCCACTATAAAGCCGCGCAATGAAAGTACGAACGGCAATGACAATGCGCAATATTATTACCGTTGTAGATGTTCGGACGCGGTCCCAGGCCTGAAAGGGCTTCAGGGACGCGTCCGGACATGGCCCTTCAAGGGCCTTTTTTATTGCGGCGGTCAAAGCCTGAGTGAAGTGCGACGTGGGTAGGGAAGATGATCATGACACGCGAAATGACTGGTGCCGAAATGGTGATCCAGGCGCTTGCCGACCAGGGCGTAAAGCATCTGTTCGGCTACCCGGGCGGCGCCGTACTTCCGATTTATGACGCTCTCTTCGCGCAAGATAAAGTACGCCACGTTCTGGTGCGCCACGAGCAGGGCGCGGCGCACGCGACGGAAGGCTATGCGCGCTCGACCGGCAAGGTTGGTTGCATGCTGGTGACCTCCGGTCCTGGTGCTACCAACGCAGTAACCGGCCTCACTGACGCGCTGATGGATTCGATCCCGATCGTCTGCATCACTGGCCAGGTGCCGACGCATCTTATCGGCAACGATGCGTTTCAGGAGGCCGACACGGTGGGTATCACCCGGCCGTGTACCAAATACAATTACCTGGTCAAACGCATTCAGGATCTGCCCTACGTATTGCACGAAGCGTTCCACATCGCCGCGGCTGGACGGCCGGGGCCGGTGGTCATCGATATCCCGAAGGACGTGCAATTCGCTAAGGGCGTCTATTCCAAGCCGAAGAATTTCCCGCACAGCGGCTACCGACCGAAAGTCAAAGGCGACATCGAGCAGATCAAGCAGGCGGTGGAGCTGATGGCGCATGCCAAGAGGCCGATCTTCTACACTGGCGGCGGCGTAGTGAATTCAGGCAAGGCGGCGAGCGACCTGTTGCGCGAGTTGGTTAAGCTCACGGGCTTTCCAGTCACCTCGACCTTGATGGGGCTTGGCGCCTATCCGGCGGCCGATCCGCAATGGATCGGTATGCTCGGCATGCACGGCACTCTGGAAGCGAACATGGCTATGCACGATTGCGACGTAATGATCTGCATCGGCGCGCGCTTCGACGACCGGATCACCGGCAGGCTAGACGCTTTCTCGCCGGGTTCGAAGAAGATCCACGTCGACATCGATCCGTCTTCGATCAACAAAAACGTCAAGGTCGATGTGCCGATTGTCGGCGACTGTGCGCATGTCCTGGAAGACATGGTGCGGCTGTGGCGCACGTCAGCCAAGCAGATCGACAAAAAGGTGCTTTCGGTGTGGTGGACGCAGATCGACAAATGGCGCGCGCGCAAATCGCTAGCCTACCGGTCGTCCAACACCGTGATCAAGCCGCAATACGCCATCGAGCGACTCTATGCGGCGACCAAGGATCGCGACTGCTACATCACCACCGAAGTCGGCCAGCACCAGATGTGGGCGGCACAGTTCTACGGCTTCCAGGAGCCGAACCGCTGGATGACTTCTGGCGGGCTCGGTACCATGGGCTACGGCCTACCGGCGTCTGTTGGCGTACAGCTCGCGCACCCAGACTCGCTGGTGATCGACATCGCCGGCGAGGCCTCCGTGTTGATGACCATGCAGGAGTTGTCGACCGCGGTGCAGTACCGGCTGCCCATCAAGATCTTCATCTTGAACAACCAATACATGGGCATGGTGCGGCAGTGGCAGGAACTGCTGCATGGCGGGCGCTACTCGGAGAGCTATTCCGAAGCGCTGCCGGATTTTGTCAAGCTCGCCGAAGCCTATCACGCGGTCGGCATCAGATGCGAAAAGCCAGGTGATCTCGACCATGCCATCAAGGAGATGATCGACGTCGACCGGCCGGTGCTGTTCGACTGCGTGGTCGATCCAAAGGAAAATTGCTTCCCAATGATCCCATCGGGACGCGCGCACAATGAAATGATCCTCGGCGAAGCAGCGGAGAAGTTGGAAGAAGCGATCACGGAGGAAGGCAGGGTAATGGTGTAGCCATGAAGATCGCGATCATTGGCGCCGGCAGTGTCGGCGGTGCGCTCGGCACGAATTGGGCGCAGAAGGGCCATGACGTTTTCTTCGGCGTGCGCGACCCAAAGGCCGAGAAGATCCAAGGTCTTCTGCGCGCCATTGGGTCGAAGGTGCGCGCAGGCACAGCGGCGGAGGCGGCCGGTTTCGCTGACATAATCGTGATGTCGACGCCGTGGCCGGCGACCGAAGGCGCCATCCGCTCGATGGGCGACATCAAGGGCAAAGTCATCCTCGACGCCACCAACCCGCTGACGCGCCGGCCGGATGGCATCGCGCTGGAGATCGGCCATAGCATTTCGGGCGGCGAAAAAGTGCAGGGCTGGGCGGCGTCCGCCTCGGTGTTTAAGACGCTGAACACCACAGGCTTCGGCAACATGGCCAACCCGCAATTCAAGAACGGCAAGGCGGTGATGTTTGTCGCCGGCGACGACGTGGCGAATAAGCCGAAGGTGGTTAATCTGGTAAGTGAACTCGGTTTCGAGGTGATCGACGCCGGGCCGTTGCGTAATGCCCGATTGCTCGAGGCCCACGCTATGTTGTGGATCGACCTCGCGCTGGTGCGTGGGCAGGGGCGCGACTTTGCCTTCTCAATCTTGCGACGCTGAGGATGACAATGATGAATGCTCCCGCCACCAGCCATTACCCAGCGGCGCCGTCGGCGCAGAAACCCGAGACGCATACGCTCTCAGTGCTGGTTGACAACGAGCCCGGCGTGCTCGCGCGCGTGATCGGTCTGTTCTCTGGTCGCGGATACAACATCGAGTCTCTGACCGTGTCGGAGACCGAGCATCAAGCGCACCTGTCGCTGATCACGGTAGTGACCACCGGTACGCCGATGGTGATCGAGCAGATCATGAACCAACTCGACCGGATGGTTCCAGTGCACCGCGTCGTCGACATGACGTTGACGGGTCGTTCGATCGAGCGCGAGCTGGCGATGGTAAAGGTGCGCGGCAAGGGTGAGCCTCGGGTCGAGGCCCTGCGGCTGGCTGACGCGTTTCGCGCCCGCGTCATTGATGCCACGACCGAGAGCTTCGTATTCGAGATCACCGGCGGCACCGAGAAGATCGAACAATTTATCGCGTTGATGCTGCCGCTCGGTCTAGTCGAGGTGGCACGCACTGGCATCGCCGCCATCGTGCGCGGCCCGGAAAGCATGCACGCGCGCTAATGATCCAAGAGGTCGGCGCGGAACGGTGGAAAATGGCCTTAGGAAACTTTTGATGTTGTTGAAACCGGAATAAGCGGGTCGTCTAGAATATGATTCTGCGAAGGTTCCTCATTCTGGTAACGCTCATGAATGGGCAATAATGCCGAATCGCACTCACCAAGGCGATCACATCTGGGTGTCGGGTTGTGTGAATCGTCGAGATGCGTACCTTGCCCAATACGGAATGGTTGCGCGCGATGACGGCAAGCGACACCATTCCCGACGGGCTACCGCATTGCGGACCTGGAAGGGTTAGTAAAGATCCGACGGGGGCTTGTCCTCGCCGCGCGACGTCCCTAGAAACTGCGCTGCCCAGCTCGTGAAAGGACAAAGAACGCGACTTAGGGGTGTCTCATGCGTGTTTATTATGATCGCGACGCCGATCTGAACCTGGTGAAGGGCAAGAAGGTGGCCATCATCGGCTACGGCAGCCAGGGTCATGCCCATGCGCTTAATCTGCGCGACTCCGGCGTGAAGGAGGTGGCAGTGGCGCTGCGGAAAGGCTCTAGCGGTATCAACAAGGCGGAGGCTGAGAAATTTAAGGTCTTTGAGGTGGCTGAAGCCGCCAAATGGGCCGATGTGATGATGATGCTCACGCCCGACGAATTGCAGAGCGACATTTATCGCGACCATCTGCGCGCCAACATGAAGCAGGGCGCTGCGATCATGTTCGCGCACGGGCTCAATGTGCATTTCAACCTGATCGAGCCCCGCGCCGACCTCGACGTCCTGATGGTCGCGCCCAAGGGCCCCGGCCACACCGTGCGCTCGGAATACCAGCGCGGCGCGGGTGTGCCCTGTCTGCTGGCGATCCACAAAGATGTGTCGGGCAACGCGCACGACCTCGGCCTCTCCTATGCCTCAGCTATAGGCGGCGGCCGCGCCGGCATCATCGAGACCACCTTCAAAGAAGAATGCGAGACCGACTTGTTCGGTGAGCAGACCGTGTTGTGCGGCGGCGTCGTCGAGCTGATGAAGGCGGGTTTCGATACGCTGGTCGAAGCAGGCTACGCGCCTGAGATGGCCTATTTCGAGTGCATCCACGAGATGAAACTGATCGTGGACCTAATCTATGAAGGCGGCATCGCCAACATGAACTACTCGGTCTCGAACACCGCCGAGTATGGAGAATATGTCTCCGGCCCCCGCGTGATCACGCAGGAGACGCGCGCTGAGATGAAGCGCATCCTGGCAGATATCCAGTCGGGCCGTTTCACGCGCGACTGGATGCTGGAGAACAAGGTCAACCAGACCTCGTTCAAGGCCACCCGCGCCAAGCTCGCCGAGCACCCGGCCGAGAAGATCGGCGAGAAGCTGCGTGAGATGATGCCCTGGATCAAGCAGCGAGCGCTGGTGGACAAGAGCCGCAATTGATCTGGGCGATGCGCATATTCCTCAGCGCGGCCGCTCTCAACCAGGCGGCCGTTTTTGCATACGCCAACTACCAGGGTGATCTCCGAACAGAATGTACCAACGGTGCACCAGAGATCGTCGATTGCCTCAACGCGTGACCGCGCAATGGGACAAGCGCCTGGATGCAGCGAGCTTTGAAAACAGCGACAATGGCAAGCAACGTAATTGGTTACATGTGGCGCAGAGACTTTGGATTCAATACCGCGATTCCAATTGTCTCAGCTATGATCTGGGCGATGGAACGTTGCGCTGCTGGATTACGCATGATAGCGCCAACGAATTGATGAATGGTATCGCTGGATCCCAACAATCCAGACAACGAGGACTGCGACTAGTTCTTATCGATTTGTTCGCCGAGCCAACGCGCCGCTTCGCCCGGGGAAGTATCTCCACGGGATGCGCGCAAAGAAGCCGCACGCACCAACTGAACGGAAATACCGCCGACCAGCGGCTTGAGCGCCGCGGCCAACGCCTGATCGCGTGCGGGTTTTGGCGCGATGAGCAGGATCGCGTCGTAGGGCAGGATGGCGTGCTTGGGATCGTCAAGCACTGCGAGATCGAACTGTGCAATGCGTCCGTCGCTGGTATAGGCCGACACCACGTCGACCTCGCCGGCGCGCGCCGCCTGATACATGAAGTCCGGCTGCATGGTGCGCTGCGTACGGAAGCGTAGGCCGTAGACATCGCGGATCGACTTCCACTCCGGACGCTCGAAGAATTCGTAATCGCCCGCAATGGACAATTCGGGGGCGCGCGCGGCGAGATCGGTGATCGAGCGGATACCGAGTTTCTCGGCGTGGGCGCGCGGCATCGCCAATGCATAGGCATTCTCGAAACCAAGCGCGCCGAGCACGCGAATGCCGTGCGTTGTCTGCAGCCAGCGTGAGACTTCGGCAAGCACTTCCGCGCGTGGTCTTACCTCGGAGCGGTGCATCTCATTGGCCCAGAGCGTGCCGGAATAATCCACGTAGACATCGATATCGCCGACGCTGAGCGCATTGAAAATAACCCCTGACCCGAGCCCGTCGCGTTGGTGCGCGATGAGACCGTGCGCGGCAAGGCGCTGCTTGATCAACGCCGCGAGTACATATTGCTCAGTGAAGGGCTTGGCACCAATAACGTAACGCGCCTGACCGAGGCCATGGGCCGGCACCAGCGCGGCGAGTACCACCAGCACCAGCCCGGCGCCGCCGCCCGCGATGCGCACGCGGCTGTGCGCCACGACACCGTGTTCCATCAGCGCCAGCAACTGGTCGACGACGAGCGCCAGCGCAGCGGCCGCGACACAGCCGAACAACACGAACACCCAATTCTGGGTCTGCAAGCCGGCGAAGATGTAATTGCCGAGACTAGTCTGACCGATCGGCGTCGATAGCGTGGCGGTGCCGATGACCCAGACCGCGGAGGTGCGGATGCCGGCCATGATAACCGGCATGGCGAGCGGCAATTCGATGTCCCACAGCACGCGGCTTGGCTTGCCGCCGGTGACCCGTGCGACGTCGCGCAGGCGCGGGTCGACACCTTCGAGCCCGGTCACGGTATTACGGAGTACTGGCAACATTGAGTAAATGGCCAGCGCCAAGACGGCCGGCAGGAAACCAAGCGCCGAGAAGCCCCTGCCAAACAGTTTCTCGGTGAGCCCGGAAAGCGCGACAAGCATCGGATAGAACAACGCTAACAGCGCGAGGCCGGGAATCGTCTGGAATACA
>Ga0182036_10001382_pt1 | contig 11331 bp, 10 predicted proteins | sample sta12Cox44000080_FD_125966 | JGI IMG/M metagenome (GOLD analysis project Ga0182036, IMG submission 125966) | Lab enrichment of tropical soil microbial communities from Luquillo Experimental Forest, Puerto Rico - statoxic.12C.oxic.44.000.080 | ecosystem: Environmental > Terrestrial > Soil >...
AAAGGGGGTTCGCACCGGAGACATCGCCAAACGGCTCATCGATTACGGCTTTCACCCCTACACCGTGAGCTTCCCGCTTGTGGTGCCGGGCGCGCTGATGATCGAACCTACCGAGAGTGAGTCGAAGGAAGAGCTCGACCAGTTCATCGATGCGATGAAGAGCATTGCGGAAGAGGCCGAGACCTCGCCCGAGGTGGTGACTGGCGCACCTTACCGCACGCGACTCTCGCGCCTTGACGAAACTGCTGCTGCTCGCAAGCCCGTGCTGCGGTGGAAACCACCCACAAGCAGCTAAATTACGGTATCTGTCCCAAAAAGGGAGGAGAGACGTTTCTCCCTTTCTCTTGAATTAGCTCGACAGACTCAACGGAACAAGCCAGGCTCTGTTCGCGTACCAAACTGTGGAAGCCGACAGAGCACTGGCACGGGCGTATTGCGCCGGAGAAGGAGCACCACCGTGGAAGGAGATCTGATTCCTCTTGTGGCAATTATTATGTCGCTCGGCATTCCGATTGCCGCGATGCACACCTTTTACCGCGTTCGGAAACTGCGTACGGAAGAACGCATAGCTGCACTGGCGCGTGGCGTCAAGGTAGCGATGGAGCCAGAGCTTTCGCAGGTCGCCCGCTCACGCCGGTACGGAATCCTCTTCACGGCAGGGGCGCTTGGCTTCATCATCACCTTCGGGATCATAGGCCGGATGGTTGATCCCGATGTATGGATTGCCGCTTCCTTCGGAGTCATCCCATTAGCTTTGGGCTTGGGATACTTCGTCGACGCCTTCCTGGTGCGCCGGGACCTGCGTCCTTCCTAAGCGACCGACAAAATTAAAGGCGGACTCTATGATCCGCCTTTAAGTCTCTGATAACGAAAAGCTTACTTGCTCGATATTGCCCTTACGCGTGCATAAAGACGGGCTTTGTAGCGGCTGGCGGTGTTCTTGTGCAGGACGCCCTTCTGCACTCCCTTATCCACTGCCGAAGCGGCAGCGCTCAAGGCCGATTTCGCAGCGTCCTTATCCCCCTTCGCAATAGCCTCGCGCATCGAACGTAAGGCGCTGCGCAGACGTGACTTATTGGCGCGATTAGCGGCCGTCTTCTTCTCGGTTTGACGGGCACGCTTCAGCGCGGAAAAATGGTTCGCCATACTATGCAGTATTCCTTCAGATGGAAATCTCGACGTGAGCCGAATGCTTGATTTTACAGGATTTTCTTCTCGCCCTGCAAATTGCCCACTGAGCTTTTGTGTTGGCACGCCTTCTCCTTTTTCTTCCTGGCAAACGCCTTGATGTGCGAATCGGACTCAGCGAGGAACATGAAGGTGCCGTCAACTGGCAAAAATCGTGTCGCTAGGCTTCTTTTAATCATGCCAAGCATCTATGTGACTGGGTAGCCGGAGGCATGAATCATCCCCGTTAAGGCCTCGGGGGCGATGGGTTTGACTCTCTCCCATTTCGGGGGTACGCTAACCAGCAATGAGCGGTATTTTCGCTACGGCGAACAATCCGGACGCTCTTCCTCTTCCGATCCCGATAAATTCCTGTGCAGCAAATTTCCCATCCGCTTGTCGATGGAATGTCCAGTCACGCATGATTGCACCCGGCCCCAGGAGGCAAAGTACCGACCCTAGATGAAGACCCAAATCGAGATCAGCCCCAACATCGAAACCCTGTTTGGAACCCGCGACGAAAACCTGCGACTGCTCGAAAACGGCCTCAACGTCACGATCGCCATGCGCTCCGACTCCATCGAAATCGAAGGTGCCGACGCTGACGTTGCGCGCACTCAGCAGGTTTTTGCCGACTATCAGCACCTGTTGCGCCATGGGCACTCGTTTATCAATGGCGACTTGGGAACCATGCTGAAAATGCTGGCATCCGACAGCACTGCCACGCTGCGCAGCTTGGCCGAGGCAGGCAAGCAACGTTCGTTCGGCAAGCGCACTGTCCAGCCCAAGAGCATCAACCAGCGGCGCTATCTCGAAGCCATCGAAAAGAATGACATGGTCCTCGGCATCGGCCCGGCAGGAACCGGCAAAACCTATCTGGCCGTGGCCATGGCAATCTCCGCTCTGGTGTCGAAGCGGGTGAACCGCATCGTGCTGGCTCGGCCCGCTGTCGAAGCTGGTGAGCGGCTTGGCTTCCTGCCTGGAACCTTGCAGGAAAAGGTCGATCCCTACCTGCGCCCTCTCTACGATGCGCTGTACGACATGCTGGATCCCGACAAAGTGGATCGCTATCTCGAGAAGAACGTGATCGAGATCGCGCCCATCGCTTTCATGCGCGGCCGAACGCTCAACGACGCGTTCGTCATCCTCGATGAAGCCCAGAACACCACCTCCGAGCAGATGAAGATGTTCGTCACGCGTCTGGGTTTCAACTCTAAGGCTGTAATTACCGGCGACATCACCCAAATCGACCTACCCAACGCCAGCCGCAGCGGTCTGCTTGAGGCCATGGAAGTGTTGAAAGATGTCGAGGGCATTCGCTTCTGCCGCTTCGACGAAGGCGATGTGGTGCGTCACCACCTGGTGCAGCGGATCGTCCGGGCCTATGAAGACTATAAGGGGCGCAATGAGCAGCTGTCGTTCGATTTGAAGGCCGGGAACGGCTTCCTGCTGGCACGTACGACCAATGGCAACACGGTTGTGGCCGACCGCGAAGCGTCTCTCGCTGAAGTTCCGCCGGTCAGCGGATTCAACACGGGGAATCGCGTTTCCGAATAAATCCTTGCTACCATACTCTGGGAGGGCTATAAGCCCTCCCATTCGTTCATTGAGCGAAGTGAGACAGACAAGAACACAATCGAAAGCCACTAGCGCTGAGAGTTTGAGCCGCTTTGCCACCCGCATGCAGCGCGCCCTGGGGATTAAAGGTGATGTAAACATCTGCATTACCTCGAACCGAGAGATACAGTCGCTGAACTGGCGCTTCCGCAGAAAGAACAGGCCGACGGACGTTCTGACCTTTCCGTCTGCTGTCCCGTATGTTGCAGGGGACATCGCAATTTCGCTGGAAATTGCCGCCGCTAATGCCGACCAGCTTGGCCACTCGATGGATACGGAAGTAAAGATCCTCATCTTGCACGGAATGTTGCACCTTGCTGGCTACGATCATGAGATCGACGACGGCGAGATGGAGGCGAAGGAAGCTGCGTTGCGGATGCAGTTGAAGCTGCCGGTTGGACTTATCCAGCGTAGCCAACAATCTGCGGGCGGAACTCGTAAAAACCGGGAGCGGCGATCATGAGCATTCCGCTCTTCCTTTTGCTGTTGTTGCTCTTGGCGTTGCTGACCCTGGTGTCATATGTCGATCGCCTGTACCACGAGATGGGCAAGTTCCTGTCCCGTGAGTTTCAGGAAAACATAGAGGCCTATGAGCGGATGGTCGAGCCGCGCCTTGGCTTCACTTCCGAGCGTGCATCGCTCTCCATCGCGGTTTTAACGCAGATTTGCGTGGCTTCGATTGGCATACTGATCGGCTATCTTCTGTTCACCGAAAACCGCTGGGTAGGGCTTGACCTGGTACAGGCGGCAGTAAGCCTGATCTTCATCATTGTCATTTTCAATCGCCTGCTGCCACACATCTTTTTCGTGCGCACCAATGGGGAGTGGCTGGCGAAGTTCATCTACGTTCTTCGTGTGCTGATCTACCTAGCCATGCCGGTCACGACCATTCTTGGCTTCGCTCTCTCCGTCGCATCGCTCACGCGGGAACATGCCTCGGAGGAGGCGGAACACCCTTCGGAAGCTGTCGATGCTTTGATTGAGGCTGGTCGGGAAGAAGGAATTCTTGAGGAGAGCGACCGTGATTTGATTCAGTCGGTGGTCGAGTTCGGAGACAAGACGGTGCGCGAGGTCATGACGCCGCGACCCGAAATTATCGCCGTTCCAGTCAACATGACCATTGCTGCCTTTACGGAGATGATCAATCAATCGCCCTATTCGCGTATCCCGGTCTACGACGGCAGCATCGATCGCATCGTCGGCATCATGTACTCCAAAGACCTGTTGCAGATACCGGACGCCGAAGCCGCCACGACCACAGTCGCAGACCTCATGAAGAAGGACGTCTATTTCGTCCCGGAAACCAAAATGAGCAGCGACCTGTTGCGCGAGATGCAGCAACAGAACATTCGTCTCGCCATCATCGTAGACGAATATGGCAGCGTTGCCGGACTGGTTACCATTGAAGACCTTGTCGAAGAGATCGTAGGCGAAATCCGCGACGAGCATGAAAAGCCAGATGTCGTCAAAGAAAGCGACACATCCTATATCTTCAACGGCAACACCGATCTCGACCTGCTCAACAAGTTGTTGGGTGGAGTCCACTCCCACGACCATGAGGCAACGACCATTGCCGGTCTGGTCAGCGAACTCGCTGGCCACATTCCCGCCGCCGGCGAAGTCTTCGAGGAAGATGGCTTGCGCTTTGAGGTTCTGGAAGCCACCGATCGCCGTGTCGAGCGGGTCCGCGTCAGTCTGCACCCGGTCGAGACCCCCAAGCAGGTAAGCGCCTGATGGCCTTGCGCTCAGGCTTTGTCTCTATCATCGGCCGTCCCAATGCCGGCAAATCCACCCTGCTGAATGCGCTCGTGGGCGAGAAACTGGCTATTGTCACACGTAAGCCACAGACTACGCGCAACCGCATCCAGGGAATCGTGAAAGTCGACAAGAAAGGGAAGCGGGGTGCCGCGCAAATCGTTGTGATCGATACTCCGGGAATTCACAAGCCCATCAATTCACTCAATCGGCGGATGATGAAAGAGGTCTACGCTGCCCTGGAAGGCTGCGACCTCCTGCTTCTCATCGTCGATGCTACGGAAAAGTTCGGCGCCGGCGACGAATTCGTCCTGGACGTTGCCAAACGCACCAAACTGCCCTGCTTCCTGCTGCTCAACAAAATCGATGCCTTGCAGAAAGACAAACTGCTTCCCTTGATCGCCCATTATCGCGAACTGCACGACTTCGCTGAAGTCGTCCCCATTTCCGCCCTCAAGAAAAATGGGCTCGACGTGCTGCTCGATGCCATCCTCAAAGCACTTCCCGACGGCCCACTCTATTTTCCGCCCGACCAGATTACTGATCAGCCAGAGCGCTTTCTGGTTGCTGAATTGATTCGTGAGCAGGTGCTGCAATTCACTTCGCAGGAAGTTCCGCACGCCACCGCCGTTATCATCGACAGCTATGAAGAAAGCCCCAAGCTCGTCAAGATCTTCGCGACAATTTACTGTGAGCGCGAAGGACAGAAAGCCATCCTCATTGGCAAACAGGGGGCCAACCTGAAGCAGATCGGCACCCACGCGCGCCAGCAGATCGAGCGCCTATTAGGCACCAAGGTCTTCCTGGAACTATTCGTGAAAGTGCAGCCCGGCTGGCGCGACTCCCGCGCCTTCGTGGAAGAAACGGACTGGCGCCGCCAGTTGGAAAACCTCTCAGCTTCCCACAAATCCGGGAAGAAGTCATAGGTGAAGCACTGAGCAGGTAGCAGCTAACGCTTAGCCGTTAACAATCGGCACTGGCTCATTGCCAGTGCTCGTTGCTAGCCACTTTCCTTCACCGCAATCCCCAGCGTCTTCATCTTGCGATACATGTGGCTGCGCTCCAGCCCTAGCACTTCCGCCGTCCGGGCAACGTTGCCCTGGTTCTCGTCCAGCTTTTTCAGGATATAGTCCCGCTCATACGATGCCCGTGCTTCGTGCAAGCTGGAAAACTCTCCCAAGTTTCGCCGTCCTCCGTCGCGATAGATCAAGCTGGGAAGATGTTTGCGCTCCAGCTTCGCCAGCGTCGGGTTCATGATCACCATTCGCTCAATCAAGTTGCGCAACTCGCGAACATTTCCTGGCCACGTATAGCGCATCAACGCATCCAGAGCGTCGTCGGTCATCTCCTTCGAACGCCGGTTGTAAGTCTGGGAAAACTCGCGCAAAAAATGCTTCGCCAGCAGTGGAATGTCTTCTTTTCGCTCCCGTAGCGGAGGCACATAAAACGGAATCACATTCAGCCGATAAAACAAATCCTCGCGAAAATTGCCCTTGGAAATCTCATCTTCCAGGTCCTTATTCGTTGCCGCAATCACCCGCGCATCCACCGTGATCGCTTCGTCCTCACCGACGGGAGCGAAGCGCCCCTCATCCAGCGTTCGCAGCACCTTCGACTGCGTCTTCAGGCTCATGTCGCCGACTTCGTCCAGAAACAAAGTCCCGCGATCGGCCTTCTGAAACTTTCCTTCCTTGTCTGACGCGGCACCCGGAAACGATCCCGCCCGATGCCCGAACAATTCGCTTTCGATGAGGTCTTCCGGGATGGCCGCACAATTGACTTCGACGAACATCTCGTCCTTGCGCAGACTGTGCGTATGAATCGCGCGCGCCGCCAACTCCTTGCCCGTGCCGGATTCGCCGTAGATCAACACACGCCCATTCGTCGGCGCCATCAGCGAAATCTGCTGGCGTAGCGCCTTCATGGGAATGCTGTCGCCCACGATGATGCTTCGGGCCTGAAACTGTTTCTTGTATTCGAGGTTCTCACTCCGCAGGTGCTTGGTGTCGATCGCGTTCTTCAACACGATCAGCGTGCGATCGATCGATAGCGGTTTTTCCAGGAAGTCGAACGCGCCCCGCTTGGTCGCGCGCACCGCGGTCTCGATGTTGCCATGGCCCGAGATCATGATGATCTCCGGTGGGTCCTCCATGGCAACGATGCGCTCCAGCGCCTCCAGGCCGTCAATCCCTGGTAGCCAAATGTCCAACAGAACCACGTCTACCGGCTTGCGGCTCAAGGTCGCCAGGCAATCCTCGGCGCTTTCGGCGAGCAGCGTCTTGTATCCTTCGTCTTCCAACACGCCTTGCAGCGAGCGGCGTATCTCCGACTCATCATCCACGATCAGGACGGTATGCATGTTGAACCGGCGTGGCGGCGGCCTCTCCCGAAGACGCTACAGGTAACTCTACGATAAACCGCGTGCCAATGGGAGAATTCTCCTCCACGCGAATCGTGCCACCATGGTCCTCGATGATCCGGCTCACGATCGCCAGTCCCAGCCCGGTGCCGCGCTTCTTCGTCGAGAAGTAAGGCAGGAAAAGCTTCTCTTTTACGGCAGGTGTCACGCCTTGACCCGTATCCGCCACGGTGATTTCGACCATGTCGCGCGGTCCTGCCAGCGCAGTCGAGATGACCACCTGTTTCACCATCGCCTGCTGCAACGCCTCGGCGGCATTATCCACCAGATTGGCGATCGCTCGTTTGACCGCCTCTGGATCGGCCTGCACCAGCGGCAGTGCAGTCGCCAGCACCTACTGCAACAGAATCCCGCTGAGCCGTCCGTCAAACATCGACAGCGCGCTGTTGACAATCTGATTGATATCCGAAGCAACTGGTCGCGATGTCGGGAAACGTGCCAGTGTCGAAAACTCGTCGACCAGCATGCGCACCGTCTGTACCGACGATCCAATGGTCTCTGCGCAATTGCGAATGATCTTCAGCGATGGTTCATCGGGAGTCGCGCCCCGTTCCAGATGGCGCCGTATGCGCTCAGCCGAAAGCGCAATCGGCGTGAGCGGATTCTTGATCTCGTGTGCCACCCTGCGTGCTACTTCGCTCCATGCTGTCTGTTTCTGCGCCCGCAGCAGGTCGGTGATGTCTTCGATGACCACCACGTATCCCATCGGTTCTCTCTCGGCGGGCTGGCTTTGGGTCGGGGCATCCAACGAGGCCACTGTCACCGCCACGCTCAGACTCACCCGCGGTGTGACAATTTCCATCTGACTTGCTGTCATGCCCATGCGATCGGACTTACGCAGCAGATGTTCCAGGTCGGCCTTGAACTCTTCCGGAAACAATTCCCCGAGGGTGTGCTCTGCCCCGCCATTGGAAGTGTCCAGCCGCAGCAGGCGCAGCACCGCGCCATTCATATGGACGACGCGATGCGCAGCGTCGAGCGACAACACACCGGTGGGAATGCTTTCCAGAATCGTTTCAATATGGCGGTTACGCTGTTCCACTTGCACGTTAACGTCGGCCAGATCGGCACGCGACGCCTCGATGTTTGCCCGGCTTGCTTCCAAATCTGCCGCCATGCGGTTGAACGAGTCCACCAGTTGCCCGATCTCGCTGTCCGCCTGCACGTCCACGCGATAGTCGAGTCGCCCGCGTGAAATCTCCTGCGTCGCCTCCGCTAGCGCCAGTAAAGGCCGCGTGACCATCTTCGACAGGTAGAGCGCCAGCCAAGTCGATGCAAACAGCACTCCCACGGTTAGCAGTAAGAGGTACCCCAGATAGGTGCGCCGCAACCGTCGTCGCTGCTTGCGCAACTCCTCGTACTGCTGCTGCGACTGTTCAATGTCGCGCAGGACGGCTGAATAATTCTGCGGCAACGGCATTGCCACCAGGATTTGTCCGCGTGATCCCACAGCCGCGCGCCCCAGCACGTACATCTTCCCGAAAATCTCAAAAGGGGACGGCTTTGATCCCGCCGGTTGATTCAGCGGCAGATGATCGCGCAACAGGGGCCAAGGTTGCGGAGCACGAAAACTGGCTCCGGCGATTCCGTCGTCCAACGCGAAGGCAAATCCTTTTTGAAGGCTCACCTCGCTGCGGCGGAACTCGTCGAGCACCAGCGTGAAATTTCCCGTCTCAAACGATTTCTGCGCTTCAGCAGTGGCAGCAATCCGTTCCGCCTCGACCCGCGCATTATCACCCGCGTAGTCGCTCAGCAGAGACGCCACAACACCTGTCTGGTATTGCACGTCCTCCACCGGGCGGGAAAACCACTTCTCAATCGAGCGGTTGATCAATCCGTAGGAAAACAGGAACAGAAAAATGACCGGCCCCAACGACAACAATAGGGCGCCCATCACCATGCGGCTGCGCAGCCGCGATCCCATCACCCCGCTGCGACGCTCCACATACAGACGCAGCAGCGTGCGTAACAGCACGAATGTCAAGGCGACGAATAGGAGGAAAATGAACGCCGACAGCGCAGCAAAAATCAGGGTCTCTTCGCTGGTGTCAGGTTGCAGAAACGAGAGCTTGAAGGTTGCCTGGGCGAAGATGACCGCGAACAGCAAGAAAATCGCGATCGACAACCCTACAATCGCGGGCGTGCTGCTGCGCTTATTTCCCAAGCGATTTGGAGGGGCGACGGCTGGCATTTCGAACGGAAGCCTAACGAGTGACCAAAAATACTAACCCAGTGACTTTGTTGGAGTTTCAGTTTCTTGGGGCAGGGCTTATTATACCCTCGCTTGGGCCCTTCTTTTCGATTCCTCCCCGGCGCAATTGGTGTAATGGCACCGGACGCTGCAACAGCGAGGCTAGCGGACAGGCTTCGCAATTTGGATTTTCCTGCGCGCATTAATGTTTTCCTAACTGCACGAAAAGGCCGTGCATCTCGTTAAAAATCTGCGCCTGTTGGGTGCGCGGTGCGGAGCTCATGGCTGACGGTGGATGCAGGATCGGCGCACCCTGACATGCACTGCCCGCCTGCACTCTTCTTCTCGCAGTGCCGATTCCACTAGCTCGCGAACCTACTTCGCGCTCTTAGTGGCCGCTTGATGCCTTTCCAGTACTCGCCGGGTATGCACATCCACCACAAAGATCGGGTGCTGTCCTCGATCGAGCAGAATTGAGTCGGTCAGTTTCAGGCCCGGTGCCTTTTCAACGCCAGCAGTTTCTCTGGCAATGCCCACAATCACTTCAAGCGTGTCTCCGCCGGCCACCAGTGTTGCTGTCCCCCACCCCCGCGCCAGCTTCCGCTATCTATAATCGGCGGGCGCGAGGAGAGGCGAGAAATGCGACTGTGGAAAGTCGTCGGGGGCCGAGGTGTGGACCGGGCTGGTATCCCGATTGGGGGTGGGAGGTTTTGTGTTCTTGTGGCTCTGACCCTTCTTGTAACAGTTGCGCCGGTGTTTGGAGGTTCGCCCGAGTTGCAGTTCCTGTGGATCTCGGATATCCACTTCAATCCCGCGGCCGATGCGAAGCTGGTTCGCGAGTTGGAGAGCGTCGATGCGGCCAAGTGGGAGTCAGTGCTCGATCGCACTTCACCCGGCAGGTTCAGCCAATACAAGTCGGACACGAACTGGTGGCTGCTGAAGTCGGCGCTGGAGCAGTTTCCGAAGAGCAATCCTCATCCCTCGTTCGTGATCCTCACCGGAGACTTGCTGGCGCACGATTTTACGCGCATGTTTCGCGCTGCAACCCACGATGAAGACCAGCAGCGCTATCGGGAGTTTGTAGTGAAGACGGTGCAGTTTCTCGCGCTGGAATTGCAGCGCAAGTTTCCCAAGACGAAGATATTCATAACTCTCGGCAACAACGATAACGACTGCGGAAACTACAGCATTGAGGCAAACGGAGCGTTCCTCCACGATGTCGAATGGGTGGCGCGGGATTTGGCAGGAGGGAACGAGGATTTCACGAAATCCTGGACTGTGTTGGGGAGTTTCAATGTGCCACATCCGACCGTGAAGGGTACCCGGCTGCTGTCACTAAACAGCATTTTCTGGTCGCAGAAGTACATTGCGCTCAGCTCGCGCCAGGGATGCACGCCAGTGCCGACGACTGCGCCGGAGGACTTGATGCGATGGCTGGAACAGCAGCTGGCGGCCGCGGCGGAGGCGCACGAGAGAGTGTGGCTCATGTTCCACATTCCGCCGGGAATCGACGGCTATGCGACAGCCATGAATCGGGAGAAGCTGGAGGCGGCCAACAGGTCAGCCAACATCGACAGGTGCGCGCAGTCGATTGTGCCGATGTGGGCCCCACAGTGGACCGAGCAGTTCGATGCGTTGCTCGGAAAGTATCATTCGACTGTGACCGCCGTGCTAGCGGCGCATACGCACTCAGACGACTTTCGACTGTTTGCCTCGACGGATGGGGAGCGGCCGTTTCTGCTGATGGCGCCTGCGATTTCGCCGGTGTATGAGCAGAACCCGGGGTTTCGAGTGGCCACATACTCCAACGATGGCATACTGATGGACCAGTCGACCTACTATCTGACGAATCTGCCGGAGGCGAGCCGGAGGAAGCCAGGGCGATGGAAACGAGAGTACATCTTCACGAAGCAATGGAGGGTACGGGAGTTGGATGCCTCCAGCCTGTCTCGTCTGTACGACAGTGTGGTAGAAAGTGACGCAGTGCGCGAAAAATGGCTGAATTTGTATGCCGTTTCCGGGCCTGCTTCGCAGGGCGAGAAGCCAATGGTGCGAGCATTCTATTGCGCAGTGGAAGGATTGAGCGTGGAAGACTATCGGCAGTGCTATTGCGGGAAGCAGTAGATTCTCTTCGTTCACCCTATCGCCAACCGAAGGAGATAAGCCACCCCACGGAGGGCTC
>Ga0182036_10001383_pt1 | contig 11330 bp, 15 predicted proteins | sample sta12Cox44000080_FD_125966 | JGI IMG/M metagenome (GOLD analysis project Ga0182036, IMG submission 125966) | Lab enrichment of tropical soil microbial communities from Luquillo Experimental Forest, Puerto Rico - statoxic.12C.oxic.44.000.080 | ecosystem: Environmental > Terrestrial > Soil >...
AAGAAGGACGAAGGCGTGATCGACGCTGAGTACGTGGACGTGGAAGATCGCAAGTAACGGGTTGCTGGCGGGAGCCAGCAACCGTCATCCTGCGCGTAGTTAGGGATCTTCGATCAGAAAGCAGCGGGGCGCCGTACTGGCGCCCCTGCTTGCATCAAAGAATTCATGCAAATGGAGAATGAGCAATTGCAATTCGAAGTCAATAATCAGGCTTATTTCTTGAACTATGTTGAAGACGAAGGGCGCTGGTACGTTTTCCGTCCGACGGGCAACGGAGTGATCCGTATTCCGGTCGAGATGGAGGCAGTCCATTCGGAGCACTTCGCATTTGCCCCCGAGGAGGGCAAAAAACGGATCGTGCACTGAGTAAGGCCTGCCAGAAGCTAGCAGCTCATAGCTAGTAGAAAAAAAGCCAATCATGGCCACAACCACTAACAAAGACTATTACGCCGCTCTGGGCGTCAAGAAGGGTGCCTCCACCGAGGACATCAGAAAAGCGTTTCGTAAACTTGCGCGCAAGTACCATCCCGACGTCAATCCCGGCGACAAGACGGCGGAGGAGAAGTTCAAGGCGATCTCCGAAGCCAACGAGGTCCTGAGCGATCCGAAAAAGCGCAAGATCTACGATCAGCTCGGCTTCTACTCCGACAATATCGATCCGGCTGCGGCCGAGGCCTATGCTCGCCAGGGCGGTGCCCCGGGTGGTTTCCCCGGCGGCTTCTCCGGAGGCCAGCCCGGGAGCACTGGTTCTGCCGGTGCGGGCGGAGTTCACTTCGACTTCGGAGGGTTCGATTTTTCGGATCTCTTTGAAGGTGGTGGCAGCGGCGCGAGGTCAGGGAAGAAGACTTCGGGCAGCGGCTTCCGCGACATCTTCTCGAGCATGTTCGACCGCGGTGGCGCTGCGGCAGCGCAAGAGGGTCCCGAGCCCGGATCGGACCTCGAATACCAGGTCAACGTCCCCTTCTGGACAGCCATCCGTGGCGGCGTCATGAAGCTCAACGTTACCCGCCGCGAAACCTGTAACACTTGCCACGGCTCGGGCTTCGTTGAGGCCCCAGGTGTGTGCCCCCAATGCCACGGCAAGGGCACCGTCGAGCAGACCGGCGGGCGCATGAAGTTCAACGTGCAGTGCCCACGCTGCCACGGCACCGGGAAGAACATCTCCGCCTGCCCGACCTGCCACGATGGGGGAACGATCGACCGCACTGAGCCCATGGACGTCCGCATCAAAGCCGGAACCCGCGATGGCCAGCGCATCCGGATCGCTGGAAAAGGAAATGCCGGGGCCCACGGCGGCCCGCCGGGCGACCTCTACGTGATCATTCGCACCGAGGATCACCCCGTCTTCCACCGCGAGGGTGACGACATCCGCCTGACCGTCCCAGTGAGCGCTACCGAGGCCGCGCTCGGGGCAAAGATCGAGGTGCCGACCATCGATGGAAAAGCGCTTCTGAAGATTCCCCCGGGCACCCAGTCCGGGCAGAAACTCAGATTGCGAGAGAAAGGTGTGCCCTCGGCAACCAAGGATGGTATCCGCGGAGACGAGATTGTCGAGGTCAAAGTGACCGTGCCCATGCCTCGTGATGAGCGCACCAAGGAACTCTTGCGGGAGTTGGCGCAGCTCAACCCGGAAGACCCCCGCGCCGAGATCTGGAACAAGGTCGGGTAAGGCGATCCACCACAGGGGGCACGGAGGAACACAGGGGAAGGCAGAGTTTTTAGAGATTTTTCAGCACTTCTCACTCGGCGCTGCTCTTCTTCAGATTTGCCCCAGTGCTTCTCTGTGTCCCCTGTGGTTTTATTGCTTTTCTATCGCTCCCAACCATACCCGTCCACCCTGCGGGTAATGCCGTCCTTCAGGTGCGCCACGTAGAAATCAATCAGCAGCCCAACGTGCCTCCCGCCCAGTCGCAGATACGACAGCAGTCGGGCCCGGTGTACAGGGTGAATTGCCTTAACGCACTTGATTTCGACCAGCACCAGGCCTTCTACGAGCAAATCGATCCGGTAACCGACCACTAACTTCTCGCCCTCATAGACCACCGGCAGGGGTACCTGCGTTTCGGCGTTGAGCCCAGGCTTCTTAAGCTCACGGGCCAGGCACACCTGATACGCACTTTCTAGGAGCCCAGGCCCGAGCTAAAGAGTGCACTTTCATCGCGGCGCTGACGACCGCGCCGGAGATCATGTCGAGCTTGGTTCTCGGCGAGAGCGAGGGGGTGCCGGCCATTGGACAATCCGACCATCTGCATCAGAGAAGAATCGGATTGATTTGTGATGGCCACCCCCTCACAGCGGTGATGTCGGTGCCGGCCCCTGGGAAAAGCAAAATCGTGAACCACCAGGAGAACGGAGGTCACGGGGGAGACCCTTGTTTCTCCGCCGGTCCGAAGATTACCTCCGTACCGTTCCTTCCGCGAAAAAAATATCGAAAAGTTCTATCGCGGCGCATCGAATATGCCGTATTCTCTGTGCTGCGAACTAACTCCGCCGAAATGCCCGTGGAATCGCTGTTACCCGGGAGCCGCGCTGAAGCAACACTTCAAGGGAGACGCGGTGGTGAGAGTGAGTCGCTTGAGGAGGAAGCCATAGAAATTGGCAACAGCTAGCGCGCCAGCCCGATCGTCGTCCTCGCAACTTTCTGTTCTTCCCCAGACGAAAAAATTCGGCAAGCTCACCCTGTGGCCCCTGGTCGCCGCGACCTTCTTCATGGTTTCGGGTGGCACCTACGGGACCGAGGACATCGTCCACGGTGCAGGCTATGGCCGAGCCATCCTCATTCTGCTGCTGACTCCCATCCTGTGGAGTCTGCCCACCGCCTTCATGATCGGCGAGCTTTCAAGCGCTCTACCCGAAGAAGGTGGCTATTACGCCTGGGTACGACGGGCGTTGGGGAATTTTTGGGGATTTCAAGAGGCCTGGCTCTCGCTGATTGCTTCCGTTTTTGACATGGCGATCTATCCCACGCTATTCATCCTCTACCTTGAACGACTGTTCCCGTGGTTTGCTGAAGGGCACCGGGGGCTCATGGTGGGATTGGGCGTCGTGGCCCTGTGCGCGCTGCTCAACATTGCTGGCGTCAAGGTCGTTTCAACGACGTCTCTCTGGCTGTTCTTTGCTTTGTCGGCGCCCTTTGTGGCGATCGTCTGCATCGCGCCTTTCAAGTTTGGAGCGTTGGCGGCTGCCGTTACCAAGCCGACCAATTCCAGTATCGATATCCTGACCGGCGTCCTCATCTGCATGTGGAACTACATGGGGTGGGACAACGCCTCGACCATCGCGGCCGAAGTCGAGAAGCCGCAGCGGACCTACCCACGCGCGATGCTTGCCGCCGTCGCGATCGTCTCCCTCAGTTACATCGTGCCGGTCGCAGCCATGTGGATGACCGGCCTCGCCCCCAGCGCCTGGGACACCGGGTTCTGGGCTGATGCGGCCGGGATGTTGGGTGGCCCGCTCCTCCGCGTTGCACTCGCCCTGGGCGGCATCATCAGCGGCTTCGGCATGTTCAATGCCCTGGTCATGAGCTACTCGCGCCTGCCGCTGGCTATGGCGCAGGACGGCATGCTGCCGAAAATCTTTGCCAGGCGTACGTCGCGCTCGAACGCTCCTTGGGTCGCGATCGTGGTCCTGGCCGTGCTGTGGGCCCCCTGCTTGCTTCTCGGATTTGAGCGGCTGGTGACCATCGACATTCTGCTCTACGGCGCCAGTCTGGCTTTGGAGTTCGCAGCACTCGTGTTCCTGCGGATCCGCGAGCCTGACTTGCCGCGTCCCTTCCGCGTACCCGGCGGGTTATTGGGTGCCGCTGCCATCGGCATCCCCCCGATGCTGATGCTGGGCTTCTCCATTTTCCGCAGCGAGCACGAGACGGTGGCCGGGATGAGTTCCTTCGCCTTCGGCCTGATCCTCATGGCCGCCGGAGTGTTCGCCTACGGCCTGAACCATGCGTTCAAGCCCGAGGGGTGGTCCCCGACGACAGAAAAGCCGCAGGTCGTTACTTAGTTTCAAGCGGGCTCGAGGCGGGATGGCGCGGGCCATCGCGCTTTTTTTTTGTTGTAAAGTTATGCTTGGTAGTTGGCCCGATGACCAAGCGCAAATCCAAAGGCGCCTACATGATCTCGGCGGTGGCCGAGATGTATGGCATCCACCCGCAAACCCTGCGCCTGTACGAACGCGAAGGATTGCTCAAGCCCTCCCGGACCGAAGGCAATACCCGCCTCTACACCGACGAGGACCTGCAAAGGTTGGAGTTCATCCTGACCCTCGCCCGCGACCTGGCGGTAAACATCAGCGGCATTGCCATCATCCTGCAGATGCGCGAGCGCATGGAAGAAATGCAGCGCCAGATCCAGGACTTCGTGAAGTACATGCAGGAAGAAGTTCTCAGCCGCGCCGCAGCAGCCGATGCATCCAAAGGAGCGATCGTGCCGATCCGACGTGCGCCGGTGATACCCGGAACTTTGAAGAAGCGGTAGCGCCCTCGGTACTCGCACTTAGCATTTGGCATTTGGCCATCCGGCGTTCTGCCCGCCGGCAATCAGCATTCGGCATTCAGCCAAGTCACGTCACCGGGCTTCCCGACATGGTGACTTGCAGTCGACCGGCGGCTCTGTGCAATGTCCGATTCGGCTCACCAGCGCGTATCATGGAGCGTTTTGTGCGGTGCTCTGGGCCAAGTGCCAAGTGCTGATTTTCGAATGCTCCCCTTCAAACTCATCTACAGCGACGAGTACTACCTCCCCATCGGCTCCCACGTTTTTCCCGCCGAGAAGTACCAGCGCATCCACAAGCGCTTGCTTGAAACGAGCGCAGCCGAGGTAAAGGATTTCGTTGCTCCTCAGCCCGCGTCCGATCAGGACATCCTGCTCGTCCACACGCCGCAATATGTGCACAAGCTCAAAACCGGAACACTCTCCGCTCGCGAAGAACTCGAGATGGAGATCCCGTACTCGCCCGAACTGGTGCGCGCCTTCTGGCTCTCGGCAGGAGGGTCAATGCTGGCTGCCGACTATGCCCTCAACGACGGTTGTGCGATAAACATCGGCGGGGGGTTCCATCACGCCTTCCCCGATCACGGAGAAGGCTTCTGCATGATTCATGACGTCGCCGTTGCCATACGGCGCATGCAGCGCGACGACAAAATCCGCAGCGCGATGACCCTCGACTGCGACGTACATCAGGGCAACGGCACGGCCGCCATCTTCGCTGGCGCCCAGGTGCCCAGCCATCCGCTGCCCTCCGCCGGTGGACCAACCATCTCCGCCTCGCGCCCCATGAAAATCCGTAGCGCAAACGCCAGCGACGTGTTCACCATCTCCCTGCACCAGGAACACAACTACCCCGCCTGGAAACCGCCGTCCTGCATCGACGTCGACTTGCCCGACGAAATCGGAGACGAAGACTATCTGGCCTGGCTCGATAACGCTCTCAGCTCCGGCCTGCGCCAGTTCGAGCCTGAGTTGCTCTGCTACATCGCCGGGGCAGACCCGTACGTCGAAGACCAACTCGGTGGCCTGAGCCTTACGATCGATGGCCTGAAGAAGCGCGACGAACTGGTTTTTCGCGTGGCTCGAGCCCGAGGCATCCCTGTCATGGTGACTTTTGCCGGGGGTTACGCCCGCAAACTCGATGACACGGTGACGATCCACTGCAACACGGTGCTCGCGGCGAAGGAAGTGTTCGCAGAAAAGTAAGGCGCGAAGGGCGAGCATTGCACCATCGTCATGCCGCAATCTTGCCATACAAAGGCCTTCGAGGTTCCGATTGTTTCTCCTGGATCTTCAGTCATTAACTTGCTCAAGACGAGTGCAACCATGTCGGCAAGGGTAGACGACCAATCTGGGGCCCCCTGCGATAGAGTCTTTCAGACCTGGGCCGAGCCAACAGTCACCTGCCCCTGATACCCTAGCCGATCACGGAGTAAATCATGTTCGCCAAAACCGGAATCATTGAATTACATGCCACCGCGCATGAACGCTTGGATCTGTTACTGCGCCACATCGCAACCCTGCCTGTTGAGCAGCATCACAAACCAATTTCAGGATTTGGCCATCCGTCCGTTTGGGCACAACTGGCGCACATCCTGGCGTGTGAGGAGGGCTGGATCCACGATCTACAGAACAAGCCCTTCGCCGGTTGGCATGCAGAAGATTGCCCAACGATGGCGGGATTGCAAGCGACCAAGAACCGAATACGAGATGCGACAGGAACTTACTTGGGGAATCTGACCGAAGAGCAACTTAACACAACCCTCACCGAGCGCCCCGCGGATTGGGGCGGCGAACTTCGGAGTCCTGCGTTTATTGTGCTACACGTCATCACCCACGCGTTTCACCACAAGGGCCAGATCGTCGCGATGCTGCGAATTCTCGGATACCCCGCACCCGACACGGATTTGCAGCTCGTATAGACTTCATCTGAGCCCGAAATCGATTGCCGAGATCAATCGAAGCGGAGTGAGGTTTTTTCTTATGCAGACGGTTTCGACCGCCTCCGCCGTCCCTTCGCTTGAGACGGATAGGCTTTGGCTTCGGGGGCATCGTATGGATGAATTCGAACAGTGTGCTGCATTGTGGGCTGATCCGAAGGTCACCCAGCACATTTTGGAGCGGCCTCTGACTGAGGAAGAGTCATGGGCCAGATTTCTGCGCTACGTGGGACACTGGGCAGTTTTCGGTTTCGGATACTGGGTCATTGTCGAGAAACAAACAGGCGATTTTGCGGGAGAGGGTGGATTTGCCGACTACAAGCGGGCGATACAACCATCCCTGAAGGGTGTGCCGGAGATCGGTTGGGTGCTAGCGTCCCGCTTTCACGGCAAAGGCTTTGCCACGGAAGCGGTTCGGGCGATCACGGCCTGGGGAGACGCACATTTTCAAACGCCCACAAGGTGCATCATTTCGCCCGACAATACTGCTTCGTTTCGCGTGGCGGTGAAGTGTGGGTACCGCGAAATTCTTCGCACGACTTACCACGGGCATGCGACGGTCATGTTCGAGCGTGAGCCCGAAGCGACGACGTAGGAAGCTTCCTTGAAGTGATCTGCAATTCTGTATCTCTAGATCACTTCCGCAAGTCGTCGGATTCCCTCGCGGATTTGCGGCTCCCTTAAGCGCGAATAACCCAGCCGGATTCCCGTCCGCGGAGGCCGTTTCAAATAGTAAGGAGAGATCCCATACGCGCCAACTCCGCGTGATGCAGCGTTAGTGACCACGGTTTGTTCAGAGATGCGCCCGCGAGGCCACAGGACGATGTGAGCACCGGCTCCGTCACCGGTTACCTCCACACGTTCGCCCAGGTATGTGCGGATCGAAACCAGCAGCCCTTTACCGCGACAGGCATACTTCCGCCGGACACGACGCAGGTAATATGATTCAGCCCTGGCAGGTAACACGAAGTGAGGGCGAGGACGACAAGAAACCCCCGCCGTTTCCGGGGGACCGGGTCGAGCGGCAGGGGTTCGGGAGTGACGAACGAAAAGGCCCGATCACATTCGACTGCGGCGCGATTAACCGCAACTAGCAGTTGTGACAGCGAAACGATTCAAGGGCATGAAAAACCCGCCGTCCACAGGAGCCAACTAAAGGCAGGGGGCGGCGGGCTTCGAGTTATGTTGAGTGTCAGTCAGCTTGACGTACTCACGTCATTCGAAGCAACTGCCAATTTTCATAGGTCTTGAATGACTCAGCCTCTCTAGGGCCGTCAACAGACGGCCGCGCGAGTACACTAGTCAGCCACGAGCAGGAAAACGGCGGGCGCATTCGCCTATCGCGGGCCTTTCCCGAAACTCGCGCCGTTCTGGTTCATACTCACCGGGTTTCTGTTACTCGTTCCGCAGATGACTCGCCAATTTCGGACTCGTTGAAAGAAGTTGCGGCGACTCTCCCCCGACATCAACGTCGCCGCCTCGATTTGAAAGTGCGAGGGCGACCTGCGTATATATTCGTCGAAGATGCGAATCAAGTACGCCAAATGAGCAGAATTGATGCGCTTCTGCGACTCTGTTAATCGTTCCGTCATGGCCTTGAGATCATCAAGTCCCCAAGGCTCCCGAAGGCGTTGGAGTACGCCTTCAAGAGCCTTGGCATCTTCACTTCCCTAAGAAAGGCCAACAGATGGCGCACGTTTGTGCTGAACGCCTGATCCTGCCAGCTGACATACAGGATCTTCTGTATTGGCCTACGTTTTCATCCCTGGCACAATCGCCGACGGTTTTCATCCCCCGAGTTGGTCGATGGATTCGGAAGGCATGCATGATCGAATCCGGGAGTTGTGTGCCAAAGTCGTAATGGCCGACGCTTCCGAAATCGAGCCTGTCATCACGGAACTACGGGCGGCCCTGCGAGACCATGCCCGGTTCCTGCGAAATATGGCAGCGGAGTCCCTAATACCTAACCTGCCTTTTTCTTCTTGATCCTCTGTAAGAGGGCCAGAGTAGTTCTGGCTTGCAGCTATGACTGTCGAGCAGCAGGCTCGTATTCGAGAGCTGCCATCACTGATCGCAGCCGAAACCCACGCAGAGAAAATAAAGGTGCTCGCCGCAGAACTGGAAGGTTTGCTTCAAGCTGAGTCGGTGGAAAGAACAACAGAAAAATCGCAAGACGAATTGGGCCGATCTGAGACATAGGGTCAATTGGCGATAAGTCACCATTTCGCTCATTGACCCGCTTCCGTCCATCCGCGACCAAACCTCGTCCAAGTGGAAGATGCACTTCTGAGTATTGCGCCCGTGCATTGTTTTAGCGATACGGGCGTAAGATCAAATTGCTTTTAGGCCAGCCAACCTCCCCCCAAAGGAGCCAGCCATGGTCGAAGAGCCCCGTTGTCCATACTGTGTTTTGATTGACCACTTCATGCTACTGAGCCCGACTGGAGATGGTCGCTTTGTGTGTACGAAGTGTGGACACATCGCCTTTCCTGAAAACAAGGTTTTCCAGTGTCTCTGCTGTCACTGTAGCGCGATGAGGGCGTTTGAACCTGCAAAACCGCGATTCTGGTCGGTGCAGAAATCGGTCAATTGGTGAAAAATCGCCTCACTCAAAACACCAACCATCGGGTCAATGAGTGTAACGCCTGAATTCGCCAGGTTGTGCTTCGGCCTCGTTATTCTAGGTAGAGGTTCTTTCCCACAGCTCGAATGTTCACTTTACTGCTGCCCCGAGCGAAATCGCCTCAAAATACTTGGGCACAATTACTTTGGTGTTCGGGGAAGCAGCGGCGACTTCTTTTACGAACGATTGCAAGGCATCGAGGTTGGTTTGCTGTGATGCGCTATACGGTGCGAGAAAATTGTCCCAATGAGTCGGTACGACTATGGCCGGATAGTGCAAGGCGCGCATGAGACGGCCACTGTAGTCATAGATTTCTTTTCGAGATGAACCTGCGCCAATCACCGCGACATCCGGCTCCAGCCCTTCGATTTCGCGCTCGATGTAGTTCATACCTCCGAAGACCAGAATCTGATGACCATTCAAGCGAATAAGGTAAGCAAGGGTGCCTCCCTCCGGGTGTATCTGTTCCAAGGTCAATGGCGCTTTCATTCCAGCAGGTGCTGTGGCGGAACTGAAATAGTGTTTGTGGTCGAGGGGGCTGTGAATGCTAGGGATGACTTTCAACGAAAAGGCGCCGAACTCATAGTCCTCTCCGCCGCGCACAGTAATCAACTTTTCTTCGGGCACGCTGTATGCCCGCATCACATTTTCGGTGCTCTCCGTCCCGATGACCGTGGCATGGGTTTTGAGGGCGATGTGGGGAGTATCCAAGACGTGATCGTAGTGGGTGTGGGTGATGAGCACGAAGTCGGCTCGCTGAATATGGGCGTCGATGGCCGCGGCATCCGGCGAGGCAATGTCACCCCACCCATAAGCTCGGCGAGTGTCCCCGGCCATTCCATGGCCGCCTGGTGGCACGGGTCCGTTAATCCGTGACAGGTAGGGATCGATCAAAATAAAAGTAGATCCATCGGAAATCTCCCAGCCTGCCGCCCCCAGATATTTCAGTGTGACTGGATCGGTCTTTACTCCCTTTGATTGGTTCTCAGCTGGCGTGCCAAATAGGGCGACTACTGCGAATGCAACCCATGCGAGCCTAGCCTTCATGACGATAATGCTCCTCGAGATAAGCACTCGCGGAGTCTATTTTGGGCGAGCCGAGAGGTCAATCAACCCCTACAGCAGGGATGGCCCCGCACATTCGCGTCCCCGGCTCAACTGTCGCAGCATCTGGATTTCACGCAATATCAAAAGGCACCCACTTTTGCGGTAAGGTGTGAGTCGTCAGAACACCACACTCACCGGAAAGGAGCGCCTTTATGAGTCAAGAGAAGTATATCGGCATGGACGTGCATGCCGCCACCATTTCTGCTGCGGTGAAGAATGCTGAGGGCAAGCTGCGCATGGAATGCGTGCTGGAAACCAAGGCAGCCACGATTCTGGAGTTCATTCAAGGACTGCGGGGAACGCTGGCCGTGACCTTCGAGGAAGGGACCTTGGCCGCCTGGTTACACGATCTGCTGAAGCCCCACGTGAGCCGGCTAGTGGTCTGCGATCCGCGCAAGAGTGCGCTGATGAGGGATGGCCACCAGAACGATCGGGCGGATGCACGCAATTTGGCGGAGCTACTACGCACCCACCAAGGCCATGGGGTGTACCCCGGGAAGCATGGGATCCGTGCCTTAAAAGAGTTGGGGCGGAGCTATTTGACGCTCACCAAGGACAGCACCCAAGTGATGAATCGCATTAAGTCGGTGTATCGAAGTTGGGCTATTCCCGGTGCGGGCACGAGCGTCTACAGCCGCCGTCATCGTGCCGACTGGCTAGCCCAGCTGGTGGAACCAGGGGTGGGGATGCGAGCCGAGCATTTATACCAGGAACCTGGATAGTCTGCAACCCGTGCGCCAGGCGGCGCGCCGCGAGCTGTTGCGGGAAAGTCGCAAACATGCCCCGGTGAAATTGCTACGCCAGATTCCTGCGATCGGTCCGATTCGCTCCGCCCTACTGGTGGCCTTATTGCAGACACCCCATCGCTTCCGTAGCAAGCGCCAGCTTTGGGCCTACAGCGGTTTTGCCGTCCAGACCTATGACAGCGGCGAGTACCGGATGGTGCGCGGGAAACTGCAACGCAACCGCGAGCGCATCACCGTGCGTGGTCTGAACCGTAGCCATAACCACGATCTGACAAATCTCTTGAAAGGGGCGGCCATCTCGGCCATCGAACGCCCGGGGCCGCTACGCCCTGGTAGAGAAAGGGATGCGGCCCAGCATGGCCCGTCTCACCCTGGCACGGAAGATTGCCGCCATCACTTTAACCATGTGGAAGAAAGGAGTGAGTTTCGA
>Ga0182036_10001403_pt1 | contig 11245 bp, 8 predicted proteins | sample sta12Cox44000080_FD_125966 | JGI IMG/M metagenome (GOLD analysis project Ga0182036, IMG submission 125966) | Lab enrichment of tropical soil microbial communities from Luquillo Experimental Forest, Puerto Rico - statoxic.12C.oxic.44.000.080 | ecosystem: Environmental > Terrestrial > Soil >...
GGCGACACTTATCTTTACGCTCACACCCAGGTCGACGCCCAGGCCAGCTTCCGCATGTACCGTGGGCTCCAGTTGATCGTTGCGGGATTGAACCTGACCAATGAAGTGTTCGGCTTCTACAACGGCAGCACGCAGTATCCGATCCAGCGCGAGTACTACAAACCCAGCTACATGTTCGGACTGCGGTACACGCTGGCAAACGAGTCCAAGTGAGCCACAATCTGAAGGGAAACGGCTTGGCTGCACTCTCCACGGTGCAGCCAAACCATTCACGAGATTTTCAGCTTGCTCGAATATGGTTTCGCGCATGCCGATGAGGAGGGTTTTCCGCTTCCACATGCTGCTGGTGTCTACGTGCCTGGTGGGAGCCTGCGCGAGGACGCACCAGCCGCCGCGAACCTCGCCCGCCTCCATCTCATCGGCAAACGGTGCGACCTCAAAAGCGGTCGGAGATCCGGTTCTGGTCGGCGCGGGCGACATCGCCAGTTGCGATGACCTCGCCGGAGCCGAAGCTACCGCCAAGCTCATCGACAAGATTCCCGGCACCGTGTTCGCCGCCGGGGACCTCGCCTACCCCGATGGATCCGACGAACAGTTCGCAAATTGTTACGGTCCGACCTGGGGACGATTCAAAGATCGCACCCGTCCGGCCCCGGGGAACCACGAGTATCACAAAGGCGGCGCCTCCGGCTATGCACGCTATTTCGGCGCTGCTGCCGGGGATCCCGACAAAGCCTATTACAGCTACGACCTGGGGACGTGGCACATCGTCGCGCTCAACAGCGAGTGTGCAGCGATCGGCGGGTGCGATGCGCAATCGCCCCAAACTCAGTGGCTCAAGCAGGACCTCGCTCAACACCCGGGCGGATGCAAGCTGGCCTACTTCCACAAACCTCTGTTCAGTTCCGGCGGCAAGCACGGCAACGATCCCGAGGTCAGACCCCTTTGGGAGGTACTCTACGGCGCCGGCGCGGATGTAATCATCAACGGTCACGATCACGACTACGAACGCTTCGCCCCCCAGGACCCCTCCGGGCATCTCGATCAGAAACGCGGCCTTCGGGAATTCGTGGTGGGCTCGGGCGGAAAGAATTCACATCGAAAAATGGGGAACCCCGAACCCAATAGCGAGGTCCGCAACGACGACACATTCGGCGTACTGAAGTTGACGCTCCATCCTGGCGCGTACGATTGGGAATTTGTGCCGGAAGCGGGCAAAAGCTTCAAAGACGCAGGCAGTGATCCATGTCATCACGGGCGCTGACAAGGACCTTTCAGTGAACGCCCAACCGATTGGTTTCCCAAAGGAGGAGATTTGAAGACTCTCATCGCATCCCTTGTTCTAGCGTGCATATTCGCCGCGTGGGCAAACGCCCAGGACCACTACCAGCTCACCAAGAAAATTCCAATTCCCGGCCAGGGCAGCTGGGATTACCTCACTGTCGACGAAAGTGCGCGACGTTTGTACGTCTCGCACGGCACGCAGGTTGAAGTCGTCGATCTGGAAACCGGGGCCCCGGTTGGTAAGATCGAGAACACTCCCGGTGTGCACGGCATCGCGATCGCTCCTGAGCTCGGCCGCGGCTTCATCACGAACGGCCAGTCTTCGACGGTGACGATCTTCGATCTGAAGACATTGAAGAAGATCTCTGATGTCCCAACCGGAAAGAAGCCGGACGCGGTCCTCTACGATCCGGCGATGTCTCGGGTGTTTGCTTTCAATGGGGAAAGCGACAGCACCACCGTGATCAACGCCAAAGACGGCTCCGTCGCCGGAACGATTCATCTGGGTGGCGGGCCCGAGTTCGCAGCATCCGATGGCAAGGGATACGTGTACAACAACCTTGAGGACGAAAGCCTGGTGCTCAAGCTCGATGCCAAGAAGCTAGCCGTCGACCAGAAGTGGAAGACTTGCGAAAAACCCTCAAGCATGGCGATGGATCGGGAAAATCGGCGTCTGTTTATCGGCTGCCGCAGCAAAGTCATGGCTGTCATGAACGCTGATACTGGGCAAGTGATCACGACTTTGCCCATCGGCGATCACGTTGACGCCACCGCTTACGATCCCGAGACCAAGCTGATCTTCAACTCGAATGGCGAGGGCACGGTGACCGTGATCCGGCAAGAGGGTCCCGACAAATACTCCGTCGTGGAGACGGTGAAGACTCTGCCGCGCGCAAAGACTATGGCGCTCGACCCGAAGACGCATCAGTTGTTTTTGTCTACCGCGGAAAACGGGCAGTTTGAGGTACTCGTTGTAAGTCGGTAGGTAGCGGGTCCGAACTTGTCCGGTCAGGCCGACGTCTGCAAGAGCCTACAGTTCATTCAGCAAAGGAATGCAACCAGAACTGCCCGCGATTTCCTCGCGGGCAGTTGTCTAGCGGTGGCCGGCTCCTATCGAGAGCCAGGAGCAGAACCTTGTCCGGTTCCGCCAACCTGCGGTTCGCCCGGAGGCGGTGGAATCGTGATATCCACGTTGGTCACCGCGCCCAGCGTGCTCAGCGGCTTATCGAAGTCCTTCGGGTTGCCCACCACCAGTACGGCGAGCTGGTCCTTATGCACGTACTTGGCGGCGACCCGATTTACGTCAGCGACCGTCGTCTTCTCAATCCCAGCGCGATACTGCTCGAGGAAGTTCAGCGGATAGCCATAGAATTCATAGGCCATTCGTTCGCGCAGCACCTTGTCGGGAGTATCAAAGTTGAAGATGAACGAGTTGAGGATCGAATCCTTCGCGCGCTTGATTTCAGATTCGGTGATTGGCTTTTTCTGCACGTCATCCAGATCGGAGAAAACGGCCTGAATTGCTTCCACCGTGCTCTCGCTCTTGGTCCCCAGAACGAAGCGGGTGACACCGGGATGGTCGAATGCGCTTCCAATGCCTCCACCCACGGCGTATGCGAGTCCGCGTGACGTGCGAATATCCAGAAACAGGCGCGAAGAGAATCCGCCGCCCATCACTTCATTGAACACTTCGATGGCGAAGTAGTCCGGATTCTTGCGTTCGATACCCGGCGCCACCATTCGCACGTTGGACTGGTTCACGTCGTCTTTGCTGACCAGGTAGTAGCCGGGCTTGGCTGGATGCGCTTCGACCTTCTCCTTCGGCGCAGCCGGCCCCTTCGACCAGGATGCGAAAGCCGCTTTAAGCTTGGACTCCATGGCCGCCGCATCGAAATCTCCGGCCAGGCCGACGATCATGTTGTTTGGGTACAAATAGGCCTTGTGCCAGGCCAGCAGATCGTCGCGCTTGACGGCCAGCAGTGTCGAGTATTCCGCCTGTCGGGCGTAAGGACTATCCGCGCCGTAGACCAGTTTTGCAGCTTCCCGCCCGGCGATTCCAGCAGGATTGTCATTGCGGCGCGCGATCGATTCCGCGAATTGCTGCTGCGCAAGTTCGAGCTTGTCACTGCGAAACTCCGGGTTTTGCAGCAGATCCTGCACGATCCTGAAAACGTCGTCAAAGTCACCCTTCAGGCAGGACCATCCCAGCGATGTTGAATCCACGCTCCCGCCGGTTTCCACCTTCGCAGCCCGGGCCTCCAGGAAGTCGTCCAATTCGTCTCCGGTCCGCGATTTGGTTCCCCCGGTGCGCCAGACCTCGCCGTAAAGATCCACCAACCCGACTTTGGCTGCAGGCTCGCTCTTCGTACCTCCGCGAATGCGAATGGATCCATCGATCAGCGGCAGTTCGTGATCTTCTTGAAGGAAAATCACCATTCCGTTGGGCAGTTCGACGCGCTTTGGCTCGGCCGGATGGAACGGGGGCAGGGCAGGAATCGGAATCTTCTGCCATTCTGTTGCCTGAGCATAAGCCGCAGAACTCGCGCCCGCCAGGCCGATCAGAAGCAGCGCCACAGCAGCCATCTGTTTCAAGCCTAAATATGAGGCACGCGATCGCAGGTTGACGTTGTGGGACCTCATTGCGCACCTCCCTGCGAAGCCGCTTTCACAGTTTCGTTGATGCCGATCGTGCGATTATTCTCCGAGAACGTCGCGTTCGACACTCGGCGGATGTCGGCCTTGGTCACTTTATCAATCCGGTCCACCGAGCGGAACAACTCCCGCCAGTCGCCATATCGCGACTGATAAATCGCAAGTTGCTGTGCCAGACCTGCGTTGTCGCCCAGCCCCCGGATCAGGTCCGCCTTGGCGCGGGTCTTGATCATCTTTAGTTCCTCGTCCGTGATGTCCTCCTTCTTGATGCGGTCAACCTCGGCGTGAATGGCGTCGCCCAGTTCCTGCGGGGTATGCCCGGGCACGGGCACCGCGTAGAACGAGAACAGGTGCGGATACTTGTTCCCCGGTAATCCGGAGAAACCTGCCGCGAAAGCCGCGATCTTCTTGTCGCGCACCAGAGCGCGATAAAGTCGCGAGGTGCGGCCGTTTGACATCAAATCCGAGATCGCGTCATAGACCGCGTCGTCGGGGCTCCGGTAGTCGGGCCTGTGATAGCCCTCGAGATAAAAAGGCTGTGCCACGCCACGCAGGATCACCCGGCGCTCCGAGTTCTGCGGCGGCTCGGTCGTGGTGCGCTCGTCGGGCGTGGGCCTGCTAGGCAAGCGACCAAAGTATTTTTCAATGATCGGCATGGTCTCGCTCGCCTTCACGTCGCCGACCACGGCAACAACCATGTTCGATGGAATGTAGTAGTGGTCGAAGAAGGCCTGCGCGTCAGTAGCCGAGAAGCTGTTCAGGTCGGACATCCAGCCCACCGTCGGCCGCTGATACGGATGCGCCTGAAACGCAGTCGTGATGAACTGCTCCAGCAAGCGGCCGACCGGATTGCTGTCGGTTCGCATGCGGCGCTCTTCGATCACCACGTCGCGCTCCTTGTAGAACTCGCGCGTCACCGGGTGCAGAAACCGCTCAGACTCTAGATACGCCCAGAGCTCCAACCGGTTCGAAGGGAAGGAGTAGAAATAGTTGGTCTCGTCGTCGTTGGTGTTGGCGTTCATGCCCTCGCCGCCCTCGCGCTCGACGATTTCTCCAAATTCGTTGGGCTTTACGTATTTCTGGGCTCCGGCGACCGCGTCCTTCCAAGCCTTCTCCAGTTCCTTCAGCTTGGCTTCGTCCCGGTCAATGCGCTTGTCGCGCTCGGCAATGTAGGCTGCGTAGGTGACTTCCACTTTGGCCAGCGCTGCCTTTTCCGCCGGATAGTCCGTGGTGCCGATCTTGTCCGTGCCTTTGAAGGCCATGTGCTCAAACATGTGGGCCAGACCTGTCTTGCCCATTGGGTCCTGCACCGAACCGGTGTCTACATGCGTAAAGAACGAGAACACTGGAGCCTCGGGTCTCTCCAGGATCACGACCGTCAGACCATTGGGCAGCACCTTCTCGGTGGTGCGCTTTTCGAACGAGGCCAGGTCCTGGGCAAACGCAGCCGCAGTTAGAGCAGATAAGAGAATGAGCGCGCGGATCACAACTTGCTTCATCGGACCTCCACTGCATGGGGAGATGGACTGCTGGGTTTCATCCCTGGGCAGAACGGGGAAAAGCCGGGAAATTCCAAGCTACGTGGGGGCGGAGGGGGTTGTCAAACCCCAGTCCTTGGTCGTTGGCAACATCATCTGTGCCGGCCCCACGGGATGGGGCGGAGCGACGGACGTCCCCGCCCGTCGACGCCCGGAGGGCGTCCGATACGCACTGATCCCAGCGGCGGGAATGTCCGAAAAATATTTCAGTCGGAGTTCTGTGGTCGGGGGGCATCGAGCGTTGGCTGCCGTTATACTTTCGGCGGCGCAGGAGTGCATCATGCGCACGGGAGGCAGCTTGGCGATCTCGCCCGTCGTAGACGTCGAAGGAAAGCGGCTCAGTCTGTCGAACCTCGACAAGGTGCTGTATCCAGCCAGCGGGTTTACCAAGGGGCAGGTGATCGACTACTACGCCCGCATCGCCCCTGCGCTCCTGCCCCATCTGCACGGTCGTCCGGTGACGATGAAGCGTTATCCCGACGGCGTGGACAGCGAATACTTCTACGAAAAAAATGCCCCGAAGCATCGCCCCGACTGGGTGCAGACCGCGCCCATCTGGAGCCGGCACAACCGCCGCCACATCAATTTTCTCCTGGTCGACGACCTGCCTACGCTCACCTGGCTCGCCAATCTCGCGTCGCTCGAAATCCACCCTTCGCTCGCTCTCGCGAGCGACATCAATCAACCCAGCATGATGGTCTTCGACCTTGACCCTGGCGCTCCCGCCAACATCGTGCAGTGCGCGCAGGTCGGCATCTGGCTGCGCGACATCTTTGAACATTGGGGTCTCGCCTGCTTCCCGAAGACCTCCGGCTCCAAAGGCTTGCAGGTCTACGTACCCCTCAATACGCCGACCACCTACGACGTGACCAAGCCCTTTGCCAACGCGCTGGCCCGGCTGCTCGAGCACGATCACCCGGAGCTGGTCGTTTCAGACATGAAGAAAGAAGTGCGCACCGGGAAAGTTTTCGTTGACTGGAGCCAGAACGACGAGCACAAGACCACGATCTCGGTGTATTCGTTGCGCGCACGCGAGCACCCGACCGTGTCAACCCCAGTTACCTGGGATGAAGTGGAACGTTGCCTCAAGAAAAAAGACGCCAGCCTGCTCGTGTTTGAAGCTGGTCAGGTCGTAGAGCGGTTCGAGAAGATGGGCGACCTGCACGCACCAGTCCTCAAGCTGAAGCAGAAACTTCCCGACCTGCGCGCCGCCGCCTCTGCTCCTCACCCCGGAACGGTCGATCCGGCGGCACAGACAGAAGACGAGCCGGCAGCAGACGGAAGGGTCGCCGCCAAAGATTCTCGTGCGAAGAGCGCGCAAAGGGCGTTCGAGAGGTCGACTACCAAGCGTTCCTCCGCAAAAAAGCTCGGAAGGTCTGCAAAGAAGAATCGTCGGAACGCCTAGAGCTTCGTCGACAACAGGGTTCGTATCAGGGCGGCGCGTCTTTAGACGCCGTAGAACGAGGGAAAGAGATTCGCCTTTAGGCGCTGCTGCTGCGTCCACGATTGGATCCGCGCTCGGCCGACGTATCCATCGACATCGTACATCCCCTATACTCGCTGGCAGAGAGACTATGGCTCAAGTGTTCGTCGGCACATCCGGATGGGCGTATCCCAGCTGGAAACCTGCCTTCTATCCACAGAAGCTCGCACAGAAAAAGTTCCTGAACTTCTACGCCATGCAACTCAACGCCGTCGAGGTGAACTTCACATTTCGCCAGTTGGTGAAGGAGTCCACCGTGCAGAACTGGCTCGCCGAAACGCCTGCACACTTCCGCTTCACCGTGAAAGCGCACCAGCTGATCACGCACATCAAGCGGCTGAAGGGGACTGAGGATTTTGTGCCGCGCTTCTTGAGCACCGTCGAGCCGCTGGCAAGCGCTGGCAAAATTGGCCCTGTACTGTTCCAGTTACCACCGAATCTTAAAGTAGATCTAGAACTACTGCGCAGCTTCCTTCAGACCCTGCCCAGAAGCATGCGGAGCGCGTTCGAGTTCCGCCACGCCTCCTGGCTCAGCGAAGAGACTTACCGCATCCTGCGCGAGCACAGCGTCGCCCTCTGTGTTGCTGAGAGCGAAGAGCGCGACACGCCTGATGTCGTCACCGCCGACTTCACTTACTACCGCTACCGCAAACCGAACTACACACCCGACGAACGCCAGGCGATGGTCGGCCGCATGCGCGAGCACTTGACCGCCGGACGCGACGTGTTCGCCTACTTCAAGCACGAAGAAACGCCGGAAGGGGCGATGTACGCTCGCGAAGTGCTGGGCAGCTTCAAGTAAAACTTGAAGGACGGGTGCCCCATCCTTGTCCCTCCGCCCTCTGGGGGGACAGGGTGGGGACTTTCGAGAACGACGCGCCCGCGCTGAATCCCCCGCGACACTTTCCCGTGTCCGATAATGTGCATATCCTAAGGAAATAGAATCTGAAGTCGAGGCGGGACATGAGTGTCCGCCCCACATCTATGCCCTCCGATGCCAACGCGCGCGTACTCTCCGCCTTCCTCGACTACCTCAAGGTTGAGAAGGGCCTCGCGCCGCTGACCGTCTCTGCCTACGCTACCGACCTCTGCCAGTTCGCCGATTTCTTAGTGGATCGAAAGCTGATTCTCATCCGCGTGCGCCGCAAAGACGTCCGCGACTTCATTCAGCAACTTTTCTCCAACGCCGTCGACGGCCGTTCGGTTGGCAGAAAACTATCGGCCTTACGACATCTCTACCGGCACTTGCTCATCGACGGCAAGATCGAGCACGACCCCACCCTCAATATCGATTCCCCCAAGCAATGGAAGGTCCTCCCCAAAGCCCTCGCGCGCGACGAAATGGAGAAGACGCTGGAGGCGCCCCAGCCCGCGTCTGACTCGAAACTCGCCCAGGCAATCGCTCTGCGCGACCGGGCAATGTTGGAGGTCTTCTACGCCGGGGCCTTGCGGGTATCTGAAATAGTGAATGCAAAACTTGAAGATCTGAAACTCGACGCCGGCTACATGCTGGTCCGCGGCAAGGGAGACAAGGAACGGGTTGTTCCGCTGGGCAAGTCGGCGCAGCAAGTCCTGTCGGAATATCTAGAGTTGGCACGAGCGACGCTGGCCGCCAGAAAAACTTTGCCCTACCTGTTCCTCGCGCGTGGAGCCCATCGCCTCACCCGCCAGCGTGTCTGGCAAATGGTGAAGGCCGCCTCGCTCGGGTCCGGGCGCCGCGCCTCGCCACACATGCTGCGTCATTCCTGCGCCAGCCACATGGTGGAGAACGGCGCCGACCTGCGCACGGTGCAAACCATCCTCGGACACTCGGATATCTCGACCACGCAGGTCTACACGCACCTGGCGCTCGACCGGCTGAAAACCGTGTATCAGAAACATCATCCGAGGGCGAAGGCAAAACCTTGATTCACCACAGAGCCACAGCGGCACGGAAAAAACTTGGTAATTCGATAATCTTGCAGGTAATTTCAAGAACGAATGGGGTTCCGAACAGCACAGTACGAACAGCTCAATTGCCCAATTGCCCGATTTCCTCCGTGTCTCTGTGACTCTGTGGTGAAAATGGTTTCCTGGAAATGAATGGGCTGCCCAACTCGAGGCGCACTCCAGTCGAGAAAGCCACCGACCAGTTTCTGCGCGCACTGCGCGAGCGCAACGCCTCGGCGCACACCATCAAGGCCTATGCTGGCGACCTGGAAAGCTTCGCGAATTACATCGGCACCCGCGACTGGAAAAAGATCGACCACGTCGCCATCCGCGGATTTCTCTCGCATCTCTACGAAAAAGGACTCAGCAAGACCTCGGTGGCCCGTTCCCTGGCGGCAGTGCGATCGCTCTACCGCTGGCTTGCCCAGGAAGGCGTGGTCGAGCAGAATCCGGCCAAGCTGGTAGCCACGCCCAAGCTTCCCAAGAGGCTTCCGCGCGTGCCGACCATCGAAGAGATGAACAACGTGCTCGACGGTGCCATGCCGCAAGTCGCGGCCTTCCCCGAGCGCGACCACCTACTGCTGGAACTGCTCTACGGTTGCGGCATACGCAATTCAGAACTCACGGGAATCAATCTCGACGACATTCGCGTAAGCGCCGAAGCCATCCTGATTCGCGGAAAAGGGAAGAAGGAACGCTACGTGCCGTTTGGCGGATGCGCCGCGGCAGCCCTGCGCGCTTACCTGCCGGAGCGCCAGAGGCTGCTAGCGGAATCAAAGAAACTCAGCCTGGCACTGCTGATCAATCGACGCGGCGGTCGGCTCACCGTTCGCAGCGTGGGGCGGATCGTGAAGAAGATCGCGGTCGCAAAGGGCCTCTCACCCGACGTGCATCCGCACACCCTTCGCCACGCCTTCGGTACGCACTTGCTGGAAGAAGGCGCCGACCTGCGCGCCATCCAGGAACTGCTCGGACACGAGCGCCTCGCGACTACCCAGCGCTACACCCAGCTTTCCATGAAGCACGTGCTCGCCGTGTATGACCAAACCCACCCGAGGGCGAAGTGAGAAAGCAAGTTTCAAGTTTCACGGTTTCAAAGTTTCGAGGGTGAGTAAACCCGCCGGCGTTCTCCTTGGCTTCACGCTCGCAGACCTGGTCGCCTGCGACCCGGGAATGCGATTCGTCAGCCGGATCGATCGACCGGTTCCCCCTCGAAGCCCGAACGAATCGTCCGAGTGGCGACTACCCATCAGTCGATCGGGAAAAGTTGGTACGTCCCCAAGGTCGAAGTCACGAACTCGTCCAGTTTTCACACGGTCACGACCCCCGTCGAGTTGGCCACTTCTCGCGAAACCTATCCCAACCACCCATCCGCGCCGCAAGCCTATCCTGTGATGTTACCCGCGGGGGAACGGAAACTCTGAACGTGAGGTTCGACCTGGCGGAGCCCGTGTACAAGGCTTTCAAACAATCGGCTGAGTTCGGATTGCATTACGTGAGTGGAAAGGGAATCAGTTCCACCACGATCGTTGCCAGCTCTCTGAATTAATCTGCCGCCTTCGCCGCCGGCACGCTTTTCGCTTCCTCGCCCCGCAGTTCCTTCCACATCTCCACCACGCGTTCTCTCACTTTCCCGATCAGCGCCGCGTATGCTTCTTCCGATGCCTGCGCCTCCGGTGGCGGGTAGATCGGATCGCCAAACACCATCTTCAGCGGAACGAATTTCTGGAAGCGCTTCCCGCGTGGCCACGCCTCATGGAACCCATCGATGGCGATCGGCACGAACGGGACTTGTAAATGCAGCGAAAGAATTGCCGCGCCCTTCTTGAAGGTCCGCGGCGTCCCGTCGATGCTGCGCTCGCCTTCCGGATAAAGAACAAGGTTACGTCCGTGGCGCAGGCCATAAGCCCCGGCACGCATGGCCGGAACCAGGTTCGCGTCCGGATCGACCACCACGACGCGCAGCGCACGCGCGGCCAGCCGCATGAAGCCGGTACCGAAAATCTCGCTGGTCCCGACCGCGAAGCTATTGACCAGGGCCACGCGCGGAAGAACCGCCGCCAGCACTGCCGGATCGAGGTAGCTTTGGTGATTCGACGACAGAATGTACGGGCCCTTCGGCGGCAGCTTCTCCAGTCCCCACACCTTGAGCTGAAAACGATCACGCACAATGACCTGTAACCCGCGCGAGACGAAATACCAGAATGACTCGATGATCGGGTGGGGCTTGGCCAAGCCAAGCACATCGGGATCGGTCGGATCCTCGCGCAAGACCGCCTTCCATCCGGCGAACTGCGCCCGCGCGATGGTCTTGCCGCTACTCGCGCTCTCGAGCACCGCATTTACGAGGTCGCGCACC
>Ga0182036_10001404_pt1 | contig 11244 bp, 10 predicted proteins | sample sta12Cox44000080_FD_125966 | JGI IMG/M metagenome (GOLD analysis project Ga0182036, IMG submission 125966) | Lab enrichment of tropical soil microbial communities from Luquillo Experimental Forest, Puerto Rico - statoxic.12C.oxic.44.000.080 | ecosystem: Environmental > Terrestrial > Soil >...
AACGACACCGCTTCACAACACTCAACCACAAACAAAAGAACTTGCAGCGTTGCCGTGCATGCGATTGTGCTCAAAAAATTTTCGACTTAAACAAAACTGCGGAAGGTCGGTTAGATGCGAACGCCGTTGCCACTGCCAAGTTCTCCAGCTGTTCGTGATGTCTTCGCGTCCCCTGACCGCTTCCGAGCCGCTTCAAGGCCGCTTTCCGACCGGTTCATAAGTCGCTTCAACTCACGCCAAATGCCGCTTCGTTCCGCTTAAGCGATGGGGGGAGAGGAGATGGGGCAATGGCTGTTAAGAGCCGGTCGTCTCGTCTTTGTGCCTCTCGCTACTGGGACGCCGACGCCGGATGGCTCGGTAGGGCTTCCAGAACAAGAAAGCCCTTGTTGGTTGGGAAGTACGCGCGGCCCCCGAATCCGGGTGTGGTCAGCGAGCCCGGGCTCAGCCGCTCAAAGAAGTCGGACTCAGCCAAAATTCGGCCCGTGGCCGCGTCGCGCCATGTCAGCTGCTCCCTGTACTCTCCGAAAAACAAAGCCTTCTGCATGTCGGCTTTGGTGATCGGCTTCGCGGTGTCGATGTGATCGAAACGCATGTTGGTGAGCAGCAGCACCCGCTTGTCCGCCGGCCCGACCACCGGTTGGAAGGTGAACGTCCAGTCGTCGACGACGAATACCGACTTCATCTCGCCGGTCGCAGGATCGAGCTTGATTCCCGCGACCTTGCCAACCCCAAGGTCCGCCGAATAGATCATGTTGTTCTCGACATCGACCGTCGGCTTGGGGTTGCACCAGCTAATCTGGCCGGGTTTGAGATCCCCGAACGGAGCGATGGTTTTGATCGTCTTCGGATCCTTTTGGCTGATGGCCACGATCGTCGACGGGACGTCGGAGGCGACGCCGTTCGTCTGGATCACGATCCAGTCGCCGAGCACGCCGGGCGCCGCCCCAGGGGTCTGGCCTGCGCGGACGTAAGGCGCCACCCAGGTTTTGTCCTCGGAAAGCTTCTTGGTCTTGGGGTTCCAGAGGTACCGATAAGTGTTGACAAGGGCGGTTGCGTAGATGGCGATCTTGTCCTCGAACGTGGTCACGATGTGCGCCGGAATCGATGGTTCCGGCATTTGGGTCCAGTCGAGAACGTCCAGCGTGTCGGGATCGACCGCAACGATCACTGAGGGCTGCATGGGCTTGCCCTCCATATAGGCCTTGACCCATGCGAAGCTACCTTGCAACGTGCTGCCCTTGGGTCGCGCCTGACTGACGAGGACGATCGTACCGTCGGGCGCGATCGTCACTTTCTTGAAGCTGATGTCGTCAGGCGGCACCGTTCCGGTTGGAAGGGTCGTCTGCTTGAGAATACGCCCGGTATCGGGATCGAGCAGGACGACAAACTGCGCCCAAGCGGTCACGATCTTTCCGTTGCTCAGGATGTTGAGGTTCGTCGTCGCGATCCAGTCTTTCGAGACGTTGCCGTTGTCTACAAAGGTGCGCCAGATTTGCTTGCCGGTGGTGGCGTCGACCTTAGCGACATACGGGCCAGCAGGCATGAGCCCGGACATCGGCGGCGTATTGCCGCCCGTTAGATAGAGCTCGCCGGGAAGGCGATTATTGACGAAAGTGACGCCCTGGTAACCGTCTTCGCTGCGCCAAGCATAGACGTCGGTTCCCTCCGCCGGCGAGCCGAGAAAGCTCGCGCACGGGAACACGCCGCTTCGCTGGGCGTCGGCAAGCTCCGCGGCGTTGATCGACGAGAAATAGCCGGGCGTCGGCAGGGCTTTCGCGCAAGCGAGTTCTTTGGCATAAAGGCGCAAAGCACCGGGAAGCGGGCCGTTGGCGGCGATCTCGTTGGGCGTGAGGCCGATCTCGGAGCGCCGCTGCTCGACTTTCGGCCCAATTATCGACCACGGCAAGAAACGGTAGGCCGCGGCTGCCACCACCACGACCACAACAAGTCCGCCGAGCTTCATGATTGTCGACTTATGAATGCGCATGCCCCGATGCCCTCCCGAAAAGGATCGCGGGCGTTCACTCGCCCGCGACTAATGAAACTTATTTCCGCGGACCTTCAGCCTCGAACTTCGCCTTGTCCGTGTAGTAGCCGCGCGGATAGTAAGGACCCATGACGGCCTCCTCCATGCCGGGTTCACCGACATGATTCGCGCTTTGCGCCCAACTCGGGTTGTCGGCTATCATCCGCAACATCAGCATGCCGAAGTCGCTCCGGTTGCGCGGGTCGTCAATCCCTTCGCCGCGGGGGCTCCACTCAATCCACGCCACACCGTTCTCGACGGTCGCATTCTTCGGCTGGTCCTCCTTGCGACTGTAGACAATCGTGTAGTTTCCGTCCTTGTCGAGCGGGACCTGCATATCGATCAGGCCGTCCACGACCTGCCCTGAGGGCGGCGCCTCGCAGCTGACGAGCGACCAGTATTGGGTCTGCGTGGCCGGCATGACCTCGAGGCCTTTTCCTCCGGCGCCAGTATAGGTATCGGGGAAGGTCGGCATCTTGCCGCGCATCACATAGACAGGGCCGAATTTGCGCGAGAGATAGAGAACCATGTACTGCGTGGAGGGGTCGGCGCCGGCGCCGGCCGCGCCCGCGAAAGGAATCTTCGCCCTTTCTTCGGGCGATTTGAACGCGCCGAACAACGAGTACCGAAGCGTCCAGAATTTCCGCCACTTCGGCTCCTCGCGCGCGGGCGCCGTCGCCGGAGTGAGCGCGGGATCGTTATCCTTCGCATGAACCAGTTCGAACCACTGGTCCGCGTTGAACGGCGGCTTGACGTTGCCCGTCATGGGCCGGACGAACCGCGCCGCCATCTCCGGACCAGACACACGTGTTCCGTCGGCAAGCGTCGCCTCGTAGCTTGGCAACCCGCGACCGCTGAACGGCGATGTCGCCGGGCCCAACCCAGCGCCGTCCCATCCCTTGTCCGGCAAATAGATGCGGACGTTGCCCTGGAGCTCGGCGCCGTCGCGGCCGGCGTACAGTGTATTCTTCTCGCGCTTCGCTGGGTCCTGAGGGAGGTCTTCGGCTACAATGCGCAGCCTGTAGTCGCGCTTTGCCGCCAAGCGGTCGGCCCCAACCAGAAACGGGTTCGTGGAGCCCGCGTCCGCTTCGATCTCGGCCCCCGCGAGCGCCTCGCCTGTCGACACGTACGTGTTGTGCTCCCTCTTGTAGAGCGAGAACCCGAAATAGCGGACATGGGGATATTGCCCGCGGAACGTGATCGCACTTCCGCCGGGCATTGCGAACCGGAAGAAGAAGTAGGTCGACTGCATGTCCGGCCACAGATTCGGGTCCTGCACCGGCAGCGGATTCTCGAGATAATTCCAGTATGGCCAGCCACGCGGGGGCTCGAAGAAGTCGTCGTGACCGTAGCGGTCATCGGTGCGAATGACGCTCTCCAAGGACTTGTCCCCGAAGCGCTTCACGTCCTCCGCCCTGAGGTTGGCGAGCGGCACTACGGCGGGAGGCTTCCAGGAACCTTCGCCGAGCGGAAAGATCGAGGGCGGCATCGACTTCGGCCAGTAGAGTCGCAGAGCGAGGGCCAGCGGGCCGTCCGGCGCCGGCAGCCAGTTCGATTCCTTCTCCTTGCCGGGCAAGTCCTTCTGGACATAGATCGTGATCGATCCGTCAATGTTCTTCTTCAACTGCGTTTCCATACCCGAATTGATGAGATATCGATTGATCGGATTGTCGATCAGCAACAAGGTGTTTGCGTCGTACATCGTGACGGACCAGAACGCACGGACCGGCGGCAGTTGCCCGGGTCCGAAGGTCATCGTGTAATTGTGCCGTCCGCCGTCGAGCACATGGCCGTTCAGGTCCTTGAGGGCGAAGGGATAGACTGCCTCCTCCTGTGAATTCCCGTAGATGCCGAGCTTCGCGCCGGCTGCGCGCAGCGCCCAATTGCCGTTGAAGAATGCGCGGTCGCCCGCGGCGGAGCCGACCCGCCAGCCGTTGACATTCGCGCCGAGATTGTCCGCCGTCTGCTCGATCTTGGCTGAGGCTGTCCGGATCGCCTCGGCAAAAGCCGCTTTCATCTCCGGCGAGAGAGTCTCCGGTCGACTCGTGCTCCTCGGCGCGATACCGATTCGAGCGAATTCTTCGCGTAGCGGCTTCTCGACCGCCGCCGCTCCTACCGGCGGGCAGAATTGTAGGAGGAAGCTCAGATACTCGCCAAACTTCGTCGTGAACGCGTCCTGCTCGAACTTCGGCCAGTCGATCGTCGGCGCTGGCGGCGGCGCCGGCCTGCCGAGGAAGGCGGAGAGCGGCTGAACCTTGTAGCCGGCCTGGATACGTTTCACGTTGTCGATATCGTCCGGGCTGAAGAGCTGCGTGAGATAGGCTGCCATGCTGAACTGCGTCTCTGAGCGAAAGACTTGGCGGACGCCGGGCGGAGTTTCCCCTTGCCAATCCGGGCCCGCGACGAGGTAGCAGCCAGCGCCGTTACCGGTGGTGCGAGTGCCCATGTACCCGTAATTGAAGGTGTACATGTCGGCGAGCTGTACGTCGTAATATCGGCCCTGCTCGATCTCCGGCATGCACAGCACCATCGGTTCCGAGCGCAGGTCCATTTGCACGGAGGAATAGGGCGTGTCGCTGTTCGGCGCCTTGAGCGTTGTGTCCTTGGGTGTGAAGACGCGCGCTTCGTTCGAGATAGTATTGAACCGTGCCTTGAACTGCCCCGACGCGCGGTCGATGTTGAACTGATACATCACCTGATAGCCGACGATCATCGGGAAGCCGTAGAGGTAGGCCTCCTCCGCGATCGCTGCAGTTCCCTTTTGCGCCAACCTCTGCTCGATTTCCGGATTCTGCGCTGCTGCTCGACCAGTTGAGAGTGTAACCGCCGCGAGAGCGGCGGCCGCCAAAACAAGGGCAACCCGCTGGAATCGCTGTACCGACGCAGAGGTCATGTGGTTCTCCCTCTTTAGTTTAGTTTGGTCGGGCGAGCCAGGACGGAAGCCCGAGCTGCGCTGCCGACAAAGTTCACTGTCGCTGAAAAGCACACAACCGTCCATCCCGACAAGGTAAGCCGCTCCCTGCTTGACTTCTTCTTCCGCCTTCTTGCAACTGACAAACGGCAACTCGAGCGCAATTAGGAGCGCGAAACACAACCTCCCGTCGGCAGCCTTCTTGAATTCCTCTCGGTGCTCATAAACCCTCCGTCCCAGCCGGTGAGCACGCTTCGGACGGCGCTTCGTGCGCCAACGCTCTGGTCGCGGCTATCGCAGCGAGCGACAACCCAGTTAGCACAATACGGCGCATATGAGCGGTGCATAGATTTCGCAAAGTTGCACTGCTGCTGAACGCTGCATAACGATCTTTCATTCTTAGAAACTCCCTTCCTGTCAGGACCGACCCGAAGGGCGGTCACCTCGACCGGCGATACAGAGAAAACCTAAAATGGCCAGCACGACAGCAAAGAAAAACCACACAAATTCGTCTCCACCGCTTGGTGATCACCCTTCGGGATCTTCAATGTCCAAGCCCCACCAAACACGATCGTGTTGCCGATCGGGGTCGAGTAGGCTTTGTCACTCGTCTTTGGCGGTGAGCATCACGAAGACAATCATTTCGCGAACGAAATAGAGATGCGTCAGACACTCCCAAGCCACACCGACCAGCAAAACAACGGCGAGCCAAGTGATCGCTTTCTCACCTTTGGCTGGTCGTCTTTTTATGGCAGCGACGGGAACCTGCATACTTACTCACTTTCCCTCTAGCAGGACCTCGGGGAGGGGGGATTCTCCCCGGGGTCCTGCAAGCGGCAGAGACGAACATCAGATGCCGGGGATGATCATCTCTTCTCCCACTGACGGGAGATCCACGAGCCCGGCCAACGGTATAGCCTCTTGAACCGCTCGAGCGAAGCCAGCAACGCAGCGTTGTGAAGCTAGTGCACGGCAGAGACCGAAGACTCTCCCGCAAGCGGTGGGCGACCTAAATGTTGAGAGAGAAAGGTATTGTGGTGAGAGGAAAGATCTGCCAGCGGAAGTCCAGGGAAGTTTCGCGCACGAGATTTTGGAGCGCCGCCCCAACTATTTGGAGGTCTAGTTGTTGACCAAGAGTCGACTAGGCAGCCGCAACGGCGCGCTCGACACCCGCAGCAATTTGCTGTAGGGCGAACCTAACTCCACGATCAACAAAATGGGCCCCTAATACGGACAATGCCGCCGCGCAAAAAACTAGCTACAACGGCGAATAGATTCCCCAACCTGACAAAATGCCTCGTCACCCAGAATATGATAACAACCAATACCGACGTCGATACCGGCCGAGACGTCTACTCGAATATGAAAGATGAGGTGGAGGATGGGATGGGGATGGGCAAGCTCGGGGCGATTGGCGCGCTGGGTTTACACCATATTTGAAAAGCAGATGATCCTCGTTTTGGCGATTGAACGAGCGTCGGTGAACCAAGTGATTGCGGCAGTGCACCTTACCTTACGTGCGCCTCGTTGGCCACGAGGAGCTCTGCCTTACCTCTCGCGCAGGAGGCGCGGTTGCGGTCGGTAATCAGAATCTGGGCCCCCAAATCGGGAAGTGCCAGGTAACGGCCTCAATGGCGCGATTTTCGTTAGGCTTGTTTGGCGTGGTAATGATGCGGTATCCGCTCTCCAACACCAAGGGTCGGGATTTCGCGTCATCCAGGTCAAAAGCCGTCACGTTTTTGAGCTTTATTATGGGTTTTAGATGCAACTCAAGGCTCGGGCCAACTGTAAATTGCGTCGGGTCGCCCCCCTTACGATCGTCTTTTACCTGCAGGTAGGTGCGGAAATGGGAATTCAGCTTGAGATAACCGTCCACTTCCGGAAGGAATTGCGTTACCTGTGAATCGCCTTGCGCGCAGGCGGGAATGTACGCTAAACAGACGAAAAGCAGGCACCGCCCTATGAGTTTCGAAGATCGTGCGCCGCACACGTCGCCTTCTCCTCCATCCCCGGCGAATTGGTTAAAGAGACGCATCTCTCTCCCGAGTGGCTGAGGAACGTTCTCGGTCGTGAATTGGGTGGCGAGGGCAAGACCTCATTTTGCTGAAGCTGAGACGGTTTCCTTAGTCGGTTTACTGCTCTTTTTGGCCTGCTTTTCCGACGGGCCAGCGGGAACAAAACAAGCGCCACTCCCCGCGGATACTTGCTTCAAATAAAGCGCAATCCGGTATCGGTGAAACGTAAGTTCGGACATTGACGTGTTCGAGTCCATCGATTCGCAGGCGAAAAGCACCGAGTGCCCAGTCGAACTCGTCAGTTCGAGCGCGTCAGAATCCTGCTCGAAGGGACGAATTGTGTAACTACCCGGTGGCAGCGTTGTTTTTTCCACCACCAAGGCACTTGTCATCGTGAAGTTAATGGGAGCCGCGACTTGCGCCTCGCAATTTGCGACGCACAAGGTCGCAAACATGAGCAAGAAAATGTCCAACTGGAATGAGAACGATTTCATTTGACCTCCTCGCAAACCAGAACCGCGTGCCGCAGAACTGCGCTTCTTGATCGGGGGAACGGTCGGATGGGACCAAGAGAAGGTTGAAATCCGACCGAGCCCCTGGATGCCGGTGCAAGCCGAGAACCGAAACGTTCACGACACGGGATTAGTGGAATCCCTACAAACACTTGGACTTGAAAAAAACGGCAAGTCATGGTCGAATCGAACCTAAACTAAGCACGAAATTTTGGATTTCCCCAAACGGTTTGGAGGTCGTATTCCCTCATTCCCTCTCGCTTCGGATTCGTCGGGCGGACCTTCCTAATTCGGGTGTTTCTCCTGCGCCGTTGGTTTGGCCACCTGGTCCAAAATGCCGGAGCATGTGTGTTTATGTCATTCACAAGGCCATTGGAAAGGACTATAAAGCGAACCACCTCGCGTGTTCCTAGGTTTTGGTAGCGGTGTCGCTAGAGACATTTATTGGCCAAAATCCTCCCTCTTCAGGAAGGTTCTAGGACCTCTGCCATGATTCAACTGGACAGGCCATACTCCAAAACGGCTTTGCAACCAACTGATGCCTGTGCGGAGATGCCCAGATGACCACCGGTTTGCCAAGTACTTGCCCGGTATCGCGGCTAAGATCGGACGAGATGCTGGGCGGCATACCGTGCGCCGTGGTCCTTGTCGGCTACGCGTGGTGGGCCCCGATTGTCCTCGCGGAGTTGTATAGCATCCAAGCCGCCGCGTATCGCTGATGGCCGTTCATCTGTCGCCGTAGGCTAGATCGAAGGAGTCCGCGGTTTCAGAAGCTCTCGCGCGTCTCAACGAAATGCCCCTCTTCAAGGCTTCGAAATGGTAAGCACTGGTGGAGTCGCGGCCGGTCCATATTCGGCGAGGGTCAGAATAATCATCAGAAGACCAAGTCCACGCTTAGACGCGAAGTCGCGATCGTCCACCCAAAACCAATAATTGCGGTAGCGGATCACTGCAAAAGCATCCTCCGGTGCCGGCTTTGCAGGTGAGGAATGCACACGGACCATAAATTGAGGCCCAAGTTCCGACGTATCCATTTTATAGACGCGACCTTCCTCAACGTCGGCCCCCGGAATTTCGACACCGGCGGAGGCCTCAGAAAGAATCTCCAGCATGGAACGCGTGACCATCGCGATTTCCTTGTCGCCACGCTGCGTGGCACCGACCGCAAGCGTGAACTCTTGCGCATCAAGGCTGAGGTGGAGTAACTCCCGGACCTTCTTGGCGCGTTCGATGTCCGCCTCGCTAGCACCCGGTGTGCGAAACGTCATCACCGTGCCCGCGCCGCCCTTGGTCGTTTCCACGCGAATGCCAAAATTATCAGACGTCTGAAGCTCTCTTATCAAGGAAAGAACGCGATAGAAGTCAGCGTCACCCGACCGCTTGAGCATTGCTATTCTGGAGCCAGCATGGAGTCCATTGATGGATCTAACTCCGACTGCAAAAATCGTGTCGGCTGGCCAGCCCGACTGCACCAGCGACAGCAATTCTTCAGGGTTAACAGGCGTAATAAGGCTCTTCGTCCACTGTTGGCCACTCATGGGGCTGTACGTAATCGTTGGGCTTTCGGCCCACCGGGCAGTCGCGGAACCGGCGGGAGCTATGGTGGCATTGCCCGTCCAACCAGGAGCGAAGATCGAACCCGTGCCCTCCAGCGTGTATTGCTGGACCACTTGCTGCACATTTAAAAACAACGGTGGGTCCGCGTAGCGGAGTTTCACCATGTTCAGGAGAGTTTGCTCCTTCCAAGAACGCGTGAGTGCGGCGGTATAGTCGAAGCGATCAGCCGGAACTGTCTTAGGTCCCAATCGAGCGGAGCAACCGTTCAACCCCAAGGACAAAATGCTTGCACAAACAAGACTTGTCAGATTGCAAGTATGCACGTAGCAAAGGATACGGTTTCTTCGCATGTGCCACCTCGTGCCCGACCTAGCGACCCTAGTCATCCTGCGGAAATCGCCTGCTTCTCGGGCAAACTTCTGGATCCCAGGTAACATACGGGCAAAACCACAGGTTCCAATACAGGCCCCGACATGGTGCTAGCATTGTGAGTGGCGGCCGAGCCGTAGCCACAACCTACTTCAGCGTGCCCTTGTTTTAGCATCGCGCGCGTCCGCTTTTGGGTCCGCAACTATCTTTTGTCTCTAGTTGTACTAGTGACAACGAGCTCACTACCGGAATTCCCACACATGCCATAGATCCCGCGCGCCGTACCCACACGCCCCGAAACAAATTACCACAGCTCGAAACCTCGGTTGAACTACTGCTTAAAGACCAGCGGGGGACCGCTGACTCGTTTCCCCTTCAGATCGACACTGACCTCCACGCGATCGGCAATCTTGATGAAGGGAATGCCACTGTTCATCCCAAACTCCTTACGGTCGAAGGCCATGGTGCCGTTGACGGAGCCGACGCCTGTCCCTTTGCCTGTAACCGAGAAGAGCAGAGTCTCCGGCTTTGAGACTCCGCGTATAGTAAAGTTTCCCTGAACCTCGACTGTGGTGGGACCTGTCTGGGTAAACTTCGTCGAATGAAATGTAATGTAAGGATCCTCTTTCACGTTGAAGAAATCCTTGCTCTTCAACTTGTCATCCTTCATGCCGCTTCCAGTGTTCACACTGTCTGCCTGAATCTTGATGTCCATAACGCCTGCTTCGACATCCCTAGACGGGTAGGTGATCGTGGCGTCCCACTTATCGAATGTTCCTTCGAGGGAGACGGAAGCTTTGACTGCGAACCGAATTGTGCTGCCTTCCTTCGTGATCTGGATAACGGGAACTTCCGAGGGAGCCTGAGCTCGACTTCGTAGTAGGAGCAGCGCGAGCCCACAAACGCAGAGTAGAACAACGAGCAACGCAAGATTGTTTTTGGAAGCATTCATGCGATTTCTCACTTTCTCATTAGTTTTATCATCCGAGGAAACCAGTCAATCCGTATGTACGACGCTCCCGCAGCGCTCTTTTCGGTCTGCGAACTGCCTTTTGCGTGTGCCTTTGTGGCCCGTGCCCGTCGTCGAAGCCTCAGTCTTCCATATAAGCTCTAATTTTTCTTGGGCCACCCAAGCCACGAGTATTGCCAAGCTAGGGCAACGTTCTGATAGTCTCGGAACACGAGAGCTTCGTTTTCTTATCGCTCGCGGCAAACACCGTGAGCAGAGTCAGCGGGAGAACAAGAACAACAGCAAGTAGCGCCACAAGAGGTACGGGTCTCATGAATCACCTCTCAAGAAAATCGATAAACGGGAATGGAATTTGAAGCAAATCCAAAGCGTCAGGAGCATCGGAGTACCGAGCACAAAAACCATTACTCCCTCCGTGTAACAGGCGCGCGCCATCGCTGATTAATTGACGCCCTGAGTGCCTTTCCAGTCGATGACATCGACCAAGTTCCAGGCGTTCTGGTTAAGCTGGAATTGGAGTTTGCCTTCCTTGTCAATGGCCAGTTGCGCGGCCGGGTAGAGGACGCCGGTGCTCTTGTGCTTTTCTTGATCATTAAGGTCGAATTCACCGGCAGTGAGGTTGAAGGCCGTGGACTGAGAATCGGCCCAGACCTCGCCATAGCGAAGCTGACGATTCGTGATGAAGCGGATTTTCCGCCCAGTCGGAGTGGGAATCATGCGGATGAAACTCACGTCATAGCCCAACGTGCCCGTGATGGAGCAGTGGCCGACAGCATGCATTTTGGTGAGAGCGTTGACGAGGCCCTGGTTCTGCCCCTTTTCGAAGGCCTGGACGAGAACCTGATAGTCCTGGGGAGTCGAGTACTCGTAAATCTCGAGCGAAA